>Ga0194119_10002863_pt1 | contig 28507 bp, 22 predicted proteins | sample TA2MahC100mmetaG_FD_148620 | JGI IMG/M metagenome (GOLD analysis project Ga0194119, IMG submission 148620) | Freshwater microbial communities from Lake Tanganyika, Tanzania - TA2015018 Mahale Deep Cast 100m | ecosystem: Environmental > Aquatic > Freshwater > Lake | place: Tanzania: Lake...
ACCATCGTCGATGCGGCGCCGGTGACGCCGAGGACCTTCAGGAAATCGCGGCGCTTGACGCCGTTGGTCGTTTCCACGGGGATCGTCATGCGTCGGTCTCTAGTAGTGGCAGTTGGCACAATCGTAGGACGCCGTCGTCCGCACGCCCTTCTTCTCATCAGCCAGCGCGGCGGAGTCGGGCTCGTAGCCGGCCAGCCGCAGCCCTTCGGCGCGCGAGTAGCCGTTGACGTGGCACGACACACACCAGCCCATGTTCAGCGACGCGTACTGGAAGACCTGCGGCATGTTCTGCACCTGGCCGTGGCAGGTCTGGCAGGTGACGCCGGCGCGGATGTGGCGGGAGTGCGGGAAGCGCACATACTCCGGCACCTTGTGGACGCGCACCCACGGGATCGGGCGCTGCTTATTCCACGCCTCGGCGACCTTCTTCACTTCCTGACGGTCGATGGCGGTGATCGCGTGGCACCCCATGCAGCTCGCCACGGCCGGCAGACCCGGGTCCGGCGACTTGTAGGCCGACGAGTGGCAGAACACGCAGTTCATCTTGAGCGTGTTCACGTGCACCGGATGCGGAAAGACCACCGGCTGCACGGGTGAGCGCCCCGTCCCTTCGCCGAGGTAGTTCGTGTACCCCGAGGCGCCGCTGTACCCCCACGGGCCCGGCTTCGCCTTGCCCTGCGCCTCGCGGTTGGCCTTCTGCGTCGCCGTCTCGGTGGCGCCCGCCGCGACAGCGGCGGTCTGATAGTTGCCGGCGTAGGCAGACATCAGCGTCGAAGCGATCGCAATCGCCACAACGCCGAGCACCGCCAGCCACTTCCTGCGTCCTGTCATCGGATGTCGTCCGTGAGCAAGAGGGGAAACGAGGGGGACGACCCCACGTGCGGGCACGTGGGGCTAAGCAAACGGCGGAATTTCATCCCCTGCGGAGGCGGGCGCAAGGTTAATAGTTGTGATCGCACGGAGTTGGGCGATCGCCCGCGTCAAGGGGCGTCCGTCGGCTCGTCGGCGGCCTCCCGCCGCCTCCACGGCCCTTTCGCCAACCCCCGCGTGATTCGATCAACGGTCCGCAGCACCTCGATCGCGACGGCGCGAAGCATCTTCACCTCGCGCTCATCGGGCTTGGCGCGAAAGGCGAGACTGCGCACGCTGCGCATCACCAGTTCCGGGTTGCGCGTGCGGAAGAACGCGACGGCATCGAGCGCCCGCTCGGCGTCTTCGAACATCCGTTCCCACTCCTCGTGCGTGGCGGGGCCGGCCTGGTGCTTGTGCGCGTCGACCTTGCGCGTCGAATCCCCGGCAGCGAGGTGGAACTCGTAGAGCGCCACGAGCACCGCCTGCGCGAGGTTGAGCGACGCGTGCTCGCTGGTCGGTATCATGCACAGCGTCTGCGCCCGGTCCAGCGCGTCATTGGCGAGGCCGTGGTCCTCCTGGCCAAAGAGGAGGGCGACGCGGTGGCCCGCGGCGAGATCCTCGACGTGGCGCTCGGCGACGGCGCGCGGCGCCAGGCGCTCCCACTTGGCCGACCGGCGCTTGCCGGCGAAGCCGATCACGCGGTGGCAGTCGGCGAGAGCGGCGTCGAGGGTGTCGAAGTGCCGGATCTTCTCGACGACGTCGCGCGTTCCATGAGCGACCCCCTCGATGCGGAAGGGATCGTAGGCGACGGGTTGGACGAGACGCAGGTCGCTCACCCCCATGTTCTTCATCGCCCGCACGGTGGCGGCGATGTTGACGGGGTCCTGCGGGAAGGCGAGGACGACGGTGAGGTGGTCTAGGAGCGGCACGACGGCAATCTAACTGAGGATCGGCGAGTCCGGATTTCGATCGAGGATCGCGATCACGGATCGCGACTGGCGATGACCTCCACAACCACTCTCTCGATGCAGCATCGCGTCAGCCGCCCGAGACTCCGCATCCTAACCGCCGCCCCGGTCATTAGATTGCATCGCTTATGGATTTCATTCTCGATCTGATCGACAAGTTCCGCGACCTCAATGAGCTGGTCGCGTGGGCCGGCACGGTCGGCATCACGCTGATCATCTTCATCGAGACCGGGTTGCTCTTCCCGTTCCTTCCGGGCGACTCGCTGCTGGTGACCGCCGGCCTCTTTGCCGCGCAACGCGAGGGGCTGGTGCCGCTCAACGTCTGGACGCTGGGCGTCTGGTGCAGCATCGCGGCGATCGCCGGCGACACGATCGCGTACACGATCGGGCGCCGCTCGGGGGACGCGCTCTTCAAGCGCCCCGATTCGCGGTGGTTCAAGCAGGAACATCTCCGCGCCGCGCACGCGTTCTACGAGAAGCACGGCGGCAAGACGATCATCCTGGCGCGCTTCATGCCGTTTGCGCGCACGTTCGCGCCGGTGGTCGCCGGCGCGGCGCACATGAAGTACACGACGTTCCTGTTCTATAACGTGATTGGCGGCCTGCTCTGGATCTGGTCCATGCTGCTGACGGGCTACTATGTCGTGCGGCTCGTGCCGGGACTCGAGCAGAACGTGGAGGCGCTCGTTGTCGGCATCATCATCCTCTCCATCACACCGGGGATCTGGGGATGGTGGAAGGGGCGCCGCGCGCGCCGTGCATGACCGTCCGACTTGCGTAAATTGACCTATCTTATCGCAGCCCCCTGAGGAGACTCCCATGGCCCATACGCTTCCGCCGCTTCCCTACACCGCCACCGCGCTCGAGCCGCACATCGACGCGCTGACGATGACCATCCATCACGGCAAGCACCACAACGCGTACGTGACGAACCTCAACGCGGCCATTGAGAAGGCGCCCGAGCTGGGCAACTGGTCGCTTGGCGACCTGTGCCGCAACATCGCGCAGGTGCCGGAGTCAGTGCGCACCGCGGTGCGCAACAATGGCGGCGGGCACTGGAACCACGCGCTCTTCTGGGAGCTGATGGCGCCGAACGCCGGCGGCGAGCCGGGCGGCGACGTGGGCGCGGCGATCACCAAGACGTGGGGCGACTTCGCCAAGTTCCGCGACGCCTTCAAGGCGGCCGGCACCGGACGCTTTGGATCCGGCTGGGCCTGGCTCGTGGCCGGACGCGACGGCGCGCTGACCATTGAGAGCTCGCCCAACCAGGACAACCCGCTGATGGACGGCAAGCACGCGATCCTCGGGCTCGACGTCTGGGAGCACGCCTACTATTTGAAGTACCAGAACCGCCGTCCGGACTACATCGACGCCTGGTGGAACGTGGTGAACTGGGCGAAGGTGACGGAGCGGTACTCGGCGCGGTAGTTCGCGCGCTGCCTCAACCCCGCGAGAGCTGAGCACCGACGCGGCGTTCCGCGCCGGTGCGGCGCGCCGGAAGCGCGGGATGATGCTTGTCGGGCCTCTTCAGGGGCGTCGTCGCAGTGCACCTCTGGCTCCTGCCGCCGAGTCGCCGCCTTCGCGATCTCGACGCAACCCTCGCCGCGCATGACCAGCAAACGCCCCCCACGGTCTGACCGGCCCCGGAAGGGGAAGAGCGCTCCGGGCAAGAAGCGGGAGCGCCCTCGCGCCGACACTGAAGCGATGGGTGTCGCCAACGCTCCCGATGCAGTGTCACCCGTTACCGCGCACGGCGAGTGGAGCATGCTGGCGTGGGCGCTGGACCAAGTCCAGGAGTCGGTGTTTGGGGCGCTGCCGACCGGCCGGTTCTTCTACGCCAACCAAACGGCGAGTCGCGCGCTGGGCTTCAGCCACGACGAGCTGATGGCGATGGGCGTGGCGGACATCGCTCCGAACTTCCCTGCTGATCGCTGGTCCGAGCATTGGGATGAGGTCCGCCGCCTCGGCAGCATGAGCGTGGAGACAATCCACCGCCGAAGGGACGGATCGGAGTTCCCAGTGGAAGTCTCCATCAGTCTCATCCAAGTCGAAGATGGGGAACGGCTCTTCGCAATTGCCCGCGACGTTTCGGTGCGCAAGGCGGCAGAGGACTCGCTGCGCGCCAGCCAGGCGAAGTTCCATCGCGCCTTCCAGGCCAGCCCCGACTCCTTCACCATCACTCGGCTTGCGGACGGCGCGCTTCTCGAGGTGGGCGACGGCTTCACCGAGATCTTCGGCTGGACCGAAGCGGAGGCGGTTGGACACACCGTGCTGGAACTCGGCATCTGGGTGGACCCAGCCGAGCGAGAGGCCCTGGTGCGTACCATGGAGGGCACGGACTCGCAACGCGGGCTGGAGTTCCAGTTGCGACGCAAGGATGGCAGCGTGTTCACTGCCACGCTGTCCTGCAAGCGCCATGACGTGGACGGCGTGCCCTGCCTGCTGACCGTCGCCCGCGACATCACCGAACGGAAGCGGGACCACAAGGAGCTTGAGACTGCCGAGGCGCGACTCCGCACCGTCGTGGCAAACTCGGATGCGGTGATCTTTCAGCTGGACGCCGAAGGCCGCTTCACGCTGTCTGACGGCAAGGGCCTGGAAGGATTGGGCCTCAAGCCCGGTCAGGTCGTGGGCCTATCCGCCTTGGAGCTCTACGCGAGCCCGCCGGAGGTGGTGGCCGAGTTGCGCCGCGCCCTGGCCGGGCAGCCGACGCGAGCCACGCTGGCCGTGTCGGGCATGACCTTTGACAACCTCCTGATGCCGGTCTTCGGCGCCGATGGCGCGGTCGAGAGCGTGATCGGCATCGCCACCGACATCTCGAGCCGAGTTCAGGCGGAGTCAGCGTTGCGGGAAAGCGAGGCCAGCTACCGCGGGCTATTCGACAGCGTACGCGAGGCCATCTACATCCAGGACCGGGACGGACGATTCCTCGACGTCAACCGCGGTGCGCTGGAGATGTACGGCTATCCTCGAGAGGCGTTCATCGGCCGCACGCCGGAGTTCCTGTCCGCCCCCGGGCGCAACGATCTCGACGCCGTGGGAGCGTGCGTCCAGCGCGCCTTTGCCGGCGAGCCGCAGCGATTCGAGTTCTGGGGCCTGCGCAGGAACGGCGACGCGTTTCTCAAAGACGTGCGCATCTATCCCGGCACGTACTGCGGCGAGGAAGTGGTGGTCGCGCTGGCCATGGACATCTCGGAGCGCCGACGCAACGAGGAGGCACTGCGGCAGGCGCAGAAACTGGAGAGCCTCGGCGTGCTGGCCGGCGGCATCGCCCACGACTTCAACAACCTGATGACGGCCATGCTGGGCAACCTCAACCTCGCCCAGTTGGATCTTCCTGAGGGGACGCCGGCCCACGCTCGACTTGACGCGGTGGAGCGCACGCTGCTCAAGGCGTCCGACCTCACCAAGCAAATGCTCGCCTACTCGGGCCGGGGCCGGTTCGTGGTGAAGGCGCAGAACCTGAACCTCAACGTCCGCGAGATGGTGCACTTGCTGCAGGTGGCCGTCTCGAAGAAGGCCGAGCTGCGCCTGGACCTGCATGCGCACCTGCCGACGATCATGGCCGAGGCCGCTCAGGTCCAGCAGGTGATCATGAACCTGGTCACGAACGCGTCCGACGCGCTGGGCACCGAAGCTGGCGCGATACGGGTCGCCACGTATCCGGAGCGGGTCGACGCCGCGGCGGTACACAGGGACTTCGCCAACCAGGGACTGGCGCCCGGTGAGTACGTGGTGCTGGAGGTCCGGGACAGCGGTTGCGGCATGGCGGCGGACGTGCTGGAACGCATTTTCGATCCGTTCTTCACCACCAAGTCCGCCGGGCGCGGCCTGGGTCTCTCGGCGCTGCTCGGAATTCTGCGCGGTCATCAGGCTGGCATTCGGATTAAGAGCGAACCGGGCCGGGGCAGCACGTTCCAGGTCTTGTTCCCTGCCTGCGGGGAAGTGGCGGAGGAGGGCCCGCCGACCGAACCGCGGTTGCAGGCGCGGTTGGAGGGCACGGTGTTGCTCGTCGACGACGAAGCGATAATCCTGGAGTCCACGGGCCGGGCGCTGGAGTCCATGGGCCTGAAGGTTGAGGTGGCTCGGGACGGCGTGGAGGGACTCGAGCGGTTTCGCAGCATGGGCCCCGCGCTCTCACTCGTCCTCATGGACCTCAGCATGCCGCGCATGGACGGTGCCACCGCGTTCCTGGCGATGCGTGCGGAGCGGCCAGAGGTGCCGGTGCTCCTCTCCAGCGGCTATGACTCCGAGGAGCCAGGACAGGACTTGATGGCTCGAGGCCTAGCCGGGTTCATCCAGAAACCTTATCGCCTTCAGGAACTGGCGGCCGCCGTCAGCGCGGCCATCGGTCGCGGGCGCTGAGGAGCCCCACGTGGTGAGGAAGCGGACGCTGTTGCTGCTGGTGGTGGCGCTGAGCGGCGCCTGCCGAGGCGTTACTACGGGGACCCCGGCATCCACGCCGCTGCGGATTGTCTCGTACAACATCCGCCACGGTCGCGGCATGGACGACAGCGTGAATCTCGCTCGCACGGGGCGAGTGCTCGCGGCGCTAGCCGCGGACTTCGTGGGATTGCAGGAGGTGGATGATCGCGTGCGCCGCAGTGACGGCGTGGACCAGTCCGCCGCGCTGGGAGCGCAGTTGGGGATGCAACACCGCTTCGGGTCGTTCATGGCCTATCAGGGAGGGCACTACGGCCTCGCAATTCTCTCCCGGCATCCCATCGTCGGTTCGCGCGTGCTGACGCTTCCCGTGGGGAACGAGCCGCGCGTGGCCTTGCTGGTGAACGCGGTGCTGCCGTCACGCGACACCGTCTCCGTGGTGAACGTGCACTTCGACTGGGTGGCAAGCGACAGCTTTCGTTTGCCGCAGGCGGAGCGCGTCGCGGCGGCGCTCGACTCGCTTCGGCACCCATACGTGCTGCTCGGAGACTTCAATGACGAGCCCGGATCGCGCACGCTTGCGCTGTTCACCCGGCGGGCGCGCGAGGTTGCCAAGGTCCCTGACGCGACGCTGACCTTCTCGTCCACCGATCCCGTGAAGGAGATCGACTTCGTCTTCGTCGCGCCGTCGTCACGGTGGACGATCGGCGCCGCCCGCGCCATCGCCGAGCGGGTCGCGTCCGACCACAGGCCGGTCCTCGCCGATGTCTGGCTGCGCCGCTGAGCGAACCCGCCACTTCGTTGCGCGGCCGGTCCGTTCGACGCAACGTCCACGGGCGAAGACCGCAACCTCCCTTTGGAGCCCGACATGACGCTGGCCTCACACGCACTCCGCTCCTCGCTCGCCGGCGTCATCGCGCTGACAGCACTCGCCGCGGCACCGGGCGCCGCGCAGTCCGTGCCCGTCTCCCCTGCCCCTGTGGCCTCGCTCGCCCCGCGCCTCGACTCGCTGATGCGGCGCTACATGGACGGCGCGCACATCCCGGGCCTCACCTACGGCATCGTCCGCGACGGACGCGTGGAGCACGTGGGCACCTTTGGGGTGCAGGAACTCGACGCGAAGCGCCCGGTCACGCCGGCCACACTCTTCCGCATCGCCTCGATGTCGAAGGCCTTCACCGCCCTCGCCATCCTCAAGCTGCGCGACGACGGCAAGCTCTCCCTCGACGCGCTCGCCGAGTCGTACGTGCCGGAACTGCGCGGATGGAAGTACCCGACCGCCGACTCGCCGCGCCTGCGTGTGCGCGACCTGTTGAGCCACGTCGGCGGCTTCGTCACCGATGACCCGTGGGGCGATCGGATGACCGTGCTCCCCGAGGCGGACTTCACGCGGATGCTCCGTGATGGCGTGCCGTTCACGCGTGCGCCCGGAATCGCCCACGAATACTCGAACTTCGGCTACGCCCTCCTTGGCCGCATCGTCACCAACGTCTCGGGCCAGCCCTACAAGGACTACATCGAGCAGCATATCATGCGCCCGCTCGGCATGATGGACACGGGCTACGACATCACCGTGTCGCCGGCGGAGCGCCGCGCGCTGGGCTACCGCTGGGAGAACAACGCCTGGCTGCGCGAGCCGGATATGATCCACGGCGCCTTCGGCGCAATGGGCGGCGTGCAGACGACGGCCGTGGACTACGCGAAGTGGGTGTCGTTCCTTCTCGCCGGTTGGCCGCCGCGCGATGGCGCCGAGGTTGGTCCGGCGCGCCGTGCGTCGGTGCGAGAGCTCTCGCAGGGGTTGAACTTCCCCCAGCGCACGCGGCGCCCGGGAACGAGCACGCCAGTCTGCTGGCAGGCGTGGACGTATGGAATGGGGATGCGCGTCGCGACGGACTGCGACGCGGGACTCACCCTTGCCCACGGCGGCGGTTATCCGGGGTACGGTTCCTTCCTGCTGCTGCTCCCGGAGCACGGCATCGGTCTCTTCGCGTTCGCCAATCGCACCTACGCGGGCCCGTCCGGCGCGCTGTGGGACATCGCGATGGAACTGCAGAAGGCAGGCTGGCTCACCGGGCGCGCGCTGCCGGTCAGCGCGGCGCTCGCGCAGACACATCGCGCCGCGCAGGCGATGTTCGCGGCGCGCAGCATCGAGCCCGGCCGCGCGCAACTCGCGTCGAACTTCCTGATGGACCGTTCTGCGGCGAACTGGGCGGCGGAGTTCACTCGGCTCGCCAATTTGGCGGGGACGTGTTCGGCTAATGCGTTGCTGCTCGCGACCGGCGCGTTGAGCGGGACATTCTCGTGGTCCTGCGAACGTGGCACCCTCAGCGGCAATCTGCTGCTCGCGCCAACCAGTCCGCCAACGATACAGGCGCTGCGGCTCGGCTTCGTCGCGCGCTAGCCTAGGCACGGTCGCGGTCCGCGCTGCCGCCGACGCGGGCGGCAGACCCGCGGCGTGCGATCACGCGTCAAGCCGTCGGCATATCGATCCCTGCCCGAAGTTCCTCCATCGATTCGCCGTACAGTCGGAGCAGGATGACCGCCTGGTCGGCGATGCGCTCCGCCTTGTTGAGCGTGCCGATGAAGACCAGGCTCTGTCGCGTCTTCGACCGGCCCAGACGAATGCGCTGCATCTGGCGGCGGTCGAACTCGCGGATGAGCTCCTTCAGCCGCTGCACCGCCGCGTCGGCCTCGGCGACTTCATCAAACCGACTCTGTTCGAGGGCGCCAGCGACCGTGTGGAGCACCCGCCCGACGGTCGCGTGCACCTCGCGCAGCTCCAGCGCCTGCTCGTCGTCCGGGGGCGTGTGGTTGTTCTCCACGTAGCCCTGCGTGCCGCTGGTCAGCGACGACAGATTGGCGGCCACGATCTGCAACGCCGCGATCTTGCGGCCGTAGCGCGGCGTGATGCCCCGGTCTTCGTCCGTCGCGGTGCGCAGCAGCAGGAGGATGGCGCCAATCAACTTGTCGCCCTGGTCATTCAGCTTGCGGGACCGGAAGGCGGCGTCGCTGAGCATGCGCCGATTGCTGCGGATGAGCCCCTCGTACGAGCCCTCGATGGCCTTCTCGGCATCCTTCAGGTACTGCGCGACGTCGCGGCTGTGCGCCAGCATGTCGGTCGCTCCGATGCCCGCATAGAGCTTCTCCTGCTGGGCAAACTCGGCCTCCCGCACGGCGTGGATCCGGTTCGTGTGGAAGTAGAAATAGAAGCCGACGACGACCAAGCCGATGATGGCGGGGAGCCCGCCATGGTAGATCGCGAACGTGAAGCCGAAGCAGACCGTGAAGGCGAGCATCGCGGTCACGAACCAGCCGCCAATCACCGTGATGACCCCGTTGACGCGATACACGGCGCTCTCCCGTCCCCACGCGCTGTCGGCCAGCGACGTGGACATCGCCACCATGAACGTCACGAACGTCGTGGAGAGCGGCAGCTTGAACGCCGTGCCGATGGAGATGAGGGAACTCGCGACCATCAGGTTGACGGAGGCGCGCAGCAGGTCGAACGCCGGCGGGACGCCGTCCTCCCCCGTGTACTTGGGAGCCCTGGCCGGGTCGAGGCGCTCGGATACGACGCGTTGCAGGGTAACCGGTGTCACCGCGCGATACACGTCGTGCAGGCTGAGTGACATGCGCACGATGCTCCGCGCGAGCGCGGACGAACTGAACCGCTCCACGCCCTCTTCCTGGCGGCCGAGCGACAACGACGTCTGCGTGACCGACCGCGCCTTCTTGGAGACCCAGAGCGTGCCGACCATGATGCCGCCGGCCACGATCAGGAACCAAGGATTCACCCGCACCGGCGCACTCAGTCCCTCCATGGTCATCGAGGCGACGTCACCCGGGGCGGCCACGCCGAGCTGATACGCGTGCAGCGCCCCCATGGGCGCGCCAATGAAATTCACGAGGTCGTTGGCCGCAAAGGCCAGCGCCAGCGCGAACGTACCGGCGAAGACGACGATCTTGAGCACATTCACCCGCGTCGCCAGGATCAGCGCCTGGAACAGGACGGTCAGGGCGATGAACACGCCGACGAGCAGCATCGCCATGTTCGCCGCGATCCACTCCATCTGCGACGGCGTCAGGATCGCCGAGCCCTTGGCGCCCTTGACGAGGATGAAGTACACGATGGCCGTGAGTCCCGACGCGGTGTACGCGGCGCCGACCCAGCGGAATCGCTTCTCATAGTCAAACGTGAACACGAGGCGCGTGACGAACTGGACGGACACGCCCACGACGAAGGCGAGCAGGATGGAGAGGCCGATGCTCGAGACGATCGTGACCACGCGCGCCGTGTTCAGGAAGGCGAACACGCCGCCAAAGTCCCCGCCCGCGGCCATGACCTTGATCCATGACATGGCCACCGCGCCGCCGATGAGCTCGAAGACGAGCGACACGGTGGTGGACGTGGGGAGCGAGAACGTGTTGTAGAGGTCGAGGAGGATGATGTCGGTGAGCATCACCGCCAGGAAGACGATCATCACCTCGTGAAACGTGAACATCGCGGGGTTGAAGATCCCCGAGCGCGCCACCTCGAGCATTCCGGTCGAGAACGTGGTCCCGACGAAGACGCCGAGCGAGGCGGTGACCATGATCGCCAGACGCGAACCCGCCTTCGACCCGATCGCGCTGTTCAGGAAGTTCACGGCGTCGTTTGCCACGCCGACGTACAGGTCCGCGAGCGCCGTCGCGAACAGGATGATCAGGATGAAGAGGTAGAACTCCATCGGCGTTTGATCGGCGGCGAAGAGGGAGACTGAGGATCACCGAATGCGACGGTCGTCGAGCCCCGCCAGTCGGCGGCAGCCCGGCGCAGGGAATCTACCGTTGGGCCGCGTTCCTGCCTACCGACATCGGCCCGGACGAATCGCGGCGCCGCTCGGCCTCCGCGGCAACGCGTGCCCCCGGCCGGCGCGCACCAACCCAGCCTGCATCCCCTTGCCCGGGCCGCCGGCCGTCGCTAATATACAACCGAATGGTTGTATATCAGAATCTGCCGGCGACGGCCCTCGACCGTCTCTTCCACGCCCTGTCCCACACGACACGGCGCGACATCGTCTCGCGTCTCGTCGCTGGCCAGGAGGCGTCCGTCTCCGCCCTGGCCGCGCGCTACGACATGTCGTTCGCCGCGGTGCAGAAGCACATCGCCGTTCTCGAGCGGGCGGGGCTCGTGACCAAGCGCGCCCACGGGCGCGAACGCCTCGTCCGTGGCAATCCGCGGCAACTCGCCCGCGCCCGCGCGCTGCTTGAACGACTCGAACGCCGCTGGACCGATCGCTTCTCGCAGTTGGATGCGGTTCTCGACGAGCCCAGACCCTGAGGCCAAAGCTCACCGCCCGTTCCACCCTTTTCCGCCGTTTCCGTCCCCCGGAGTCCTCAATGCCGCTGACATCTGTCGTTTCCGATCCGCAGGCCCTCACCATCACCATCGTCGCCGACTACACGGCGAGCCTCGAACGCCTGTGGGAGGCGTACGCCGATCCGCGACAGATCGAGCGCTTCTGGGGACCGGTGGAGTACCCGGCCACTTTCACCCAGCACGACATGGCCGTCGGCGGCTACTCGCACTACTACATGACCGGCCCCACCGGCGATCGCCATGACGGCTGGTGGCACTTCCTCAAGATCGAGCCGTATCGCCTCATTGAAATCGAGGACGGTTTCAGCCATGAGGACGGCAGTCGGAACGACGGCCTCCCCTACATGCGCATGGTCTTCAACTTCGAGGCCACACCCACCGGCTCGCGGTTCACCAGCGTCACGTACTTCCCTTCCCTCGATGCGATGGAACAGCTCGTCCAGATGGGGATGATGGAGGGGATGCGCTCGGCGATGAGCCAGATCGACGGCGTGCTCGCCGATCTCGCCACCTTCGCTGCGACGCGCGCCACCGACGCGCAGCTGCTCAGCGACACGCAGGTGCGCGTGAGCCGCGTGATCCGCGGCTCCGTGGAGCAGGTCTGGCGCGCGCATCATGAGCCCGCCCTGATGAAGCGCTGGCTCCTCGGCCCCGACGGCTGGACGATGCCCGTGTGCGAGGTCGCCACCGCCGTGGGCGACCGCTACCGCTACGAGTGGGCGAACGCGGATCAGTCGCAGCGCTTCGGCTTCGAGGGCGAGCTGCTCGAGTCCGCGCCGCCCTACCGCGCGGTGACCACCGAGCAGATGATCGGCACCCCCGGCCCCGCCACGCGCAACGAGCTCACCCTGTCAACCGTGCCCGGCGGCACCCTGATGGCGCTCGTCATCACGTATCCCAGCAAGGACGTGCGCGACATGATCCTCGGCACGGGGATGACCGCGGGAATGGAGGCGAGCTACCAGCGGCTGGAGCGGGAGGTGCTGGCGGCGGCGTGAGTTGCGCTGGCCGTGCGGTGCGGACTTCAGTCGCGTTGAGTTGGCGACCGCGCCGCTAGCTCAGCTTCGGCCGCGCCTGCGTCGTGCGTGGTGCGGGCACCGGAGGGGCCCCCTCCGCGACGAGTTCGTTCAAGCCGCTCACCCCATCGCCGTCGCCCCGCCCGCCCGGCGCCGGCCCGGAGATCACCCCGAGCCATGGCGGCGTCAGGAACGTCGTCACCACCACCATCGCAATCACCGCGCCGAACTCGCCGCCGGCGAGCACCCCCGCGACCACGCCCATCTGCGCGAAGATCAACCCCACTGCGCCGCGCGGCACCATCGCCACGCCGACGAGCAGCTTGTTGCCCTTGAACCACCACGGCGCGAAACCCGCGATCACCTTCCCCGCCACAGCCACGGCGATCAGCGCCGCCCCGAGCCCGAGCGCCTGCGCCGACGCCATCGCGCGCAGATCCACCTCGGCGCCCACCATCGCGAAGAAGACCGGCACGAAGACGTGGCCGAGCGACGTCACCCACTTCTCGATCTCGTGCCGCTGCGGCGTGCCGTGCAGCACCAGCCCCGCGGCGAACGCGCCGATGATCATCGCCGACCCGACCTTGGCGGCGAGCGCCGCCGTCACGAAGACGAAGACGATCGCCGTCACACCGACGGAGCCGGCCACCGGCACGCGCGCCACGGCGGCCATGAGCGGCCGCGCGACGAAGGCGCCAATGACCACCGCCCCCACAACGAACCCGATGGCGATGAGCGCCGTCGTCGTGACGCCCATCGCCGTCACGCCCGCCCCCGCGGCGATGCCGCCGACCACGGCGAGGATCACGAGCCCCATCACATCGTCAAAGACAGCCGCACCGAGCACGATCTGCCCCTCGTCGGTCTTCAATCGCCCGAGGTCGCCGAGCACGCGCGCCGAGATGCCGATGGAGGTCGCGGTCATCGCGGCGGCAATCACCAGCGCGGTGATCGTCGAGGCGCCGAACGCCGTCGCCACCGCGTAACCGCCGGCGAACGGCAACACGATGCCCGCCACGCCAACGGTGAGCGCCACGCCGCCCACCCGTCGCAGCGCCTGCAAATCGGTCTCGAGCCCAACCTCGAACAGCAAGATCAGAACGCCCAACTCGGCGAGCGTCTTGAGCACCGGCTCCGTTGGATCGAGGACGCCGAGCACCGAACCGCCCAGCAGGATGCCGGCGACGAGTTCGCCGAGCACGGCCGGCTGGCCGATGCGTCGGGCCAGCGCGCCGACGATCTTCGTCGCGGCCAGCACCGCAGCGAGGACCAGGAGGAGTCCAGGAATGTCGGGTCCGCCGCTCGAGGGAGCGGCGAGCACTGCCCACGGGTGTGTCATCTGGCGGCCTCGCCTTCCAGGTAGGTGTACCCTTCAAGTCCCGCCACGTAGTCGGCGATGAACATGTTCGCCTCGTCGCGCGTGAGCCCCGACGCGCCCTGCACCTTGCGACGAAACGTCGCCAGCAGGTCGGAGGCGCGAAACTGCACGTAGTTCAGGACTTCGGTGACGGTGTCACCGTGCACCAGGTCCGTGACTTCGTAGCCGCCGTCACGCAGACGCACGTGCACGGCGTTCGTGTCGCCGAACAGGTTGTGGAGGTCGCCGAGGATCTCCTGGTAGGCGCCGGTCAGGAAGATGCCGAGGATGTACGGATCGCCGTCGGTGAACGGATGCAGCTCGAGCGATGGCCGCCCGCCCTTTTCGCCGACGAAGCGGTCGATCTTGCCGTCCGAGTCGCAGCTCACGTCCTGCAGGGTGCCGCGGCGCGTGGGCTCCTCGTCGAGCCGGTGGATGGGCATGATCGGGAAGAGCTGGTCGATGGCCCAGTTGTCCGGCAGCGACTGGAAGAGCGAGAAGTTGCAGAAGTAGCGATCGATGAGCGCGGCGTCGAGGTCAGCGAGGATGTCCTCGTACTCATCGGGATGCCGCCGCGCCGCGCTGCGCACCGCGTTGAGCGTGCACAGGTGCAGCTGCTCGGCGTGGGCCCGCTCGCGCAGCGAGAGCACGCCGTTGTTGAAGAGCGACTGCGCCTTCTCCTTGTCGTACGTGGCGTCGTGGTACGCCTCGCGCACGCGCCGGATGGAGACGTTCTTGCGCGAGACGGCCTTGAGGTCGTCGGCCATCTCGTGCAGGAGGGTGTGGTCCTCCTCGAAGACGGTCGGTGTCGCCGCCTCCACCTGCGACTCCACGTCGATGACGCTCATCAGCATCAGCGCGTGATGCGCCGTCAGCGCGCGCCCCGACTCGCTGATGATGTCGGGCATCGGCTGCTCGAGCTCGCGGCACATCTCGGCCAGCGTGTACACGATGTCGTTGGCGTACTCCTGCACCGTGTAGTTCACCGACGCCGTGTTGGTGCTCTGCGTGCCGTCGTAGTCCACGCCCAGCCCGCCGCCCACATCCACGTGGGTGACGTCGAGCCCCATCCGCCGCAACTCCACGTAGAAGCGCGCCACTTCACCCATCGCCCGCTTGATGTAGCGGATGTCGGTGATCTGCGAGCCGAGGTGGAAGTGCACCAGCTTGAGGATGTCGAGGCGGCCCAGGTGCTGGAGGCGCTCGATGAGGCCGATGAGCTGCGCGGCGCTGAGCCCGAACTTCGACTTCTCGCCGCCGGATTGCGCCCAGCGCCCCGAGCCTTCGGTGGAGAGCTTGATGCGCACGCCGCAGGTGGGGACGACGTTCAGTTCGTCGGCCGCTTGCAGGAGTACGTCGAGCTCGCTGAGCTGCTCGAGGACGATGAAGACCTTGTGCCCCAGCTTCTGCCCCATCAGGGCGAGGCGCATGAACTCCTCGTCCTTGTAGCCGTTGCAGACGATCACGTGGTCGGTGCGCTCGCTGAGCGCGAGCACCGCTTGCAGCTCCGGCTTGGAGCCGCACTCGAGGCCGACGCCGACCGACTGGCCGAACTGCAGGATCTCCTCCACAACGTGCCGCTGCTGGTTCACCTTGATCGGGTAGACCGTGGTGTACTGCCCGCTGTACTCGAACTCGGTGATCGCGTTCTGGAAGGCCGCGTGCACGGCCTCGATGCGCGAGCGGAGGATGTCGGAGAAGCGCAGCAGGACGGGGAGCGCGACGCCTTGCGCCTCGAGGTCGAGGGCGAGTTGGAAGAGGTCGAGCGTGCGATCCGGATGCGCCTTATCGGGACGGACGACGACACGCCCCGCCTCGGAGATGTCGAAGAACCCGTCGCCCCACCCCTCCACATTGTAGAGAAGCTTGGCGGCGTCTACGGTCCAGCGCTGCGGCTCGGTGGCCGGCGCGGCGTCGTGGGGAGCGGTGGTGGTCATTTCGGAGAGGAAACCTAAAGTGCACGGCCCCCGTACGCGATAGGCGGCCGGGCGGACCGGCGCCGCGCACCCGAGGGCTCGCGGCGCCGCCTCCCGGCCTTCATCTTGTCCGGTGTTGTTTCACCCATTCTTCAGAGGCCCCCCATGAAGAAGCTCCTTCGCCTCGCGGCCTGGGGTGTCGGCGGCGTGGTCGTGGTACTCGTCCTCGCCGGTGCTGCGCTCTACTTCGCCTCGCAGCGTCGCATCGACCGCAAGTTCGCGGTGAGCGCGCACTCCGTCAGCGTCCCCACCGATTCCCTTGCGCTCGCCCGCGGCCGGCACATCGCGACCGCCATCTCCAGGTGCGCCGATTGCCACGGCCTGGACCTCGGCGGCGCGGTGTTCATCGACGAACCGCCCGTCGCACGGCTCTACGCGGCCAACCTCACGAGCGGCAAGGGCGGCGTTGGCGCGTCGTTCACCGACGCCGACTGGGAGCGGGCCATCTGACACTCGGTCGGTCCGGGCGATCGCGCGCTGCTCTACATGCCGTCGCTGGAGTATCAGTTCCTCTCCGACGATGACTCGGGAGCGCTCATCGCCTACCTGAAGTCGCTGCCGCCGGTGGATCGTGAGCCGGTGCCCAACAGCGTGGGCCCCGTCGGGCGCGCGCTGCTGCTGAAGGGCGACCTCGACCTGCTGCACGCCGAGGGGGTGGCGCACGGTCAGCACCCGGCGCCGCCACCCGTTGGCGTTACGCCTGAATACGGCGGCTACCTCGCCGAGGTGGGCGCGTGCAAGGGGTGCCATGGTCCGACGCTCTCCGGTGGCCACATTCCGGGCACGCCGCCCGATTGGAAGCCGGCATCGAACCTCACGCCCACGGGCATCGGGCACTACACCGAGGAGGATTTCTTCCGCGCGCTGCGCGAGGCGAAGCGCCCCGGTGGCGCGCCGATCGATTCGCTGATGCCGGTGAAGTTCACGAAGCTCATGACCGACGATGAGATCCGGGCGCTGTGGCTGTATCTCAAGACCGTCCCCGGCAAGGCGTTCGGGGGGCGGTAGGGACGGGGGACGGGAACAGCTTTCACCACGGAGACACGGAGGTCACGGAGGACTGCAACGGCAACTTCTTTGGGGGAACTGCGAGCGCCACGCTAGTGCCGGCGAGGTGTGCTGTCGTTACCCCAAGTACTGGCCGTTGTCGTTCTCCGTGCCCTCCGTGTCTCCGTGGTAAAGGCAGTTGCAGTTCTCCGTGTCCTCCGCGATCTCCCGTGAAGCAGTTGCAGTGCGCTACCGCGCCGACGCGTCGATCATCCGTTCGATTTGCGCCTTGGGCGCGAACCCAACCTGGCGGTTCACTTCCTGACCATCGCGGAAGAGGACAAGCGTGGGGATACCGCGAACGCCAAAGTGCTGCGGCGAGACGGGATTCTGGTCGGAGTTCACCTTGACCACGAGCAGCTGGCCGGCGCGCTCGCGCGCGAGCTCATCGAGCACGGGGGCCATCATCCGGCACGGTCCGCACCAGTCGGCGTAGAAGTCCACGAGCACGGGGACCGTCGCGCCGCTGATCACCTTCGAGAGGTGTTCGTCTTTTCCTTTCACGGGGCGGTCGAGCAGGAGCGGCTTGGCGCACTCCGCACACTTGGGACCGTCTTCGAGCCGGTCGAGCGCCACGCGGTTGAGCGTGTCGCAGAACTGGCAGGCCACGATGGCGGTGGTGGCGTTCGTTGTGGCGGCGCTCACTTCGACGCCCCCAGTGCGGCGATGGCGCGGACCAGTCGATCGCGAATCGACATGGCGGCTGGCTCCAGCGCGGCGTTCCCGGTCAGGCGCATCTGCGCCACCGGGTCGAGCGCCGCCACCTGCGTGCGGCCGTTTCCCGCGTCGCGCACGATGACGTTGCACGGCAGGAGCAACCCGAGATCGGGCTCGAGCTTGAGCGCCTCGAAGGCATCCTTGGGGCTGCACGCGCCGAGGATCACGTAGGGCGTGTGCTCGGCGCCGAGCTTCTTAAGGAAGGTGGCCTTCAGGTCGGCTTCCATCAGGATGCCGAACCCTTCGGCGGCCAGCGCCCCGCGCGCGGCCTCCACGGCCGCGTCAAAGGGCTGGTCGAGCTGAACGGTGAGTCCGTAGGGGATCGTCGAAGACATGGGAGGTGAGGGCTAGGGTCTATACAATACTATATGGGAATATAGTAGAACACAAGAGGTGGACGGTGGACGGTGGACGGTGGACGGTGGACGGTGGACGGTGGAGCACGATATCCGCCCCCCTCCATAACGCCAGAGGGCCCGGAGCGGTTGCCCCGGACCCTCTGTTGTTTCTCTGTTGTTTCTCTGTTGTCTCTCTGTTGTCTCTCTGTTGTCTCTCTGTTGTCTATCTGCGGTTAATCTGGTCTTGCCCCTTCTTCAAGAACGGAATCCCGTTCTTCATCCAATCCGGTTCCGGCTGCCCCAGCAGCTTCGCCCCGAAGAACTCCTGCATCTTCCGGTCGATGTCCTTCTGGTTGGCGCGCTTGGTCGGGTTGTGCTCATCGCCGTTGTACACGACCATGTACGCTTCCTTCTGCAGGCGCCGCATCGCGCCGTAGAACTCGATTCCCTGATACCACGGCACCGCGCCGTCGTTGTCGTTGGCCATGAAGAGCACCGGCGTCGTGACGCGGTCGAGCTTGAAGAGCGGCGAGTTCTCGATGAACCGCTCGGGGTACTGCCAGAGCGACCCGGCGATGCGGCTCTGGGAGTGCTCGTACTGGAACGTACGCAGCAGGCCGCTCTGCCAGCGGATGCCGCCGTACGCCGACGTCATGTTGACGACGGTCGCGTTGGGCACCGCCGCCGCGAAGATGTTGGTCACCGTGATGAGATAGTTCGTCTGGTAGCCGCCCCACGATTGGCCGGAGACGCCGAGCTTCTTGGGATCCACGAACCCCTTCTGGATGAGCGCCTGGATCCCGGGGATGATCGCCTTGGCCGCGCTCGGTCCAGGGAACCCGTCCGTGTACACGATGTCCGGCATGAACACGAGGTAGCCGAGCGAGTTGTAGACGAGCGGATTGATAGTGTTGCGCCCCGACGGGGCGGAGTAGTTGTGCAGCCCGTCCGACAGCCGCTCATAGAAGTACGTGACCATCGGGTACTTCTTCGACGGGTCGAATCCCTCCGGCTTGTACAGCATCCCCTCGAGCGGGACGCCATCGTCGTTGTTCCAGTGCACCAGCTCCACGGTGCCGCGTGGGTACTCCGCGTCCTGCGGGTTGGCGTTCGAGATCTTCGACACGGCGTCGATCGCGCTGCCCGTCCACAGGTCCGGGAACTCGCGGTACGTCTGCTGCGTCATCAGGTACTGCGTCGCCTTCCGTGCCTTCTGCAGGCCGGCGTAGTTCTTCGGCCCCATCAGCAGCACGGTGGGTGCGGCTGACCCGCCCAGCTTGGCCTGCACGTATCCGCTCTGCTTCGACGGGTTCTCGAACGCGCGCAGCATCAGGGGATCGGCGGGATCGAGGAACCGGTCCTCGGGATCCAGGTTGACGACGCGATACGTCACGTCCTTCGCCCGCCCCTGCCCCGCCGTGACGTTCAGCGGCGCGGCAACGCCGAGCGGATCCACCTCCCACACGTCGTAGCGGTCATAGACCAGCACGCGCGCGTCGTCCTTCGTCCACCCGCCGAGCCCGTATGGCGGGCGGTCGTCGGGCATGTCGAACTCCTCGTTCTCGAAGTGCACGCCCTTGATCGCGGCAGTGATCTCCACCGTCTTCCCGGTCGCGGTGGCGAACGCCATCCACTTGCCGCCGCGGAAGTAGGTCACGTACTTGGCACCTGGCGAGAGCTGCGCGCCGTCGATGTGGGTGGTCACCATCGTGCGCGCGCCCGTCGCCGCGTCGATCACCATCACGTCGTTCCCACCCTCGCCCCACGTCTGCGCGATCGCATAGGGCACCGGGTTCAGCGCCAAGGCGAGCTTCCCGTTGTCGGCCATGGTCACTTGCCGCAGGGAGTCGTTGCCCAGCTTGATCCACTTCTTCGCCGCCGGGTGATAGACCGCCGTCCACGTGCGATTGCGCTCGCGCCCCGCCGTCACCTTCTGCACGGTCTGGATCTGCAGGTCCTTGTAGTGCCACAGGTCGTAGATCGCCTTGTCGGCCAGCGAGTCGGCGGGGATGGAGTCGATGGGCAGCGGGGCCAGCGCGAACTGCAGCGCGGTGCCCTCGCGCACGAAGTCGACGCGCCCGCGGTCAGCGATGAGCTGGTCGGCGCCGACCATCGCTTGATCCACGACCTTCGTGGCCACGATGGGCCCCTTCTGTCCCTTGGCCAGCACGAGCGACGCGTAGTAGAGCGCGAAGCGCGGCTTGGGCGCGGCGACGTCGTCGCGGTCAGTCACGAAGGCGACCTGCGTCCCCTTCCGGTCCACGGTGAGCGCGCGGTAGTTCCCCTTCCCCGCGGCGAGCGTCGTCACCGTCCCGGTCGCGAGGTCGCGCACGTGCACGCCGCTGACCTTCGTGGTGTCCGGGCTCCCGGTCGCGTAGACGAGCAGCTTCTCGCCTTCATCGAAGAGGTAGTTCGTCACCTCCTCGATCTTGATCTCCTGCCCGGTGGTCAGGTCGCGCAGCATCAACGGCGCGGCCGGATCGGGGCGCGCCCCGGCCGCGGCACCACCGCGCGCGCCGCCACGTCCGCCGGCCGGCGCGCCACCCGCCGGCGCCGCCCCAGCGGTGCCCGCGCCCGGCGCCGCCGTATCAGCTTCCATTAGGTATGCGAGATACTTGCCGCCTTCGCGCGCGAACCGGAACGACCGCACCTTCGGGATCACCTGCGCCTTGCCGTCCGCCAGCGTCACGACGGTCAGCGAAGGCCGCGGCTGCGGCAGCGGGCGAGGGCGCGCCTTGCGCGCGGCCTCGAAGTCGGCGAGCGGCGCGTATGTCATGAACGCCGCCACCGTGGACGCCGCATTGAACTGCGCCGGCGGCGCCATGAAGATGGCCGCCGAGTCGGCTGATGGCATCATCTGCGGCCGCCCCGTGTAGCCGCGGGGGAACCGGCTTTCCGTGCCCGTCCCCGTGCCCTTGATAACGACCTCACCATCCCCGACCACGGGCGAAACCGTGTACATGGCAAACTTGCCGTCGGGAGAGAGCGTGGCACCCTGAATGGCGCGCCAGATGTCGTACGTGTCCTGCGTGATCGGCTTCTTGGTCTGGGCGGCCATCGGGGCCGCGGCGGCACAGGCGAGCAGGGCGCCGAAAGCGACCCTGAGGAGACGGGGGAATCGCATCGCAGAATCCGGGTGTGGAGTTATCTTCTCCCGACAGGCGGCCTCGGCCCCCTGCGGACCTCCATAAAGTACGTTCTCGACCCTCCCTCCGTTGCCCCCGACCCCATGAAACGGATCCTCGGCTACTTCCTGCGCGGCCTGATCGTCACCGTTCCCCTCGTCGTGACGGTCTGGGTCTGCTGGACGGTCTTCCTGAAGGTGGACGGCTGGCTCGGCATCGGCATTCCGGGCGTCGGCTTCGTCACCACGCTGGCCCTCATCACCGTGGTGGGCATGGCCGGTTCAAGCCTGGTGACCCGGGGCGCAGTGAGCATGTTCGAGGACCTGCTCGAACGGCTCCCCTTTGTGCGTCTGCTCTACTCGTCCACCAAGGACTTGATGAGCGCGTTCGTCGGTGAGAAGAAGCGCTTCACCCAGCCCGTGCTCGTGTCGCTCGGCGTCGACGAGGAGGTGAAGCTCCTGGGATTCCTGACGCAAGCATCGGCGGAGCAGCTCAAGCTGACCGACTACGTGCTCGTCTACTGCCCGCATTCGTACAACTGGTCGGGGCAGCTGCTCGTGATCCCGTCGCGCAAGGTGAAGCCGCTCACCGCCGACAGCGCGGAGTTTATGGCGTTCGCGGTTTCCGGAGGGGTGACGGACTGGCCGAAATTCGATTGAGGACTTGGACCGAGGATTGCGATTCACGACTGCGATTTCGGATTCCGATTGGCGATGGATTGGGAGGTTCTATGGTGACCCGCACGCGCGCTGGGATGGCTGTCTGCGCACTGTTGCTCTCAGCGCTTGTCGCCGCGCCGCTCGCCGCGCAGCAACGCGATTCGCTGGTGCTGCTGCGTCCCGCTTCGGTGTGGGATGGCGTTGCCGACGCGCCGGCGGCAGGATGGACGGTGTTGGTGCGCGGCGAGCGCATCGCGACGGTTGGCCCGGCGGCGCAGGTGGGCGTCCCGCGGGGCGCCACGGTCATCGACCTGCCCGGCGCGACGCTCATCCCGGGGATGATTGAGGCGCACACGCACCTCTTTCTCCATCCGTACAACGAGACGCCCTGGAACGACCAGGTGCTGCGCGAGCCGCTCGCGCTGCGCACGGCGCGCGCGGTCAATCACGCGCGCGCGACGCTGATGGCCGGCTTCACCTCCATCCGCGACCTCGGCACCGAGGGGGCCGGCTACGCCGACGTCGGGCTCAAGCAGGCCATTGATCAGGGGATCATTCCCGGACCGCGCATGCAAGTCTCCACGCGCGCGATGCTCGTCACGGGGAGCTACGCCCCCCGGCGCACCGATTTCGCATTTGATCCGCCGCAGGGAGCCGAGGAGGCCGACGGGATCGACGGCGTCATGCGGGTGGCGCGCGACCAGATCGCACACGGGGCCGACGTCGTGAAGGTGTACGCCGACTATCGCTGGGGCCCGCGCGGCGAGGCGATGCCGACATTTACGGAAGCCGAGCTTCGCGCCATCGTCGAGGCGGCGAAGAGCAGCGGGCGCGATGTCGTCGCGCACGCCAGCACGCCGGAGGGGATGCGCCGCGCCATCGTCGCCGGCGTAGTCTCCATTGAACACGGCGACGGCGGGACCGCTGAGACCTGGCGCCTGATGAAGGAGCGCAACGTCGCCTTCTGCCCGACGCTCGCCGCGGGCGACGCCACGCGCCAGTACGCCGGGTGGCGTAAGGGCGTGGACCCCGAGCCCGCATCCATCACGGCCAAGCGCGCGTCATTCAGGGCGGCGCTCGACGCCGGCGTGACGATGTGCGTCGGCGGCGACGTCGGCGTCTATTCGCACGGCGACGACGCGCGCGAACTCGAACTGATGGTCGACTACGGCATGACGCCGCTCGCCGTCTTGAGGGCGGCGACGTCCGGCAACGCCAAGCTCATGAAGTGGGACGACCGGATCGGCCGCGTCGCTCCGGGCCTGCTGGCCGACCTCGTCGCACTGCAGGGCGACCCCACGCGCGACATCCGCGCCGTGCGCGCGGTGCAGCTAGTAATGAAGGGCGGCGCGGTGGTGAGGCGGTAGGAGCGGGCGTAACAGTCGCGAGAAGAACAGGCGGAGGGGGTCTCCGACGGCTTATGTCTCATGGAAGCCGTCGGAGACCCCCTCCGCTTGTTCCGCCCCCTCGTCCCCGACGGTCATGGAAGCCGTGAGGGACCCCTCGGTTTGTGCCGCGCGGCCAGCGAGTCTACGGCTTCAGCCAGTGCGCGAACCACTGCCGCAGGCGCCCCAGCCGATCGACCAACAGCCACGGCTCGCCTGTTCGTGACAGGTCGTGGTTCGAGCGCGGGTAGCGCACGAATTCCACCGGAATCCCCTGCTTCTTCAGCGCCATGAACCACTGCTCCGCGTCGGTCATCGGCGTGCGGTGGTCCTCCTCGCTCTGCACGATCAGCGTCGGCGTCTTCACCCGAGTCACGTAGCGAATGGGCGAGAGCGAGTCATACATCGCCGGATTGTCCCACGGCTTGCCGTAGAACTCAAACTCGGTGAGCCCCTGCGCTTCGCTCGACCCGTACCACGACCACCAATTGCTGATCATCCGGTCGGCCTCGGCGGCCTTGAACCGGTTGGTGTGAGAGGTAATCCACGCCGTCATCACGCCGCCGTACGAGCCGCCGGTCACACCCATCCGCGTGCTGTCCACGTCGGGGCGCCGCGCGGCGATGTCCGTGGCCTGCATCAGGTCGCGATAGTCTTCGGCAAACCAGCGGCCGCGCGTGCTGAAGGTGAAGGCCGCTCCCGAGCCGCTCGATCCGCGCGGGTTGGTGTACAGGACCATGAAGCCCGCGCCAGCGAGGTTCTGGAACTCGTCGAACCACCCCTCGTCGTAGCGCGAGTGCGGGCCGCCGTGGATGTAGAGCACCAGCGGGTACTGCTTCCCCGCCTGGTACCCGAAGGGCTTCATCACCCACCCCTCGATGGTCAGCCCGCCCTCTCCCTGGAAGGTGAAGCGCTCCGCGTCGCTCCACGCGATTTCGGCGTTCACCTTCTCGTTGAACGAAGTCAGCTTGCGCTCGTTCTTGCCGTCGAGGTCGGCGATATACACCTCAGTGGGTGAGGCCACGCTCGTCGCCACGAACGCCACCTGCTTCGCCCGCTCGTCGCGCGAGTAGCCGCGGATCACGCGGCGCCCGCCGACGATCTCGCGCATCTGCCCGTTCTTGGCCGCGATGACGAACAACGCGGTGCGTCCGCCGATGTCGGCGCTCATCAGGATCTCGCCGTTCGGCAGGAACTCGGCGTCTCCCGGCTCGTACTGCCAGCCGTTGGTCAGGTTCACCGGCGCGCCGCCGGCGGCGTCGATCAGCATCAGGCGGGCGTTCTTGGTGCGCTCGGGCCGGCTGACGAACAGGAGGCGCTTGCCGTCCGCCGACCACGCCAGCCCGCTCTCGTCGCCCTGCAGCGAGGCCACGCGGCGCGGTTCGCCGCCCGTGATGGCGACGACGAAGATGTCGCGGTCGTTGCGCGGCGCCTCGTCGCGCAGCGCGTCGTACGGGAGCTTGGCCAGCGAGTCGGCGATCTGCGCCACCACGCTGTCCGGACGCAGCTGCGCGTCAGCGGTGAACGCGACCCACTTGCCGTCCGGCGAGACCGTCGCCTCGCGGTGCGAATAGCGCGTGTTGGTCACCTGCACGCGCGGCGTCCCGTCGAGCTTCTGCGTGAAGACCTGCTGCGAGCGGATGACGCGCGCCGTGCGCGGGTTGGGGAGGTAGCCGAAGCCGTTGGCCTTGTACGGGAAGTTCACGATGTGACGACCATCGAAGCGCTGCTGGTCCAGCGGCTTCGTGATCGCGCCATACGGCGGGAAAGCCATCGCGTTCGGCGGGATCGCGCCCGTGGGGAGGTTGAAGCCGCCGAACGGATTGCCGCGCCCGCCCTGACCGCGCTGGCCGCCCCCGCCCGTCGTATCCACGACGTCGGTGTAGACCGCGAAGCTCTTGTCCTTGGGCAGCGAGCCCGTGGGATAGTTCTCCACCTGAATCGCCTCGCCGGACGGCTGGTCCATGCGCAGCGCCCAGGTGTTGCCACGGCCGCCGGGCCGGTTTGACGTGAAGAACAGGTACTTGCCGTCGGGCGAGAAGCGCGGGCTTGAGCTCTCGTACCCCGGCGCGGTGTAGCGCACCGGCGCCCCCCCGGCCGTCGGCACCGCCCAGATCTCGCTGTGCCGCTTGTTCTCGCGATCCACGACGGTGGTCACCGTGAAGGCCACCAGCTTGCCATCCGGCGACATGGCCGGCGCGCTGAGTTGGGTGACCTTGTGCCAGTCGTTCGGAGTGAACGCGCGCGGGGCGGCCGGCGCCGCCGGCGCGGCCGGCGCGGCGGGGGCCGGCTGCTGGGCGGCGAGGGGGAAAGCGAGCAGGATCAGGGCGAACGTCCGGCGCATCGGTGCTCCGTGAAATCGGGATTGTCCAGCCGGGGCAGCACACGGGCCGCGCATGACGCGGCCCGTCCATAAAGTACAACGCAGCCTGGCGGCGAAGCGCTGGCGTGGCGACCGAACCGCCACGCCAGCCGCCGGGCCACTCAGCGGTTTACCAGATCCAGCGTCGCGAGGAAGGTGATGCGCGCCAGATCCTCCATGATCTCCGGCGTCAGGATCTCCCAGCGGTCCTTCGTGGTGTGATAGCTCGCGTACGGCAGCGGCGGCGCGCCGCTGGTGCCGATGCTCACCGTCGGGATCTTCGCCCACAGGAAGTGCGCCGCGTCCTGCCGCGGCCGGGCAAGGTTGGGATTGGCGAAGGCGCCCATCGCCCGGTGGACGTAGGCGTCATTGGCGCGCTTCATCGCCTCGAAGATCGCCGGATACTCGACGCCCGACGAGACGCCGATGCGCTCGCCGCGCCCGACACTCTCAAGGTTCAAGAAGGCGGTGATCTTGGCGTTGGGCACGACAGGGTGCGCGACGTAATACTCCGAGCCGGCCACCCCCTGCTCCTCGGCGCCGAACAGCAGGAGCAGCACGCTGCGCTTCATCGGCACCTTGGACTTCGCGATCGCTTCGGCCGCCGCGAGCAGCACCGCCACGCCCGACGCGTTGTCGTGCGCCCCGGGCATCATCTCGTGGTTGTAGCCGAGATGGTCAAGGTGCGCGCCGAGCACCACGTACTCGTTCTTGAGTTCCGGATCGCTGCCCGGCAGCACGCCGATGACGTTGGAGCCGATCCCTTCCGGATGGTGCTCGGTGTTGTTGACGAGCGTCATCGTCTTGCCCAGCGGACGCGAGGCGGGCTTGAGCGTCGAGCGGATCTGGTCCACGGTCTGGCGATGGCTGACCGGCAGCCCCGCGAACAGGTCGTTCATCACCGTCTGGCCAACGTAGGTCAGAATGAAACCCTTCACGAAGCGCGCGTTCGGGTTGGCGATGTGGTAGTCGTAGACCATCCCCGCCGCGCCGTGCTTCGCCGCGTTCTCGATCTTGTACGAGTGGAACGAGTACGGCCGCCACTTCCGAAAAAACGCGCTGTCCGGCATCGGTCCCATCGGCACCTCGGGCTCGACGACGACGATCTTCCCCTTCACGTCCACGCCGGCGTAGTCGTCGTAGCCGAGTTCCGGCGCGGTGACGCCGTACCCCACGTACACCGCTTCCGCATTGACCTTACCCGCGTCCGACGTCGAGCCCTGGAAGAACTCCGTCTCCCACGCGTACGACTTGGTGATCGTGCCGCCGCCGGGCTGCGGCAGGTGCAGCGACAGCTCGGTGCCGGGGCGCACCAGCGTGTACGGGTTCGGGAACTTCTGGTACCAGCTCCCCTTGTCCCCCATCGGCTGATAGCCCCAGCTCCGCAGCAGCCCGACCGTCCACGCGGCGGACGAATCGTAGCCCGCGGTGCCGGTGAGGCGGCCTGCGTACTTCTCCGCGGTCATCTCCTTCACATAGTCGAGAATCACGTGGCTGGAGATGCCGTGCATGGCCGCCATCGTGCGGTCCTGCGGCGAGGCGGGCGTCGGCGCCGGGCGGCCCGGCTGCTGGCCGGCTAGCGTGGTGGCAAAGCAGGCGATCAGGGAGAGCGGCGCAAGAGCGCGCGCGGCGAAGCTCAGGCGAGACACGGGGTCACTCACGGAGAGAGGTGACGGGGAGCGTGGTTGATTCTGCGTTGCGAGCTGGCGGGGGGCCAGATGGGGTAGCCGGCGTCGTCGTCACCGCGCCGTCAGGTGCACACCGGCGATCATGCAACGCACCGACCCGCCCGCGCGTTCGATGGTCGGAATGCGCAGGGGCAGCAACCGGGCGCTCTTCTCGATGAGCGCCGTCTGCTCGGCCGTCAGCGCCGCCGCCGCCCGCGCCGAGAGCGCCAGCACGCGGCCGTGCGTCCCGGTCATCTCCAGCGCGTTGCCGGCGAACTCCTCCACCTGCGCCCAGCTGATCGGGATCACCGTGCGCCCGCTTTCGGCCAGGCGATCGGCCACCTCGCGGCGCCGGGCGACGTCCGTCATCACGTCGAGACAGACGAGCACGTACTCCGTCGCGATGCTCATGATCACGTTCGTGTGATAGATGGGCTGGCCGTGCGGATCGGCCGTCGCGAACGCCATCGGCTCGTAGCCGACCATCGTGCAGAAGCGCTCCAGCACGATGGGATCGGCGCGGTGCGAGTTGCTCACGTAGGCGAGCCGCTCCACGTGGTCGAGCACCATCGCCCCCGTTCCTTCGAGATACAGGTGGTCGAGTTCGAGCCCGGAGTAGTCCACCACTTCCTGCACGCGGTACGTGCTCTTCAGCATCTCGATGACGTCGGCGCGCCGTTCCCGCCGCCGGCTCGGCGAGTACATCGGGTAGATGGCGACGCGGCCGCCGTGGTGCGTCGAGAACCAGTTGTTGGGGAAGACCGAGTCCGGCGTCTCGTGATGGCCGAAGTCATCAAAGACGTGGATGCGGACGCCCTCGGCGGTGAGCCGCGCGACGGCCTCGTCGAACTCGGCGCGTGCCTGCGCGGCCACGGCCGCGGCGTCGGCGAGCGACGCGCCTGACTGGAAGGCGTTGTCTTCGGCGGTCTCCGGATTCACGGCGAAGCGATGCGGGCGGACCATCACGCCCGCGCTCGGCGCCTGCGCATTGCGGTAGTTCATGGGTGCACTCCAGCCGCTGGCTACGCGGGGGGCCTGATCAAAGATACGGCAGAAACGGCAGGAGCGGCGGAGTGGGCAGCAGCGTTTGCCGTCTGGGTCGCGAGGAACTGATGCGCTTCGCGCGCGTTCTCCCCCTCACGCTGCATCCGCTGCGCACGTCAGCGAACGGGGGCTGAGGACAGCGACGACCTGCGGATCGGAGACTGGGGGAACTGCTACCGCGTCATGCTGCGCAGCAGCCGCCCCGCCCGCCGCGCGGCCTCGGCGAGACGTTCGGGCGACGCGATGAACGAG
>Ga0194119_10002865_pt1 | contig 28497 bp, 18 predicted proteins | sample TA2MahC100mmetaG_FD_148620 | JGI IMG/M metagenome (GOLD analysis project Ga0194119, IMG submission 148620) | Freshwater microbial communities from Lake Tanganyika, Tanzania - TA2015018 Mahale Deep Cast 100m | ecosystem: Environmental > Aquatic > Freshwater > Lake | place: Tanzania: Lake...
TGCTGAGTATATCCGTTTTTGTGATTCGTTTTGGGCGAACACAAAGGTATTTACCGGTGGGCTGGTTGTGGTTTGTGATCACACTGATACCCGTCATAGGATTAGTTCAGGTTGGCAGCCAGGCTTTTGCCGACCGTTATACCTATATACCCTATATCGGTCTTTTCGTCATGATTGCCTGGGGCCTGCCGGAACTGTGTTCGAAATGGCCGCAGCGAAATGCCGCCCTCGGCGTCACCGCGGCCTTTGTGCTGACGGCTCTGGGACTGGCGGCATACCGACAGGCAGGCTATTGGAATAACAGCATCGCCCTTTTTTCTCACGCCACCGAAGTCACGCAAAATAATTATCGGATATTTAATCATCTTGGCGTCGCTTACGGCAATCTTAATCGATGGCCGGAGGCGAGAGAGGCCTTTCAGCAATCCATACGAATCAAGCCGGATTTCGCCGAGGCATACAGTAATCTTGGTAATGCTTACAGCTATCTGGACCGAAATCAAGAGGCGATAGAGGCCTGTAAGCAAGCGATACAACTCAAACCGGATTTCGCCGAGGCGCCGAATAATCTTGGTAATGCCTACCTCAATCTGGGCCGCTATCCGGAGGCGATTGAGGCCTACAGGCAGGCGATACGGCTCAAGCCTGATTGTGCCGATACACACTATAATCTTGGTATTGTTTACGGTTGTCTTGGACTCTGGCCGGAGGCGATAGAGGCTTACGGGCAGGCGATACGAATCAAACCGAATTACTCGGAGGCACACAATAATCTTGGCAATGCTTACCTCCATCTTGGCCGCTGGCAGGAGGCGGTAGAGCCTTGTACGCAATCCATACGAATCAGGCCGGATTTTGCCGAAGCACACTATAATCTTGGCAATGCTTACGCTAATCTTGGCCGCTGGCAGGAGGCGGTAGAGGCTTACAGGCAGGCAATACGAATCAGGCCGGATTACCCCGAGGCACACAAGAATCTTGGCATTTGCCAAAAAGCGATAGAAGCCGCCAATCAACCCCGCGAATAAAAGTGCGATTGAACGTCATCTCCTCTTTTATAAATAGGGACAGCCATTTATAACAACTCTTTGTCAGGCCGGAGGATAAGGCTCTGCCGGCGTGTACCTTGAGTAGCAGTCTGAATACGATACAGCAGAACAGGGTCGGGAATCCGGCGACTCTGTTCTCTTACGGCTGGAAGCCGGAAAGCGAAAAACGCAATCTTCAAAATCAGTCCTTACCCCAAACTTTGGACGATAATCATCTTTTCGATTCCTTTCTATCCATCCGACGCCGCGGAAGGCGGCCCTCGGAAATGTTAAGGCGAAATTTCACTTTTCAAAAGAGAGATTTCTTCCAATACAACTCCCGTCTCATCGACCAGTCGAAAGGTCACCCGGGGGTCGGTGACCTGCGTATTGAACGCGAACTCACCGAAGGCCTTGATGTTCGTTTGTCCGAAAAGCTGTGAAGCGACGCCCTTTTTCGCCGATGCCGGCGGGCCTTTCATTCCGCCCAGCGCGCCAACCTCGAATTCATAAAAATGATAGCCCGAAGGACGCGGAATCTTAAATCCCCTGGCGCCGTGACGATCACCGGTTATCAGCAGCACGCCGGGAATATGATTTTTCTCAATAAACGAAAAGAGACTATCTCGACCGTTCGGGTCCCACACCCCCCACGAATCTTTTCCGTTAGAAATAGAATCGCTCCACATCGTCCCGCTGCTGATAATAACGAATGGGCCTTTGCACTGGAGCAGTTGCTGTTTGAGCCAATCGGTCTGCTTATCTCCGAGAAAGGCATTCGGCTGGCCCGGCGTTTTCTTCCGCAGCGAACGGGTATCCAGTATAATCATATCCGCCGGCCCGATGCGGGTGCGGAAATAAATCCCTTCGCCGTCGGCGCCCGCCGCCGGATTATTCCAATTCTGAATCCAAACTTCACGCACCGCCCGGACGTCCTCGGCGGTAAATCCGGCGGGAATACCTGATAGATCATTGTCGAAATAATCGTGGTCATCCCATGCGGCGTAAATCGGCACGGCGGCGGCCAACGCCTGCCATGCAGGCGACAAATCACGCAACAAATAATCGCTACGATGCAAACCGGTTTGGTTGTTGCGGTCATCAACCGCCGAATCTCCGATCAGTACCATCGCTTGATTATGACGCTGCCGGACCTGCCGGAGCAGGTGAATGTTATGAACCCCGGACTTGTGAAAATCAGCCCCAAAGGCAAATTGGAAGGTCCCCTTGCTGTCATACGATGGAAAGGTGGTGAACGTGGTTTTCTGTTCCAGCTCCAGAAGTCGACCGTCAATAAAAATCTGATACGAATACTCCGTTGCCGGTTTCAATCCGGTCAGCGGCACTACGGCCGTCAAGTCCGTATCCGCCAAACTGGAAACGGGACCAAATTCTTTTGTGCCCGCCGGCCCCGTCACTTTGACGACCACGCCTGCCGGCTTAACCGTGCGTATCCAGACCGACGCCTGCTCAGGGCCGACATTGCCCAGCAGCGGACCGCCAAGATGGTTGACGCCATACTTCACGGCGGCGGCCTGCAGCGCGGAATTGCCGGCAAAACAGACTTTTTTGTCGGCCTCAAAACCCTCCCTTGCCGCTGCGAAGAAACCGCGAACCGATTCGGGCTGCACGCTGTAACTGTTAAGCAGGTCCATGTCGATCTCGGGAGTACCGCGATGTGCCTGGCCCAGAGTGACATCAATCGCGGGGGCGGCAGCGGCGTTTTTTTCAACTGACGCCGTCTGGTCGGCCGATTTATTTGGATCCGCGTTTTTCGGTTTCCTGGCGGCATAGCCTGTGCATCCGAACAGAATCAGGCAAGCCGCACAGACGGCACACAGCAATTTTCGATATATTTTCAGGACATTTTCCTTTCCTGTTTCAAAATTCATAGAGGGGCCCGCCGCTCAAGCCTCTGTGCTTGAGGCAAAACCGCAATCCGATTAAGTATTCAAAGACCAATAAATCCCAGGCAGGGGCTTTATCGTTCTTCGATATGGGCCTTCTCTTTTTGAGCATCGAGAAACTGTTCGAGAGCCTTTTCCTGTGCCTGTCGAACCGATTCCTGAATGATGACTTCTCGTACCTGTCGGTTTAATCAACCATGTGGAAGGGTTTTGCATAAGTATTTCCATATAAAAGATTTTAAAACGTATCTGTTCCTATTATATGGAAAATCCATGCCAAACACAAGGGTCACAGAGTATAGCCAAATGCTGAACGAAACATCCGATGTTCGTCAGCTCATTTAAGAGATAGAACAGTCTTAATCCAATTTTTGGATTTAATTTAAGAAACTTTTGGCTACATCGACTGCCGATGCGGCATCAGCAGCATAGCCATCGGCGCCGATTTTACTGGCATAAATCTGCGTTACCGGCGCCCCGCCAATCATAATCTTGCAGTCCAGTCCCGCCTGACGGATTGCCGCAATGGTCTTGTCCATCGCCGGCATGGTTGTCGTCAACAAGGCACTGAGTCCCACAATCTGTGCGTTGCTTGCCTTGATTTTCTCGACAAACACATCCGGCTTTACATCAACACCTATATCCTCCACATGAAAGCCTGCTCCTTTGAGCATCATGACCACCAGATTCTTTCCGATATCATGCAGGTCCCCCTGGACTGTACCCACCAATGCCTTGGCCAGAGGAGCGACCCCGGCCGCCGCCAGTTTAGGTTCGAGAACCTCCATCGCCATCTTCATGGCCCTCGCCGAAATTAAGACCTCCGGGATGTAAACCTCGTTGGCTTTAAAACGAACTCCGACAACCCCCATTCCCGCAATCAAGCCGTCTTCAAGGACTTGCTTGGGGCCAATGCCTTCGCCGAGTGCTTCTTTGGTAAGCCGAACGGACTCTGCCTGGTTTCCCTTAATCACCGCATTTGCCAATGCCTGTAAGTCTGCCATGTTCATCTCCTGAATTTGTCTGGTTATTGTTTTCGCTTTTCTCCCTGACGATACATTTCTCAAAAGCATCTCTGAGCTGCTGCTTTTCAATTTTCCATCCAATGACCGTAAATGCGGTCTGCGTTTCGAACGTTCCACGGGAAGGCTTTTCCGTCACACGATCCCCTGCCATTTCGACAAAACACGAACCGCCTTCAAATCCAACATCTCCCTTGAATCGCAGAATATGGGTTTTGAATGAATCTATTGTTTTATAGAACATTTCTTTATCCACCGGAAAATCTGTTGTGACAGAAATCGCCGGTATTTCCTGGGGCGGGCACGACAACAGCGGCAGGTTATGACTCTGATGTCTGAGGCTCTTGAGGAAACGGAGATCTATGTTTCCAAATTGTACCGGCAGAATGCCGGCGGATGGATTGAGTTCTTTGAGAATTGCGGTAACCTGCTGGATTTCTCTGTCAGATAATTGATCCGTCTTATTGATGACCAGCCCATCGGCCCATCGAACCTGGGACATGGCCGCTTTCAAAAAGGCCGCGGTTTTAATAAAGTTTACCCCATCGACAATACAGAGATTGGCCTGAATTTGAAATTCCGCCTGTAAGACTGATTCACAAAGCAATTGTTCAAGGTCGCTTGTCTCCGCAATGCCGGTCGCTTCGATCAAGACAACCTCCGGTCTCAACAATCGGATTTCCTGAAAGATTCGAAGAAAATCCGTTTTGGTACAAATACAAAAGAGACTTCCCTTGTTGATTTCATATTTGGAATATGCTCCCGGTTCCACAAGCTGGCCGTCGATGCTTATTTTCCCGAATTCATTGATCACCAGTGCGATCTTTTTGTCGGCAAAAACAGGGGAACGCAGCAGGCAATTGAGCGCCGTCGTCTTTCCTGCGCCCAGAAAGCCGGTCAATAACCATACGTCAATCGGTTTTTTTATATGTTCTTGAGCCATTCCTTAATGACCACCACTTCAGGAACCTGTTTAAGGGATTTCAATTGATACTGGGCCATTACGACAGCCGGAGTCTGGCCGGGAGTAACGCCGTACGAATAAATCGTATCCGGATCATTGATCGTCTCAATCTGAACTTCAGCGCCTAACTCCTGAACAGCCTGCGCAATCCGTTCCCGGACCATCGCGGTCTTTTCATCACCGCCGTCCAGGACATATAATGAAGCTTTCTTTTGATGTATCCGCATCCGGAATTTTTCGTTAATTCGCTTCTGTATTGCCGCAATCAGTTCATCACGGGGAGGAATTCTGGAGACAAAGGTGATCTGGCCGTCAATACAAATGGTCGGGACGTTTCTGACCATTAAAGAAGCCATAAAAACAATGGATTCCCTGTATTTAATCTTGTGTTCCCGCCATTCCACGATTCCCTCAAATTCCGGAACCACTTTCTTGACTGCATCGACCATGTATTGACAGGGTGCGCAGGCCTCAGAATCCAGGGTAATAATATCCACGATTACTTTGTCGGCCTGCCCGTATTCCTTCAGATTCAGCCTGTCGTCTTCGTCACTCCTGGCGGCCATGGTCATTACCACCTGCCGTTTATAGGAATCTCGAACCACAGGAGCAATCGCTTCCAGGTTTTTAATCGGAGTATCATAGGGCAGGTCACAACCCGGAGCCAGAATAAATCCCTTCTGCCCCGCCACTTCCATACAGGCAATGGCGTTTTTCTGGGCATCAATTTCATCCCCCAGAAGCAGGACACTGGTTAACTGAAGATTGCCGCCAAAACTGATATTTTTCGTCAGGCATTCGTCACGGACATAATCCAATGGAATATTTTCATCGACCGAAATATTGTCCGGCCTGCAGCCGCACATGACAGGAATATTCTGCTGGGCATGCCCGCAAACAAAGAAGGAACTTAAAGCTCCCTGCTGACGAATCGACTCAAATATTCGTGTGACGCACGGAGTGACAAATTCCGCAAACTGTTGGGGTCCTATCTGGCTGGTCATGGGATCGACCATCGCGATAACGTCACAGCCCGCTTCAATATAATACCGGCTCATGGATTGGCTGACCTGGCCGCTAAAGTCCAGCAGCTTTTTTATATAGGAAGACTCATCAAACATCTGCATAAATAAATCCGTCCCCAGCAGATGAAGCGCCAGCGTAAACGGCCCGGTTATCAGTCCATACAAAGCAATATCCGGATGCTCATGACGCAATTGCCTGGCAGCGTCGAGAGCAATTTTAATCCTGCCCTGATCGGCGGCGGGGATTTGCAACTGCTCCAGTTTGGTGCCGTTGGATAGCGGATGATTGACCACGGCCGGTGGATTATTACTGGCCCATTTCAGATCACAACCCAGCACTTCGGCTTCCACCTGAAGATCAAATAATACTGGAATCCCGTCCGGCCTGTAACGCCGGATTGCTTCCCGGACTCCCTTGACAATGAATTCCGATGATTTAAGATAATCTTGGGCGTTTATTTTCAGTAAAGCCCCGCCATGACAGCCGACAAATGGCACCCAAGGCACATAATCCGTCGGTTCACAACGAAACGCTTTTTTAACCCTTTCTTTTCCTGTCACTTCAATTCTCCTGGAAATAGATATCTTCTCTTTAAAAACCGCCATGACTATACCAGCTACCAGAATATTTTACTTGCTCAATACTGCTTATATATGGTACTATATTGCTAATAATGAAAAGACATACTTGTATTCAAGTGAATGTGCCGTTTTTTTTGTATTGATATGGGCTTATTTGATAATCAATGCTTCGTGTTTTACTAAACATAATACTATATTATTGAATGTCCGAAGGATTTCATGTTTGTATCCAAAACAGATACATTAAAAACTTTAATCAGAGCAGAGCAGTTCCGGAAGATAGAAATGGCTTTTCGGGCACATTTTGATCTATCCCTGGAAACTATTGACCTGGGTGGAAAGCAGATTCCGTCGCATTGTTCCAGCGATTGCCAGCCCGACTTTTGCAAACTGCTGTGCAGCACCAAAACAGGAGAAAAACGCTGCATCCAGGACCGCATTCGAAGCCTGCGTATGGCCTTTGAAACCGGTCAGCCTTACAGCACGCTTTGTCATGCAGGGATTATATTCAGTTGCGTACCAATCATGAATAATGAAATTCCGTTTGGAGGAATCTTCCTGGGAAAATGTCTCTCGGAACCGTTTGGTCCGGCCATCGAGGAAGACCTGAAGAAAAGACTGCTGGGGCTTCGTATTCAGAAAAACGCCCTTATTGGGGCCACGAGGAATCTGCCTGTTCTCAGTGCGCGGTATATCCATGAGGCCATTGAATTTTTATTTATTATGCTCTACGACACCACGGGGCTGGATCCGCGTGTCATCCAGTGGAAACAGCAGAAAACACTCCAGCAGTCACGCATCGGGGAAATCATTCATCAGCAGAAAGTAACGGACCAGCCTGAGAAGTACCCCTTCCATCGGGAGCAGGAATTGCTCGCCAAGGTCAAGATCGGGGATAAAACCGGGGCCAGGGAGATACTGAATCTGATCCTGGGTAATATTTTATTCCGCAATCCGGGACAATTAAACATTTTAAAGGTCCGGCTGGTGGAATTACTCAGCATCCTGAGCCGTTCCGCCTCGGAGTCCGGGGTGGATTCGGATATTCTCCTGGAAAAAAATTCGGATTATATCAACCGGGTGATTACCTTGGAAACGCAGGAAGATATTTGTGTCTGGATCAGTCGGGCGCTGGATGACTTTATTGACAGTGTCTATCAACTGCAAAAATCACAAAAAGATACCCGGTTAAAACCCGTGCTGGACTATCTGCAAAAAAACCATAAATACAAAATATCCCTCGACATGATTGCCAAGGCTGCTCACTTGAGCGTTTCGCGATTGTGTCATCTCTTTAAGGAAGAGTTCAACTCCACTGTCTTCGATTATCTGACGGGGCTTAGAATCAACCGGACCAAACATCTTCTTTTATCCACAGACAAGACCTGTATGGAAATCTGTTTTGATTCGGGCTTTAACAATTTGAGCTATTTCAACAGAACTTTCAAACAGCGGGCAGGTATGACGCCCACTCAATTTCGAAACCAGACTAAGAGCCTCTAAGGAGTAAACATCATGTTAAACCAGGCATCGAAGGAATCGGAAAAATACTTGAATTCTGCAATTAAACATGATCAGGCTTTATTGATTGATCAGAACTTAACTTCAGTTGATATGCTGACATCAGCTTTTTCAGTTCCTGTTTCATATCGCTGATTATTTTCTCATACCTGGGATTATGGTATTCGCTTTTCATTTCGAGCGGGTCTTTTTGCAGGTCATAAAATTCCCATTCGCCCCTCGTGTAAAATTCAATCAGCTTATAACGTTCGTTTCGCACACCACGGTGAGCGGCAACCGCATGTACCTTCTCTCCATAATAGGTATAAAGGATACTCTTTCGCCAATCTTTTGGGGACTTGCCTTTCAGCAGAGGCACCAGTGATGCCCCCTGGACTTGCTGAGGAATCTCGATTCCGGCCGCTTCAAGGATGGTCGGGGCATAATCGATATTCTGAACCATTTCCCTGCGGCGAGTGCCGGGCGCTGCGACGTTCGGCCATTTAATGATCAATGGACTTCGCAGCGACTCCTCATACATCCATCGCTTGTCGTACCAGCCGTGCTCACCGTTATAAAAACCCTGGTCCGAGCTGTAGATGACAATCGTATCCTTTTCAAGGTCGTTTTTCCTGAGGTAATCGAGTACCCTGCCGACATTTTCATCCATGGCCTTGACGCACCTGATATAATCTTTCATGTAGGCCTGGTACTTCCAGCGAAGCAAATCTCTGCCCTCCAGGTTTTTGGCCCTGAATTTTTCATTGCGCGGGACATAATATTCGTCCCATGCTTTTTTCTGTTCCGGAGTCATTCGCACGAATTCATCAAATGTCGATGGATCCATGGATTTTGATTTTGGAGCCGCTTGCTGTTTCTTCTCTGACAATGTCGCTGCAACCGGCAGCGTAACTTTTAAATCGGTTGCCATATTCATATGGTCGCGAATCGTCATTTCCTGCAGCCGTGCAGCTTCTGTTCGTCCCTCGTAGTCATCATAAAGATTTTCAGGTTCGGGCACATCGACTTCGTCAAGTAAATTGAAATGTCTTGGATGAGGCATCCATGTCCGGTGAGGGGCTTTATGCCAACTGCAAAGGAAGAACGGTCTGGACTTATCCCGTTTCTTGTCGAGCCATTCAAGGGTCATATCACCAATCAGGTCCGAACAGTACCCCTGCTTTCTGACTAACTCGGTGAATCCTTTAGAAATAAAATCGGGATTGTAATACTTCCCCTGATCAGGCAGGATGCTATAGTCATCAAAGCCGGTCGGCAAAGATACTAAATGCCATTTGCCAATGACTGCGGTCTGATAGTTCGCTTTTTGCAGTTCCTTCGCGACGGTCCATTGCTCGGAGTTGAACGTGTCGCTGTTTGTCTTGAAGCCATTGATGTGGCTGTGCTTTCCAGTCAGGACGGAAGCTCGGCAGGGACCGCAGATGGAATTGCCGACAAAGCTGTTTTCAAAAAGGACGCCTTCGGCAGCAATCTTGTCGATATTAGGTGTGATGTTATGTTTTTTGATGAACTTCTGCATCCTTGATTTGCAGGCGCCGAGTGTCTGTAATGAATGATCATCGGAAAAAATAAACAGGAAGTTCGGCTGTTTGGGCACAGTCAGAGCCGAAAGCTGACTGCTTAAACCAATCGATAGAATACCGATACTCTTTAAAAAATCTCTTCGATTCATATACTTATATCTTTTCACCTCTGAATTCTCTAATAGCTTTATTCATTGCCATGTACCCTTTGACCGGCACATAATACGGTATTGAATTTCCTGATCCATACGCGACACCGCCGCACTGAGAAGTCTTTTCGAGAACATTGAAAGTATAGCTTTGGATTTCCTCTTCCGTATTCCGACAGAGAACATCCATATCAATGCCGCCAAAGTTGCCGATTCTGCCGCCATATTTCTCAGTCCATACATCGAACCTTGCGATGGCATCTTCGTTTGAATGCTTGGCGTCAATCCCAACAATTTCAATTATATCATCCATGACATCAAAAATACATCCGCAGCTATGCAGCACAAACGGCTTGTCGTATGAGTGGATAATGTCAACAATATTTTTGTACTGCGGAATAATATGCGTCCTTATATCCGCCGCACTGAGCAGTGTTGAGCTTTTAAAGCCCAGATCGTCGCCAAACCTGCAAACCGCATACATGTCGGCGAATTGATCGAGAAACCGTTTCCATATTCTGCTGTTTATTTTGCCTACTGTTTCAAATAAAAGCCTGTATAGTTCAGGATCATCATAAGCGATCAGACAGAGATTTTCATAGCCGACAACATCCTGGACACACTCAAAAATACCGTTGCCGACTCCGCCGACCGCTTTCATTCCTTCCGGGAGATTTCCCCGAAGCATTTCAAAATACACGCTGCTTTTTTTGAAATATAAATCCTCGATGCTTTCCCATGGATAATTGTCAAAGTCTTTGCGATTTTGAATCTCGCCGGGCTTATGGCCGCCAAGCGAACCGCTTCCGGGCATCACAGATCCGATGCAAAATTCAAAAGAAATGGCATCATAACCCATTTCATAACAGAACCCGCAATACGCCTTAAAGTACTGCCCGATAGAGTCCGCGGTGCCGGCGGCAAGAAACTTTGCCAAATCTCTGCCCAGAACCTTGCTGACAAACGGCTCATCGATATTGTGGTCATACAGCGGCAGCCGGTTCGGCCTGATATTTCTTGCCGCCTGTATTATATTGTGATAGTCGGGAGTAAAGCTCTTCATATATCGGATTCCCCTTTTCTCTGAATCGGCCTTTCGATTAGATTCACTTGCGTTACTTTCTTTGTTTGCAGATTGACTCGCAGTGTTCTGATCTCAAACGGCATCAGGGACAGTTTTATTTTTTTCGAGATAACAGGCATCGACAAGACCGCACGCCTTAATTTACCTGTCGGTTCAAACAAACGTATTATAATATCGTTTCCGGATTCGGCTTTCTTAACAGCCGTTATCTGAATCGTATCGTCACTGATTAACATTAAAGGTTTTGGGGAATTCCCCTGGCCCGATGGGAAGAACGACAGCGAAAACGGCAGCTGGCTTTTCACAAGGGATTCAGTATCTACGGCATCAAGCCGCTCATGAAGCCTGCCGGCGTTAAACCAGAACTTAAACTCTCTATGTCCCTGATCAATTCTTTCGATATACCTGTTTTTAGCTAAATCGAGTTTACCCTCAAAGTCCGGATGCCCAGAGTAAGCAGGCGACCTGATGAGTGTCAAGCGTAAAAGGCCTGAATTGAAATCCGATGAATAAGTGCCATTGTTTATACACGTGAAAGCCTTATTTTCCTTTTCAGAAATAACCGCCGACCATTTTTGCGAAACGGCTTCGTTCCCATTAACAGGCAATGGCTGCCGGCCATACGCAACCTGGCCGAGATAGTTGAGAGACCTGCCTTTTATCGGGACGACCAGTTTTAATACCGTATCTTTCTCATTCCAATCAACCCGGATATCGACTTCCATTTCCGTGCCCATTTTTGGTAATTTATATTGCATACAGATACGTGAATTGCCGTATTCAAAGACCGTCTCTACAATACTTCTTACGGGGCCGTCTTCTATGACCCTGACGGAATCAAGACGGCGGCAATAAGCTCCCGAGAATTTTGCACTTTCCATGGGTGACATAAGTTTAAAAGGCATTACTTTTCCATGATAGCGATTTTCAAGCATATTCCAGGAATCTGCGTTGTCTTTTAAGGTAAGGAATTCGAAAGCGCCTTTGTCAAGGTAATCCATGCCATTTACCCTATAAAGGTCAACCAGACCTGTTTTACAATTTATGATGACTTGAAGCTCTTTTGTTTTGAAATGAATTCTGTCATCTTTCGCCTTAAGTATTGGGTCTGGTTTTTTTTCTATGATGACAGGCTTGCATTCAAACCGATTGATCTGTCCAGGATCTAGGTCGGCGGCAAAAGCTATTCTTTTACGCCACTCCACTGTTACATTGGATAATTCTTTCTCTACCTGTGATGGAATTATTTTACCATTACGATAGACCTCTATTTGTGTAAAGGTGTCTTTCAGGTTGAAATCGGCAAGATTGAATTCACACTCTATGATCTGGGATGTCCGAACCGGATGGTGATTCAAGACCATAATCGGGATTTTGCCGGCAGCCGCCTTTTTCTGTCCTGAAGCCAAAGCAAAAAAAGCCTTTGCTTTAAGCCGGGACAGAATTTCCAGGCCGTGTCCAATCTGGTGCAATGCGGCGTCTTCTACTGGCTTGATGGACGAACCCGGCAGAATGTCATGGAATTGACAAGTCATCAGATCGCAGAGAGCCTCATGCAGCTGGCCGGCGGGATATTTCATAAGGCCATTGACCATCGCTGCTGTGACAATCTTTTCGGTCGCATAATACTCATTCTCCAAAAGCCGGTGCTGCTGCTTGATCCTGACTTGAGAAGCATAACAGCCAATTGCCCAGGGATTAAGGTCTTCGGTGAATTCAATCAGGTTTTTCCGGCTTTTCTTGAGTTGTTTAAAAAAACGATCCGGCGTAGAATGCTTTATATCAAAGTGCCGCTGATCCCTGATCAGTTGATTGATATTGCGCAGGTCCATCCTGGATGGGCCGCCGCCATGATTACCTACACCCCAGAGGATCGGCATCGGACTCCTGTCAGGATCAATTTTCAATCTTTCCAAGATTATTTCCTTGGCCTTTCCCAGAAAAGTATTATACCAGCCCGGAAAGCGTGTTGCCATTACATGTGAGCCGTCATATCCTACCCAGTTGAAATCTTCCGCGGGCAGATCAAGACAATTTCTGTCAGGTCTGCCTAAGAGATAAGAATCATAGCCGCTTTTCGCAAGAATCTGAACGAGTCCCCGTGTGTGGCCGAATGGGTCAAAGTTGATAGCCGTTTTCGGCTCCACACCAAAGTGCTTTTTGAAATATAACCTGCCCAGAAGAATCTGCCTGACAAAGGACTCTCCGGAAGGCATATTGCAGTCGGGTTGGAGATACCACCCTCCCATGATATGCCATTTCCCTTGTTTTACGAGCTTCTGAATCTGCTTAAATAGATCAGGATCATATTCCTGAATCCACTTGTAAAGAATGACTTCATTATGATTAAAAATGAAGGTGTCATTGTTTTGGCAGAGTTCTGCTGCGGTTCTGAAGGTGGATATGGCTTCGGCAGCACCTTCCTGCCACTGCCATAGCCACACGGGGTCAAGATGCGCATTGCAAATAAGATGTATGTCGCGTCTTTTCATAGAAAATCATTCCTATTTTACGGTCATCGTAGAAGCCGTTGTTTTACTCATTTTATCCGCCATTATTCAGATCAATTTCCTTTTTTTTACGCCTTCATAGTGATTTGAAGCGTTCTTTTTTAACCACTCCAGGAGACACGCACGAAGTTCTTCTGTCTTTTCAGCATAGCGCTGCCTATTTGGATTCTTTCCAATCAGATTATTCATTTCATACGGATCGGTATTAAGGTCATACATCGCATTGAGAACGGTCGATTCTTCCGAATATGGGATGATCAGTTTCCAGCCATCCTTGACGATCATATAGTTGGGTTCGACATCACCACGATAATCCCATTCGGTAACCACATATTTACCATGCTCCAGATCTGTTCCCTCAATCAGCCCTCGGAGGCTTTTCCCATTCGATTTACGGGTTCCCGTCTCCAGGTAATCCATGATTGTAGGAAATAAGTCGACTAATGAGACATATCCATCGACAGTGGTATTGCTTTTGATTTTGCCGGGCAGACGAACCAGTAATGGGATATGTGAGGACTCTTCATAAAACACATTCTTTTCCCGCATGCCGTGTGAACCCAGCATTTCACCGTGATCGCTGGTAAAGATAACCAGAGTATTATCAGTCAGTCCATGTTTATCCAGAGTTTTTAAAATTTCGCCTGTCCAGTCATCGATTTCTTTAATTAATCCGTAATAATCGGATATCATATACTTAATCTTTTCCTTGTCCCGGTACTCCGTCAGGTTTTTTCTGCCATTGGCTGCTGTGTAAGGACTGTTTGACATATCATCATCGATGCTGGCCGGTGGCACCATGTCTTTTGCAGGATACATGCCGTAATACGGTGTGGTCGGCAGAATTGGAGAGTGTGGAAAATGAAACGAACAGGTAATACTGAAGGATTTATCCTTGAGCCGTTCAATTGCTTCAATGGTTTGTCTTGCCTGAAATGCAGTGATGCTATGCTCTTGTGAGAACAGTAATTCGCCATGCTGATCGGGTTGGGCGATTTGCATATTTTCAGCTTTTACTTCGGCATTGGACATCCCATAACATCTATCCATTGGATTCGCTTTGTAGGGTCTTTCCGATATATTATCGTAAAATCCACCCGATTGAAGCTGTCGTTTCGGCACGTGCTGATCCAGGTAGTCACGATAGATGATTTCCTGCCCCCCAGGTCCAAAGACCGATCTGCCTTTTTTATCTCCTCTTACGGGGTTTTTGTAAATACCGGTATGTTTAGATTGACTGTGCCATTTCCCATAATATTCACAATGGTAACCTGCCTCTGATAGTATCTCATCAAAGGTCGGCATGGTCATCAATGCTTCTTTTTTCACATAATACGCCAAATCATTGGTTTTCATTCCGGTATTTTCTACGGTGTAACCTGTCAGGATAGAGGACCGTGCAGGCCCGCAAACCGCACAGGGAGTATAGGCATTCTTAAAAAAAACGCCTTGTTTGGCCAACCGGTCAAGGTTATGAGTTTTAATAACGGGATTGCCCGCTATAGATAAAGTGTCCCATCGTTGCTGATCCGTCATGATAAACAGCAGATTCGGCTTATCACCTTTGCTTCCAATACTCTGCAAACCTTCTGAGCATCCGGACAAACTCACAGCCGCTAAGGACATCGCTGTCGATTTTAAAAATTCTCTTCTACTCAAAAAATTCTTTCTCATCAATATCCCTTTCTAACTTCGCCTTTATTCCGGCAGAACTGATTCGCCGATTTATTTGTCAAGAATCCGAAATTCAACAAGTATTGGCTTGTGATCGGATGGATAGACGCCGTTGACATTATAATCAACCTTCTCATAGGAGAGAACGTTAATATTTCCTTTGTATAATATCCAGTCTATTTCATGCCCCCCCTTTATACTGTCTTTCATCAAGAGAGGATTGTTTTCATTCTCATCTCCTACAAATGCTTTGTATACGGTACTTCCTGGTTTTGAATTGAAATCTCCCATTAAAAATACAGGACGTTCTTTCGTCCATTCGCCAAATCGATCAAGTTTATGAATCCTGTCCATAATCAGTTTGGCGCTGTTGAGTTTTGCCAGGGGATAATCATTGCCGCTAAAGAAATGAGTGTTGAATACATAAAACTCCTGCGTGTTCTCCCAGTGTCCCCTGTAATCGGTTGGATAGGGACTGGTTTTCCCATCTGCCGGCCTGTTGATCACGGCAAGGCGAGCCCACGTGACTATCCGGGGATTGACCGCGGGACCGCTGCCCGGTACCTGGGGAGTTTCGGACAACTGAAAAGTGCCCGTTTCCCGCAGGCGAAACCGGTCCCGCTTAAAGAAAATAGCCGAATGTTCATCATCATCACCGCCTTTGCGCCCCTCTCCAATCGCCACATATTGCGGCAAATGGTCCATCAGAAAATCAATTTGCTCCTTGAGGCCTTCCTGTGTTCCAATGATGTCCGGATTGTATTTATTGATCAAATCCACCTGCCAATCACGCCGCACGGACCATGCCGGTTTATAATCGGGGCTGGCAAATTTCAGATTGTATGTCATTATTTTAATCGTTTTGGTTTCCGGATACTGATTGGCCGCCTGTTTCTCTGCTCCCTGTTCCTTACCCCCCTCTTGTGCGACGACATGAGAACATGAAGCCAAAAAAACAATCATTGCCATTACCACACAACAGATGTTCGTTTCTTTACAATGTCTCATCTTTGAGTTCCTTTCTGCTTGACTATACTTCGTTTTTGAGTTTTCCAAAGGCTCCCTCCATCATCAGAAAAAATGCCTGGCCTTCCGGTGAAGTGCCCGGTGCATTAAATAGAGGGGCCGCACTTGCATTTTGAATCAGTCCATATTCATCAACATTGGCATAAACCGCATGCCGCATCTTGTCAGCCGGAATTTTATAAGATGAATCCAGCCAGCCGGATTTTATTGCGGTATAGATAGTGTAAGCCAGCATTGACGGCAAAGTGGATTCTTCGAAATTGGGTTCTGTTATTTTGTCGTAGAAAAGTCCACTGGACAACTGGTTGGCAATACAGCCGTCAAGTACATCTGTGCAATATTTAATCAGTTTTTCTTTGTCCGTTTTCCTTTCGCCGGGCAAAACATTGATAACCTGCGTCATTGCGGCGGCACACCATCCGTTGCCGCCCCCCCAAAAGGACGGATCTTTAAATTCCATCGTTTCCTGGATGCGAATATGATGAAACAGTTTTTGATCTTCATTCCAAAGAAGATTACGAATCCCCTCGATTTGATGCATGGCTTCATCATAATCACCCATTCGAGCCAGAAAGGGGGCGACCATAAACATATTATCGCTGAAAATCACTTTGGACTTATTATTATGATAGATTACGCCCACGGCATTTTTCGATTCCGGGCGTTTCAAATACTCATATTGCTCCTGCGCTGCTTTTTTGTATTTTTCGTCACCGGTAATTTGATAAGCCGCCAAAATTCCCGGGCCGTTTACTCCTGTATCGGCAATATTCATATCAGAACCAACCATTGAAAGGCGACCATCTGATTTTTTCCGCTGAACCGATTCTCTGGCCATAATAATTAAGTTTGTCGTGTCCCCGATTTCCAGCATGCCCTGCATTGCTGTTCCATGTTCCCACGAATGGCGCTGCATGCAAAGCATTGCGGTTTTTACCTTTTCAATGATGGCTTCCGTCATCTCTGTACCTGTCCGATCCCCTTGAATCTGAAAAATCCGCGAACTTTCTGAGCATCCGAACAAACCTGCAGCCGCCACAGACATCCCCCCTGCCGCTTTCAAAAAATCTCTTCTGTTCTGAGAATTCCTTTTCATTAAGAACCTTTCGTAACGTCATATTTATTTTGCGTCTCAACTCTGTCGTATTTGATATCAATTGTCTCAATAACAACTTTTTCGGTTTCGCTCTGTTTTTTGCACTATTAAAATCAATATTATTCTCTCCTGGCATCCACCGCGGTTATCTGGATATCACTGAAGGGGAAACCGGCGACAGCCATGGCATCTGCCAGATTGTTATGATTGACGCCTTTATACCGATATAGGAGAGGCGCAGTATTCGATTTTGACGACCAGATTACGGAACGAATACCCCCGTCATTTTTACGAATGATAATATTATCCAGATAGTAGTGATAATATCCTGCATCAGTGCTTTGAAGAGCGATAAAATTAACCGGCAGCGTGCTGGGTGAGCAATTCCCGATCCCCACGACCTGGCGTGTCCAGACGCCTTTGGGAAGATCGAGATCGACCAGCTCGACACCGTCCTGGGTTAAGCCATTCCTTGACTTGTAGAAAGGGCTCCAGCCATTTCCAGGTGTATAGAAACAGCCCTTGGTTATTTCACTGTCTTTGCAGACATAAATATCAAATTCGACACGGTCTCCGGGATGAATATAGGCGTCGTATTCTTCATCCCATCCGGTCCCATCGGAAAACCGAACAAAGACCCCGTTACTGTCGGGGTTTTTGATGGCGGTTGTCTGTGTTGCTTTTACCTCGAGCACTTCACCAGAAGGCGAAGGATTGGGGTGACTGATGTTGCTTTTGGCGATCGTCATGAAGGACATCGCATAATTGTTATCTTTAATCCATTTTCGATACAAGCCGATTAACTGGTCCCGCTGAACCGGATTGGCTGAGGCGACGTTGGTGGTCTCTTCGATATCATTGGCAAGATCGTAGAGTTCGATCCTTTTGGTGCTTTCCGAATAATGAAGCTTCCAGCGTTTCGTGCGAACAGCACCATAATCAAGCCACATCCAGTAGATGGCGTCTGACATGTCCGGCCGGCATTCAATCCGTTTCTGGAGCTTTGTCCAGCAATCCATACCATCCAGTTCAGTTCCCAGGCATGGCTGTCCAGACATGGACAGAAGGGTCGGGTAAATATCGATGTAACTGATAAAACCATCGTATGCATTATCCCCTGAGGAATAAGGGGCCGTGTTTTTGTCAAAAGTACCCGGCCACCAGATTGCAGCAGGCACATGCACACCGCCTTCCCACAAAGAATGCTTGCCGCCTTTAAACGGAGTATTAACACCTTTGGGAGTAGCCCCGTTGTCACTGGCGAAGAAAAAAATGGTATCCTTTAATTTGCCGAGTTTCGTAATCTTATCGATGACCAAACCGATACTCTTATCCAGAGAGTAAATATAGGCTGCATAGGCCAGCGGCTCATAGTGAGTCTTATCCGGATCGATCGCCTGAACATCAAACTCTTGACTACTTTCACACCGGAGCTGGGCAACATCACCGATACGCTTACCCGTTGTGGGGCTTATGATATTTGAAACATACTCCCATTGTCCCTGAATGCCAAGTTCGGTATCAAGTTTTTCGCAAAACTCCCGCAGGTCCTCTCGTTTCAACTGAAGCGGACCGTGGACCGCTTCATGCGGTATATAACATAAAAACGGTTCTGCCCGGCAGTCGTCAATAAACTGGATGGAATACTTTGTAATCAGGTCTGTTGTATAACCGGTCTCATCGGCCCTGTAACTGCGGTCATGCCACCAGTCAATGTCATGGTGCCAGTTATTATAGCGATCAAAAAGATCGCCGCCTCCACTATAATAACCGACAAAACGGTCAAAGCCGTAGGCGTTTACACCCTCACCCCATTTCCATCCCTTATGATTTTCAAAGATATTGTTGGTCAAGTTTAACGTTTTATCTCCGTGCAGATCATTCCATTTGCTTTCTTTGTTATAATCCACTCTTGCCCCGTTACCCTCTGCCGGGAAATTGGGCATTCCGTTATGCCATTTGCCAAATGCGCCCGTTTTGTATCCGGCCGTGCGGAAATCTTTGGCAATATTCCGGATATTGTTCGGAAGTGTCCCTCCGGTCATAGGTCCTGCCCCTACATTTGCATAATGTTTGCCCGTGAGCAGGCCGGCCCGGGAAGGCGAGCAGACACAATGTGTCATATAGTTTTTAAACTCAATGCCTTCGGTAAAAATGCGATCCATGTTCGGTGTATATCGAAAATGAGCCGGATTGGCGTTATGGCAGCGAATGTCGCCCCAGCCGAAGTCATCGGCATAAAAGATAACCACATTGGGCTTCGAGGTTTTAGCGGATCGTGAGTTTTTTTGACTTAACGCTTCACAACCCATTACACTGAATGAAATGGTACCGATTCCAAGATTTTTAAGAAACGTTCGTCTGTTCATGGGTTATTTTTCCTTTTGTTCTTTTTACTCTCTTTTCTGGCTTGGACGCTACAGCTTTGGCGGCACCCAATCGGGAATTCCTCGTTCTTTCAACTGTTTCTCATAGCGGACTTCCTGCGGATGCTCTTTGGCGAGGGGACAGTTTTCGTTGACCATCAGCGGCACCGTTTCGGCCCACCACTTGTCATAGGCCTTACGGAGCTTTTCTGCCACTTCCGGATGCTGATCGATCACGTTAGTACTTTCGTACGGGTCATTGGCAATGTCGTAAAGTGTATCGTTATTCACAAATCGCCATCGCTGGGTGCGGACAGCGCATCTATAATATTTATATTTATTCGGATCATCGCCTTTTTCCCAGCGTCCAGCGTGGACGAAAAGTTCGCGATCCGACCAATCTGCTTTTGGATTCTCCAGCAGCGCAAGCATGGAACGTCCATCGATTTTTTGTATCCCGTCCGGTATCCTGGCACCGGCCAGATCGCAGAACGTCTTATAGAGATCAATGTGGGCCGTCAGCGCCGCAATATCCACACCTTCACCAAGCACGCCCTTCCATCGCCAAAAGGCCGGCACGTGCGTGCCGCCTTCCCGGGGTGATCCTTTGCCGGTCTTAAAACCCGCAGTATAGAGTTTTACTTTCTTGCCGTTCAAGGTGCCTTCAAGAACAGACTGGCCATTGTCAGTCATGAAAATGACCAGGGTATTGTCCCACGCATCCCATTCATCCAGTTTTTTCATGAGCAGACCGAAATTTTCATCGATGTTTTCGATCAAGCCGTAACGTCCGGCGGTGGATGCATCGTAGCCCAGATCAAGAAAACGCTTTTTGTTCTTTTCCGGGCATATCAGAGGCCAATGCGGCGCATTGGTGGGGATGTAGGCAAAATATGGCGTTTTGGATTCATGCTGTTTTTTGATCCAGCCGAGACCGGCCTGAAAAAGTACATCGGTACAGAAGCCTTTCGTCTGAACAATCGTGTCGTTATGCAGAAACACACAGTCGAAATACCTTCTTTCCTTGACCTGGTTGGGCGGGAAGTCCGCACAACTGCCCTGAAAAGAGTGGCCTATACCGCCGTCGCCGTGGATAAACACCTCGCTGAAGCCGCGATTGTAGGGTTGGTACTCGTCTTCGTCGCCTAAATGCCATTTACCGAATATCCCGGTCTGGTAACCAGCCTTTCGCAGCAACTGCGGCATGGTGGTCGTTGACAGCGCCATCCGTTCTCGCTCCAGAATGGTATGCGTCACCCCATTGCGAAACTCATGACGGCCGCTCATAATCGCTGAACGCGTCGGCGAACAGGTCGGACTGACATGAAAATCGCGGAACCGGGTCGATTTTTCGTAGAATTTGTCGAGATTCGGCGTCTTAAGCACGGGATTTCCAAGACAGGACAAGTCCCCCATGCCCTGGTCGTCGGTCATCACCAGAATAATATTCGGGCGGCTGCCCTTCAATGAGATGGTCCCGGCTGAAGCTTTTTTAGACAACATATTGCATTCCGACAAACTAAATGCCGCAACACCAACTCCAATATTTTTCAGAAATGTTCGTCTGTTCATATTTTATCGTCCTCTCTAACCTGATTAAGCATTGTTAAAGCCGTTGTGTCCTTGTATTTTTCAGCGAAGGCTTTGATAAAATCGCGGTGCTGCTTAACGATATCTTTATATTGGGATTTGAAGGCAAGATTTTCTGTTTCCAGTCGATCCTTTTTCATGTCGAAGAGTTCTTCACGTTGCTTCCCATGGTCATAGAGACAGTATTTATATGAGCCTGATCGTACCATCCTGCCCTTTACCTGCGGAGCTGTGCCATCGACGGGCCCACCTTGCGTCATGAAATTCTCCACAATCACATACTCACGCCATCGTTCCGGTTGTCTTCCAAGTGCCAGTAATTTAAGGCTTCGGCCGGGCAGTTTTTCCGGTTGAGCAATCCCGGCAAAATCAAGCAGGGTAGGAAGGATGTCTATGCCGGTGTTCACGAGTTGGTCGCATCTATCGTGCTTGATAACATTTTTATAGCTTAGGATAAGTGGAATCCTCGCCGACTCTTCGTAGAATACGGTTTTCTGGTTGAACCGGTGGGCGCCGTGGCAATCGCCATGATCACTGGTAAAGACGATCAGCGTATTGTCCAGTTGACCTGATTCTTTCAATCCCTCAAGAACCTTCCCGATCAGGGTATCCACCTTTTCCACCAGACGGTAGTATCCCCAACTAAGCCGTCTCCATTCATCTTCGTCATAATTACCAACGGGAAATGTCGACGTGTTATGGTAGGACTTTCGTATGAGCGTCATCGTGTCCGATTCATGAGTCGGCGGGGCCATGTTACTTTTCAGCGGCGGCAGTTGGTCCTTTAAGGGGAAAGGCGGGATAGGTCCACTCGGAAGTACCTGGTGTCTTGCCAACTGGCAGACATCATGTGGATTGGTGAATGATACCACCAGCAGGAACGGCTTTCCCCTATCCCTTTTTATAAATTCGATAGCAGGGGCAGGGATTTCGTTATCATGTCCATTGTCATTGAGAATGGCGGTCACATCAAATCCGTGGCTTTGCTTGTCTGTAGATTTGTACCACAGGTGCCATTTGCCTATATAACCCGTATCATAGCCGGCGTTTTTAAAGTATCTGCCCATACTGGGAAATTCATCAGGATTCAATGTACCCCCCTTATTGTTCTGACACCCAATTTCGTGCGGATATCGACCCGTAAAGATCGAATTTCGCGCGGGTATGCAGAGCGGGTTTGCCGTGTAGGCTTCCGTGAAAAGCATGCCGTCTTTGGCAAGCGAGTCCATTGCCGGGGTGTTGATATATTGTGTACCCATTCGGCAGCTCATGATGTCTGCAAACTGCTGATCGGTCATGATGAACAAGATATTAGGGTTTTTGCAGGATCGGGCATCGCGCATGCCATTTTGAGAAGAGCCATGGCATCCCGGCAAATTGAATACTGCCGCCGCAACTCCAATATTTTTAAGAAACATTCGTCTGTTCATATTTTTGCTTTCTTTTTGATCATAATCAGCTACTGCTTTCGATTCCCTATACAATTTACTTTACCATCGCTTTACTTTTTCTATTCTCCATCCTGTAAGGTCTTTTATTTTTTTTCGTCGGGCCATGGTATGACACCCGTCCTCTCGGCATATACCTGCCACCTATCAGCCATTTCTTTCACTCGTTGGGACTGTACGTCTGCAAGATCATGCAGTTCGCTGCGATCCGCTTCCACATCATACAGCTCCCACTTGCCCTCTCTGCCCTTGGCAACCAGCTTCCATTTGCCCTGACGAATGGCACGGTTCCCCTCGTGCTCCCAATAAATTGCTTCACGCTGGACCGGTTCATTTTTAATAAACACCGGCAAAAGGCTCTTGCCTTCCATCGGTTTTACAGGATTACCTTTGTATTCCTTTGGATAACTGGCGCCCGCGGCATCTACACACGTCGTCATAATATCTATCAAGTGCCCGGGCTGATGCCGAAGCTCGCCTTTTACTTTTATCCCCGCAGGCCAATGAACGATTAACGGAGTTGAAATGCCGCCTTCGTGAACCCAATGTTTGTATTCGCGGAATGGCGTATTGGAAACATTCGCCCAGTTCTTTCCATAACCAATATATGTATCAGCAGGCCCGGGCATTACATGCCCGCGTCGAACTTCCCAGCCATCCCTGGTTTGTTTTGGGACCGAACCAAAATAAAGCTGCTGATCCGGCGGAACCGGACTGAAAGATGGTTTGTCTTTTCGCGGATTGGAATTACCCTCTCGGCCGCCGTCCTCGGCACAACCGCCGTTGTCTTGAAGATAGAATATGATTGTATTGTCAAACAACCCCCTGTCTTTCAGGGACTTTATGACGCGTCCTATGCCTTGATCCATACTATCGACCATTGCCGCATACACTTCCATACACGCCGCCTCCCACTGCTTATCCTTCACCTTGCTCCATGTGCCGGCCTGTGGTGACATCTCAGCATCAGATTTCACCACGCCAAGTGTTTTCATTTTAGCAAGTCGCTTCCGGCGTATTGCTTCATAACCTTCGTCATATTTGCCTTTATACTTAGCAATATCACGCTCCCTGGCATGCATTGGCCAGTGGGCCGCGGTATAAGCAACATACATAAAGAAGGGTTTATCGGCGTCGTGTTCGTTTATATATCGGCTCGCATTGTCACTGATAGCATCGGTATAGTAGTATGTTTCTTTGGACTGATACTCTTTGTCGGTTGGAACCGTGATCATCGTATCGTCCCTTACCAGCGATGACGGCTCCCAGTAACTGCCCGCCCCGTGAATTGTTCCATAAAACCTGTCAAATCCGCGATTTCTCGGCCAGTTAGACTTTGGCCCTTCAGGTCGTGAATACTTTGTCACGTGCCACTTCCCTGTCATATATGTCGAGTAGCCGGACTGCCTGAGTACCTCTGCGATTGTAACACAACTGTGGTTTAGATCGCCGCGAAAGCCGTCCTGTCCGCGGTCGTCCATCATGTGACCTACGCCTGTTTGATGTGGATATAGACCTGTAAGTAAAGACGCACGTGTCGGACAGCACCGGGCAGTATTATAAAACTGAGTCATCCGAATACCGCCGGCCGCAAGCCCGTCGAGATTCGGCGTCTGTATCTCACCGCCGTAACAGCCAAGGTCCGAATAGCCCATATCGTCGGACATAATGAGTAGTATGTTGGGCCGCTTAGGCTGCCTGGTTTCAAGCGACAGATTTTGTGACTCAAGACAACTGCCTAAAACAAACGAAGAGGCTGTCAGCGATACCGCTTTCAAAAAATCACGACGTTCCATGGAAATCTCCTGCCAAAAAAACTTGCTGCAATTTTCAACTCTTGCCGCTATATTTATTTCAATATTTGCTTGATGATGTCTCTCTCGGCGAGATATTCAAGAATTGTTTGTCTGTTCATCTCGTAATCTTAGAATGCGTTTACCCTGTTTTCAACTATTAATATTTTTCATCTCTTACGGCAATAGAGTTTTAAAAACACAAACGATTTTGCACAGTTGAGCCTGATATCAGCGCCATTGCACCGTCCATCGAAAAGTGCATCTGTTATAGTAAATTCGGCTTTTTTCCAAATAAGAGTATTTTCAAGCTTTAAATTACCTCCGTTTTTCCATGCTCCTGGATTTTCTTTTACCACGAGAATATTTTTATCGCTCGAATCATACTGTATCGCAACTGTGCCATCACCCCGGTCAAAATAAATTACGCTCAAAACCACTTGCGGGCATTTTCCTGACCTCAGGCTTTGGTCCGTTATTTTATAGTACGCATAGCGGGATTTATTGTCTTGTCCCAGCGCCGCTTCAAAACCCTGCCGGCCGTCTTCGGTGATTTTCTGCCATGCTGTTTCAGCCGTTGAGCCTGTAAATTCCAATGCGTTCCCAAGCACCGTATCGCTGCCATCCCATGCTGTACCAACCGTTCGACCTTGGACATCCGGCACAGGAAAATCATCGCTTCTAAACGGCGAGGCTGGAAGCCCTTCCTTATTATAGAGATTGCACAGCGGGAATGTTGACCATCCATAGCGAGCCGCCACAGGATTGGAAACGTCCCTGCTCGTAACCTCAACATAGTCGCCGATAACTTTTGCTACTGCCGGAACAAATTTCATATCGGCACCACAGAGAGTAAATCCCGCCAGCTCTTCAGCGGGAACCACATAGGCGTCTGGATCGTCTTTTGCCCATACATTTTTCCTGCTGCTCATCGTCACACGGCGGGTCTCCAATCCGGAACCGACATACGAGAAATAAATGTGTATTTTATTGCCGTCAACGATCGCTTTTTTTAACAGAGGTCCGGACGGTACAACCGCCCTGCCTTCTAATTTCTCAGCCCACAGGGCCAGGCGTTCACCTACAGGCTGCTTATCCTGAGGATGGATATCGGCGTACTCTCCGAGGTCGGTGGTAACTACTAATCCTGTGTTCGGGAGGGACAATGTTTTCAACTGGGCATCCCGGATATACGCCCATGCATCGGAAGCAAGACCGTCAACCGTCGTTTGGAATGGCGCAATTTGGACGGTAAAAAACGGCATATTTATTAGATGCGGGTTGTTCCGGGCCCAGATCTGTCGCCAGCTTTTAATATGCTCTTGTGACAGAGCATAATAGGAATGAGGTATGCGGCCGTTTGATTCACCCTGATACCAGATTACACCTTTGATCGTGAATTTCCGCAGCGGATGAATCATTGCATTATAGAGTACTCCGGTACCATCGCTGGATTCGGAATCAAGATTTAGCCCATTAACCACTTCCAAAGGCATCCATCGCTGGATTTGCGATCCACCCACCGCACTGATGATAAGTCCGACCGGAACATCCAGATCACATCTGAGCTTGGCTGCGAAATAGTAGGCGGTCGGTGACAAAGGCATCACCCATGGCTCCCGCGCTTCGTGCCAGGCGCCAGTAAACGGTTTTTTTAAAATAACTGCCTCTTCGGGTCTGTCAACCTCGCGTCTTTCCATAATGACACTGCGAATATCAGGATTATTAATTTCTTTAGCCTTCTCTTTCAACAACGGATAGGTTTCAAACCAGTGCTCCATGTTCGATTGACCGCCACACAGCCAGACATCACCAACTAATACGTTGCTGATAGCCACCTGCTCTTTGCCCTGGCCCGAGTCAGCCACAAGCTTTTGCGGATCGAAGGATTTTTTCATGGGATCAAGTTTCAGCTCCCAATTGCCTGAATTATCTGCATAAACGCTTTTTTTCTGCCCATTGAACGTAACAGTCACCTTGCTGGACGGAGTTGCGCTTCCGTAAATAGAGACTCTCTGATCGCGCTGAAGCACCATGTTGTCTTTGAAAATACCATTTAACTGGAGGTCGGCACACACCGATGCGGCCAGAGTCAAAATAAATAAATAACAACATATTCTCATAGTGTACCCTTTGTTATTTGTCCCATTATTCGATGGGATAATATTGATGTTTGTATCCGTCCGGCGTTACATCCACTATCCGAAAACCAACTGGATCCTTGCCCATGGGTACGGTAATCGAATTTGTCGTAATCAAATCCACACCCTGATAGCGGTTTATCCTGTTATCATGGAGATGACCCGAAAAAACAGCCCGAACTCGATATTTCACAAAAAGGTCCAACATTTCTCGTCGTATTCCAGTCGGCATGTTGGAATAGCCGTCAGGTTCATCGGGCGATTTCAAATACAGCGGATGATGCATAAAAATAAATATATTGCCTGTCGCCTTTGATTGGAACTGCTCCAATGTGCGTGTAAGCCATTCTGTTTGCTGTTTATTCATCGGTGCATTGATATCTCGCATAATGTCCGAGGAAAGAACAACAAAAAGGTAGTTTCCATGTATAAAATGAAACCAAAACTCCCCAAAATATTCCCGATATGCTGAAACATTTTCAATTTTGACCGGCTGGCCAAGATCATGATTTCCCGATACGTTGTACAATAATATTCTGTGAGACAGCTTCGAAACGGCATCTTGATAGGCCTGGATTTGCTGTTGATTTGACGGATTTTCGATTAAATCCCCGCACATGACGACAAACTCTGGTTTGAAATCATTAATTAATCCGATTGCTTTATCCAAGTCTTCTTTTTTGCCGCGAAATAACTGCGGGTCAGACGCGATGATAAATCGAAAATTATCCTGCCGGAAATGGCCGGATTTGTCATGAGGCAAAGCTGCTGTCTGTGTATTGCTGCAGCCGGTACATACTATAAATAACAGAGCAAAAAAACAGGCCATTAATTTAATTACCGCTCGTTTATCGTTTTTCATAAATTCACTTTATATTGCCGGTAAAATTCAAGATTACTGACAAGGCCCTTGAAACCGCCGGCCGGGATTATCCCTCCAAGGACCTGCTCGCCCTGTTGTTTGCCAATCGTCAAAGACTTATTGCCGAAAAATATCAGGTTTCTGCCCCTTGGAACAGAAGCAGCTTTTTTCCCGTTAACGAAAAACTCTAATTTATCGTGATTGACTGCTGCAACCAGGTGTGTCCATTTGCCAAGACAGCTTTCCATGCCGTCTGCAACAGCCGCTCTGCCGGTATCTATTACAGCAAAACAGGGGATACCGTCCTCGACAAACAAGGACCACGCCCCTTTATGCGCCTGGCCCTGTGATAAAACAGTTCCGTCCGATTCCGCCTTGATCCACAACGAAACTGTCAGCGGACAATTGCTGGTATCAAGCGAATCGCTCTGCTTGACGGTAACCGATGTTTTTGGAGAACACTTTAACGCGGCGCCTTTGTCTGTCGCAATGACAGTCGCGTTTGAGATATTCCCGATGTTTGCGTTTCCGCTAAGATCCTTGATAGTCCTGCCGTCACAATTCTCAAAATCATATTTGAGCATTAAACCCTGTTTTTTTGTCGTATCGAGTATGTCATAGCTTTTCTTGTAATCGGTGTCTTTAACAAGCCGGTCCATTTCCTTCTGCAGAGCGACTGCCTTTTCCTGGTAAGCAGGAGCATCAATAAGATTGTTCATTTCGTGCGGATCATTCTTCAGATCGTAAAGCTCCGATTTCTCTTCCGTATCCGGATAGGTCACAAGCTTCCAATCCTCGGTTCGTATCGCGACTGTCCTGGGATATTGCGGAAAGTTTATGTCAACCCAGTACGTATAAAGGATGCTCTTTCGCCAGTCTTTGGAACCCTTGAAGAGCTTAACCATGGATTCACCCTGAACACAAAAAGGCGCCTTGATCCCGGCAAGCTCATAAAACGTGGGAGCAAGGTCAATATTCATAACCATCTGCTCGATCGTTGTACCGGGTTTCACCAGCTTTGGATAGCGAATCACCATAGGAATACGTATAGACTCTTCATATGCTGTCCAGCGTCAAGCATAATTTCCTTCCAGCGACAGACATTTCTTCCCTTTTATCATAACAGTTATCTCATGACAAGTAGTTCTTAAGGGGGTGCCCCCATGGGGGCAGGAATCTGGACGTC
>Ga0194119_10002867_pt1 | contig 28496 bp, 28 predicted proteins | sample TA2MahC100mmetaG_FD_148620 | JGI IMG/M metagenome (GOLD analysis project Ga0194119, IMG submission 148620) | Freshwater microbial communities from Lake Tanganyika, Tanzania - TA2015018 Mahale Deep Cast 100m | ecosystem: Environmental > Aquatic > Freshwater > Lake | place: Tanzania: Lake...
TTTTCTTCGCTCATCCCGTTGAGTATCCATCACTTCATGCCCGACCGGCCACCCCAACTGCCGGATTTAGGGTCATGAAACACGGTGGCGCGCGCGAAGTGCCGGTTGTTGCCACGCAGGCTCATGCGTTTCTGCTCGTCGGTCATCGCGGCCACGGGGAATGACACGCTGATCGCTTCGCCGCCCGTGAAGAACGGATTGATGCGCTGCCGCTCGGGCGTCATCATAATCATGCGCCACGTATCGCGCGCAAGCGGAGGCACGGTGACGAGATTGTTCCGCGTGACGTACTCGCCGGCTTCGATGGCCAGTTGCTTCACCAACGCGGGCTGCGCGCCGGGCGCGACGTAACGGGTCTTGACATGCTCAAGCGCCTTGCGCCAATCGCCGCCGAAGCCCGCGTCGCGCGAGGCGCGGAGCATTTCGCGCTCGCACCAGGCATACTCGCGGTTCGCGATTTCAATCAGCTCTTCGGGCGTGTAGGGAATCAACTCACCGGCGAGGCTCTCCACAATCGCGTCGCGCCCCACTGGATCGCCCGCGATCGTGTCGCGGTCATCGCGGCGAATGCCCACGAGTTCCTCGCGCAGGTAGGCGCCGTAGCGGTCGAGCGCGGCGGTCACGTCTTTGTATGGCGCGCCCACCCACCAACTGAATTGCGGATCGTAGCCGTCGTAGAACGTGAACCAGGCGTCGAGCGACTTGCGCAGTGCTCCGGTAAACTGCGCGGCGCGGTTGGCCAGGGTCTTCTTCACACCGCCGGCAATGGCGCGGCGGGGCAGGGAAGTGGTGAGGTCGCGCGCCAGGGCGGCGAGATCTCGCGCGGCCAGCTCGGCGTCGAGCGGCTCCACGCGCTGGCGGCGCTCGAACATGGCGAGAAGTGTGGGCGCGAACGGAACCAGCGGCGCGGCTTCTCTCCACTGTCGCGCGGCTAGCTTGAGAGCCCGCTCGTCGCGCCCGATGCGGGATTGGAGAAGCAGATAGTCGACGCGTCCGGGCTGGCTGGTCGAGGGCAGGGAAGTCGACGCGCGCCAGTGCCGCGCGGCGCTCCGAGAAGAACGAACCGAGGGCGCGCTGTGTACCGGGCGCTGCGGCATGAGGATGGAAGCGCCGCAGTGCATCGAGATCGGCCGCATAGTGCGTCGCGAAATCCGCCATCGGCTGGGCGCAGGCAGTGGCAGTAGCCAGGAGAAAGAGAAACGGGTGGCGCAAACGGCTCGGATACTGCGATCACCGAAGCCATGAGAACGCTCGCGTCAAGCGCACCTCGCCCTCCGGCCACGTTCGTGACGAAACGAACGATTGATCTGCTTGAAACCGGTTGCCCGGCGCGAAGATCAGAGACCAATTGCTCAGGTAACATCAGCTTGTCGCGTGAGCGGCGGCGAATTGCAGCCGCATGCCGTTCCACGGGGCGAACCCAATCGGCGTTTGGTATTCCTGCTCTGCGATCTGCTGACCCGTGAAAGGCGGCACCGAGGAGATCGTCGCGAGCGCGACGCTCGCGCCCACGGCGATGCGTTCTTCGCCGCCATCGGCGGGCTCGAGCACGGAGAGCGGCCCCGCGGGCGGAGTCATTGAATGTGTACCTGCAAAGCATTGGCGCGCTGGCCATCCACGGTGACAACGAGTTCCACCGGGCCACGTCCGGCGAGTTCACGCGGCAGCGGCCCCGCGTTGATCTGATCGAAGCCGGGCGCCTCGCCCTGCTCACCCGCAAAAGCGACGGGCACCTTCTCACCGCCGAGTGAGACCTCGACGCCCGCGAGCGACAAGCGTCCGCGCAGACCGGTGCCGAACAGGAGCAGGTACACTTCTTCGCCGTCGCGCAGCACGATGGGCGCAGACCGGCAGGCGGCGGCGGTGGCACTGCCGGCAAACAGATTCTTGCGCGTCTGCACGCCGTCACTGGCGGCGCGACTCGCAATCCCCGCCGGCGCGCCGCTGCCCGTGGAGTTGGCCGAGAAGAGCGTGGGCGCGACGGCATCGATGCGCGAAGTTCCTTCGCCCACGATCTGTCCGGCGGAGGTGGCGGTGAACACGGCGAAGCCCGGCGCGAGTCCCGCGGGCAGGCTGCCTTCGGTGACGGTCCAGGCGAACGGCGCGGTACCGCCCGTACGGAACAGAGGCTGTGGGTAAGCCGCTCCGGGTGGGGCAGCCGGGAGCGGCGAGTTGGATGTGATCACGAGCGGCGGGTTCACGACAAACGGCTTGCTCGACGCGGTGGTGTTGTTGCCGCCACCTCCTCCCGTAGGTACCACCGCCGCTGCCGCCGCCGGCGAGCGTAACCGTAAACGTTCCGGCTGCACGGATCAATGAAGCCGGGACCGTGGCCCGCAGTTCAATCTCACTGATGAACGAGGTTTCGAGCCGCGTTCCGTTCCATTGCAGATACTCGTCAGGAATGAAGTCCGTACCAATGGCGCGCAGCGTGAAAGTGGCCGCCGACGCCGTGGTTTGGGCAGGAACGACTTCGTTGATGTGCGCGCTCAATCCCGTGGCGCACAAAAGCGGGGCTAGACCGCGGTGCATGGTGTTCTCTGTGTTCGTCGTTGAGTCTTGTATGGGATGGACGAACGTGGCAAAACATTACATAGGCGTTTTCGGGGGCCGCGGCGTTAGTAGAGGAACTCGTTGGCCGACATCAGGGTGTGGCAGAAACTCTGCCAGGCGGTGAGGTGCGAAGGCCCGGCTGCCTGCCCCAGCCGCTTCTCCAGTTCGGCGATATAGGTGAGGGCTTCGTCCACTTCCGCCGGCGCGGGGCCGCGTGTGAGCGTCATCAGAAAGGCGCGCTCTACGCGCTGGGCCCCGGTGAGGGCGGCGTCGTTCAGCAGCAACTTCGCCAAGCCGAGCGCTCGTTCCATGACGAACTTGCTGTTGCGGATGAAGAGCGCCTGCGGAGCAACGTTGGTGCGCGCGCGGGCTTCGCCCGGCGTGGTGGCGTCGCCAAAATCGAACGTGGCCAGCAGCGGAGGAATGCTGCCGCGGCGGACGGGCAGATACATGGTGCGGCGCGTGACTTCATCGGCGTCCACCGTCTGACGTTTGCCGCCCTTGTTGGCGAGCAGCGTGCCGCCCATCGCCGTGTCGAGCGAGCCATCGAGCACGAGAAAGCTATCGCGGATCTGCTCGATCGAAAGACGGGTGCGCGGGAAGCGGGAGAGCAGGCGATTGCCGGGGTCCGCTTCGCGCGCCGCGGGCGATGCGTGCGTGCTCATGCGATAGGCATTCGAACGCAGGATCTGCCGGTGGAGATCCTTGAGCGACCAGCCGCTGGCCGTGAACTGCTGCGCCAGATAGTCAAGCAGGGCCGGGTTGGTGGGCGGTTCGCCGTTCCGCCCCCAGTTGCTCGGCGCGCGCACGAGCGCTTCGCCGAAGTGCCAGAGCCAGACGCGATTGACGAAGACGCGGGCCGTGAGCGGATTGCTCGCGCTGGTGAGCCAGCGCGCCAGTTCCAGACGCCCGCTGCCTGCGGTGATGGCAGGTTGCCGGTCGCCAGCCAGCACCACCGGGAAGCCCTTGGCCACAGGCTCACCTGGGTTGTGCAGATTGCCGCGCACGAAGATGCGCTGATCGATGCTCGGGCCGTCCGCCACCGCGCTCACCATGCCTGGCTCTTCGGGCAGCGTTTTCTTCAGAAGCTCCCATTCAAGCCGCAGCAGATGCACGCGTGCAGACTCGGGTGCGTCCATCGGGCCGCCGTCAAAAGTGGTCTTGACGAAGAAGGGATGCTCCGCGGCATTCGGTTTCGGGCGCTCCGGCAAGGTGCGATCCTGTGCCACTTCTTTGGCAAGGCGCGTGCGCCAGCCGTCGAGAGACTGGTCCCACTTGACGGCGCTGGCGTTGTACTCCTTCTCGTACGCGGCGGCCACTTCGGCGATCGTCGCGGTGGTGGCGGTGGCGAAGGGCTTGAGGTCAGCCGTCCTCCACCACTTCACCCACTTCTCCAGATGCTTGTGTTCCACGCCATGGGTGGACGCGGCGGCGTCGAGCGTGGCGCCCCGATGGATCACCTGCCACGCCGCATGTACGGACTCGGCCACCTTCTGCCGCAGCGGCGCGGTCTCGCGACCCAAGTCCTCCGACAGCGCGTCTTCCATCTCCAACTGCTTGGCATACATCTGCCGGCGATGCAACTCATACCGCGCGTATCCATCGGCATCGAGCGGCTCATAGTGCATGAACGAAATCGAGCCGGGGCGGCCGTAGTTACGGAACTGGCGCGTGGAGGCGAAAATGGACGCGAGGGCGTAGTAATCCTTGGTGAGAATCGGGTCGAACTTGTGATCGTGGCAACGCGCGCAGGAGACGGTGAGGCCGAGGAAGACCTTCGACACCGTGTCAATCTGTTCGTCGACGATATCGTAGACCTCCTGCAGCCGGTCTTGCTGCGCGAGCGCGCGCGGACCGAGCGCAAGAAACCCGGTAGCGGTGAGATTGCGGGCCCGCTCCGCTTTTGACGCGGCAGGCAGAAGATCTCCGGCCAACTGCTGATGGATGAAACGGTCAAACGGCGTGTCGTTGTTGAAGGACTCGACGACGAAGTCGCGATAACGCCAGGCATACGGATAGAGATTGTCCTCGTCCATACCGGTGGAGTCCGCAAGGCGAGCGACGTCCAGCCAGTGCCGGCCCCAGCGCTCGCCATAGCGCGGCGAGGCGAGCAGCCGCTCGATTACCTTGTCATAAGCGCCAGCCGACTGGTCGGCGTTGAAGGCCTGGATTTCTTGCAGTGTGGGCGGCAGGCCGGTGAGATCGAACGTCACGCGGCGGAGCAGCGCCAACTTGGCGGTGGGCGCGGCAGGAGGCAGGGCCTTGGCTTCGAGGCCGGCGAGGATGAAGCGGTCAATGGGCGTGCGCACCCAGGCTTCCTGCTTCACTTTCGGCGGCGCGGGGGCCGCAATGGGTTCAAAGGCCCAATGACGCTTGGCAGCCGCGGCTGCGGTGGGCGCAGCAACGGGCGCGGCTACGGGCCAATGTGCACCCTGCTCGATCCAACTTTTGAATACCGCCAGTTCGGCGTCCGGCAACTTGCCCGACGGCGGCATCTTCACTTTTTCGGTGTAGAGCAGCGCCTGATAGAGGCGGCTGGAGGCAAGGTCGCCCGCCGCCACCAGCGGCGCAACTCCCGTACCGGTGGAAAGGTTCAGTCCCGCCATCTGCATCTTCGCGCCATGGCAGTTTTGGCATTTCGCAGCCAGTACGGGGCGCAGCTTCTTTTCAAAAAACTCCGCGGCGCCGTTTTGCGCGGCCACTGGGAGCGCCGCCGCGAGGAGCACAACCATCCAGCGCGGCATCACGCCATGATCCCCTGGTGCACGGAGCCGGCCACGTCAGTCAACCGGAAATCGCGGCCCGCGTAGCGGTGCGTGAGCTTGAGATGATCGAGCCCCATGAGGTGCAGCAACGTCGCGTGCACGTCGTGAATATGCATGCGGTTCTCCGCGGCGTGATAGCCAAAGTCGTCCGTGGCGCCGTAGATGAAGCCGCGCTTTACGCCTGCTCCCGCCATCCAGATCGTGTAGCCGTAGGGATTGTGGTCCCGCCCGTCCGCGCCCTGCGCCCATGGCGTGCGGCCGAACTCGCCGCCCCAGATCACGAGCGTCTCTTTCAGCAGCCCACGCGACTTCAGATCCTTCAGCAGGCCTGCGATCGGCTTGTCCACCTCGGCGGCGTTTTTGGTGTGGAGCTTTTCGAGCTCACTGTGCTGATCCCACTTGTAGCTGTGCGAGCATTGCACGAAGCGCACGCCGCGCTCGGAGAGCCGCCGCGCCAGCAGGCACTGCCAGCCGAAGTCGCGCGTGGTTTCGTTGTCCAGACCGTAGAGTTTACGCGTGGCATCGGATTCCTTGCCCACCTCGAACGCCTCGGGCGCCTTGATCTGCATGCGGAAGGCGAGTTCGAGCGCGGCAATGCGAGCGTCGAGCTCCGGGTCGTGTTCGTTCGCCTCGGCGTGGCGGCGATTGAGCTTCTGCAGCATGTCGAGTTCGAAGCGTTGATGGTCCGCGGGCAGCCCGCGCGATATCAGGTACGGCACGGGCTCCGGCTCGATCTCCGACACCTTCATGCCGGAGTTGCCGATGGCCGTCCCCTGGTACTCGCCGGGCAGAAAACTCGAGGCCCAGTTGTTCGCGCCGCCATGGCCGAGCGACGGCTTGATGGTGATGAAACCCGGGAGATTTTCGTTCTCCGTGCCGAGGCCGTATAGCATCCACGAGCCAAGGCTGGGCCGCTTGAACTGGAACATGCCGGTATGCAGTTGCAGGAGCGCGGCGCCGTGGTCAACACCATCGCCCACCATCGATCGGATCACGCACAAATCGTCGGCGAAGGCGCCGACGTGAGGAAACAGCGCGCTCACCGGGATGCCGCTTTGACCGTAGTTCTTGAACTCCCACAGCGGCTTCATCAGCCCGCGCACGGCGCCCTCGCCGAAGGTCAAGCCACGCTTGAACGGCACCGGTTTGCCATGATCGCGAACCAGGCGTTCTTTGGGATCGAAGGTGTCGATCGACGACGGCCCGCCATGCATAAACAGGAAGATGACGCGCTTGACGCGCGGCTCAAAATGCGTGGCTTTCGGGGCCAGCGGATTGGACGGAGACTGAGCCGTCAGCAGCCCGCGGAGACCAAGCAAGCCAAAGCCCGAGGCCGCCTGGCGCAATAGAGCGCGGCGCGCCACGCCTGATCGATGGGGGAGCATGTCCACATTTTATACGAGCGTTATACGAGCGGCGCGATGCTCCGTTGCTTTACAGGTCGCCGATGGCCAGTTTGAGCGAGGCATGCTGCCAGGCTTAGGCAAACTCACGCTGGACGGCTCGGGCGGCGTCTTCATCGCGGCGCTGCCGGAGCGCTTCGGTGCGGCCGAACAACGCGCAGGGATTGCGAGGCTGCGCTTCGAGTTCCTGGCGGAAGACTGCTTCGGCGCCAGCAGACTGGCCCGCCCGGAGCAGCGTGCCGCCGAGAGCTTCGCGAAGCGAGTAGTGCCACTCAGGCGGCTCCATATAGGAGAGCGCCTGCTGGAGCTCGACGGCGCGGCGGAGGTGGGAGATCTCGGCAGCGGAGTCCTGACGCGCGCGTTCGATGCGGGTATCAATCTCCACCATCCCGATGGCGATGACGTTGCGCGACGGGCTAATCATCTGCGTCTCGGCTTCCGGTATGCGCGCGTGCAGCGCAGTGAGCCGCTAGCGCTCGGCTTGCGCTTCTTCCACTTTGCCTTGCGCGGCGAAGGAGAGTCCGCGGGCGTAGCGGTAGAATGCGTGCAGCGTGGGCAGCTTTTCCGCGGGCTCGGCTTCGGACAGCATTTTCTCCCACTGGCCGAAGCGCGTGAGCACCAGCCACTCAAACGCGCCGTAGGCGGCCAGCATCGGCATCTCGTCAATCGCGCCACCAGAGACGTTGGCGCGGAGGCGGCGGGCGTAGTCGAGCGCCTACAAGGGCTCACCCTGCATCATGCGCGAGTGGGCCACAAAGTGCAGATTGTGCGAATAGTACATCAGGCGGTAGACGCCCTGCGCGCCGGTGTGGTCCAGGTAGCGCTTGTCCACTTCGGCGGCGGTGATGTTCACTTGTGTGGATTGCTCATGGTCACCCGTACGGATGAAAATGTGCGACTGCATGTGGACCATGTGGCCCGCGCCGGGCATCAGCTTGCCGAGGCGCATCGCGTTAGGCAACGCGCGCTCGGGAGTGCGCGATGCTTCGACGGCGTGGATGTAGTAGTGATTTGCGCCGGGGTGATTCGGATTGCGGCGGAGAATGCGCTCAAGCGTCTCGACGATTTCGAGCGTGCCTTCGGCGGGGTCGCCCGCGGCGGACCACAGCGCCCACGGGCGCAGATTCATGATGGACTCGGCGTAGAGCGTCTGCGCGTCCAGATCGTCCGGGTAGCGCGCGGCCAGCTCTTTCATGGCTTGGCGGTAGACCTCGGCGAGCAACTTGCGGTCTGCCTGCGGGTCGCGCGAGTAGCGTTTGACAAGCGCCTCCACATAGGCGCGCTCACGCGGCGTGGCGTGCGGCGCGAGAGCCATGGCTTTGCCGATGGCGCGCCACGCCTGCTCTTCGCATTCGGGCATCGGGGGCAGATTGTAGTTCGGCCCTAGCGCAAGCGCGATGCCCCAGTGCGGCATGGGTGACGCCGGGTCAAGTGCGGCGGCGCGGGCGAACAGGCGCGCGGCTTCGTCATGATTGAAGCCGTAGATGAGAGCGACGCCCTCGTGGAGCTGCGCGGCTGGCCGCGCGGCGGCGGTGTGGGAACGCTGGTGTTGCGTTTGGCCACCGCGGCGAAGGAAGCTGCGAGGAGGCCGGTGAAGATGGCGAATCGAAGGCGAGGCATGGTCCTGCTTGCTGTCTCCTGTCTATTCACGCGTAGCCGCGCCGGAAAACGGATCAACCGGTAGCGGGAATCACGAACGTGACCGCAATTGCAGCTTGCGGGGAGCAGAGGGTAAAGAGCCGGCGAATCGTGTGTGGCTTCGGCGCCGGCGGCCGAGGCCCAGTTCTTCACCAGTTCGGCCACCACCGCGCCGTGCTGGTCAATTGGACACCGGCCCGTTCCATCCGCCGCCACGACGTCTCCTCCTCAATCGGATTCGAGGATCCGCAGGCGTCGCAAACCACCTTGACGTTGAAGCCTTCTTCCGCCGCGCTGATCGCAAGGGACGCCATGCAGATACCGGTGGTCACGCCCGCCATCGCAAAATTGCGTTTTCCCATATTGCGGCAGGCCAGAGCGAAGTCGAGATACCGGGAGAGAGCTCGCGTTCCCCGTCAACGCATCCGGCCGGGCAACTCCGTACGATGCCGAATTCGCGGACTTCTAACGCTGGAGCACCGCGCGCTACACCTCGCCGGTGACGGGTATGGTGCCACGAGTACTGGGAAACCGGCACCTGGGCATTCGCGCCGCCAAACTGGTGGTCTGGATCTGGGCGCACGCTCTGCATTGATAAACCTGAAGTGACCGCGCGCCGCGTAGCGCGCTTTTCAAATGCAGCATTGGCTTGAGCCCGCTTATCGATCGGCCCGCGGAGGAACAGCGGAGTTGGCGCGTCAGTGGTATTGGGATGAACTCACCGGCCCGGACGGCAATGTGCGTGCGCCTTGGCGCAAGCTGATTCAGCGCGTCGACGAGATGGGCCGCGGGGGGCTGGAGGCGCGTTGGCGCGAGGGGGAGCGGTTCATTGAAGAGAATGGCGTCGCCTACAACGTCTTCGGCGAAACCTCTGGTCAGGATCGGCCTTGGCCGCTCGATCCCCTGCCGCTTCTGGTGCCGGGCGCCGAATGGGGCGCGATTGAGTCAGCCATACAGCAGCGTGCGCATCTGCTCAACGAAATTCTGGCTGACCTTTACGGCCCGCAGCATTTACTGCGTGAGGGGCGCTTTCCGGCGTCGCTCGTTTTTGGCAATCCGCATTTTCTGTGGGCTTGCCACGGCATTCGCCCTACGGCGGATTGCTATCTCGCCGTGTATGCCGCCGACATCGCGCGTTCGCCGGACGGCCAGTGGTGGGTGATTGCCGACCGTACGCAGGGGCCGTCCGGCATCGGCTATGCGCTTGAAAACCGCAGCGTCACTAGCCGCATTCTTTCTGATGCGTTGGCGGAATCGAACGTGCAGCCCTTGGCCGGATTCTTTCAGCAGTACCGTGAAGCGATGATTCGCCTGGCTCCGCCGCACCGGCGCGACAACCCGCGAATTGCATTGCTCACGCCTGGGCCGTACAGCGAAACCTACTTCGAACACGTCTACCTGGCGCGCCATCTTGGCTTCACACTGGTGGAAGGCGGCGACCTCGCTGTGCGCGACGGGCGCGTGTATGTGAAGACGCTGGGCGGGCTGTTGCCGATCGACGTGATTGCAAGGCGGCAGGACGACAGCTTTTGCGACCCGCTTGAACTGCGCGAGGACTCGATGCTCGGCGTGCCGGGGCTGGTGGAAGCCGTGCGCGCGGGCAATGTCGGTATCGGTAACGCGCTCGGCAGCGGGCTGACCGAAACGGCCGCGATGAGCGCGTTCCTGCCGACCCTGTGCCGGCACATGCTGGGCGAGGAACTGCGCATGCCTTCGGTGGCGACGTGGTGGTGTGGCGAGGAACTGCCGTTTGCGGCCGTGCGCGAGCAGATCAAGCGGCTGGTGATCAAGCCCGCGTTTCCCACCTTCGGCCAGATGCCCGTGTTCGGCGAACGCCTCAGTGCTTCGGAACGTGAGGTGCTCCTGGAGCGCATTCGCAAAGCTCCGGGTGACTACATCGCGCAGGAACTGGTGAACCTGTCCACAGCCCCGGCCTACACGGGCGGCGCGCTGGAACCGCGCCGGGTCGTGCTCCGTGTCTACGCGGTGGCCACTGGCGATGGGTATGCGATCATGCCGGGCGGGTTGACGCGCGTGTCCTCATCGCTCGATTCTCTGATGGTGAACGTGCAGGCGGGCGGCGGCAGCAAAGATACGTGGGTACTGACCGACGGACCCATGTCGAACTTCATTCCGCCCACGCCGCGGCACCCGGTGCAGCGCTCGTCCGCCGACGTGAGCCGCGCGACGTTCGATTTGCCCAGCCGCGTGGCCGACAATCTGTTCTGGCTGGGCCGGTATGCAGAGCGCACCGAATCCGCCTCGCGGCTGACACGCGGCTTGCTCACACGCGTGTACGCCGAGCGTGCGCCGCACACGGCCACCGGACTCTACACGGCGTTAGCGCACTCACCGGGTTGAGGTATCTGCCGGAAACGGTGCTGGCCGATTTCACCACGCCCGCGGAACTGGAAAAGGAAGTGCTGGCGCTCATCCACGACACCAAGCGCCCCGGCGGCATCGGCTGGATGGTGGATCAACTCCGGCGCTTGGCCCGGTTGATGCGGGAGCGGATGTCGGCCGATACCTGGCGCGTGTTGTACGGGCTGTCTCTGCGCTTTCAAGATGCTGACCCGGAGAGCCCGTTCCGCGGCACGCACGCGCTGGAGCTGCTGGCCGAGTCCACGCTTTCGCTGGCGGCGTTTTCGGGTTTGGCCATGGAGAGCATGACACGAGGGGCAGGCTGGCGATTCCTCGATACCGGTCGCCGCGTTGAGCGCGCATTGCAGATGACGCAACTGTTGCAGTTCGGCCTCCGCTTTCGAGCGGATGACGAAGGCGCATGCGTCGAGTCGCTGCTGGAGATTGACGACAGCTCCATCACGTATCGATCGCGGTATTTGGCATCGCTCCAGACGGACTAGATGCTTGACCTGTTATTGTCGGATGACACCAATCCGCGCTCGGTGGCATTTCAGCTCGCGCGGCTCGGTGAACACGCAGAAGAGCTTCCGCCCGTGGCCACCGGCGCGGCGCTGCAACCGGAGACCGAAGTGCTGTTGAGGCTCACCGGATTGCTGCGGCGCGCGGACCTGACCGAACTGGGCACGCGCGATGTCGATGGCCGCCTGCCTGCGCTCGATGCAATGTTGGGAGAGATCGTGGCCGGTCTCGCGGATCTGTCGCTCAGCTTGACACGCAACTACCTGGCGCACGCCGCGCCGCCGCGCCTGGTGACCAGTGCATGAGTGCTGCCGTTCGCCTGCGCACCGGGCACGTCACCACCTACCGCTACTCAGAAGCGGCGTTGCAGTGCCACAACCACGCGCGCCTCACGCCGCGCTCCACGCCGCGGCAGCGGCTCATCAGTCGCGGGCTGGAGGTTTCGCCCGATGCCGAACCGACCGGCGCGTTTGAGGACTACTTCGGCAACCATGTGTACAGCTTCCAGGTGCGCCGGGCGCACACCGAACTCGTGATCACCGCCACCAGCGTGGCCGAAGTGGACCCGCTGCCCGTGTTTGACTCTTCGTCCACGGCGCAGTGGGACCGCCCCGCGGACGAACTGCCTTTGCACGAAGCGGCCCAGTTTCTCTATGACTCTCCCCGCGTGAACCGCAGCGAAGCTTTTGCAAGGTATGCGAAAGCATCGTTTGCCCCAGGCCGGCCGCTCATGGAAGCCGCACTCGATCTCAACCGGCGCATTTATCGCGAGTTCAAATACGCCTCGGGCGCAACCTCGGTGGACACTCCCGTGGAAATGGCGCTCGAAAAGCGCACCGGGGTGTGCCAGGACTTTTCGCACGTGATGCTCGGCTGTTTTCGCACGCTGGGCATTCCCGCGCGGTACGTGAGCGGCTATCTGCGCTCGAACCCGAAGTTCGTGGGCGCCGAGGCGTCGCACGCCTGGGTGGCCGTGTACTGCCCCGGGCTTGGCTGGATTGACCTCGACCCCACCAACAACCTCGTACCCTCCATCGATCATGTGACGCTCTCCTGGGGGCGTGACTACAGTGACGTGCCTCCGGTGAAAGGCATCACGCTCGGCGGCGGTGAGCAGAAGATCGACGTCGGCGTGGGCGTCACCGCGGCATAAGCTAAGAGGCGGATGCCTCCTCACCGTTATCAAGCAGTCGATGCGCTGCGCGGCGTCATCATGATCCTGTCGGCGATCGATCATGCGAGCGCTTTCATCGCGCGGCAGAATGCATCGGAGTTCTGGTCTGGCGCGATGAGCGCCTACTCCGCCGCGTTCCCTTTCTTCACGCGCCTCATCACGCATCTCTGCGCGCCGGGCTTTTTCTTTCTGATGGACGCGGGCGCATATTGGTTTGCAGCGTCGCGCCGCGCGGCGGGCTGGACAGATACGGCGATAGTGGGTCGCCTGGCTTTACGCGGGCTGGTCATCGTGGGCGTGGCTGGCTGTGTCGGCCGTGTGTCTCGCGCTGACAAACTCCGCGCTGCCGTCGGACGGCCGGCCCGGGCCATTGTGGTAGGCGGTGCTGCTGTCACCCGGATTGTCGCAGCATGTCATCGTGATCTACCCGGTGATGCCATGGCTGGCGGGCGCGGCGACGGGCATGTACTTCGCCCACTGGCTGCGTCTCTCAGTGGCGGCGTCGCATCGTTGGGTGGCACCCACGGGCGCGGGGTTGGTGGTGACGGGCCTGGCGCTGCGCGCCGCGGGCGGTTGGGGTAACATCCGGCTGCCGCGCGACGAAGGCTGGATTGAGTTCCTCAACAACGTGAAGCACCCGCCTTCGGCCGTGTTCTGGAGACTTAGTCTTGGCACGGACCTGCTGATTCTCGCGGCGTTGCTTTGGTGGGTGAGCGACGGCGCGCGGAAGTTGCCCGCGCCGCTGCTCGTGTTCGGGCAAACGCCGCTGTTCTTCTACATCGTGCACTTCTACCTGCTGGCCGCGGGCGCGTTGCTGTTCTTTCGTGAGGCCGGGTCGCTTGAGCAGGCGTGGCTTGCGTGGGCCGCGGTGCTGGTCTGCCTGTATCCGCTGTGCGGGTGGTTCCTGCGCTTCAAACAGGCAACACCCATCGATTCCTGGTAGCGGCTGTTCTAGCCCGCAAAGGGCCGGCGCCTCTCAAGGCACGCAAGGACTCCGCGCCCCACACCGCGGCCAGCTTCCGTTTTGCGTTGTAGACTCTTATGGTCGTGCGCATTCTCCTCTCCGCCGTTCTCTCCACCGGGTTTGTTTTCGCGCAAGCGCCTACCAAAGAAGAAGTCCGCGCTGCGATGCGCAAGGCCGCCGTATTCTACCGGCACAAGGTCTCCACCGAAGGCGGCTATCACTACACATATGCGGCGGACTTGAGCTACGGCCAGTCCGAACACTCCGAGGGTCCCACCATGGTGGAGACGCAGCGCGAGGCCACGCCCGTGGTGGCGATGGCGTATCTCGATGCGTATGAAGCCACGCAGGAAGCGTTCTATCTCGACGCCGCGCGCGCGGCCGCGCAGGCGCTGGTGCGCGGCCAATTGTGCTCCGGCGGGTGGGACTACTCGATTGAGTTCGACCCGGCCAAGCGTTCGCGGTATCCGTATCGCGCGGACAAAGCGTGCGGCGAAGGCCGCCCGCTGGGAACGACGACGCTGGACGACAACGTGACGCAAGCCTGCGTGCGCGTGTTGATGCGCGTGGATCGCGAACTCGCGTTCAAGGACGCGGCCATTCACGAAGCCGCCGAGTTTGCGCTGTCGCGCCTGATGGCCGTGCAGTATCCGATCGGCGCGTGGCCGCAGCGGTTTGAACGCCCGGCGGACTATTCGAAGTTCCCGGCGCGTCAGGCGAGTTACCCGGAGTCGTGGCCGTGGAAGTGGCCCGGCGCGGACTACCGCTCGCATTACACGTTCAACGACAACACCATCGCCGACGTGATCGACATGTTCCTTGAAGCCGCGCGCGTCTATTCGAACGGGCAGTATCTCGCGGCGGCGGAGCAGGGCGGCGAGTTCATCCTGCGCGCGCAGATGCCGGATCCGCAACCGGGCTGGGCGCAGCAGTACGACGCCGAAATGCGCCCTTCGTGGGCGCGGCAGTTTGAGCCGCCTTCGGTGACGGGCGGCGAAACGCAGGGCATCCTGCGCATTTTGATGGCGCTGTACCGCGAGACGGGGCATCGCAAGTATCTCGACCCGATCGGGCGCGCGCTGGCGTGGCTGGAAAAGTCGGTGCTGCAGCGCACCGATGGCGTCGAGGCGTTTGACCGCATTCCGAAACCCGACCCCGTGCTGGCGCGGTTCTATGAACTGAAGACCAACAAGCCGCTCTACGTGACCAAAGGGACCATGATCAACGCGGCGGGGCTGGGCTCGCGGCGGCCCGATGGCTATGAGTTGAGCTATGAGCCCAATTCAGTGATCACGCACTACGGAGTATTGGTGAGCGGGCGCGGGCTGGAAGCATTGCGCCGCGACTTCGACGCGATCAGCCGCGAGCGCAAGCAGCGCGAAGCGCGGTTGCACGGGCTGTCGCCGTGGTCTGACGAAGAAGGCGGCCTCCGCCGCCGGCCGCCGAAACCGGAGCAGGTGCGCGCGACGATCAATGCCATGGACCCGCGCGGCGTGTGGACCAAGCCCGGCCTGGTGGGCAAGGCCGACCGCGTAGCGAGCGTGTTTGCCGCGCGCGACATGGTGCTGCGCATACGGCGCGGGCTGCGCGGCGCATCCGAGACAATTCCACTCAACGAGAATGACACGGTCGAGATTTTCATGGGCCAAGACCGGCCGCGCGAGCAGGTGATTTCCTCGCAGGACTTCGCGCGGAATCTGACGGCGCTGGCAGCATACGCCCGGTAAAGCCTCAGGTGGCCTTGAAAACCGAAGACACGGGGAGAGCCGGCTAAGGCAAATCGTCTAGATACTTCCCCGCGCCCGGCCTCTACAGTTGGGTTATATGTCATCGTGGATGGCTCTCGGCCTCGTTGCGTCTACCGCCGCGCACATGGTGAATCAGGACGCAGCGCCCGCGCGCTCGTCGTGCGACTCCGAGGCGCAGGTGATCGCCAAGGCCGCCAAGGGCGAGGCGGCCCGCATCCTGTTTGCCATCTCGGGCGAAATCGGCACATGCTACAAAGTGGAGCTGGCGAATGCTGGCGGGGGCAAGGCGATCCACGGGTATCTCCCCGCGGCAGCGTTGAGCGGGATCGACTCGTTTGAACGCGGGCGCGCCGCGGCCGGACGCATTGAAGTGTCGGCGGCGTTGCGTGACGACATCGTCAAAAGCAGCGCTACGGCCGCTCCCTGCGCCGCGCCGCCCTGCGAGTGGACGCGCATCCAGCAGTTACTCGGGTCGTCGCAGCACGAACAGGCGCTGGACGCACTCGAAAAGCTCATCGGCTCGGGCCAGAAAAATGCGAACACGCTCGCGCTCGCCGGGCTGTCGGCGTTGCGGTCGGACAAGGCAAAGCTCGCGCTGGAGTACTTCGATCAGTCGCTGGCGCTCGCTCCGCACGCGGGCGTCGAGGAGTTGCGCAAGCGGGCGCAGCGCGAGGTGGCGGCGGACCGGAGTTCGGAAAAGCTGGTCGGCATCACATTCAACTTCCGCTACGACGAAAAGGCGGTCACAGCCGATCAGGCCCGCGCGCTGCTGCCGGTGCTGGGTAGTGAATTCACGCGCATTTCCGAGACCCTGGGTTGCCGCAGCGAGGAACGCATGACGGCCATCGTGCAATCGCGCGAAGACTACCTGCGCTCCACCGGCGCGGCGGAGTGGAGCGGCGGGTAGTTCGATGGCCGCATCCGCGTAGCGCTGCTCGAAGCCACGCCCGGCGAACAAACGCGCCGCACGTTTGCGCATGAAATCGTACACGCGTGTCTTGCGCGGCTGGGCGATTGGCCCGGTTGGGTGCACGAGGGCTTCGCGCAGAAGCTCTCCGGTCAGCAGATTTCCCCACACCAGCGCGCACAAGTAAGGCAACTCGCGCTGGCAGGTGCGCTGCCGTCCCTGGAGCAGATGGGCCCTACATTCCTGCGCATGAATGCGGGTAACGCCGCCATCGCCTACACCACCGCGCTGATGGCCGTGGAGCAACTCTACAGCGCCTACGGCGAATCTGGCGTGCGGAACCTACTGCAAAACCCTAGTTCCCTGGGCCGGGTAGGACGTGACATCGACCAAAGGCTAAGGGAATAAGGCCCGCGCTCCCGACTGAAACGCTTGCGCCGGAAACCGCGCCACCAGCCGATCTGTCCCATATATGGAAATATTGGGGCTATGGGCCTTGCCAGCGATTCTGCTGGCCGGTCTGGTATCTGGCATTCTGCCCCGCATCTATGAGCAACGCGCTGAGTGGATGCTGAGAAAGGGGAGGGACCGCACGGCGGCCCGGCTCCTGGAGCATGCGTGGCGGTTGTGGCAACGCCGCCGTGGGGCGGTTTCGCTCGATGCGGCGGTGGCGCAGGCGGCCTTGGCCCATGTGCGTTTCGTGCAGGAACGGCGCGCCGAGGGCGTGCAACTATTGACCGAAAGCGCGCGACTGGTTTTCTCGGCCGATTGCCGCCCCAGTCAGCGGCTCCACGAGGCGCTGCGGTATCTCGGCATGGCGACCCACGCCGCCGGCCGGGGCGACGAAGCGGCGGCGATTTTTGAAAAGGCGCTGCCATTGGCGCGCAGGCTCTACGGCGGTTTGGACTCCAGGCTGGCCGAGATTGAGCGCCGTCTGGGCGACGCGCGTGCGGCGGGCGGAGACTTTGAAGAGGCCTACGAGTGTTATGGCCGCGCCTTGGAGATTCTGCGTGTTGAATCGGGCGGCGCCAATGACAGCCCCGACACCGCGCTGGTACTGGCTTCGGTCGCCGCGACCATGACGCACGAGGAGCGCTGGGCAGAGGCACAGGACACCGGGCTGATGGCCGCCGATATTCTCGATCACAAAGACCAGGCGCTGTTGCCGGAGGCGCTGCATGCGCTGGCCGAACTTCACGCCCGGCGCGGCAAGCTGCATGAGGCTGAGGGGCTTCGCCTTTCGATTTGCCATTTGTGGGAACGGGTGGCCGGCCCGGACAGCGCCGTGGTGGCGCGCGAGTACGAGCGGCGCGCTGAGCTCATGCGGCGCATGCGCCGCATCTCGGAGGCAGATCTGTTGCAGCGTAAGGCCAGCGCGATTCGCGACGCGTCGCTGGCGCAAGACAGGGGTTGTGCATGATGTTGGCTTGGGCCGTTGCGTTTCTTGCCGGCGGCGTGGCCGCGGTAGCGCTGCTGTAGCGTAGGTCACGCCGCTGGGCCTGGTTGATTCGACAAGGCGGTGACTCGGTGTATCGCGGCGAGGGTGACCGTGCTGAGACGTCGCTGCGCGAAGCGCTCAAGCTGGCTGACCGCGGGCGCGGGCCGTTTTGAGCGGGCCGCCGCACGGCTACGCTGTTGCCGCTCGCGCACCTGTTGATGCAGCGGGGGCAATATCCGGAAGCGGCCGAGGTGGCCGTTGAATATGTGGAAGCCGTACGCCGGCGTTCGGTGGATGGCGATTTGGTGGTGCGCGGATTAAGCCTGCTCGGCGACATCTCTGCCGCGCGCGGGAGCCTGGAAGAAGCCGAGGCGCTCCACCGCACCACGCTCGAAATGGAAGAACGCGTGCTGGGGGAGCACAACATCGAACTGGCCCCCACGATTGTCAAACTCGGCTCAGTACTGGCCAGCCAGGAGCGGCGCGGCGAGGCCGATGTTCTGTTTCGGCGCTGCTCGGACATCATCTCCAGTAAGTATTAGTCTTCGAGAATCACAAACGCCATGCCGTGCTGGGCGGTGTGCGTGAGCGACAGTGAGATGTTCTTCACGCCCAATTGTGCCGCAAACTCCGCGGCCTTGCCGTGCAACTTCAGCATCGGGCGCCCCGCCGGCAGATTCACCACTTCAAAATCCACCCACCGTACACCGCGGCGCCAGCCCGTGCCGATGGCCTTCATGCCCGCTTCTTTGGCGGCAAAACGCGCGGCGTAGCGCTCGTACTTGTTCGCTTTTCGCTCCACGTAGGCCATTTCGCCGGCCGTGTAAATGCGGTGAAGGAGCCGGTCTTGGTGCCGCTCAATGCTCTCGCGGATGCGGTTGACCTCGGCCAGATCGATTCCGGTGCCGACGATCATAGCGAGTTCCCCGAGCCGGTGATGGTGAGTCTGCCGTGCTTCACGCCCTTGGTGGAGATCAACGCATCGGCCAGCTTGCGCACCATCACCGCCTGCCCGCGCACCACCAGCACTTCGAGGCAGTTGTCGTGATCGAGATGCACATGGAGCGTTGAAAGCACATGGTGAAAATGGTCGTGCTGCATATCGGTGAGCTTTTCGCTGAGGAGCCGTACATGGTGGTCGTAGACCAGCGTCACGGTCCCCACCACCTCGGCGTCCGGCCGCTCCCACTGCTTTTCGATGAGCTCGTCGCGGATGAGGTCGCGAAACGCCTCCGAGCGGTTCGTGTAGCCGCGTTCGCTGATCAGGGTGTCGAATTTGGCCAGCAGATCGCTGTCGATCGCCACGCCAATCCGGCTTAACTCGCTCATGGGTTCGATTATCACGCATTCGCCGCGGCCGACTGGGATACCCTGAATCTTTCACGCTTCGCCGCTCATGCATCAGCACCGCCTGGAAATTTCCGCCGACTTCAATCCGCGCGCCGAACGCTGGGAACGCATCCGCTATTTCGGTTTCGCCGGCGTGGTGGGCGTACTGTTGCTGCTGAATGTGACGGGTGTGTGGAGCACGGTGTTCGGCGTCGACACCGCGGCGCTGTTGACGATCGCGGCCGGCTACCGCACGCTCTACAACGCCATTCACGGGCTGCTCGACCGCACGATCTCGGCGGACCTTGCCATCTGCATCGCCGTCATCGCAGCGCTGTCGGTGGGCGAATATCTCGCGGCCGCCGAAGCGATGTTCATCATGCTGGTGGGCGAGGGCCTGGAAGCCTACGCGGCTAAACGCACGTCGAGCGCGATCCGCCGGTTTGTGGAGCAGATGCCGCGCCGCGCCCGGCTCCTGCGCGATGGTGAAGAGCAGGAAGTAGACGCCGCGCAGTTGCAGGAAGGCGACCGGATTCTGGTTCGCGCGGGCGAGCGCGTTGCCGCCGACGGCACGGTGGAGCAAGGCGAGTCGGCCCTGGATGAATCGACGATCACCGGTGAGCCGCTGCCGCGCGACAAGCAGCCGGGCGACGAGGTTTTTTCGGGTACGCTCAATGGCCATGGCCTGCTGCTGATCCGCGTCACACGGGCCGGGCTTGACACCACGCTCGCGCGCGTCATCCGGTTGGTGGAGCAGGCGCGCGAACGCCGCGCGCCGGTGGAGCGGCTCGCCGATCGCTATGCGCGCTATTTCGTGCCAGCGCTGCTGCTGGCGGGTGCAGGGACGTTCTACTTCACGCGCGACTGGATGCGCACGGTGGCCGTGCTGATCGTGGGTTGCCCGTGCGCGCTCATTCTCGCCACGCCCACAGCGATGGTAGCCGCCATCGGTGGCCTCGCGCGCCGCGGGATTCTGGTGCGCGGCGGCACCGTGCTGCAGCAGGCGGCCGAGATTGACACGGTGGTGTTCGACAAAACGGGCACGGTCACCGAAGGCCGCTTTGAGATTGTGGCGATCCGCGCCGCTGATGAGCAGACGGTGCTGGCGCTGGCTGCGGGCGCGGAGGCGGGATCGGGTCATGCCCTGGCGTGCGTCATCGTGGAAGAAGCGAAGCGCCGCGGCGTAGTTCCGGCGGCGGTGGAAGGTGCGCGGATTCTGCCTGGACGTGGCGCCGAAGCGCGCGAGTCAGCGAGTGGACGAACGCTGCGAGTGGGGAACGCGGCTTTCCTCGCCGAAGACGGCATCGACGTGCCGGCAGCGATTCTTGAAGAGTCCGACAAGCTGGGCGCGACGCTGGTGCTGGTGGCGGCGGGCGGTGAGATGGCCGGCGCGATCTTCCTGCGAGACCGGATTCGCGACGGCGCGCGCGAGGCCGTGGATGAGATCGGACATCTGGAGATTTCGCGCCTGCTGATGCTCACCGGTGACCGCCGTCGCGCTGCGGAAGCGATCGCGCGCGAGGTGGAAATTCCGTCGGTGGAAGCGGAGCTGCTGCCCGAGCAAAAGCTCGAACGGATTCGCGCGCTGATGGCACAGGGGTACAGAGTGGCGATGGTGGGCGACGGCGTGAATGACGCGCCGGCCCTGGCTGCGGCGCACGTGGGCATCGCCGTCTCGGGCGCCAGCGACATCACGGCGGAAGCGGCTGATGTGGTCTATCTCGGGCGTTCGCTCGACAAGCTCCCGGAGTTGTTTGAGGTGTCGCGGCGCGCCGTAGCCACGGCGTGGCAGAACATCATTGTGTTCGCCGGCATCGTTAATGTGGTGGCGGTCGGCCTGGGCGCAACAGGCGCGATGGGGCCGTTGGGAGCGGCGTTCACGCACCAGATTGCTTCGTTCCTGGTGATGCTGAATTCGCTGCGCCTGTTGCGTGGTCCGGGCGTGCGGCAGGACCCGGCGGCTGCGCCACGCTGGTGGGAACGGATCGAGCGCCGCGCGCGGCTGTACTGGTCCCGCGTGGAGCCGGTGGAGTGGTTCCACTGGTTGTGGGATCGCCGCGAGAGGATGTGGCGCCCGCTGCTCGGCGTGGCGGCGGCGCTCGTGGTGCTGAACGGCTTCTATGCGATTCAGCCCGATGAAGTGGGCATCGTGGAGCGCTTCGGCCGGCGCGTGACGCCTGCACGCGAACCGGGCCTGCATTACAAGCTTCCCTGGCCCATTGAAACGCTCACGCGCATTCGCGCGCGCCAGGTACGCGTCCTAGAGATCGGGTTCCGTTCAGCGGCGGTTCCGGCGGGCGAAGCGACTGAGCCCACGGCGTATGAGTGGAATGTGCCGCATCGTGCCGGGCGTTTCCAGCGCCGGCCCGACGAGTCGCTGGTGCTGACCGGCGATCAGAACATGATTGAGCTCACGGCCACGGTGCATTTCCGTTTGAAACAGCCGGATGCGTTTTTGTTCCGCCTTGCCGATGGCGAAGCGGCGGTGCGGGCGGCCACCGAGTCTGCATTGCAGACGGTGCTGGGCACGACAGCGCTCGACGACGCGCTGACGATCAATCGCCGTGGGCTCGAAGACCGCGCGCGCAGGCTCCTCGAAGCGTCACTTGAACGCTACGGCGCGGGTGTCGAAGTGTCGCAGTTAAAGCTGCTCGACGCCCATCCCTCGCTGGAAACCGTGGACGCGTTCCGCGCCGTGGCGGGAGCATTTGAGGAAAAGAACCGGCTGATCAACGAAGCCCAGGGCTATGCGAATGACGTACTGCCCAAAGCACGCGGCGAGGCGAAGGCACGGCTCGAAGCAGCGCACGGGTTCCGCACCGGCCGCGTGAGCCGCGCAACGGGCGATGCTTCGCGCTTCAATCAATCTGAGGCTGCTTACCGCACCGGGCCAGGCGTCACCGAGACGCGCCTGTATCTCGAAGCTCTGGAGCAGGTGCTGCCGGGACGCAAGAAATTCATCGTGGATGCAGCGCGCGGCGCGCGGCGTCATCTCATGGTGCTCGAAGACGGTGTGGAGATCGGCCCGGCTTTGACGCCGCCGCCCACACCCAGGCCCGCACCGCAGGAACAATAACCATGCATCAGTACGCACATGCGCATCATCATGACGGCGACGAACCGCTGCGCGCTCCGCGCGATTGGCAGTGGCTCCGCCCCTCGCTGCTCGGCCTCCTGGCGCTCGCCGCGCTCTACCGTTGCTACTTCACCGTGCGCGAAACCGACTTCGCCCTCATCACGCAGTTCGGCCGCCCGCTCTACACCGTGCGCGAAGCCGGCCTTCATTTGAAGTGGCCGTTCCAGAGCACGACGTATTTTGACCGCCGCCTGCACATCTACAACCCGCGCCCCAGTGAGTTTCTCACGCGCGACAAAAAGAACCTGGTAGTGGAATCCTTCATCGCCTGGAAGATCGAAGACCCGCAGCGTTTTGTCGAGTCCGTCGGTGACGCGCCGGCGGCGGAAATGCGTCTGCACGACATCGTCTTCTCGGGCCTCGCGGCGGCGCTCGGCAACCACGATCTCGACTCGTTGATCGCACCCAATCCCGGCCCGGTGCGCACCGGGGCCATGCTCGATACGCTGGCCGAGGCCACCGGCCGCAGCGCGCTGCGCCAATACGGCATTGGCGTGGTGGACGTCCGGATCAAGCGCCTGAATCTGCCGGAAGCGAACAAGCAAGCGGTGTTTGCCCGCATGCGCGCCGAGCGCGAACGCATTGCACGGCAGTATCGCGCCGAGGGCGAAGAGCAGGCGCTGGCGATTCGCGCCGCGGCCGAGCGCCAGCGCGAGGAGATTCTGTCGACGGCGTATCGCGATGCCGAGAAGATCAAGGGGGAGGGCGACGCCGAGTCGACAAGAATCTACAGCGAAGCCTACTCGCGCAATCCCCGTTTCTATAAACTGCTGCGCACGCTCGAAGGCTATAAGAAGATTCTCGACGACAAAACCACGGCCATCCTGAGTTCCGATTCCGAACTCTTGCGCGTACTCACACGAGGTCAAAACGCTCAGTGATCGAAGGCTTGCGACAAACCTGGAACGGCCTCACCGTGTCCGCGCGTACCGGCGTGCTGGCCGGGTTGTGGCTGCTCACGGGTCTCTACATTGTGCCGGCAGACCAGCAGGCCGTCGTCACGCGCTGGGGCCGCGTTGTAGAGCCGCGCGCGCTGCCAGGGAGTCATCTCGCGCTGCCTTGGCCCATCGATCAGGTGACGCGTCTCAAGGTCCGCCAACTTCAGCGGCTCATCGTAGGCGGCGAATTAACCGATGGACTTCTGGGCCGCGGCGAAACAGCCGCTCCGCAGTTCCTGACGGGCGATCAGAACCTGATTCACTTGCGCGTGGCCGTCCAGTATTCTGTGGCGGTGCCCGCCGAGTATCTCTTCACCAGCGAAGACGTGCGGCGCGCCGTGGCGGCGGCGGTTGAATCTGAACTGGGGCGCCGTGTGGCGCAGCGGCCCGTGGACGCTGTGCTCACCACGGAGAAGGCCGCGATTCAAGAAGACGTGCGCGGCGCGGCGCAACAACTTGTGAACGGCTATCGCCTCGGCGTGCAGGTAGCCAGCATCAACATTGAATCGGCCGCGCCGCCGCCCGAAGCGCGCGATGCGTTCAACGATGTCGCCAGCGCGCGGGCCGATTCGGCGCGCATTGTGAGCGAAGCGCAGGGCTACGCGGGCGACATCGTGCCCAAGGCGCGCGGTGAGGCAAATCAGTTGCTCGAAGCCGCCGCTGGGCATAAGCTGCGGAAAGTGAACGAGGCACGCGGCGACGCGGCGCGATTCGTCCAGGTGGCCGAAGAGTATCAGCGGGCGGCGCAGGTGAATGGACGGCGGCTCTACATCGAGACGATGGAGCAGGTGCTGCCGCGTATCAAGAAGCTCATCATCGATCCGGCAGGCAACCTCGATCTGACGATTCTGCGGCGGGGCGAAGCAGCGAAGTGAACCGGGCCCGGCAAGCGCAGACGATTACCGCCGTGGTGTTGACGGCGCTAGTGCTGTTTCTGATCACCCGCCGGCCGCGAACGACGGCGCCCACTGAGGCATCTCCCGTCCCTGTGGCGGCTACGGCCCCAACCGGCCCCACCGCGCAGGACACGGTGTACGCCATGCTGGATGCCGCGCGTGCGGGCGACGGGGCGGCGTACCTGCGCTACTTCGACGGAGAACTCGCAGCCGGGCTGCGCCAGTCCGCCACCGAGCAAGGCGCCGCACCGTTTTCGCAATATCTCAAAGAGAGCCACGCGCCCGTGAAGGGCATCGCGGTGAGCGAAGTGCCCGGCGCGCCGGGCGCCGCGGGCGAAACGCGCTTGCGGGTGGAACTCGTGTACGCAGACCGCAACGAGGCGCAGGTTATGCATCTGGCGAAAGCAGGTGGCGAGTGGAAGATCATCAAACTCGAAACTGCTTCCCGCGTGAAGACGCTGGTTCCCTACGGTACGCCTGTGCAGTAGGCCGCGGCGTGAGAAACTGGCACTCATGCAGAAAGTGGCATTGGTAACCGGCGGCGGGTCCGGCGTGGGACGCGCGTCGGCGCTCGCATTGCATAGCGCAGGCTTCGCGGTGGCGGTAGCGGGCAGGCGTCAAACGATGCTTGATGAAACCGTGGCGATGGGCAGCGGCGGCGGCGAGCCGATGGTCTCGATGACGTGCGACGTGGGGCAGCCCGAGAGCGTGCACGCGCTGTTCGCCGCTGTGAGCGAGCGCTTCGGCCGCCTGGATGTGCTGTTCAACAACGCCGGAGTCAGCGCGCCCGGCGTAGCGATGGAAGACCTCACCTTCGAACAATGGAGCGCGGTGGTGGCCGCCAATCTCACCGGGCCGTTCCTGTGCGCGCAGCATGCGATGCGCATGATGAAGGCGCAGTCGCCGCGGGGCGGACGCATCATCAACAACGGCTCGATCTCAGCGCACGTACCGCGCCCCAACTCGGCGCCATACACCGCCACCAAACACGCCATCACCGGACTCACAAAGAGCATCGCGCTCGACGGGCGCCCCTTCGACATCGCCTGCGGCCAAATCGACATCGGCAACGCCGCGACAGAAATGACCCAGCGCATGACCACGGGGATGCCGCAAGCCAACGGCACTACGATGGTGGAAGCACGCATGGACGCGCAGCACGTGGCGGACGCGGTGGTCTACATTGCCGGCCTCCCGCTTTCGGCGAACGTGCTCACCATCACGGTCATGGCGACGCAGATGCCCTTTGTCGGGCGAGGGTAACCCGCCATGCGCAACACACTCTTGCTCCTTCTACCGGCGAATCTGCTGGCGCAGGAGTGGCGCCACTACGGCGGCGACGCGGGCGGCATGAAGTATTCGCCGCTCAAACAAATCAATCGCGCGAACGTAGCCACTCTGCGCAAGGCCTGGAGTTTTCATACAGGCGAGATCAGTGACGGCAAGACGCTGCTGACGCGCACGACGTTTGAAGCAACACCGCTCGTCGTCGACGGCGTGATGTACCTCACCACGCCCTACAATCGCCTCGTCGCGCTCGATCCCGAAACCGGCGAGAAGAAGTGGGACTTCGATCCGAAGATTGACAAATCCCGCCCCACGAATCTGTTCATCTCGCGCGGTTCAGCCTGGTGGAGCGACGGCAAGACGCGCCGCATCTTCTACGGTACGCTCGACGCGCGGCTTTACTCGCTTGACCCGGCCACCGGAGAGCCAGACGCGGCGTTTGGCGACAAGGGCTCAATCAATCTGCGCGCGGGTGTGGCGGACCAGTTTCCCAATCGCGCCTATGCAATGACGTCGCCGCCGGCCATCTACAAAAACCTCGTCATCTGCGGCGCCATGGTCTCTGACGGCGACCCGAAGGGCCCCTCGGGGGACGTGCGCGCCTTCGATGCGCGCACCGGCAAGCTCGTGTGGCGTTTTCATGTGGTGCCGCGTGCGGGTGAGTTCGGCAACGATACCTGGGACGGCGAGTCATGGAAAGATCGCGGCGGCACAAACGCGTGGTCCATCTTGAGCGTCGACGCCGACCGCGGCATTGTCTACCTACCGCTTACCTCGCCGTCAACCGATCTTTACGGCGGAGACCGCAAGGGCGCGAACCTGTTCGGCAACTCGCTCGTCGCGCTCGAAGCCGCCACGGGCAAGCGCCTCTGGCATTTCCAAACCATCCACCACGACATTTGGGATTACGATCTACCCGCGCAACCCAATCTCATTCACGTAACGCGTAACGGCAAGCGCATTCCCGCCGTTGCGCAGGTCACCAAAACCGGTTTTGTGTTCGTGTTCGATCGCGTCACCGGCAAGCCGCTGTTTGACATCGAAGAACGCCCCGTCGCCGTGAGCGAAGTGCCGGGCGAACAGGCTTGGCCCACGCAGCCGTTCCCGGTGAAGCCGCCGCCGGTCACGCGCCAATCGATGACGCCGGCTGAGCTCAACACGCTCACGCCGGAGTTGCAGGAGTTCTGCTCGAAGCTCGTCGAAGGCGCCGAGTTCAAGCCGCTGTTCACGCCTATCGGATTGAAGCCCACTATCCTGTTCCCGTCCACCAATGGCGGCGTGAATTGGGGTGGCGCATCGTTCGATCCCGAAACGCAGACGCTCTACGTGAATTCGATGGAGATCGGCTTCATCCAGCAGATGCTGCGGCAACCGGCCGGGCGCGACTCCGTGGTGCCGTACCGTTCGCGCGGCCGGTCCACGCCGAACTCGCGTTTCTGGAACAACGACTACATTCCCTGCCAGCAACCACCGTGGGGCTTGCTGACGGCCATCGATCTCAACATGGGCACGTTTCGTTGGCGCAGCACCTTGGGCGTGGTGGACGCGCTGACCGGGAAGGGGATTGCGCCCACGGGCACGGCGAATCTCGGCGGCAGCATCGTGACGGCGGGCGGCATCGTCTTCATCGCCGCCACCAATGACTCGCGCTTTCGCGCCTTCGACAAGGAGACCGGCAAAGAGCTGTGGACCACGCGCCTGCCCGCCAGCGGGCACGCTTCGCCCGCCACGTATCTGGGCAAGCGCACGCGCAAACAGTTTGTCGTGATCGCCGCCGGCGGCGGCAACAAGTACAACACCACGTACGGGGACGAATTCGTGGCGTACACTTTGCCGTAGCATATTGAAATGACGATCCGCCGCCGCGACCTGCTGCTCGCGTCTGCCGCCGCCACGCAGGCTTCCGCGCAACCTGAGGTCAAGCGCGAAAAGATCCGCATCATCGACCCACATGTGCATGTGTGGGCGCATGACCGGAAGTATCCGTTCGCTAAGGGAACGCGCAACCCTCCCGCTGAGGACGCAACGCCGGAGATGTTGCTCGAACTGATGAAGGCGAACAACGTGGCGCGCACCGTGATCATTCAAGTGATCCACTATCGCTGGGACAACTCTTATCTGCGCGATGTGCTGAAACAGTATCCAGGCATGTTTCACGGCGTGGCGCGCGTGAACCCGGAGGACCCCGCGGCGCCCGACACGCTGTCGAAGCTTGTTAAGGAAGACGGCTTTCACGGCGTGCGCCTGTCGCCCAACGATTCGCCCGCGGCGGACTGGATCAAGGGTCATGTGATGCCACCGCTATGGAAGCGTTGCCGCGATCTCAAGGTGCCGATGACGATCCTCGCGCCCGCGGTTCGCATGCCCGACATCGCGGCGCTTTGCGAAAAGTTCCCGGACCTTACCGTGGTGATCGATCACATGGCGGACTGCCCGCTGGATCGGCCCGATCTGTTGCTCAAGCTGATCGCGCTCAAGCGCTATCCGAAGGTGTTCGTGAAAATCTCGCACACATGGTCTTTGTCGCAGGAAGGCTTCCCCTTTCGCGACACCTACCCGCAGGTGCAGCGGCTCCACGAAGCCTTCGGTCCGCAGCGTCTGATGTGGGGTACGGACTGGCCGGTATCATCCAAGCACGCCAGCTACGCACAGACACTGGCCGTGGTGCGCGACCACATGACGTTTCTCAACCGCGACGACCGGCGGTGGATGCTGTCGAAGACGATTGAGCGCGTGTGGCCATTTCCGGCGTAGATCGCGTTCCGGGCGCGGCGGCGGGATCTGCCCGTTCAATCTGATTCGCGAGACTAAGTGGCTCTTCCATGCCCATCGCTCCCGGCAACCAGCTCGGACTGTACGAAATTCTTGCGCCGCTCGGCGCGGGCGGGATGGGCGAGGTCTACAAAGCCCGTGACACCCGGCTCGATCGCACCGTCGCCATCAAAGTCCTTCCCGACCACATCTCCCAGCATGAGGATGTGCGTGCGCGCTTTGAACGCGAAGCGCGGGCCGTGGCCTCGCTGAACCATCCGAATATCTGCTCACTCTTCGATATCGGGCCGGGCTATATGGTGATAGAGTTGATGGAAGGGGAGACTCTGGTGGGGCGGCTTGAGAAGGGGGCTTTGCCGCTTGACCAGGCGTTGCGGTTCGCCGCGCAGATTGCGGATGCTTTGGATCGGGCGCATCGAGCCGGAGTCACCCACCGCGACGTCAAACCGCAGAACATCATGCTGACGCGGGACGGCGTGAAAGTCCTGGACTTCGGGCTGGCAAAGTCCGCCGCCAAAAAGGGAACAACAGAGACATCGCGTGTTTGGGGGCAAGATTCGTGGCAGCGGGCCGCCTGCGCCCTACCACTATGGCAGGGCTTTTCCACAGCCGGCCGTCGACGACGACTGTGGAAATCTCTTCTCTCGTGTTTCCCTTTCATGGAA
>Ga0194119_10002870_pt1 | contig 28472 bp, 24 predicted proteins | sample TA2MahC100mmetaG_FD_148620 | JGI IMG/M metagenome (GOLD analysis project Ga0194119, IMG submission 148620) | Freshwater microbial communities from Lake Tanganyika, Tanzania - TA2015018 Mahale Deep Cast 100m | ecosystem: Environmental > Aquatic > Freshwater > Lake | place: Tanzania: Lake...
GAACAATAGAAAGATTAGGCGGTCCAATGTGTCGGGTATTTTGGCCCCATGGGGCCATCCCAAGAATTGACATGATTAACTGCAACACTTATAGTAACATTTTAAGTTGAGGCAACGGGGAAGGAAATTATGCTTGACGCTGGACACCTCCGCAAACAAGCTGCCGGACTTCAGAATAAACCCTCCGCTTGGTTTATCCTTACATCCCATATTTTCCAAAATTATAAGGAAAATGCCGATGTTTTTCAAGTAAAAACCACCGAATCCCTCATTTTTTCATGCGGAACACTGATTTCTTCGCTGTAAGTGTTTGTAAATAATAAAATTAAAGAACTTCTTCGTCCGATAATTTTCCCCATATAATCTTAATATAAAAGTAGAAAAAAATGATGTTTGGCTTCTAAAAAATGGTATTATACCGTTTTGTTTAGAAAGGAAAATGAATGGGAAAATTAGATCCGACACGACTGAAAGACTGGGAAATCGCCGAACTGGCGGAAGAAAACATGAAACCTCTTTACCAGCTTGCCCGCGACCTCGGGCTGGCGTACGGGGAATTGCTGCCCGTTGGCGAGAAGCTGGCCAAGATTGACTATGCCCGAATCTGGGACCGCTTGCGGCACGCCCCGACCGGACGATATATTGACATCACCGCTATCACTCCCACCCCTCTGGGAGAAGGCAAAACCACCACCACGATCGGCCTGGTGCAGGGTCTCGGAAAACTCGGCAAACGGGTCTGCGGCACGATTCGTCAGCCCAGCGGCGGCCCGACATTTAACATCAAAGGTTCCGCCGCCGGCGGCGGTCTGTCACAATGTATCCCGATGGTGCCCTTTTCCATTCGCCTGACCGGCGATGTCGAGTGTGTCACCAACGCCCATAATCTGGCCATGGTAGCGCTGACCGCCCGGATGCAGCACGAACGAAATTATGATGACGACAAATTAAACAAGCTCGGCCTGCGCCGTCTGAATATCGACCCCAACAACGTACAAATCAAATGGGCCATCGATTTTTGCGCCCAGGCGCTTCGCAACATTATCATCGGACGGGGCGGAAAGATGGACGGCTTTGAGATGGAATCCGGCGCGCAGATTTCCGTATCGAGCGAGGTGATGGCGATTCTGGCCGTCGCCAGGAACCTGGCCGACCTGCGTCAGCGGATGGCCAAAATTGTCGTCGCTTATGATAATCACAACAATCCCATCACCACCGCCGATTTGGAAGTGGACGGCGCAATGACCGCGTGGATGGTTGACGCGCTCAATCCTAACCTCGTGCAGACCATTGAAGGACAGCCGATTCTTGTTCACGCGGGACCTTTCGCTAATATCGCCATCGGCCAGAGCAGCATTATCGCCGACCTGGTGGCGACAAAATTATGCGATTACGTCGTTACTGAAAGCGGCTTCGCCGCGGATATCGGCTTTGAGAAATTCTGGAACCTTAAATGCCGGATGTCTGGCCTGAAACCAAACGCTGTCGTCGTGGTTGCTACCGTACGCGCCCTGAAAATGCACGGCGGCGGCCCTACCGTAAAACCCGGCGCACCCTTAGCCATTGAATACAAACAGGAAAATCTCGCACTGCTCGAAAAAGGCTGTGAGAATCTGGTTGCGCATATTGGAATTGTCCGCAGGTCGGGCATTCGTCCGGTCGTCTGTATTAACAAATTTTATACGGATACCGAGGCCGAATTAAAACTCGTCTGTAAGATCGCCGAGAAGGCCGGGGCCGAGGCCGCCGTTTCCGATCATTGGCTTAAAGGCGGCGACGGCGCGATTGAGCTGGCCGAGAAAGTCGCTGCTATCGCTCAGGAGGAGCACGACTTTGAATATCTTTATGCACTCAAGATGCCTTTAAAACAGCGGATTGAACTCATTGCCACGGAAATTTACGGCGCAAAAGGCGTCACCTATTCCGAAAAAGCCCTCGAAAAGATTAAAAAACTCGACGCCAATCCGCACATGCGCTCGCTGGGAACCTGTATGGTCAAAACCCATCTGAGCCTGTCCCACGACCCCAACCTCAAAGGCCGGCCGAGGGGCTGGGAACTGCCCATTCAGGATGTGATGGTTTATGAAGGCGCGGGCTATGTTGTGCCTATCGCCGGCGATATCAAACTGATGCCTGGTACAGGCTCCGACCCGGCCTTTCGAAAAATCGACGTCGATGTCAAAACCGGCAAAGTCCGCGGTCTGTTCTGATTGCTTCTTGCTAATTCTGAATTTTTGCATATAATACCGACGACAGGTTTGAATCGCTGTTTTAAGTATTGTATTCGAAGTTTGGGAGTTATCATGACCGCAAAGATTATTGACGGAAAACAAATCGCCGCACAGATGCGGGAAGAATTGAAGCAGAAGGTTGCCGCCCTTAAAACCAAAGGTGTCACGCCGGGCCTTGCGGTCGTCCTTGTCGGCGATGACCCGGCGTCGAAATCGTATGTCACGGCCAAGGAGAAAGCCTGCGAGGAAATCGGCATCTTCTCCAGTGACAATCGCCTGCCCGCCTCCACCAGCCAGACCGATTTGCTGGCTCTGATTGAAAAACTCAATAAAGACCCGAACATTCATGGTATTCTGGTTCAGCTCCCGCTGCCCAAACAAATAAATGAAGATACGGTTCTGCTGGCGATTGACCCGAAAAAAGACGTGGACGGTTTTCATCCCATCAATGTCGGAAGAATGGTCGTCGGCCAGAGTGCCTATCTGCCCTGCACACCCCACGGCGTTATTCAGCTTCTTCTGCGTTCGGGCGTCAAACTCGACGGCGCCGAAGTCGTCGTCGTCGGACGCAGCAACATCGTCGGCAAACCCGTCGCCAATATGCTCATCCAGAAATCACCCACCGGCAACGCCACGGTGACGATTTGCCATACCCGCACGAAAAATCTGGCCGAGCACGTCCGTCGGGCCGATATTATTATCGCCGCCGCCGGCAGGCCGAATACCATCACCGTCGATATGGTCAAACCCGGCGCCGTGGTGATTGACGTAGGTGTCAATCGCGTTGACGACGCGACCAAAAAGAGCGGTTTTCGCTTAGTCGGCGACGTGGATTTCGAAGCCGTCAAAGAAAAGGCCTCGCTGATTACGCCCGTCCCCGGCGGCGTCGGCCCAATGACCATTACAATGCTGCTGTATAACACCGTATTGTCAGCGGAAAAGACGTCTCCTCCAATAACCTGATGAAAATAATTTGGTAATAAACGCCGGCCTGACTATTATTTTTATATCGCGCCGTCTATTGCGGGGTTTTTGGGAGCCGGCTGAGATTCTTTTTTGTTTTCTCCCACTGTCAGCAGGCTTTCAACCACAGCCTGCGGTTCGCCGTCAAAACATTCCAGCGAATACCCACCGATAAAACCGCAAACACGGAGAACCGGGCCGGAGGCAAATTTAACCATATTGTCCCGCTGCGGCAGGAGAAAGGGCATCTTGCCCCGCGAAAAAGGCATCACGCAAACAGACAACACCACCAGGCTCAACAGAAGATAGCCAAACAGAAAACCGCAAAACCCTCCGCCCACCTGCTCAATCAGTTTCGGGAAATATTCTTCCCTGTCATGCAGAAAAGAAAACCAGCAAATGGCCTCAAGTACCGCAAAAATCACCATTGCCAGCATCAGCATGGTTACCGCGGCATAATAGCCCGAATCGCTGTATTCTGAATTCATATTCAGGATTCGGGGCGTAGCCAGAACGCCGCCATAGATGCCCACCATCAGGCTCAGCAGGGTCGCCAGCCAGATGTAAAAGCCCTTTTTTAATCCCAGCCAGGCAAACACACCGCCAATAATCAGACAAATCCAAAACAGCATAATTTACTCCAGCGAAGAAACCACTCTCTTGACCTCGGACAGCGTCGTCAGTCCCGTGATGACTTTTTTCATTCCCATCAGCCGCAAAGTCGTGTGAAACTGCTTATCGCCTTTCTGTTTCAGGTCTCCCGGCGTCAGGGTATTGTTGCACAGAACCGTCCGAATATGGTCGTTCATGTACATGATATCCATAATTGCGGTGCGTCCGTAATAGCCCGTTCCGCCGCAGCTTCCGCAGCCCCTGGCCTGCAGAATCTGCGTCGCGTCGAGACTGTTCTGGGCGCAATATTCCAATTGGCTCTGCGACAATTCCGCGGGACCTTTACAATGCTCGCACAGTTGCCGTATAAGCCGCTGCGAAATAATGATATTCAGCGCCGAGGCCAGCAACAGCGGACGAATACTCAGGTCCATCAGCCGCACGATCGCCGCCATATTGCTGCTGGCATGCAGCGTGGCCATCACCAGGTGCCCCGTCTGGGCCGCCTGAATCGCTATCCCCGCCGTCTCCGCATCACGAATTTCACCAATGCAAATCACGTCCGGGTCCTGACGCAAAATACTACGCAGGGATGCGGCAAACGTCACCCCGGCCTTGGTGTTGACTTCAATCTGGCTGATACCGGAAAAGGCATGTTCAATCGGATCTTCAATCGATACGACGTTGCGTTCGCCAAAGTTAATTTTGTTGAGCATCGCATACAGCGTGGTGGTTTTACCGCTGCCCGTCGGACCGCATATCAAAACCATTCCCTGAGGCTGTTCGATAATCCCGGTAAGGGTTTTGACCTGATCGGGGGTAAAACCGATTTCCGGCAGTGTCATCACGCCGCGAGTCTGGTCCAGCACGCGAACCGCCAGTTTTTCTCCGCCGATGACGCCGGAACTGGCCATACGAAAATACACCTGGCCGTTCGGAAGCTGCGCCATAAACGCGCCGTCCTGCGGTCTCCGTTTTTCGGCAATGTCCATCCCGGAAATGGCTTTGAGGCTGTTGATGACGGCATTGCAGCGTTTGGCATCGAGCAGTTCATGCTGTCGCAGAAAACCGTCAATTCGAAATCGAATCGAATAAGTCGAGTCGCCCTGCGGGTCAATCAGGATATCACTGGCCCGTCCCTGAATCGCCGTCAGCACCATCTGTTCGGTATATCGCGCAACCTGCTGAGTTTCGCCGCGGTCCTGATTCTGCCGGCTATAGACATCTGCAAAACGTCGACCCGCCGTGTCCAGCAGTTCAATCTCGGGTACTTTAGCGGAAACCCTGGCTTTAACACGAACCGGCTGGCTCATTACTGCATCCAGGGTATATTTCGGCACCTCCAGCAGGGTCATATCGCCGTGATAAATTTGTTTCACCACCTCGGCCACAAACAACACAAATAATGCCAGAGGCCCCACGATCAATGCGCCAAGGTTGGAAAAATAACGGTATTGGTCTGTCACCAGCGGACTGTCATCGGAACGTTTGACGGAATACAGACAAAGGCAAAACCACCCGACAAAGAAAACCACTTTGGTCAGGCTGAACGGCAACTCTTCGCCCTGCCGAATGGCGTCCATTGCGGAAGACAACATACCGCCGGTCAGTGTTTGCCCAAGCCCTGTTAACCAGATACCTTCTTCATGCATACCAACAAACCTCCTGTTGTTTTGGGTTCATTATACCCGCCGCAACAGGGCTTTCAACCGAAAAAATCCTTTTTAGACAATTTTACACTTTTTTTACAATTCCGTTAGGGCAACTCATTCGGGTCAGTCCATGTATTTCGAATTTTTTCGGCCAATTGCCCAATCACCTCGTCTTTGCGATTCAGCGATTCTTCCATAAGTTCCTGATGATTCTTTTCGGCAGGCATCTCCAGCCGCATCTTTTCATCAAAGACATACGGCGTAATAAAGACAAGCAGTTCGCTGTTGGCAAGCGAGGTCGAAGTGTGACTGAAGACCGCCCCAAGAATCGGGATATCCCCCAATAGCGGAACCTTATCGACCGTCTTCTGGTCATTCTGGAATATAATCCCGCCCATCATAATTGTCTGCCCGTCGGAGACAATCATGTGTGTGGTGGCGTCCAGATTTTTGCGGGTATTCTGAAAGTTAATCTGCGTTGTTTCTATCTCGGAGATATTGAGGTTGATAGTAATATCCACCGCTTTTTCCGGCGTAATATTGGGCCGAATCCGCAGCGTCACGCCGACATTATCGTAGGTATAGGTTCGGGTTGTATTGTTCAGATTGGAATTGTCGGATTGTTCGCCTGCGATAAACGCCACTTTCTGTCCTTTGACGAAAATGGCTTCCTCATTATCTTTCGTCCACAGCGTCGGCTGATTCAATACCCGCCCGTTCATCTTCTCAACCAGCAAATCCACCAGTGCATTGACATTGGCATTCACGCTCAGTCGGCTGCCTTCTAATAAGGTTCCAGTCGCACTCGTTGTCGTATTGGAGCCGTTTTCGATGGACTGCAATCCATTAAGGAAATTGACGGAATTGACTCCTGCGTTTCCCAGGGCGCTCGAATCGGAAGCAAACCGAATCCCCAGGCTGCCGTTGTCCTTCAAATCCACTTCGACAATCACCGCCTTGATCATCACCTGCATCCCTGGCAGGTCCAGTTCATCAATCATTTTGATCAAATCATTATGGTATTTCAGCGGCGCCAGAATCAGGATGGATTTACTTCGCTGCACGGGGATAAAACGCACCTTGCCGATGAGATTGCTCGACGGTAACTGCGTGGCATCCTGACGCTGACGCGTCCACCACGGTGTAATCTGGCTGGATGAAGAGGTCCCGCTGTCAGTGCTGCCCGACGTCACGGCACTGCCCTGTTCATCCGCGCTGTAACTGCTCAGACCCCGATTACTGCGCCGGATGGTTGTCGGCGTTCCCGCTTCGTTGAAAATCGAGTTCAACTGGTCGCACAGCGCTTCGCAATCGGCATATTTAAGCACCACCACGCGCGGCACTTCGCCGCCTTCCTGCCCGTCCAATTGTTCGACCAGCCGTTCAATCACATCGTAAGCTTCCGGAATTTTGCTGATGACGATCAGTTTTTTGGTGTCCGGCACCGGCTCAAACGTCAACATCCCATACAGGGAACCGACAATCTTCTGCTTGCTTTCCGTCTCCTCGCCAAACAGCATACGGAAGAAACTCTGGGAACTGTTTTGCTGCTCTTCGCTGAACAGTTTATTGAGCAGGCTCGCCATTTTCACCGGGTCGGAATTCGTCAGCGTCAAAAGCCGGTACTGGTCTTTTTGTATATCCAGCGGCACATCCCATTCCTGCTCGATCTGCTTGGCAATTTTTTCCATATTCTGTTCGGACGCAATCACTGTCACCTGTTTCATCGTGGGATAAGAAATGACTTTCACTTCATTTTTAGGATCCTTCTGGTTGCGGGAACCATCCCACCAGTAATAGCGGGAAGTGTTCTGCTGCGTGCTGCTGTACAGTCCGTCGATATTCTTTTTAATCTGGTCGGGGTCGGCATATTTCAGTTTAAATGTCTTTTCAATAAAGAAATCCCCTTTCGGCATATCTAATTGAGCAATCATTTTTTCAATCATTACCCGTGCCTCTTCTTTACCGAAAATGACAATCTGATGGGACGTAGGAAGCCCTTCGACCACCACATTGGCCTTCATTTCCGAGCTGGGCATTTCTTTGAGCGTACTGCGAATAATGCTGACCACCTCGTCCACGTCAGCGTAAATAATCGGCACGACCGACTGCTGCGGTTTGGTCATTCCCGCCATATCCAGTTTTTGTATCCATTCGGCGATTCTCTCCATATCTTCCTGTCCAGCCCGCGCGATAATCCATTTCTGCTTGGGCACCGGAATCAGCCGAATGGGTGTCGTGGCTGCGGAAACAGAAACGGATGTCGCCGTCTTATCCTGAGTTGAACTCGACTGACCACCCCGCCGTCCCGACCCAAAACTGCCGGAACCGCCAAATCCGCCCTGTCCTCCGGAACTCGGCTGTGAAGAAGATTGCCCCGTCGTACTGCTCGAACCACCCAGGATCAATTGCAGCACATTGACAATCTCTGTCGGATCACCGAATTGAATCTCAAAAGTACGCTCAACGGTCTGCTCCGATTCCGGAATATCCAGTTCCTGTACAATTTTTTCAATCCGAGTCAGGTTCTCGACCGTATCAATCACCGCCATACGTCCCGTTTTTTCGTCGGCCATTACATAACCATGTTCGCCAACCAGCGGCTTGATCATATTTACCATGTTCGTCGGGTTGTAGTATTGCAACTGAAACCACTTTTCCACCACCGCAGTTTTATCCTGAATTTTGGCCAGCGGTTCATCAACGCCCAGCGTTGGAATGGCGCCCAGCTTGGCCGTAGCCAGCGGGCGAAGGATAATCCTTCCTTGCGACTGGTCGGCGACGACGCCGCGGGACTGCAACGCCATAAAAATCAGTCCCAGTGCATCATTTTTCGACAGCTTCTGGGGACAGTAAATCGTAATTCGTATCTGCATCATGTCATCGTTGGCCGGAATGACCGCCTTGCCTGTCCAGTCGCCAATCATCTTGATGAGATTTCGCATCTCAACATTGTTCAGATTCAGCGATTGCATTCCATTCGGGTCTTCCCCGCCGCTTGGGCCGCTATAACCATCCGAACCGCCCGGACCACCGCCCATCGACCGCATAAATTGACCGGCACGTTCCATCATCTGCTGACGCTGTTCAGGTGTCATCGAAGACATATCGAACGACGCGCCAAATCCGCCGCCCCGCCGTCTGCCTCGCGGACGATTAGGGTCACCCTGATTGGCCCTGTCACGGCCGCTGTCCTGCTCCGTAAATGTTTCCGGCGGAGGAGGACTGCCGGAATTCGTTTCCTGCACGGACATATTTTCAGGCGGTCCGAAGGGTTCCGTCGCCGCGGCAGTTTTCTGCTGGTCCGCGGGCGAACCGGCATCTTCGGCCGATACCACCGTCCGGACGGCAGTCATAAACAAAACCAATATCATTGCAAAACCGCTTTTTGCTATATTACTTCTGCGTTTCAAGGTATATCTCCTTACGAAAAGATTATTTCGAACGATTTTCACTGTCCCCGCCGTCCCCGCATTTCTTCAAATGCCCTTCGCCGTTCTTCCGGCGACATATTCATAAACCGATCCCGCATCTGTGCCAGTTGGTCCGGCGACATCGTGCGGGGGTCCATACCGCCAAAACGTCCACCCATCATCGGCATGGGCGGCTGTTCCGGCTGGCTCTGTGCGGCAGGCTGGCCGCTGGGCGCAGGGCCGGAGGCCTGGGATTTCGCATATTGCACTTCCACATCAAACGGCCGCAGTATTTGTTCCTTGTCCTGCCAGAGAATTTTGACTTCCGTAGGATTAACAGACAGAATTTTGGCGTCCTGTACTATATCACCGGTTTTATACCACTCCTGTCCGAACAGGGCGTAATTGCCTAAAATTCCCGTACATTGCGGCATCGGAGGTGTCGGCTGAGACCCGCTGAACAGATTTTTCTTCCGCATTCCCTCGTTTATTTTTGTGGATGTCTGAAGTGTCGAAGCCGCCTGTTTTTCCATTGTTTTGTATTGCTCGATGGCCTTGTCCACGCGCCAGGAAAGCCCGAAAATACGCGTGTTATACGACAGCACCGTCCACATAATTCCAATCGCCGGCAAAATCCACAGACGACAAATCATTTTTTGCCCGCCGGGAGAGGTTAATCCTTTTTTCAATTGATGTGTCAGTTTTGTCATCGTTTACGCCCCACTTCCCTGAAAGGTGGAAACCGTGAACACGATTTCCAGATCCTGTCGATTTTTCTCATCCACCTTAATAGAAAGTTCCTCGATTCCGACGTAATATGGATTTTTCTTCAGTTCGTCGAGAAATCGCCATAAAGCGGAGAACTGGCATTTGCCCCGGCATTGCAGCATCATAACACCCGATGCTCCGGGCCCCTGAGCGGTACCGCTGGAGAACGAAAAGTTCTTGACCTGCACACCCGCCTGCTGCAATTGCTGGGTGATTTTGTCACGCAAAAGCTGATTTTGTTTTTCCGTGGAAACCGGCATTTCCATCGCCGGAACCATCGCCGTCAGATTTTTCTGTTTCAGCGCCTCGGCCGTCCCCTCTTTGGCCAACAGAGTATGCAGCTTCTGCCTTTCCCGACGCACCTGGCTGCGCAACTGCTGCCCTCCCTGCACCACCGGCTCGACAAGGAAAATATAACCGAGGACCAGCACGCCGACCGCGACGCTGTACAACACCGTCTTTCTTTCCCGTGGATTAAGTTTATCTAATATCTTCATAGGCTATCGACTGAAATTCCTGTATGCAAAGGTCATCGTAAATTGCACTTGTTTTTTCTTTTCATCCATCGTCGGCGAAATCAGCTTTACGCCGCTGATACCCGAGCATTCCTGCAGTTTTTTCTGAAACGCATAAACGCGTTCAAACGACCCTGTTTTGGCGACAATCCGTACGGGTTGCCCTTTTTTAAAGTTGAAACTGTCCACCAGGATATCATTGCCGGCACAGGTATTTAACGTTGTCAGCAGTTCCTGGACATCCGGTCTGGCTTTGGCAATACGCTCCCGCATCTGCTGTCGGGCGATAATTTTTTCTCCCGTAGTATCCTGATGTGCCGCGGTCAGAGCCTGTTGAATCGCCCGGATTTCTTTTTGCGCCGTTCGGTAAGAGACAGCCAAAAACAAAAACAGAACGGCCGCCGCAATACTCAGACTGCGGATTAACGCCTTTTTATCCCACGCCACGACCGCGTCGGTTTGAGTTTTTGGCCGGCGGATAAAATCAAACTCCGGCGATTCCCCATCCATCGCCGCCAAAGCAAGTCCCGCCGCCTGCGGACAGTCAAGGACTTCTGCTGGCGCCGTCGTCAATCCGAGAGCGTGAATCTTATTCTCCGAAATCCGCCACAAGAATGTGGTTTTCCCCGCATTAGTCAGCGCCTCGCAAAGGGCCTTCGCTTCTGATTCCAAGCCGGTGATATAAAACGGTATCGAAGAGGAGACCTGTAAGGTTTCCAGAAGACTTGGTAAATCGCGAAGAAGTGTTGTGATGGAGGGACCGTCCCAGTCCGCCGCCGCCGCGCGAATCAGTTTTTCCTGCTCGCACAAAGCCAGAATACAGTGATGCCGACGCAGTTGAATCAGTAAAGCCGGTTGCGACGTGCTCTCAAACATGGCCGCCCATGCCCGCGCCAGCCCCGTCACGTCAGGCAAAATCGAACCGACCCGCCCGACGGCCAGACCCATCAATTCCTGAACATAACTTCTGCGTACAGCGCAAAGAAATCCACGCTGAACGGCTGAATCCTGCTGTACGATGCGCCACGTAAACGCCGCCTGCGTCAGAGGCATTGGTATCACCGCCTCTGCCTGCGCGGAAATAAACACTTCCAGTTTCGGTCCTTCGACAAGCGGAACCGCAAACGGATAAAACCCCACCTGCGCCGTATCCGCCGCCGCGGCGATCATCACGGGGTTTTGTTCGTCGCCAAGTTGGGTCTGTGCCAGTTTTTCCGCTTCGGAAGCGACCGCCATCTCGTCGGAAACCGACGCAAATCCGAGAATTCGCGTTCCCGTCGCCGTCTTTTGCACCCCGGCCAGAATCCATCGCTGCATTCGGTCACACCAGGAAACGCCAATGGTCTTAAGATATTGTTTCGCTTCGCCGTTCAATTGCCTATCCCTTCGAGTTTATAAAGCATCTCACGACCTTCCCTGTCCCGGTTGACAGCCATTTCGATAAAATAACGAACACCGCACGACTTGGATTGCGCCGTCGCTCGAATCAAATACACACTCGAACGAACGCAAAGCTGATCCAGATACTTTGCCAGCGTTTGCTGCGTCATTCCTTCGACATTAATCAGATTACAGAGGTTTGTAATCTCCCCGCCCTGACTATTGCGGTAAGAAATAATTTTGTTGGCCAAATCTTCATTCCCTTCCAGAAACGCCCGCAGTACCTCGACGCCTACAGTATTAATATTAATTTGTCCTGTAATCATCTTATTATCTGTCAGCGTAATCTGGTCAAAAATCCGACTAAACGTTGCCCAATCCAGCGGCTGCGTCTGAGCCTGGGCATTCCCATCCCCCATTGCCCCGCGTGTACCGCCGCCTCTTCCACTGGTCATACCTCCCCGATCCTGACCCTGACCGGGCCCGCGTCTTCCACCGCGTCCCTCGCCTTGTTCCCCACCGCGTCCACCTTGTCCTTCGCCACGTCTCTGGCCGGAACCACCGCCTGCACCTTCAGGTACAGAGGCATCCGCCGCCAGCAATGCCGCCACAGTTGAAAACTGAGGCCATCGAATCGGCAACGACGCCCCGACAGGACTATTAAGAGACTGAGGAGCGATTTGATTTGAGCCGGAACCGCTTGTACCGCCGGAATTGCCTCCACCACCTTGAGAAGAACCGCCGCTATTACTGGAACCGCTATTTGTGCTATTGCTATTGCTGGTACTGGTGCTGCTGTTGGTACTGCTGGTCGTGCTTATTTTGATCCCGATCAGACCCGCGATATTGGTGAACGGGCGATTCTGAGTGATATACCGGGCCTGCGGCGCTGACAGCGATAATTTACTAATAAGGTCGCTTTCCTGGGCGGAATTGACATTCACGCGGGCGCCGCCCGAAGCGTCAACGTTTTTGACTGCCGAGTAGCACGTCACAAACCGGCTCCACCCGCCCTGTCCAAGGATACGATTGTTTTTGCCGTAAAACAGGTCTTCCGTCATTCCTTTAACCCTCAGATTTTCCCGCGGCGTGCGAAAGTTGCCGTTGCGGCACAAATAACCCACGTCCAGATTCAGGTAATAACCATTTTCGGCGCCGTTGGTTCGTACCACTTCATCCTGGTCGCGCCAGTCGAGAATACTTTCGGCAATCGTTTCGCTCATCGTCTCCGTATCCAGATTCAAAAGTTGATTGGCTGTGGCGGTATTCAAATTCAGTTTGGAACATTCGTCCGTAATGGCCACCGTATAAGTACCATCGGTCATCTGTACGTTCTGCAAATCCACATTGGAAATTGCCCATTCATCCAGCAAGCTGTCCACATCCTTTAAATCATCCATCAGATACGCCATAGCCGTTTCTCCGCCGGCTCGAGCAAGCCATCGGCAGCGGATTTTCTCAACCGAAGACAGACTGGTTCGCGTGTCGAGCCGGCTGTTTTGCGCCCCCACAGCCAGAATCGCCATCATCAGCACCAGCAGCCACATCACGCCCACCAGCACTGTTCCAGTCAGTTTTCGATTGCCATTTGCTGCCATTGTCCTTCTACTTCTTCCCAGTTAAACTCCGAGGCGTTGGTTTCCGCGGTAAATTGCCCCTGGTTAAATCCCGCCGCCACCTGCCGCGTGAACAATTTTGTCTTCCCGCCGGCCGCGGAATAACTCATTGCCAGATTGACCAGCACTAATTGCGGCGGCCTTTCGTTGTCCGCCGACCAGGTCTTCGACCAGTTGCTGCCGTCAAAATATCCTATGTCAAACGACGTAATCGGGTCGGCCAGTACTTCCAGAACACCACCGTCGCTTTTTTCCTCCGCTGTCTGCGTGTCAACCCCGGTAATTGGACAAATCCGCCGCATCAGCGCTTTGTCTGAACCGCTCTGAGAAACAAAGTATTCCACCTCGTACAGTTCCGATTCCGGCTCATCCTTGCGAACCTTGACGTTGCTGAATGTTCGGAAAATCAGCCGGGAACTGGACGCGGCGCCGTCCTCGTCCACCTGACCTTCAAAACGAATGGTTTTGCCTATCGGCTGAACATTGAGCAGGTCACTGCGTATCTGCCCTGCGGCGATGCGCAGTTCGTCCGCCGTTTCGCTGTGCCGGTCAACCGTGCTGCGAACCGCGGTGACGCCCCGAAGACCGGCCAGCGCCACCAGCGCGATAAACGCCGCGATGACTGCTGAAATCAGCATTTCCAGCAGTGTAAAACCCAATGTATTGTGGCGCGTTTTTTTCATTGATTACCCTGGGTACTCGTCGCAGCCGTTGTTGAACCTGTCGCGGTCGTTGTCGTCGTACTTGTCGTAGTTGTCTTTGCGTCCTCGACGGCACGCAGACGGGTATCGCACTGAATCCGCCGCGTCCTGCCTTCGGAATCCCATTCCACCGTCAGCGTCATAGCATACAATTCTTCTACCCCGAACGATTCGATGGATAAACGCCATCGCCATTGAATCGAGGATTGCGGGTCGTCAATCACACCCGACAGATTCGCCTGATCGGCAAGATTGGCCACGCCAATCTGCTCAAACAGCACCATTTGCCTGTCCAGCACATCCCATGCCTTTTCATATTCCTGGCAGACCTGCATCGCCGACAGGCTCTTGGCGCCGAGCGTACAAATCGTCACCGTGGCTCCCGCCAGCAGTCCCGCCGCCACTATGACCTCAACCAGACTGAACCCTTTATTTTTTTGTCCGTTCATTCTTTTATGTCCAAATCCACTCGTCCGGTCTGAATCTGTGCCGCAATTTCCATTCGCATCTGGGTGCGTCCTGTCTGCGTAATAAATACCGACGCGTGCCGTATCCCGTCGCCCAGTTGAATCACGCACGCCTGGGCCGTACCATCGGGATAAAAAACACATTCCGCCCTGCTGAGGTTTTGCCCCTCAACAAGAAACTGCTCCACCAGCAGTTTTTCATTCAGCGTAATCGGCTGAACGTATGCATTTTTCACTATCGTAGGTTCCGGAGCAGTCCCGGATTCCGGCGAAGACGGTGAGGGTAACACGGCCGCCGTCGGTTCCGGCTCCTGACCGGATGCCAGCGCCTGCTCCTCTTGCGGCATCGGCCCGACGGTAATCTGCCGCTCCGACTCATCCAATTGTAGTACAAACGGCTTCTGCTGTTCAATCGCCGCAACGCGGGCGTACTTGGCGGCCAGATAAATCTGCCGAGCCTGATTGGTCAGTATCGTCTGCGTCCCCATTCTGGCGTAGCGCAGCAAAGTCACTCCCGCCAGCAGCGCAATCAGCGCCGTCACCGCCAGTAATTCAATCAGCGTAAAACCCTGTTTTTTTAAAATGCCGCACATTGAAAATCAATCATTATAGATATCCGCGTTGTCGCCATCGCCGCCGGCCTGACCGTCGGCGCCGTAACTGAAGATGTCATACCCGCCGACGTTGATCGTGCCCTGCTGCACATACATATAAGGATGGTCCCACGGATCATTCAGGTCGCTTTTTTTAAGGTAAGGCCCTTCCCATCGATCCTGAACGTCCGCCGGGGCAACAAGCAATGCGCCAAGACCTTCGGTGTCCGTCGGTAATCTTCCGCAGGTGTACTCGAATCTCGCTAAAGCGCTCTCGAGAATAGCAATCTTGCTTTTGGCAATCTGACTTTTGGCCTTGCCTAATCCCCGGAATACCCGCGGCGCAACAAATGCCGCCAGTAACGCGATAATCGTCGCCACTGCCAGCAGTTCAATAATCGTGAACCCTTTTTTTTCTCGTTTCATTCTTTCGGCCTTTCTTCACAGATTTAATTGACCGCCGCCCGGGGCAGCCTTTATCATTGTAATTCTAATTTTGGATATCCTTATCGCACCGACGTCAAATCCATACCCATAATCGGCAGCAGTGTCGCGGCGATAATAAACCCTATCACCGCCGCCAGCGCCAGAATCAATATTGTCGGCAGCAGCGACGCGAACTGCACCAGCACCGCGTCGGCCTGCTCGTCAAACGTATCCGCCGCCTGCAGCAGCAGTTCGTCCAGCCGGCCTGTCTGTTCGCCAATCGCCACGATCTGCACCAGCAGTTTGTCAAACAATCCCGATTGTCCCAGCGGTTCCGCCACGGATCTGCCCGTCTTGACTTCGCTGGCGACTTTGTCGATCTGTACCGCCAGCGCCTCATTGCCCAGCGTATCCCGAACCACCGCCAGTCCTTCGAGGATGGTGATGCCGCTTTTGCACAGCGAACCGAGCGTGCGGGCAAATCGCCCCACCGCCAGCGTTCGCAGCACCTTTCCCACTATTGGAATTTTCAGCTTGAACGTATCCCACACAAGCCTGCCCTCCGGGCTGTTCTTCCATTTAACAAAGGCGTACCAGCCCGCAATCACTGCAATCGCCGCCAGCCAGCCGTAATGGATAAGAAAAGCGCTGATACCCAGCAGAACTTTCGTCGGCATCGGCAGCATCGCCGGATCGGAGCCGATGGTGCCGATGATTTTCGGCAATACCCATATCAGCATTACCACCGCCGAAATCATCCCCACCGACAGTACCACCACCGGGTAAGCCGCCGCGTTTTTGATATTGGATTTAATTTTTTCCTCGCGCCCCAGCAGCCGCACAAGCTGGTCCATCGTCTGTTCGAGAATACCGCCGGTCTCTCCGACCCGCACCATCGACACATACAGCGGCCCAAATGTTTTGGGGTGTTCGGCCATCGCATCCGACAGCGGCTTGCCCGAGCTGACCTGCCTGGAAAGTTCATCCAATAAGTGAATCGTCGCGGGTTTGCTTTGCTGTTCCCGAATAATCTGCAGCGCCTCCAGAACAGGAAGCCCCGCCTTTAACGCCGTGGATAATTGTGTCGATATCGCAAGCGTTTCTCTGCCGGAAACATAAATCTGCCGGCCCCTTTGTGCAGCCGTATCCGTCATTGAGGAAACGGCCTTTGCTTCGCTGAGTGTCTGGCCCAGTTCCAGCGCAAACTGCCCCTTCTGAGCCAGAAGCCCGATGGCCGTTCTCCGGTCGGAAGCCTCAATCACGCCCTTGCACGCCTTACCCGCAGTATCCACCGCTTTGTATTCAAATAATGACAATGTCCTGTTTCTCCCGTATTTTCGTATGCAAATTAAAATAGAAAATTGAAAATTTTATTCGTCTTCAATGCCCTGTGTCACCCGCAGGACTTCCTCCGCCGTCGTCACTCCCTCCAGAATTTTTTCGATCCCGTCGTGACGCATTGTTTCATACCCCGAAGGCGCCGCCGCCAGAATCTGCTCGGTTGTCGGTTTTTCGGCGATAATTTTGCGAAGGTTTTCGGTAATCCGCAGCATCTCAAAAATTCCCAGCCGGCCACGCATCCCTGTTTGATTGCACTCATCACAGCCGGTGCCGTGATACAGCGGCGCATCCGGCGGAATGCTTACCGAGTTATTCAGACTCGCCAGCAGTGCCGCATCGGGTGTATAGCGTTTCCTGCAGGATGGACATATCTTTCGCACCAGCCGCTGCGCCAGCACGCCTTCCAGTGAGCTGGCCAGCAGAAACGGCTCAACCCCCATATCAATCAGTCGTGTCACCGCGCCCGCCGCGTTGTTGGTATGTACCGTCGAAAATACAAGGTGGCCCGTCAGTGCCGCGCGAATGGCGATATCCGCCGTTTCTTTGTCGCGGATTTCGCCGACCATAATGATGTTCGGGTCCTGCCGCAGAATATGGCGAAGTCCGCGTCCGAACGTCAATCCGCGACGCGGATTGACCGGCATCTGCACAACCCCCTCGAGCTGATATTCCACCGGGTCTTCAATCGTGATGATTTTCAGCGACGGCGTATAAATATGATTTAACGCCGCGTACAGCGTCGTCGTCTTGCCGCTGCCCGTCGGCCCCGTCACCAATACAATCCCGTGCGCCCTTTTCAAGCACACATCGAATCCTTCCAGCATATGCGAACTCATCCCCAGTTCTCCCAGCGCAATCAAAGACGAGTTGCGGTCGAGAAGACGCATGACCACAGCCTCCCCGAATACGCTGGGAACCGTAGAGACGCGAATATCCACTTTGCCCTTGGCGGTATTAAATTCGATGTGCCCGTCCTGCGGGATAAACCGCTCGGCGATATTCATCCCCGCCATAATTTTGACGCGCGAGATAATCGCCGCCTGCAAGCGCTTGGGCGATGTCGATTTTTCTATCAGCATTCCGTCAATCCGGTATTTGATCCGCACATGGCTTTCAAACGGTTCGATATGCACGTCGCTGGCGCGGGACTCGACCGCTTCCAGCAATATCAGGTTGACTAAGTTGATCAGAGAAGGCTCGCGGGCCAGTTCATGCAGCCGCGATGCTGTCAGTTGGCCGTTCTGGTCATCGGCGTCATGTTCCTCCTCCGTGGACAAATTTCGAACCATCCGCGCCACATTGCTGCCGTAATAATGCCCGATGGCTTTTTCCAGTTCCACGGGCCGGCTGTAGCGCCGCTGAATTGACAATCCCGTTATCATTCGCAGATTGCCCAGCGCCTGATGGTCGAATGGGTCCGCCATCGCCAGAATCAGCCGGCCGTTTTCACGCCCCACCGGCAGGACATTATATTGACTGGCCGCCTCCGCAGGCACCAGCGCCAGAATGTCCGTCGGAATCGAAAGCCCTTCCAGTTCCAGTTTCTCAATCCCAGCCTGCTCGGCAAGTGTCTCGTTCAATTGCCGCAGATTCAGCCCCGCCGTCTCCATCAAAATCAGCCCCAGTTTCTTCGGCTCAGCCGCCTGAACCGCTAACGCCTCAGCCAACTGAGATTGACTGATCAGCCCTTTTTTAAACAATAACTCCCCTAATTTGGTACGCATCAGGCTATTTACCTTCTTTTAAAGTTTCTGTTTTCTCCCATTCCAAAATACACACCTCTTAAAGACACAATCCCCCACCGCACAAAATCTTACGGAATACCTCGCGGAGCCGATGTGCTTTCCCTATTTAGACGCGGAAGAAGCCCTCTTTGTTTCAAGAATGTTGCTAAGAATTGATGCAAAAACAGGGAAAGCGAGCCTGGTAGCGGGAGAATAATTTAACCGTTTACGGGATGAGTGGAAACAGCGGAGGAATGAAGCTGATTTTCCGGGACAAATTGAATCCGTTCAATGGCTATTCGCAGGGCAGGCATCGCCGCTGCGGATTGATGTAATTCCTTTTGTTTAAAGGGTTTATCCGCCGACCGATACAGCAATACAAACCCCATCGCTTTGCCGATTTGACCCAACGGAACAGCCGCGGCAGTCAGATGCTTAATCGCCGTCGGCGGAGCCTGCAAGCCCATCTCCAGCATCTGCTCCAAAGTGCAAACTTGACGGGAATGGCTGATTTCATACACCACCTGAGGCGTAAACCACTTCTCAAATCGGCTTTTTTCTATCGAAAACTGCTCTGAAGCCCCGGCAAAGTGAATGTCAAAACCCTTCGACTCAATGATAAATACTGCCGCCGAAACATTTTGCAAATTGCGCCGTAAAAAACCTGTGGCCGAATCCAAAATACCGCAAATATCCGCTGCACCAAGCAAAGATTCGTGAAATTGGAGTGAAAATGTTAAATTGGAGAGTTTCTCTATAAATTCCCCATGCGCACCAACAATATCGCGACATAAAATGTCTATTTTCTGCGTGTATTTCTTTTGCTGCAGACGTAAATGCCGAATCGCTCGTAAAGCTCGCTGGTTGCGTCTCATAAGCAGGGTAATTCCTCTTAAAAACAATCTCTTCAAGGCTGTTTTCGGCCTTTGACACAACCGCCTTTAGAACAATTCCATGGAATAATCGCTGGTCGTAGTTTTACGGCAGACAGAAAAAACCGTGCAAATTTCAAAGCGGAAAGTTTCGGTTAGTCTGCGTGAGAGACTTTCGATTCGGTTGGTAATGTCGATTTTTGAGGCGATGCGGGAAGCTCTTGAATGGGAATCGGAGGCCGGTTCTTTTTGGGAGGCTGCGGCTGTGTCTGTGGCTCAGCGGCGGGCACATCAATCGCCCGGATTTCCTGAGCCAGTTCATCATCGTCCTGTTCGTCTTCTTCGATTTCGGCTTCGACTTCGGCGGCCTGAGGCGCAATCTCGGCCGGTGTTTCTTCTTCCGGCGTTTGGTCATCAGTGTGAGTCGCGGCCTGCTGCTCGGCTATCTGACGTGAGAATATCGCCTCCTGCACCGCCTGCTCGGCGGGCCTGTCGCTGATGGCCTTCAGATAAATCGCCCCCTTGATTTCGGTTTGTTCGAACGTAATCAACTGGTTGCGAATCAGTTCAAGCGTCGCCAGAAATAATCCAATCATCACAATACGATCGGTCCGATCCTGGAAAATTTTCTCAAACGTCGTCGGGCCTTCGTTCTGGAGCCGATGCAGAATCTCAATCTGATATAAATCAATCGGCGTTTCATCCGTGATATGACTGTACGTGGAGACATGGCCGGTGGCCTTCATAATCGAATCGAACGCCTCCAGCAGCGTCCAGATGCTCACCGTATCCAAATCCACTTCCGGCTCGGTATCGTTTTTCATGCCCGCCAAAATTGCGTCCGGCCGGGTGAATCGCTGCTGCCGCTGCTCGGCGGCGTCGGACAATAAATTGGCCGCATCCTTGATTCGCTTGTATTCGAGCAGTTGCCGGATCAGTTCGGCACGCGGGTCTTCGATATCGGTCTGCTCGCCGCCTTCGCCGTCCGTCTGCGGCAGCAGCATCGCCGACTTAATCTCCATCAGCGTCGCCGCCATCACCAGAAAATCCCCCGCCAAGTCGATATCCAGCTCCTGCATCATCTCAATATAATGGATATATTGCTCGGTCACACGAGCGATGGGAATATCGTAAATATCGACCTCTTCCTTGCGCACGAGGTACAGCAGCAGGTCCAGCGGCCCCGCAAACACTTCTAAATTAACGCGATATTCTTCCATTAGCTTTTCATGCCCCGAAAGCCGACGGCTTCGCGGACTTCATTGATTGTCTGCCTTGCAACAGCTCTGGCGCGCGCGGCGCCATCGAGCAGGATTTTTTCCACCTTGTCGGGATTGCTTTCCAGCTCCTGCCGTTTATGGCGATACGGACGGAAAAACTCGTGCATCAGCTCGACCAGCCGTTTTTTCACATGGCCGTAGCCGGTGCCGCCCCGCCGGTATTTCTGCTCCCATTCCTTGATTTCTTCCGGCGAGGCAAACAATTTCAGCATTGCAAAGACATTGCATTTGTCCGGGTCTTTTGGCGACTCTACCGGCGTCGAATCCGTAACGATGCTCATAATTTTCTTTTTGACGCTACTTTCCGACTCGAAAATCTCGATGGCGTTACCGTAGCTTTTGCTCATCTTACGGCCGTCGATGCCCGGCACAACCGCCACAGACTCCAGAATATGGTCTTTGGGCAGCGGGAAAATCTGGCCATAGACATTGTTAAAAAACTGGGCAATATCCCGCGTTATCTCCAGATGCTGCTTCTGGTCGGCCCCCACAGGCACTAAGTTGCTTTTAAATATCAGAATGTCCGCCGCCTGCAATACAGGATACGTGAACAGCCCGTGATTCGGCGATAACCCCTGCGCCACCTTGTCTTTATAGGTAGTACATCGCTCCAGCAGCGCCTTCGGGGTTACACAGGAGAAAAACCACGTCAGCTCCGTCACTTCCGGCACATCGGATTGCCGCCAGAAGACGGTTTTTTGGGGGTCCAGTCCGAGCGCCAGATAATCCATCGCCACATCGAGCGTCCACTGGCGGATATCGGCAGGCCTGGGGCTGTTGGTCAGCGCATGGTAGTCGGCGATGAAGTAAAAGCCTTCATGCTCGGCCTGCAGGGCCAGATTTTGCCGCATCGCGCCGAAATAGTTGCCAATATGCAGTTTCCCCGACGGCTGAATACCCGATAAGACTCGCACAGATACCTCCTGAAATTCCATTTAATTTAATAAAGCACGGATTTTATCAACTTTGGCCGGTGAAGTCAATCCGCGTGTTTTTTAGGCGGGGTTCACGAATTTTCGCCGCAGAGGACTCAGAGCAGCACAGAGATATAAAGGGATTTTTAATCACGAAAAGAAATAGAGGGGGAGAGAAAAACGACGCGGCAAGTGGGCGTTAAGAGGAAAAATTGAAAGATATAAGCAATGCTTTTGTAAGGGGTTACAGAATGATGTCTCTGCCCCCTTTTATTTCTCTCGGCCGGTGGTAATTATCATCCATTTCCCACCCTGTTGCCTCAACTGAAAATGCCACCATAGATCCTAGACAATAGATCCTATGACAAGTGTCACCAGGCGAACCCTATAACTTGATTCCATTTTTGCCCATTTTAATATTTTCCATATTCATAAACCGTTTCAAACATTGCCGCAACATTTTCAACAGGCGTTTCTTCCAGGATCGTGTCATGGCTTGCCCCGGCGATAAAGCCGCCGCCCGGCGCCATAATATCAAGCACTTCGCGGGTTTTCTGCCTGACATAGTCGGTCGTTCCGTCGATGAGAATATGATGCGAATCGATAGCGCCGTTAAATACTATATTGCGGCCGAATTTTGCCTTCAGGGTGCGTAAATCCATGCCGTAGCAGCTTGTTTGCACCGCATGCAGGCCGTCAAGCCCCGCTTCGATCATGGATGGAATAAGCGGTGCAAAACCTCCGCAGCAATGCATCATCACCTTAAGGTTATAGGAATGCCCAAGATCAATAAACCGTTTGAGGTGCGGCAAAAGAAACCGTTTAAACAGATCCTCGCCCAACAGCGGACCGGTCTGGCTGCCGAGATCATTACCGATAAAAAAGATGTCGATGGCGTCCGATGCCGCGTCAAAAATCCTCTTGCTGACAGAGGCATAATAATCGACAATATGACCGAAGACCGCATCAACAGCCTCAGGCTCAGTGTACATTTTTATAAAAAGCGTTTCCATTCCAAACAAGTCAATGGCATCATGCCAGAACGGCGACCAGTCACCGCCAAGTATCGCATATTGTTTGTTAAATTTTAATGCTTCCTGGCGAATATGCGATACATCCATCCATGCCGGATCAGGCCAGGCATAATCATGTATCTGCCTGATATCCGAGCCGGCCAGCGGATGCGATGTCGGCTGGCCGTATCCCATGCCATGTCGCTCGATGCCAAATGGCGTTCGATAGGTAGCGCCCTCGGAAATATGTAATTGAGGTCCGACATATTTCGCAAATACTCGCCTGAAATCATCTTTGAAATATATCCGCAGCGCCTCATCGTCTAAATCAAGCTTAGACTTGGCTTTTTCCCAGAACTCCATCGATGCCCCGCACCACATCGGCACGCGGTCAGGTTCCTGATGAGCAAATGTCGTAAGTACACGTTCTCTTGAATTCACAGGTTCGCCCCGTATAATTTAGTCCAGATGAAATACACTTTCCATATCCGCCCACCATTCGTCCGGCCGGGCTGAATCCACAGGCTGCTGACACGGCTTACAAACCGCCCACCATCGCTGCGTAGTTGGATCGGCAGCCATTTTGGCCATATCCGCGGCAAAATCATTACCGGTATATTCCAGATAGCTGAATAGAAATCCATCTCGATAAAAAATGCTGTAATTGGAAATATTGCATTCTTTAATCATCTTCAGCACTTCCGGCCACACCGCCGCATGAAGCCGTTTATATTCGTCAAGTTTTTCAGGGCGAACGCGGATGACACTGCCATATCGTTTCGGCTGATTCATTTGGGTACAACCTCCTATCATTAAACTTGCAAGTATTAGTAACACAACTATCCTGTTTTTGCCACAGTTTACCATAAATACTCCCATCGCTAAAGAGTTTTAAATAGTTTTTGAAATCCGATTATCTAAAAAACCAGTATAGAGTAACCATCACGATAAAAAGCACTGCCGACAGCGTCTTATAATTTCTGATGCCGGACCAGCCGGGGGCCTTCAGACAATCCAGCGGTTTATCCCAGACCAGCATCTGGCTTTCTGCTGTATGCTTGTGAGGTTTAAAAAACGAAACGATAATATGGATAGTAATACATATCATACACAGATAAAATCCTGCCAGCATAGCGGGCATTGTCCAGCCGGTTTTGGATTTGAACCACTCCAATAGAAAAACCACAAATCCGAGGATTGAACCTGTGGTAAGTGTGACAAAAGCCCCCTGGCCCGATGCACGTTTCCAGAACACCCCCAGCAGAAAAACAGCGGTTATCGGCGGAGCCACATAACATATCAGGGAAATACACCCTTGATAGATGCCTTCAAAATGTCCGATATACTGGGACCAGACAATCGATAAGAGCATGGCGACAAACGTGGCGACCCTGCCAATAAACACCAGTTTTTTGTCTGAGGTGTCCGGTTTCCAGCGTTTGTAAAGGTCATAGCTGAAAAGCGTTGCAATAGAGTTGAGCGCGCCGGAAACGGTGCTCATCAGAGCCGCTAACAGCGCCGCCGCCATGACACCCGTAAGGCCGGTAGGAAGCAGATTCTTGATCAAATAGGAATAGGCATCCTTCGAATCCTCCAAGGGCTTGAATTGCCCCTGATTGATCAGAGCCAAAAGCGTAACGCCCGGCAGTACAAAAATAAAGACCGGGAGTATCTTAATAAATCCTGCAAAAAGCGGCCCGATCCGTGCATGGTTTTCGTCTTTGGCGCCAAGAACACGCTGCACGATCGTCTGATCCGCACACCAGTACCAGAGTCCAATTACCGGATAGCCCAAAAAAATTGAGTACCACGGCAGATTCGCGGGGTCATTGGCTGGCCGGAGCATAGTCAGTTTGACCGCTTCGACATTATCGACAATCCCGTCCCAACCCCCTACTTTAATCAGACCGAATACGGTGATCAATATCGAACCCGCCAAAAGGACGATTGTCTGGATCGACTCGGTGACCACTACGGCCATCGGTCCGCCGACAATCGTATAAAGGCCGGTCAGCAGCGTTGCTCCTATAATACTATACAGGATCGGGATACCGAACAAACCCTTCAGTACAACGGCACCCGTATACAGTGTAAAACCGATATGAATGAAGATGGCCGAGATGATTGAAAGAAATGCCAGCCAGTCCCGACAATGGCGGTTATACCGCCTTTCCAGAAAATCCGGCAGTGTTGCCACCTGTGAGCGAACATAAAACGGCGCAAAGAACAAAGCAAGCACTATCAGCAGAAACGGTGCCATCCACTCAAAGTTGCCCGCAACCAGACCGTTCGTATAGCCTTCCTGGGCAAAACCAACCAGATGAATCGTGGAGATGTTTGTTGAAAACAAAGCCAGCCCAATCATCGGCCACCGCAGGGTCCCGCCGGCAAGAAAATATTCCTTCCCGCCTTCGACCCCTGTCCGGGACCGCATACCGGACCAGCAGCCGATCCCCACAACCACCACGAAATATAGAATCAAAACCGAAGTATCGATAAAATTAAGCGCCACCCCGCTCGAGGCCGGAACATCTGTCAGCATGTAAATCCTTTCAATGGTCTTAAAATTATAGGGTGATTATAAAAGATTTTTAACGCACACCGTTCATCTGATATTTGCAACCTCTTCCATCGCAATCCTGGCCCACTCCCAAAGTTGTTTTGGTTTATATTGTACGGTTGAAATATCCTTCATAATAAATTCGATATGGCATTGGCCGTTCGCTTTTTCAATTACCTCGCGGATTTCACTGCGGGCTCTTTGCGGATCCCAGTTCATTCCAGCAAAGATCGCCGGACTTGGCTTGCGGCTAATAACATAATCCGCTCCAATTTCGTTAATTATCTTGTCCAAATTACACCAAGGGCTTACGGATATTTTCCGGAGATTCGGAATTTTTCGCAAAATACTCATCTTTTTATCCAGCGGCTCGCAGCAGCCGTAATAAGTCATCCCGAAACGCTTAAGCCAGCGCATGTCGTGCTCAACCGCAAATTCCCAATGCATCCGGGGTGACACTTCTGAAAATATCTGCGCATTTGAACACCCCCACATATTATGAGGTCTTACATGCTCTGGATCAAAATCGTTCCCGGGCAATTGGCTCGTATAACCATAACCGCCGGATCCGACTCGGGTATTATCATTGTCCAGCGAAAGCAGATTCATCTTGTCAAACTGGTCCAGTTCCACCATCCATGCATCAACCATCCGCTCGACTGCGACGTGCACCATTTCAGGCCGCAGAATCATATCCATCATCGCCTCCTCTATCCCCCACCATCGGATAAGGTAATCCCAGGGAGTAAACCAGATATGTGTTTGACCCTTCTTTTTCACGGGCAAAATGTCCTTGTACACCTTGCACATCGCCTGATAGCAAAACTCCGTCGCCTCCCGGTTATGCGTGATTTTCGGCAGTTTTATCTTTTCTATATCTTCGGGGTTTTTGATTTGTACATTGAAATGTCTTGAAACGATATCACTGCTTTCGTCAGTTTTTACAACATCCACATCTTCAAGAATCCCAAAGTCTGTGCTGTGAATTACAAGCGGGCAGATGAGGAAATCGTGAACAACCATATCGCCGGGCAGATGCTTCCATTGATAAATAGTCTTCCTCAACTGATCTTCCTGGTCTCTTGCCCACGGGTGCTCTGCGTGTAACGTTAACTCGTCATCAATATTCATCTCGTTCCAGCATATTTCGTTAATCCATACCATGGGTCTTTCTGAGTGCAGGTCGTTAAGCTTAGTCCAGAGTTTTACTTTTTCTTTATGCACCGGCAACAAGGCGATTTCGGCAATCTCACCCGCCAGACGCTTCAGTATTTCGGTGTCTTTTACGGACAGCTGGATTTCCGCCGCGACCGGTGGCAGAGTATGATGGCTTGGATCATGTAACATGTCAACACCTTTCCATATTCTCTGTTCTAAGCGGTCGCCTGAAGATTATAGTTGCCAAGATTCAAAGGATACTTTCCGTACTCACGCACCAGCTTAACAATATAATCGTATGTATGGCCGGGTATATTGCTTGCCACGGAATGGTCTGACTGGAAGATATATTTGCCTCCCTTGGCCGAATTGAGTTTACGCAGAACCTCTTTGCGGATCAGTTTTTTATCGCCGGTTTCCCAAATCTGCATGTTGCTGTTGCCGCAGATACCTAATTTAAGACCGTACTGGTCTCGAAGTTCGACTGCATCGAGACCGGCCTTGGCCTCCAGGGGGTTCATCGCATCAATGCCGACTTCAATGTAGTCTTGCAGTATCTTACGGACATCGCCGCAGCCATGATAGATAACCATCAGGCCCTTCGAGTGTGCGTGGTCAGTAATCGCCTTAACCCAGGGCTTGAAATGGGCGCGCCAAAAGTCCGGCGAAAAGAACAGGTTATTTTTATAGGCGACATCGCCCCAAATCACAAAACCGTCAAGCAGCCCCGTGGCCGCTTCTATCTGGGCCTTGGCACAATCCAGGTAAAACTGCCCGATTTTAGCAATCACCTTGCCCATCCGTTCCGGATACATACCAATCCAGAGCATATTGTTTTCCGGTCCAACCAGCCGCGTCAGACATTCATTGACCTCGATAATACTGCCGAATACCGGAAAATCCGGATACAGGGATTTAACGGTTTTTATCCATGCCGGCGAATTCCTTTCAAATCCATCGCCGACACCGGCGATCTGGTTGTCTCCGGCTTCAAAATAACGCCGTTTATCATAAGGATCATCAAAAACCAGGCTCTCCAGTTTCTCGATGGAGTTGGTTTCAAATTCGATAAACTCAGGCATGGGCGCATCATATTTCTTGCGAAGGAGTGCTCGAAATCCCGTTCGGACTACAACTTCCTTTTCATCCTCTCGGAGTGTTTCAAAGGACTGGATAAACGGATCCATGTTGGGAACCGTCACAATCCAATCCAGATCATAGTAATAATACGGGCTTGCGTCATCCGCCAGCCCAAGGTCGCGGCGCCATGTCTTAACAAAACTACCCCAAAAAAAATCGCTGATCGGCACGCGATCCGGTTCCTGACCTGAAAGCGCCATTTTCATACGTTTCAGTTTCACAAGCGTATTGGTTTTTCGGTCCTGTCCGGAAGCTTTCCCTGTCGTATCAAACATTCCCACAGCTATCCCTTTCTACATCTGCATCCAAACATTAGATTATCCGTCTCACACTATAACGTTGTCCCATACCCAATAAATGAAATAGCGATCAACAACAAAATAACACCGATGATGATAAGCCTGATCGGTTTGCCATGGACACCCCGCCATTCGCCTGTAACAAAGCCCCATAAAGTTGAAACAAGGATCACGACTCCCATATAAAGGCCCCACCCCGCGGAACCGCCCAAATCGCCCATCATCACGGCCGCTCTGCCGTATAAGGCAACCGAGGGCATCCAGATTGCACCCATCAGCGCCGCCAGAAACCAATGGGATATCGTCTGCGGTTTTTGGTAATCGCTCCATGTTTTGTTGCGGAAAAGCAAAAAAGAGCAATAGGCCACATTGGTTGTCAAACCGCCCAGAAGCGTTATTGCCCACACCGGATCGGAGGCACTGACCTCGGTTGCACCCAACGACAGTGCTGCTTCTTTGATACCGCCGCTAAAATTAAACGCAAAGTTCAACATCGAACTGAATATTCCGCCCAGGGCCGCCAAAATCAAGCCGAGCATCATACGACCAACTGGCTTAGCAACCTGGTCCTGCGGTGATGGCGTACTTTTCCCAGCAGATGGGTTAAGTTGTTTTTCCTTAAAGTGTCCTGCAATTGCAGATATCGCAACCCCCACAGTCATGACAATGATCCCTGCCGTTGACCACAATCCCCCTGCTGTCTGGAACACCTGCGGATCCTTAAGAGGATTTTGCGCATGGCGAGATAAGTTGTTGCGCTAAAAAGAGTTCGCGTTCATAATACTCCTGTCAATCTGCAAAAAGAAAGGAGATGATTATGGAACGCGAACTATG
>Ga0194119_10002891_pt1 | contig 28353 bp, 26 predicted proteins | sample TA2MahC100mmetaG_FD_148620 | JGI IMG/M metagenome (GOLD analysis project Ga0194119, IMG submission 148620) | Freshwater microbial communities from Lake Tanganyika, Tanzania - TA2015018 Mahale Deep Cast 100m | ecosystem: Environmental > Aquatic > Freshwater > Lake | place: Tanzania: Lake...
TGACGTATCGACGACGGGCAGCAGCCTTCGCGACTGCAGCGATGCGCTTCGACGCTTGGGCGCGGCGGAGGTTTGGGGTCTGGTGGCGGCCGTGACGCCGGATCCACGGCGGGGCACGGCGTGACTCGACCCGGAAAAAAGTCTTCAAGGTGCTTGACAGGGGTCGGGAAACCCCTACCATCCCCTCCCGCTCGTGCCTCGGGCGTCCCTGCGGATGTCCGAGGTATCGCCTTCTCGGCGACGAGCCTTACCTTGACAAGTGAACAGTCGGGATCGCCGCGAGGATGTGACTCCTCGAGTCCGGTTTCACAGCCGGAATCGAAGGAGTAACCCCTGGGTCGACGGACACAGCCGTCGTCCCTGGAACATCCTTGTGAAGCCGAATAATCGGTCATTCCGAGACATCCGATCCTCCCTCTCCGAGCTCGCTCGGCGGGGGCGGCGATGGATGTTCCAAATCAGCAGCAGGAAAGCCGACCTGCTGCCGACGGATCCGTCTCGGATCCGTCGCGACCGGCCGGTGGCAACACCGGTCATCCAGGCAAACTCCATTTGACGCCAACCCAGTCCTTCGGGACCGGGTGCGACGAATTCAACTGAAGAGTTTGATCCTGGCTCAGATTGAACGCTGGCGGCATGGCTAAAACATGCAAGTCGAACGCCAAAGGGGGCAACCCCAAGTAGCGTGGCGAAAGGGCGAGGAACACATTTCTACGTACCCCAAGGTCGGGGATAGCCCGGGGAAACCCGGTGTAATACCCGATGTGGTCCGCAAGGATCAAAGGCTTGCCGCCTTGGGAGCGGGGAATGTCCTATCAGGTAGTTGGTGAGGTAATGGCTCACCAAGCCGAAGACGGGTAGCGGGTGTGAGAGCACGGCCCGCCGCATCGGGACTGAGACACTGCCCGGACTCCTACGGGAGGCTGCAGTAACGAATCTTCCGCAATGCGCGAAAGCGTGACGGGGCAATGCCGCGTGCAGGATTGAAGCCCTTCGGGGTGTAAACTGCTGTCAGGGTCTAGGAACTCAATGACCAGACCCAAAGGAAGGGCCGGCTAACTCTGTGCCAGCAGCCGCGGTAATACAGAGGGCTCGAGCGTTAATCGGAATCACTGGGCTTAAAGCGTGCGTAGGCGGACCTGAAAGCATCTTGTGAAATCCCCCGGCTCAACCGGGGAATTGCTCGGTGAACTGCAGGTCTTGAGGCAAGTAGAGGTGGTCGGAACGATAGGTGGAGCGGTGAAATGCGTAGATATCTATCGGAACGCCAAAGGAGAAGTCAGGCCACTGGGCTTGTTCTGACGCTGAGGCACGAAAGCGTGGGGAGCGAACGGGATTAGATACCCCGGTAGTCCACGCCGTAAACGATGCGCACTAGGTCGGGGAGGTTTGACGCCCTCCTGGCCGAAGCAAAAGTGATAAGTGCGCCGCCTGGGGAGTACGGTCGCAAGGCTAAAACTCAAAGGAATTGACGGGGGCTCACACAAGCGGTGGAGCATGTGGCTTAATTCGAAGCAACGCGAAGAACCTTATCCAAGGCTTGACATGCACGGATCAACCCCATGAAAGTGGGGCCACACCCGCAAGGGCGGAACGTGCACAGGTGCTGCATGGCTGTCGTCAGCTCGTGCTGTGAAGTGTCGGGTTAAGTCCCTCAACGAGCGAAACCCCTGTCGCTAGTTACCATCGGGTCATGCCGGGGACTCTAGCGAGACTGCCGGTGTCAAACCGGAGGAAGGTGGGGATGACGTCAAGTCCTCATGGCCTTTATGCCTTGGGCTGCACACGTGCTACAATGGCGGGTACAGAACGATGCAAGACCGCAAGGTGGAGCAAATCGCCAAAACCCGCCCCAGTTCGGATTGCAGGCTGCAACTCGCCTGCATGAAGTCGGAATCGCTAGTAATCGCGGATCAGCTACGCCGCGGTGAATACGTTCCTGAGCCTTGTACACACCGCCCGTCAAGTCATGGGAGCTGGCAGCGCCCGAAGTCGCCCTAATTCAAGGGTGCCCACGGCGAGGCTGGTGACTGGGACTAAGTCGTAACAAGGTAGCCGTAGGGGAACCTGCGGCTGGATCACCTCCTTTCTAAGGGATTTACTTAGACGGCTCGCAGAGCAATCTGCGGCCGAATTCGTCAACACTGCCTCGTCCGCCTCGAGCGGAACGCCCCACGGTGACGTGTGGCGAAGGCATCCCGACTGTTCCTTGAATACCCAACGCCCCCGGTTTGCGCCGGGGGCGTTGCTTTTTGCCCCGGGTCCTCCGGTCGGAGGCTCAGGTCGCCGGTCCCCGGCTCCTCGTCCCCGGCTCCTCGTCCCCGGTTCCTCGTCCCCGGTCCCTCGTCCCCGGTCCATCGTCCCCGGCTCCTCGTCCCCGGCTCCTCGTCCCCGGTCCCTCGTCCCCGGTCCCTCGTCCCCGGTCCCGCTTTCCAATGTCACTGGCTCCGGTCGATCCCACGAGCATCTCGTCGGAGTTTGGACTCGGTCAACGGGGACGCTTGGGACTCGGACCGGCGCACGCAGCGGACCCTTGAGGTCAGGGTGGCGGCAGGCGGTCTCGGCAGGCGGTCTCGACACTCCAGTCTCGGAAGGTCGGCGTGAGGTTCCTCTGCTTCGAGATCCAGGAGACCGGAGGAGGCATCGCGCCGCGGCATCGACCTTTGTCTCGATCGCATCGACCGTCTGGGGACACCTCCCCCGATCACTCGGGGCAAGGGCAGGAGACGAGGCTCGCTACGCTCCGCCCATGCCCCCCACGACCGCACCCGAGGTCATCGTCGAGGATCTCCACAAGGCGTTCGACGGCAAGCCAGTGCTTGCCGGGGTCGATCTTCGGGTCGATCGTGGCGAGATGGTGGCGATCGTCGGGGGCTCCGGCTGCGGCAAGACCGTGCTCTTGAAGCACATCACCGGGCACTTCCGTGCGGATAGCGGTCGCGTCCTCGTCGCTGACCATGAGGTGCCGCCGGGGGCTGACGGCTGCCCTCCGCTGCGCGACCTCGCGGCGATCGACGAGGCGACCTTCGACCACATCCGCAAGCACTGGGCGGTGGTCTTCCAACGGAATGCGCTCCTGACGGGCTCGGTCCTCGAGAACCTCGCGATCGAGCTCCGCGAGGTGAAGTCGATGACCGAGGCAGAGATCCGTCCGCTCGCCCGCCGGGCGCTTGAGGACGTCGGGCTCGATCCGGCGCTGGTGCTCGAGCGGGACCGCGACCAGCTCTCGGGCGGCATGGCGAAGCGGGTGGCGATTGCCCGGGCGCTCGTCATGGACCCCGTCCTGATCCTCTACGACGAGCCGACCTCGGGGCTCGATCCCGAGATGTGCCTCCAGATCCACGAGCTCATCCGTCGGACCCACGAGGGTCGCCCGGCGGCGATCGCCGACCGCCATGACGACCTCCGGACGAGCATCGTCGTCACCCATGACACTGAGCTGCTGCGGCGGCTCCGACCTCGGGTGGTGATGCTCGATCGAGGGACCATCCTCTTCGATGGTCCCTTCGAGGAGTTCGTCTCCGGTCGCCATCCCCGCATCGTTCCCTATCTCGAGCAGATGCACGTCCTGAACTCGCGGACGGCATGATCATCGGACGCGGCGTCCGTCGATCGTCGCCGCGGTTTCCATGCTGCCTGCGCGAGCGTTTGACCTCGCAGAAAGGACCGCATGCTTCGACGCCAGGACCACCCGGACGACCAGGACCACCCGGACGACCAGGACCACCAGGACGACCTGGACCACCAGGACGACCAGGACCACCAGGACGACCAGGACCACCAGCACCTCCGGGACCTCCAAGACCGCCCGCGCCCGCACGCCGAGACGCCGATCGACCGTCGCCACTTCGCCCGCCTCTCGATCGCCTCGATCGCCGCAGCGGTCGCCGGTCGGTCCTTCGCCGCGTCGCCGTCGTCATCGCCGCCGCCGACCGCCGAGCTCCCGGGCCAGCCGCCCTCGGACGGGACGCTTCGGATCGTCCACATGAACGACTGGCACGTCTGTCCGGAGCGGCGCTCGGTGGAGGGCTCCGCGATGGCGATCGAGGCGGCGACCTCCGGATCGCGCCGGCCCGACCTGCTGCTCACCGGCGGCGACCTCATCTTCGACTCCTTCGCGACCACCCGGTCGCGGGCGGAGGAACAGTGGCGGCTCTTCAAGGAACTCATGGCATCCTCGCCCGTCCGGGTCGAGCACTGCCTCGGCAACCACGATCTGTGGGGCTGGGATCGCGAGAAGTCCGGCGCCTCCGGCGATGAGCGGGACTACGGCATGCAGAAGGCGCTCGACGAGCTGGGTCTCGCCTCGAGCTGGCGGAGCTTCGACCTCGGCGCCTGGCACTTCGTGGTGCTCGACTCGGTCGTGAGCGACGGCGGCAAGGGCTATCGGGGGAGGATCTCGCCGCCGCAACGCGAGTGGCTCGTCGCCGACCTCGCCGCCAACCGACTTCCGGTCCTGGTCGTCTCGCACATCCCGATCCTCTCGCTCACGCCGCTCACCTGGGACCGCGACTACGACCGCGGCGACCACGGACGGGTCTCCGGATCGGAGATGCACCTCGATGGACCAGCGCTTCACCGGCTCTTCCGCGAGGACGGTCGCGTCAGGCTCTGCCTCTCGGGGCACATGCATCTCGAGGACCGATGCGAGGTGGATGGCATCGCCTACTGCTGCGATGGCGCCGTCTCCGGCGCGTGGTGGAAGGCGGATCCCGACTACAGCCTGCCGGGCTTCGCGGAGCTCGAGCTTCGCCCCGACGGGACCTTCGAGCGGCGGATCCGCCGGACCGGCTGGGTCAACGCATGACGCGCCCATCGTCGCGGGCGTGACCGGCAGGACGCCCGAAGCGGCGATGATGCAGGCGATGGCGAGGCGACGAGATCCACGCGACGAGCCGGGGCTCTTCCCCGACGACCGACCACCCGAGCCGCGCCTGCGCGAGCCGGACGTCGAGCGCCTCGCGGCCTCGCTGCCGGGCTTGCTCAGGCTCGGCACCTCGTCGTGGACCTTCCCGGGCTGGGCGGGACTCGTCTACGGCGCGGACCGACCGAAGAGCGAGGCGAGGCTCGTGCGGGAGGGACTTCCCGAGTACGCCCGCTCGCCGCTCCTTCGCACGGTCGGTCTCGACCGCGCGTTCTACCGACCGATGACCGCGGCGCAGTGCCGCGAGCTCGCCGCGCAGGCGGGCGAGGGATTCAGGTTCCTCGCGAAGGCGCACCGGGCAATCACCCATCGCTCGACCGAGGGCGCCCGCTTCCTCGATGCGACCTATGCCCGCGACGAGGTGATCCTTCCGATGCAGCATGGCTTCGGCGCCTCGCTCGGCACGATCCTCTTCCAGTTTCCCGAGATGTCCCTCCGCGGCGTCGAGGTCGCGCCGTTCCTCCGGAGCCTCGAGGCGTTCCTCGACGCGCTGCCGGTCGGCGACTTCGCGGTCGAGCTGCGCGATCGCCCGCTGCTCGGTCCGGCGCTCGCCGCGCTCCTCGCCGCGCGGGGCATCGCGGTCGGTCACGCGATCCATCCGTCGCTTCCGCCGCTCGCGGAGCAGCGACGGCTCCTCGGCGACGCGGACGATCGGGTCCGATCGCCGGCCGTGCTCCGCTGGCTCCTCCGCCGCGAGCACACCTACGAGGGCGCCCGCGAGCTCTACGAGCCCTTCGACGAGATCCGCGAGCCCGATCCCGGGAGCCGCGCGGAGTCGGTCGCCTGGTGCCTCGCCCAGCTCGACCGGGGACGCGAGGTCTTCGTCATCGCCAACAACAAGGCGGAGGGATCGGCACCGCTCACGCTGCTCGAGCTCGCGAAGGCGATGGTCGCGGACCTCGCGTCGCGTCGTGGCTGATCACGACGCCGGGGACCAACCGGGGCGACGGCGATCGGATCCCCCGAAGATCCTCAGCCGCCGCGCTCGCTCTTCGAGGGGCGGGTCTGCAGCACCGCGATGCCCGCGGCGAGGCTCGCGAGCACCATCACCGCGAAGAGCACCACCGCGGAGAGCGGCTTCTCGCCCGCCTGCCACTTCCCGAGGCGACCCCATCCGACCACCGCGTAGGCGACGGCGAGGACGAAGGGAAGCAGCATGCCGAGGTGGATCCCGATCATGGCGAGCGCCTTGGAGCGGTCGATGCGGGAGGTCATCCAGGACATCACGACCATCAGGAGCGCCGGACCGAACGTGAAGATCAGCGGCGTGAGCGAGGGCGCCGCGGCGGGCGCCTCGGTCGCGGCGCCATCGACCGCCGCCTCGACCTCCGCCTCGGCAGGCGTCGGGCTCGGAGGCGCCTTCGCCTCGCTCCACGCGAGCCCGTAGCCGACGAGCCCGAGCACGACGAGGACGAGGGCGTAGACGCGCATCCGACCGGCGGCGCTGGCGGCGTGGGTGTTCATGGACGGGAATGTAGCGGAGCGACCGAGGTCGCCGGAGCGACGACGCGCCTGGTCGGGATCGGGCAGAATGACCCGATGACTCGTCCCCGCGACGCCGCGATCTTCGATCTCGACGGCACCCTCGTCGACTCCCATGACGCCCACCTCGCCGCATGGCGGACGACGGCGCGGGAGATCGGGCACGAGCTGACCCTCGCGCAGTTCGCGGCGCAGTTCGGTCGCACGAACCCTCCCATCATCCGCGAGCTCCACGAGTGGGCCGGACGCCCGGCACCCGACGACGCGGCGATCGCCCGCTGGGCGGACCGCAAGGAGACCCTCTTCCGCGACTCGATCGCGGCGAGGTTTCCGGCGATGCCGGGCGGTCGTCCGCTCCTCGCCTCGCTTCGTTCCTCCGGCTGGTCGCTCGCGGTGGGATCCTCGGCGCCGCCCGAGAACGTGCGCCTCGCGGTGCGCGGGCTCGAGGCGGCGGAGCTCTTCCACGCCGTCGTCACCGGCGACGACGTGCGCCACGGCAAGCCGGACCCGGAGGTGTTCCTGCTCGCCGCGAGCCGGCTCGGCGTCGAGCCGCGGCGCTGCGTGGTCGTCGAGGATGCGCCCGCCGGGATCGAGGCCGCCCGCCGCGCGGGGATGGCGTCGATCGGGCTCGCCTCGAAGGGACGCACCCGCGCGGACCTCGTCGACGCGGACCTGGTGGTCGAGTCGCTCGATGTGCTCGATCCAAGGACCTTCTCGAGGCTGCTCGACGCGCGGCGCTAGCGAGGCGAGGCGTCCTTGCCTCAGCCGCCCGCCCACGGGCGGGCAGCGCGAGGATCGCCGAGCCGCGGCACCATCGCCTCGAGCGCCGCGCGGTCCTCGGCGGCGAGCTCCCTCGGCGCGACGATCGAGATCACCGCGTGCAGGTCGCCGCTGGCGCCCTTCGCGTCGGTGATCCCCTTGCCGCGCAGGCGGAGCCTCGCGCCGCTGCTCGTGCCGGGCGGGACCTTCAGGCTCACGCGACCCTTGAGGAGCGGCACGTCGATGGTCGCGCCGAGCGCCGCCTCGGCGATCGTGACCGGCACCTCGACGGAGAGGTCGAGCCCGTCGCGGGTGAACCACGGATGCGCGCCGACCCGCACGGTGAGGATCAGGTCCCCGCGCGGACCTCCGTGGAGTCCCGGCTCGCCGCGACCGCGCACCCGCAGCTTCGTCCCGTCGCCGACGCCCGCGGGGATCCGCACGTCGATCGTCTCGACTCCGCCCTCGGGATCGCGCATCCGCAGCTGCTCGGTGCCGCCGTTCGCCGCGGTCGCGAAGCCGACCGGGACCTCGAACTCGCGGTCGAGTCCGGGCGCGGGTCGCGGCGCCGCTCGACCGCGGCGGCGTCCGCCGCCCGCGCCCCGCGCCCCGCCGAAGCCGTCGCCGAACATGTCGCCGAAGATGTCCCGCAGCGCCTCGGGATCCATCTCCTGCCACGACGCGCCCTGCGGAGCGCCCGGTCCGCCCGGTCCCCCCGCCGCGCCATCGACGCCGGCGTGACCGAACTGGTCGTACTTCTTCCGCTTCTCGGCGTCGGAGAGGACCTCGTACGCCCGCTGGACCTCGTTGAACTTCGCCGCCGCGTCCGGCGCCTTGTTGAGGTCCGGATGGAGCTGCCGCGCGAGCCGACGGTGCGCGGCGCGGATCTCCTCGTCGGTCGCCGACCGTCCAAGTCCGAGGATCTCGTAGTAGTCGCGCTGCGCGGGCATCTCGCCGGACCCGTCGGGGAGCGGGGGGGCGGAGTATAGGGTCCGCGCCACGCCGCTCCCGCCGCCGCGGCGACCGGGGACGGGACCGCTAGCATCCGGTCGCGCCATGGCTGCCAACTGCTCGCGACCGGTCGTTGCCGCGGTCTCGCTGACCGTGCTTCCCTCCAAGGAGCGACCGATCGCGATCCGTCCGAGCCGCAACGGCTGGAAGCGCGCGGTCGTCCTCGGGATCGTGCAGCTCCTGATCATCGCGCACGTGATCCAGTGGTGGATCCAGGGAACGACCCTCGCGCCGATCGAGCCCTCCGAGTCGATGGAGACGCTCAAGCATGGCGTCGTCACCGTCGGCTTCATCTTCTTCGCGCTCGCCCTCGCCTCGACCGCGGTGCTCGGGCGATGGTTCTGCGGGTGGGGCTGCCACGTCGTGATGCTGCAGGACCTCTGCGGCTGGATGATGCGCAAGCTCGGCGTCCGACCGAAGCCCTTCCGATCGCGCCTCCTCGTCTACCTGCCGCTCGCGCTCGCCCTCTACATGTTCGCGTGGCCGGTGGTCTACCGGCTCGCGGTCGCGCCCTTCGTGGAGCCCGACCTCCGCTGGCCCGGCTGGTCGATCGAGCTCACCACGCAGGACTTCTGGCGGACCTTCCCCGGCGTCGCGGTCGCGGTCCCGTTCCTGCTGATCTGCGGGTTCGCGTGCGTCTACTTCCTCGGCTCGAAGGGCTACTGCACCTACGGATGCCCCTACGGCGGCTTCTTCGCGCCGCTCGACGAGCTCGCGGTCGGACGCATCCGCGTCACCTCGGACTGCGAGCACTGCGGGCACTGCACCGCGGTCTGCACGAGCAACGTCCGCGTCCACGAGGAGGTCCGCGACTACGGGATGGTGGTCGATCCGGGCTGCATGAAGTGCATGGACTGCGTCAGCGTCTGCCCCAACGATGCGCTCTACTACGGCTTCGGATCGCCGGCGCTCCGCAAGGACTCGGTCGCGCGAGGTCCGATCGCGATCGAGCCCGCGTCGCGCCCGAGGAAGGTCTACGACCTCTCCTGGGGCGAGGAGATCTGGCTCTCGATCCTCGCGGTGGTCACGCTCCTCGCGGTGCGCGGCGTCTACGACGCGGTGCCGCTCCTCTTCGCCTCCGGGATCGCGGGCTGCATGACCTTCCTCGCGTGGAAGTCGTGGCGCCTGCTCCGCGATCCGAACGTCCGCTTCCACGCGTGGCAGCTCCGCCTGCACGGACGATGGCGATCGGGCGGCGTGGCGTGGCTGGCGGGCACCGCGGTCGCCTTGGCGCTCGTCGCGCACGCCGGAGTCGTCAACGCCTCCTTCGCGCTCGCGGAGCGGGCGGATCGGCAGGTGACGATGCCGGCGCAGGCGGTCTTCGGCGAGAACGCCCTCGAGCCCTCGCCGGCGATGGCGGCGGACGCGCGGCGGGCGATCGAGCTCTACCGCCGCGCAGGCTTCGTCGGCGACGGCGGGATCGGGCTGCTCTCGACCTGGCAGGCGCGGATCGACCTCCGCGTCGCGTGGCTTCAGGCGGTGCTCCGCGACCTCGCCGGCGCCGAGGCGACGCTTCGCCGCAGCATCGAGCGGCACGGCTCCACGGAGGCGGCGGAGGCGGGGCTCGCGCGGCTCCTGATCTCGCAGCGTCGCGAGGAGGAGGCGGTCACGCTCCATCGCCGTCTCGTCGAGACCCGACCGCAGTGGGGGGCGCTCCGCGACGAGGCGATCGCCTACCTCGAGAGCGAGGGTCGCTTCGCCGAGGCGATCGAGCTCGCGCGGGTCGGCGCCGCGGCGGCGCCCGACGACCTGCGGGCGCTTCGCCGGCTCTCGCTCGTCCTCATCGAGCGGGGCGAGGACGACCTCGCGGTCGAGGAGGGCATCGCCCTCGTGGACCGGACGCTCGAGATCGCGCCGAACAATCCCTTCGCGCACCGCGCGAAGGCGCTCGGCTTCGGGCGGCTCGAACGCTTCGAGGAGGCGGTCGCCGAGATGCGCCTCGCCATCGAGCTCGAGCCCGGCGACTGGCGGCTGCGCCAGTCGCTCGGCGAGCTCCTCATGGGGATCGGTCGCGACGACGAGGCGACCCGCGAGCTCGACGAGGCGGCGAGGCTGCGGGAGGCGCCGGAGTCCCGGTGAGGCGCCGTGAGTCGCGGTGAGGCGCGGGTGCCGACCTCCTCGACCGATCGCAGCGAGGGCGGGGACGAGTAGCCTCGCCTCTGGTCAGGCGTCCGCGGACTTCAGCAGCTCGAAGAGCGCCTCGGCGCCCTCGCTCGCGTACGCCGCGCTTCGGAACGCCGGGTCCGCCATCATGCGGCTGATGCGACCGAGCGCCTGGATGTGCTCGGCGATGCGGTCCGCCGGCGACGCGAGCAGGATCACCATCCGCACCGGCTTGTGGTCGATCGCGTCGAACTCGAGCGGCTGCGTCGGCTTGCCCACCGCGGCGAGCATCCGGGTGAGCCCGGGGCACTTGCCGTGCGGGATCGCGAGGCCCTCGCCGATCCCGGTGGAGCGCTGCATCTCCCGCTCCCAGACCACCCGCTTGAGCCCGGCCGGATCGGGGATCTTGTTCTTCGCCGCGAGGAGGTCCACCAGCTCGTCGATCGCCTCCTGCTTGGTCCGCGCCGCGAGCGGGACGCGGACGGCGTCGCGGCTGATCAGGTCGAGGAGCTTCATGGATCGGGCGGCGGCGTTCATCGTTCACCGAGGCGCGGGCGCGAAGGGGCGGATGGTAGCAGCGTCGACGACCGCTCAGCCTCCGAGGAGCGCGTGGAAGCCGCCGTCCTCGTAGTGCCTTGGCTCCTCGCCCGGCACACCCTTCGGCAGGCGCACCTCCGCCGCTCGCCGTGGTCGATCGAGGCGGTCGGCGATCCACGCCGCCTGCCGCTCGTTCTCCGCGGGCTCGAGGCTGCAGGTCGCGTAGAGCACCGCTCCCGAGGGCGCGAGCAGCGGGGACGCCGCGACGGCAATGTCGCGCTGGAGCCTCGCGAGCTCCTCGAGCGATCGACGCGAGAAGCGGTACCTCGCCTCGGGTCGGCGCGGGAGCACCGCGGTGTTCGAGCAGGGCACGTCGAGGAGCGCGAGGTCGATCGATCCCGCGAGCTCCGCGAGGCGGGACTGCGGAAGCACCCGCAGCCGACCAGCAAGCTCGCCCGCGGCGAGCGCCTCGAGGTCGCGCCGCCTCCGCTCGTTTGGCTCGACCGCGACGATCTCCGCATCCGGATGGATCGCCGCGAGCTGCCGGGTCTTCGTGCCGCGACCGGCGCAGAGGTCGAGGATCCGCCGCGGTCGAAGCATCCGGGTCGCCTCGACCGGCGCGGCGCTTCCAGGGTCCTGCACCCGCGCGGCGGGATGCCTCGCGAGGAAGCCCGCGAGCTCGTCGATCGGTCCGGTCCAGATCCGGAACCCTCCGCGGTCGTGCGGCGCGAGGCGAGGATCCTCGCCGAGCTCGCCGGCGACGACGAGCGGCGGCACCATCAGCCCGTGCGCCGCGAGCCGGACCGTCGCCGCGAAGCCGTGCGCGCTCGTCCAGTGGAGGAGGAGCTCGCGACCGTGGCTCGTCTGCGCCGCGAGGCGGTCGATCGCCTCCTCGGGAAGGATCGGCGACGCGAGGCGCCACGCCGAGCCGTCGGCGAGGGGGATCAGGTCGCGGCGATCATGGAACGCGCGGACCGAGGGATCCGCGGCGGGGAGGCGCTCCGCGCGGAGCGACGCGACGCGGCGAAGCACCGCGTTCGCGAGCGAGCCGGCGCCGCGGCGGATCCGGGCGCTCGCCCACGACACCGCCTCGTCGACCACCGCGTGATCCGGCTCGCCCTCGAGGAGGAGGAGCTGCGCGGCGCCGACGAGGAGCACCGAGCGGAGCCGCGGCTCCAGCCGTCGCGGCTCGCTCCGGTCGAGGACCGACGCGAGCACCGCCTCGAGGGTGAGCCAGCGGCGCCTGACCTCCTGCTCGATCGCCCGCGCGAGCGGCGGCGCCGGGCGCAGCGCATCGCCGGGACCGAGGTCGGGGAAGCGCTCCGCGAGCGCCGCGACGCGCTCCGTCGCGATCGCCCGGGGCGCGTCCGCGTCGAGGACGGTCACGGCGAGGTCACGCCTTCGCGAGCTTCGCCGCGTCCTTCTTGAGGGCGTCCGCCTTGTCCGTCCGCTCCCAGGTGAACGTGCCGGCGCCGCCCTCGCCGGGCGTGCGGCCGAAGTGCCCATGGGTCGCGGTCGCCGAGTAGATCGGCCGGAGCAGGTCGAGCGACTCGATGATCCCGCGGGGGGTCAGTCGGAAGTGCTTGCGGACAAGCTGCGAGAGCACGTCGTCGGAGACCTTGCCGGTGCCCTGGCTGTCGACGAGGACCGAGGTCGGCTCCGCCACGCCGATCGCGTAGGAGAGCTGCACCTCGCACGCGTCGGCGAGACCGGCGGCGACGATGTTCTTCGCGATGTAGCGGGCCATGTAGGCGGCGCTTCGGTCCACCTTCGACGGATCCTTGCCGCTGAAGGCGCCGCCGCCGTGGCGACCGCGACCGCCGTAGGTGTCCACGATGATCTTGCGTCCGGTGAGGCCACAGTCGCCGTGGGGACCGCCGACCTCGAACTGCCCGGTCGGGTTCACGTGGACGGTGATCCTCGGGTTCCACCACTTCCCGAGCACCGGCTTGATGATCTTCGCGATCACCTGCTTCTTGAGCGCCGCCTGCTTGGCGGGACCGTTCCACATCGGGTCGTGCTGGGTCGAGAGCACCACCGTGTCGATGCGGATCGGCGTGAGGTCCTCGTACTCGACGGTGACCTGGCTCTTCGCGTCGGGGCGCAGACCCTTGATCAGGTTCTTCTCGCGGACCTCCGCCTGCCGCTTCACGAGCTGGTGGGCGAGGTCGATCGGCAGCGGCATGAGCGAGGGGGTCTCGCGGCACGCGAAGCCGAACATCATCCCCTGGTCGCCGGCGCCCTGCTCCTTCGCCTTGCCCTCGTGCTTCTCGTTGACGCCGCGGGCGATGTCCGGCGACTGCTTGCCGATCGCGACCGAGACGCCGCAGCTCTTGCCGTCGAAGCCCTTCCGCGCGTCGTCGTAGCCCGCCTTGAGCACGGTCTCGCGGACGATGGTCGGGATGTCCACGTAGCCGCCGCAGGTCACCTCGCCCGCGACGACCGCGAGTCCGGTGGTCACGAGGGTCTCGCAGGCGACGCGGGAGCGGGGATCCACCCGCAGCATCGCGTCGAGGACCGCGTCGGAGATCTGGTCGGCAAGCTTGTCGGGGTGACCCATCGAGACCGACTCGGAGGTGAAGAGGTAGCGGCGGGCAGGCATGGAGTTCCGATTCCGTGGCGGAGAAGGGGTGAGCCGGAGGGGTTCGAGGAGGTTCCGCCCCGCCCGGCTCCGTTCCGGGAGGACGAGGGGGTGACTATAACCCGCGCTCCCGAGCGGAGCGGTCCGGTCGATCCTCCCGGACGGGCTCGGCGGCGTCGGTGGAGGAGAAATCCCGAGGACCTTCGGCGATCCAGGAGTACCTTCGAAGCGTCGGAAGGAGTTCGTGCGAAGGTTCACCACAGGGTAGACGACCACCAGACCATGAAGACTCGACGCCGCTCCAGGCTGACCGCCACCGCGCTCGCGACGCTCCTCGTCGCGGCGGGCGCCTCCGCGGCGCCGCCGCAGGTCGCGGGCGGCGCGCCGCAGGTGGGTGGTCTGCCCGACGTCGTCGGCGGTCATGCCTCCGACCACGTGATCCTCCGGCTCGCGCCGGGCGTCGTGCCCGTCGAGGTCGGAGGTCGGTGGGGACTTCGGTCGAACGGTCGCATCGAGCGCGACTCGCTTGCGGCGCTGCGGGAGGCGCGGGCGACCCGCGTGCGACCGGCGCTCCGTCGTCCGCCCGCGGACGCCGCCCGCGCCGCGCGGGTCGGTCTCGACCGCTTCGTGATCGTGGAGCTTCCCGCCGGAAGCGATGCGCCGGCGGTCGCCGCGCGGCTCGCCCGCGTCCGCGGCGTCGAGAAGGCGGAGACCGCCGCGATCGGCGGCGTGAGCGGCGAGTTGCCGAATGACCCTCGCTTCCCCGAGCAGTGGAACCTCCGGAACACCGGGCAGGTCGCGGGCGGCGTGTACGGCACGCCCGGCGCGGACGTCGATGCCCTCGGGGCGTGGGCGTTCGGCACCGGGACGGACTCGATCGTCGTCGGCGTCCTCGACAGCGGCATCAACCAGCATCAGGACCTCTTCGGGCGCATCCTTCCCGGCTGGAACGTCCCCCAGAACTCGAGCAACACCGCGGACGTCTGCTCGAGCCACGGGACCGGGGTCAGCAGCCTGCTCGGCGGACGCGGCGACGACGGCGTCGGCATGGCGGGCATGCACTGGGCGGTGCGGTTCCTGCCGGTCGTCGTCGTGAATCCGTGCAGCGGATCGGAGGCGTTCGTCGCGGAGGGCATCGTCTTCGCCGTCGACGCCGGGGCGGACATCCTGAACATGAGCCTCGCCTACTCGGTCGGCAGCGACCTCTTCCGAAGCGCGATCCTGTACGCCGCCGACGCCGAGGTGATCATGGTCGCCGCGAGCGGCAACAACGGCGCGTCGCAGCTTCCCTTCCCCGCGAGGTGGCCGGAGGTGATCGCCGTCGGCGCCTCGAACAACCAGGACCTCCGCTGGTCGAGCTCCGGCTACGGCACCAACATGTCGATCGTCGCGCCGGGGCAGCGGGTGCTGCGGGCATCGAACACGGCGACCTACTCGGTCTCCGACGGGACGAGCTTCGCGGTGCCGCACGTCTCCGGCACGATCGCCCTGATGCTCTCCCGCAATCCCTACCTGACGCCCGCCGAGGTCCGCGCGATCCTCGAGCAGACCGCGACCGATCTCTCGCCGCCGGGCTACGACCTTCCGACCGGCTTCGGTCGGCTCGACGCGGCGGAGGCGCTCGCGTCGACGCCGATCCCGGGCGACCTCGACGCCGACGGCGTCGTGATCGGCCCGGACCTCGCGATCCTTCTCGGCGCGTGGGGACCCTGCCCGACGACCGGCAACTGCGCCGCGGACATCGACCGCGACGGCGAGGTCGGCGGCACCGACCTCTCGATCATGCTCGGGGCGTGGGGCGGCTGAGCGACCGTACGGTCGCGATCATTCGACCGGCGGCATCCGCGGAGCGGATTCCAGACGGCCGAGCAAGGCGTCCGCGGCTACGATCGCCGCGACCTTCACGGTCCGAGCGGAGCCTTCCCATGGCGGTGCGGATGGAGCTCTCGCGGGTCTTCATCCGCGAGATGACCGACATGCAGATCATCGAGTTGAGCGAGGTCGGCGGCAGCCGAACCTTCCCGATCGTGATCGGTCTGCCGGAGGCGTTCGCGATCGAGCGCCGCCTGAAGGGCCTCGAGATCCCCCGACCTCAGACCCATGACCTCCTCGCCTCGACGATCCGCGCCCTCGGCGGCACGCTGACCTCGATCGAGATCCACGACCTCAAGCAGGGGACCTTCTTCGCCAAGCTCGTCATCGAGCGAGGCGAGGAGCGGATCGAGGTGGATTCTCGTCCCTCCGACGCGATCGCCCTCGGCGTCGCCGAGGAGGTCCCGATCTTCGTCGCCGAGGAGGTGCTCGAGCAGGCGTCGAACGACCCGCAGCTCGCGGCGGAGCTCGAGCAGGCGACCTCCGGCATGACGGAGGGCGAGGTCGAGGACGCCGGCGACCTCCTCGAGGAGGAGGACGAGGACGACGAGGCGCCGTGGCAGTGAGCGACGCGAGCGGGGAGGCGACGAGCCCGGTCGCGGAAGCGGGGTCGATGGATCCGCTGCCGCGGGAGCTTCTTCTCCCGCGCGAGGGTCGCCCGACGGGAGTCCTCAAGGAGCGCGCCGAGGACTTCCTCGTCGAGGAGCTACCGCTCTACGACCCCTGCGGCGAGGGCGAGCACCTCTACCTCGGCGTGCAGAAGCGTCACATGCCGCACGGCGAGCTGATCCGCCTGCTGCAGCGCCACTTCGGGGTGGACGAGTCGGCGATCGGCGCGGCGGGCATGAAGGACCGGATCGCCTTGGTGCGGCAGACCCTCTCGGTGCACCTCCCTGGTCGCGCGAGGTCGGGACCCATCGGGGCGATCGACCTCGGCACCGACCGCGCCACCGTGCTGTGGGCGGCGTGGCACTCGAACAAGCTCCGCCGCGGGCACCTCAAGGGCAACCGCTTCGTGATCCGGATCCGCCGGATCGATCCGCTCGCGGCGCCCGCGATCTGGCGGCGGCTCCGCCACCTCGCCGCGCAGGGCACGCCGAACTACTTCGGTGCGCAGCGATTCGGCTATCGACGGAACACCCACCGGCTCGGGGCGCTCCTCCTCGCGCAGGACTGGGAGGGTCTCCTCGGCGAGCTCGTCGGCGCGCGGGGCTCCGCGTATCCCGATCATCAGAGGGCGTGCCGCGAGGCGTTCGACGAGGGCCGCCTCGCGGAGGCGCTCGCGGGCTGGGGCGCGAACGACCACTCCGAGCGCACCGCGCTCCGCAAGCTCGAGAAGTTCGGGAAGCCGCGCCGCGCGGTGCTCGCGGTGGGGGACCACACCCGGAGCTTCTGGGTGAGCGCGCTCCAGGCGGCGGCGTTCAACCGGCTGCTCGATGCCCGCCTCCGCGCGGGCAGCCTCGCGTCGCTCGGCGAGGGCGACGTCGCGTTCCGCCACCAGGGTGGGGCGTGCTTCCTCGTCGGCGCCGAGGACCTCGCGGGCGACGCGCTCGCCCCGCGCCTCGCGCGGGGCGAGATCTCTCCCGCGGGTCCGCTGTGGGGCGCGAAGCTCCTCGCGGCCGGCGGCGCGACCGCCGCGGTCGAGCGACACGCGCTCCGCGAGTTCGGCGTCGATCCGGCGTCGCTCGAGTCAGGTCCCGACGCCGCGCCCGGCGCGCGGCGACCCTACCGCGTCTTCCCCGGCAGCCCCGAGCTCGACGCGGGCGTCGACGAGCATGGCGGCTACGTCAAGGTCGCCTTCGATCTCCCCAAGGGTGCCTTCGCGACGGTCGTGCTGCGCGAGTTGATCGACGAGCAGCCCGCCGAGCCTCGCCCGGGTGGCGAGCTCGACGCGGAGGAGTGATCCGCCCGCACCCGGCCTGGCGCGATCGCCGATCACGACGCCCGCGTCCGGATCGCGATAGGGGGGACCGCTGACTGCAAGCGTGGACCGCGGGCGTCCCGCCCGCACCGTCGAGGTTCGAGGCGGACCCGATGCGGGCAGGATGCCCGCGGTCCACATCGGACTCGAACGATGTCCTCCACTCTCCCGCGAGCGGAGCGACGCGGGGGGCTCTCCTCTCGCGCGGAGATCGCCGAGCCCGCGGCGGAGGTCCGACTGGAAGACGGCAGTTGACTCCGAACGTGGACCGCTGACTGCAAGCGTGGACCGCGGTCGTCCCGCCCGCACCGTCGAGGTTCGAGGCGGACCCGATGCGGGCAGGATGCCCGCGGTCCACATCGGACTCGAACGATGTCCTCCACTCTCCCGCGAGCGGAGCGACGCGGGGGCTCTCCTCTCGCGCGGAGATCGCCGAGCCCGCGGCGGAGGTCCGACTGGAAGACGGCAGTTGACTCCGAACGTGGACCGCTGACTGCAAGCGTGGACCGCGGGCGTCCCGCCCGCACCGTCGAGGTTCGAGGCGGACCCGCATGAGTCCGTCACTCTCCCGCGAGCGGAGCGACGCGGGGGAGTCGGGCTTCGAGCGCAGCGAGAAGTCCGGTGGGGGTGGTTCGAAGCACGATGCTCGGCGACCGGCGTCGTCGTGACGCGTGCGCCCGTCGACGCTTGTCCCGAGTCGTGCCACCCTCACCCGCCTCGCGAACTGCGTTCGCGAGGCGACCTCTCCCGCTCGTCGCGGCGCTCCTCGCGGGAGAGGTGAAGGGTCGTTGGCTGCGCAGGGCGCCGCCAGGACCGCTTGACCATGCTTGACCAGGCTTGACCAGGCTCGCCCGCCGCGAGCAGGTTGCGACCAACGAGGACGCGATGCTCGCCTACGGCATCGAGCACGCCGCCGCGATGCGGGCGGTGGCGGAGGACCCGCCGGGTCGGTCACGGGAATGAGGAAGGCGCGGGTCCGGGCGACCGGGGGCCGAAGCAGCGGCGAGGGCTTGGGACGACGCGTGCCTTGCGAGCCCGAGAGGATCAGGTCTGCGCGGCGTCGATGAACGAGCGGCTCGACTCACCGCGATTCGCCGACGACCTCGAGCAGACCCGCCAGATCCACCGCCTCGGCGCCGGGCGAGAGCGCCCGCGTCGCGAGCGCCGGCCCTTCATGGACGACGAGGCAGCGCGGGGCGCGGCCGCCTCGACCCCGCATCGCCGTGGCGAGGCGGAGCATCGGGGCGGCGAACTCGGGACGCACCGTGCGGGTCGCCTTCGCCTCGACGAGCATCGCCTCGCCGCGCGGCGTGGGCACCACGAAGTCGACCTCCAGCCCGCGGCGGTCGCGGAACCAGAAGAGCTGCGGCGGCCTGCCCGCATTGACCTGCGCCTTGAGGATCTCCGCAGCGACGAAGCCCTCGAAGACGCTCCCCACGAACGGCGAGCGGCGCAGGTCGGCGTCGCTCGCGATGCCGAGCAGATGGCAGGCGAGCCCCGAGTCGATGAAGTAGACCTTCGGGCTCTTGACGAGCCGCTTGCCGGCGTGGTCGTGCCAGGGATGCACGAGCGCGATGACGCCGGTCGTCTCGAGGATGCCGAGCCACTGCGAGATCGTCGGGACGGAGACCCCGAGCGGCGCCGCGAGGTCGGTGCGGTTGAGGACCTGGGCGTGCCGCGTCGAGAGCAGCGCGAGGAAGCGGCGAAAGGTCGCGAGATCCCGCACCGCGAGGATCGAGCGGACGTCGCGCTCGACGTAGGTCTGCAGGTACGAGGCGAACCAGAGCGATCGGTCGCGCGGACGCCTGAGGACCTCGGGGTAGCCGCCGTCGATCATGGTGACCTTCGGGGTCTCCTGCGTGGAGAGCGGCAGCAGGCGGAGGATCGCCGCGCGGCCGGTCATCGACTCGGAGACGCCTTCCATGAGGCTGAAGTCCCGCGATCCCGTCAGGAAGTAGCGGCCGCGACGCGAGGGCGCGGCGTCGATCCTCGCCCGCACCCACGGAAAGATCTCCGGCACGTTCTGGACCTCGTCGAGGATGACCGGCGTCCGCAGCGACTCCATGAACGACCGCGGGTCGGTGCGGATCTGCGTCACCAGATCCGGCTCCTCGAGCAGGCGGTAGTCGGCGTCCGGGCGAAGGCTTCGAAGGAGCGTCGTCTTGCCGGCGCGGCGAGGACCGGTGAGGACCACCGCGGGGAACGCCTTCGCCGCCCGCTCGAGCTGCGACGCGAGCCGGCGGGCGACCTCGCCGCGGCGCGGACGCGGAGACGGCGGGGGGGCGGGCTGTGCAACCATGGGACAATCCTAAGGTGGCGATTTACGATTGTCCATACCGGATCGGGCGGTCGGCCGGCGGTGCGGGTGCTGCGAGCGGCATGCGGATCAGAGGCGAAGGACCTGCCGCATCTGCTCGGCGGCATCGCCCCGCGGGTCGATGCGATGCGCCTGCCAGCCGAGGCGCGTCGCCGCCTCGACGTTCTCGGGGAGGTCGTCGAAGAGGATGATCTCGCGTCGGGACCGCCCGACCTCGCGCTCGAACGCCCGGTAGATCCGCTCGTCGGGCTTGTGGAATCGAAGCAGGTGCGAGGCGTGCTTGTGGTGCAGGCGGGCGAACGCCGCCACGCCTTCGAGCCATCGCCAGTGGCTGACGTTCGTGTTGGAGAGGCAGGCGGTCGCGAGTCCCGCCGACTCGATCTCGTCGAGCAGCCGGTCGATGCCCGGATAGGGCTCGATCACCCAGACGCGATGGATCGCCTCGATCTCCTCGGGCGAGTAGCGACCCGCGCTCAGGTCGCTCATCGCGCGGTAGTACGGTCCGCACTCCATCGCCCCGACCTGATAGCGCTCGATCAGGGCGAGCCGTGGCGCGTCGCTTGGAAGGTGCTCCCAGCCGCCGCGGAACTCGACGCCCGCGTCGCGGCACGCCGACGCGAGGTCGGGCTGCAGGCGGATGAAGACGCCGCCGAGGTCGAAGCAGACGAGGGAGGGTCGTGCAGGCATGTGGTGCGGAGCCGGCTCGACCTCAGCCACTCAGTCGAGCAAGATCGTCGAGGTCGCGCGGGCGACCCAAGGCCCGCTTGTTGGCCTTCAGCTGCTCCAGACCGATCACCTTCGTCGGCACCTCGAAGGCGCCGTCGACCGCATGGGTCCACACTTCCTCCCAGGTCGTGCCGGCAAGTCGCGTGAGCAGGTCGATCCGCCACGGGCTATTGCCAAGCTGGATCACGCGACCGGGCTCGGTCAGATCGGCGGTCGTGACGCCGAGCGATCCGAACCCGAACGCGGCGAGCGCGTCCAGGACGCGCTGCGCGTTCTGCTGCGTGGGGCGGACGAGGAGACCGATGTCTCCGGTGAAGCGGGGCGCGCCATGATGGGCGACCGCGTAGCCGCCTACGACGACGTACTCAACCTTCCGGGAGTTGAACCACTCGAGCAGTTCTCTGTAGTCGGGGTGGAGAGCCATCGAAGCCGAGCGAACGGTACCACTGCCGCCGCAACTCCTCCACGTGTCGGACCCGCTCCGCGGGCGGTCGGGAGAGCCAGTAGGCGAGGCTCCGCCGGTCGTCGTCGGCCTCGCGGTCGGTCGTGACTCGGATCACTCGCTCGATCGGCTGCATGGGGCGAGTCTAGGTCGAAGCCGTCGCGCCGACGGCGGACGATGGACTCCGCGTCCTGCCCCGCCGCGACCGGAAGAACCGCTGCAGCAGCTCGACCGACTCCTCCGCGAGGACGCCGCCGTGGACCTCGACGCGGTGGTTGAGGCGGGGGTCCTCGGCGATCCGGTAGAGCGTGCCGCAGGCGCCCGCCTTGGGGTCGCTCGCCCCGAAGACGCAGCGGTCGAGCCGCGCATTGACGAGGGCTCCTGCGCACATCGGGCAGGGCTCGAGGGTCACCGCCATCGAGCAGCCCATCAGCCGCCATGAACCAAGCCGCTCGCCGGCGCGTCGGAGCGCGACGATCTCCGCGTGCCCGGTCGGGTCGCCGCTCGCCTCGCGGTCGTTGGCGGCATCGGAGATCACCTCGATCGCGCCGTCGCGCTCGCGCCAGATCACCGCCGCGATCGGCACCTCGCCGCGATGGGCGGCGCCTGCGGCGAGCCGCAGGGCGCGCCGCATCATCCGGAGGTCCGCCTCCCCGAGCTCGGGTCGCGCCGCAAGCACGCGCCGGTCGGACGCGAGGGCGCGGCGCAGCAAGCGCCGCACGAAGAAGGAGCCTCGCCGCGCGCCGCGGATCACGGCCAGGGTCGTCCCGCGTCGCCGCCGCCGCCGCCCGAGCCGGCGCCGCCCGGACCATCGCCCGGATGCTCCGGAGGATGCATCGGCTCGTCCGCGTCGCCGTCCGGCTCCCTCGCGCCGCGCGGCACCGTGCCGCGCGGGGGAGGCTCCGCGCTCGCCGCGGGCACCGCCGCGGCGGTCGCGGGCTTCCGGCGCCAGCGCCGCATGCGGTCGAGCGCTCCCCGCATCACCGATCCCTCCGCGATCCGCTCGGGCGGCATGAGGACGAGGAGCACGATTCCGAGCTCGTAGAGCCCATAGAGCGGCACGAGGAGCAGCATCATCGAGACGAAGTCGGGCGGCGTCATGACCGCCGCGAGCACGGTCAGCCCGAGGAGCGCGTAGCCGCGGTTCCTCCGCAGCGTCTCGACCCGGACGATCCCGACCCAGCCGAGGAGGAGGATCACGAGCGGCATCTGGAACGCGATCGCCATCGCGAGCGCGACGAGGAGCACGAAGTCGACGTACTCGCGGAGCCGGAAGGAAGGCAGGACGCTGCGGTCGCGGGCGAGCGCCGCCGAGCGGATCTCGACGCCGCCGCCCTCGAGCGGCACCACCACCCGGATCTGCGCGGTGCGGGCGTCGATCCAGGCGTCGCCCGCGTGGAGCTCGCTCGGCACCTCGCGCAGGATCGGAAGCGACGCGGGGCGCGGCGCGGAGGTCGAGACGTCCGCCGATCCCCCGCTCGTCGGCGAGGGAGCGTCCTTCGGTTCCGTGCTCGTCGCATGAGTCGCCGTCGCCGTTGCGTCCCGAGGCTCCGTCGGCTCCCGCGCCCCCGGGTCGCTCGGCGCGGTCTCCGTCGCCGCGGGCGAGCGCGGCGCGTCCGCGACCTGTGCCGGCGACGTCGGATAGACCTCGGTCGGATCGTGCTGCCCGAAGCCGACGAGGAAGAGCAGCATCAGCGGCAGCATGATCCAGTAGAAGACCGCGAGGCCGATCACGACGAGCGTGGCGCTCGCCGGCATCAGGAACCGCGCGAAGCGCCTCTCGTGCAGGTAGAGCCCCGGCTCCACGAACCGCCAGAGCTGGAAGACGAGCCACGGCGCCGAGAGCACGAGCGCGACGATCACGCTCAGGAAGAGGTCGGTGGTGATCGCCTCGATCGGGCTGAGCGCCTGGACCTGCGTGGGCAGCGCCTGCGCCTCGAGCGCGTCGTAGAGCGGACGCGTCAAGACGTCGCGGATCGAGTCGGCGAAGACGAACGCGACGACCGCGAGGGGCAGCGGGATGATCAGGGCGAGGATCACCCGCCGGCGGAGCTCCTCGAGGTGCTCGCCGAAGGACATCACCGCGCCGGGAGGCGGCGCGTCGTCGTCGGGTCGCGGTCGAGGGTCGGTCGGCATCATCGCGGACCGTCACGATAGCGGTCAGGAGGCGGCGCGATCGAGACCGAAGAAGCGGACCGCGTTCGCGTCGAGGATCCGCTCCATCTCGAGGGGATCGATTCGGCGGAGCTCGGCGAGCCGCGCGGCGACGAGACCGACGAGGCGGGGCTCGTTCGGTCGCACCGTGCGGTGGGGCTCCGGCGTGAGGTAGGGACTGTCGGTCTCGACCATGAGGCGATCGAGCGGGACGATCGCCGCGGCCTCCGCGACCTCGGGCGCGCCTCGGAAGGTCACCACGCCGGTGAAGGAGATCGCCGCGCCGAAGTCGAGGACCGCCCGCGCCGCGTCGGGTCCTTCGGTGAAGCAGTGAAAGACGAATCGCTCGCGCGGAAGCCCGCTCGCCGCGAGGATCGGCAGCAGGTCCGCCACCGCCTTGCGGCTGTGGACGACGATCGGCTTCGCGAGACCCTCGGCGGTCCACGCGGCGAGGTGCCCGAGCTGCGCCTCGAGCACGTCGCGCTGCGCCGCGAGGCTCGGCGTCGGATAGTGGCGGTCGAGTCCGAGCTCGCCCCACGCGACGCAGCGCGGATGCGTGCCGACGCGTCGAAGGACCTCCCAGTCGATCGGCTCGCCGCAGTGGAGGGGATGCACGCCGGCGGAGCAGAAGACCCGCGGATCGACCGAGGCGATCGCGAGCGCCCGCTCCGCGTCGGCGCTGCCGACGGCGATGGTGATCATCGCCCGCACGCCGGCCGCCTCCGCCGCGTCGGCGACCTCGCGCTCGCGACCCGCGAAGACGCGCGAGGTCAGGTGGCAGTGGGTGTCGATCATCGCGATGGCTCCGGCGCGGAGGCGGGCGCGACGAGCTGGGGCGGCGCGGCGGTCCGCACCTCGCCTGCCCGCGTCAGGCCGAGCCGCATGACGAGCGGACCGAAGAGCTCGTGGATCGCGATGACCGCGAGGAGGAGCGTCGCGAGGTCGTCGCTCCACGGCAGTCCGTCGAGGCTCCGCCTCGCCTCGCCGACGAGCCCGATCGAGAGCCCCGCCTGCGAGACGAACGCGGTCCAGAGCCACCACCGCGCGGGCGCCGGCACGCCCGCGAGCGACGCGCCGGCGGTGGTGGAGGTCCACAGCAGCACGAGGCGGACCACGACGATCGCGAGGGCGGCGGTCCAGAGCGTCGCGAGGCTCGCGAGGTTCACCGACGCGCCCGCCACCGCGAAGAAGACGCAGCAGACCGGAAGCAGGAGGCGCTCGCCGGCGTGGCGCAGGCCGTCCCCGGAGCCGCGGAGGTTCGCCTGCACGAAGCCCGCGGCGAGGCCCATCAGGAGCGGCGCCGTGCCCGCCACCTGCGCGACCACCGCGATCACGAAGGCGATCACCAGCACGAACGCGTCGAGCTGCCCGGGGATCCCGCGGGCGACCGCCCGCACCGCGGCGCCGACCGCGGCGCCGAGGGCGATCGAGCCGAGGAGATGCCACGCGAGCGAGGGCGCGAGGCTCGTCCATCCCGCGGCGCCCGCGTCGTCGCCGGAGGCGGCGACGATCCAGAAGAGCGTCATCGCGAAGAGGACGATGAGCACGAGGTCCACGAGGACGGCGAACGTCATCGAGAGGTCCGCCATCGGACCGCGGGCGCGGACCTCCTTGAGCACCGCGATGATCACCGCCGGCGAGTTCGAGAACGCCAGCAGCGCCGCGACCGCGGCGATCGCGAGGCGCGGCTCCTCCGCGCCGAGCTCCCCCCCGAGCCTCGGCAGCACCACGAGCGGCAGCAGGAGCATCATGCCGCCGATCACCGCGACGCTCTGGAGCGGCAGCACGATCCTCACCTGCCGCAGGAGGTCGCGCAGGCGGTCGAGGCGAACCTCGCCGCCCGCGACGAAGGCGATGACGCTGATCGCGAGCCCATCGACGAGCTTGAGCGAGGCGATCTCCTCGGCGGAGAGCGCGAGGGGGAACCACGACGGTCGGATCGCCGCGGCTCCGGGACCGAGCAGCACGCCGAGCAGCAGGTAGCCGCAGATCCGCGGCAGCCGCAGCGCCGCGAGGAGCTCGCCGCTGATCCACGCCGCGAGCAGCAGGATCCCGAGGCCGAGGACGAGCCCGCGTCCGCCCTCGGACGCGGCGTCGCCCGCCACCTGTCCGCCGAGGACGAGGAGCGCCGCGAGGGTCGCGAGCAGCGCCAGCGACCGCCTCATGCCGCCGCTCCGACGAGGCGGTCGGCGCCGTCGCGGCGGCGGAGCCACCATGAGCGGAGGGGAGGCAGGAGGCTCGAGAGGAGCCCGGCGAGGACGACCGCGGTCAGCGTCGCCCGAGAGGCGAACGAGTCGTCGGCGAGCACCGCCGCGACCGCGATGGCGACCGCGATCGGCGCCTGGCGGATGCCCGCGAGGCGGAGGGGCGTGCGGGAGGGAAGCTCCTCGCCTGCGCCGACGAGGACGCGCCGCATGATCGGAGGCTTCGTCGTCGCGCGGGAGGCGGCGAGGACGACCGCGACGACGAGGATCGCGCCGCCGAGCCTCACGTCGAGGAGCGTGCCGGCGGTCGCCTGAAGAAGGATCGCGCCGGCGTGCTCGCCGCGGCGGATGACGTCCTCGAGGTTCCGAAGCGGCGCCCCGGGCAGGTTCGCGAGGACCGCGCCCGCGAGCAGCCCGGAGAGGAGCGGCGAGATCCCCGTCGCGTCGGCGATGCCCGCGACGAGGCAGACGAGCCCGACGAGGACGACGAGCATCTGCGGCGAGCTCCGCTCGACCTGACCGAGGAGGAAGCGGGTGCCGATCCCCGCGACGAGCGCGGTCGCGACGAGCAGGAGCGTCCGCGGCGCGATCAGTCCGACCTCGACGGCGCCGCCTGCGTCGAGGGGCAGGGCGACCACGCCCGAGAGGATCACCGCGGCGATCGAGGAGAGACCTGCCGCCGCCGACGCGAGCACCGCGACGCGACGCGTCCGGTCGCTGAGCTCGACGCGGAGCGACCGCGTCTCCGGCGCCCAGCCGAGGTTCGCGGCGACGAGGACCGACGCGGCGAGGATCGCCCCGCCGAGCGGAAGCGGCTCGCGACGGTCGATCGCCCACAGGAGCGCCGCCGCGACGAGCAGACCCGCAAGGATCGATGCCGCCGCGTCGAGGCTCGTCCAGCGCCAGGCGACGCTGGGCACCGCGGCGAGGAGCCGGCGACGCGCCTGCAGGCCGACGATGAGCCCGACCCAGCCGAGCGCGACGATCACCAGCGGTCGGACCGCCGCGACGATGCCGTCGTCGACGAGGTCAAGACCGCCCGGACCGATCGCGACGCCGGCGATCACCGCGAGCCAGCCGCCCGCCGCGAGCGCCGCGACGGCGCGGTGCCGATGCAGGCGGCGGGAGATCGGCGTGCCCGCGGCGATCGCGAGCCCCGCGAGGGCGAGCACCGCGAGGAGGATCCGCGCCAGCGGCGGCAGGAAGTGCTGCTGCGGCACGCTCTCCACGAGCGCCGTGACGAGGTCGCCGGTCGCGTCGCCCGCGGGCGCCACGTCAGGCGCCCCCCGGCAGCCCGATCGACGAGAGCAGGGGCAGCACGCCGCCGATCGGTCGCTGGTCCGGTCGCATCTCGGCGATGAACCGCTCGAGCGCCGCGACGCGGTCGCGGGTGGTGATCGAGATGATCACCCGGCTGCCGGTCTCGCGCGGCAGCAGCGCGGCGAGTCCGGCGAACATCGGCATCTCCTCGCGGATGATCGCCCCGAGCCCCTTCGAGTCGACGACCGTCGCGCCGGTGATGCCGACGTCGAGGAGACCCGTCGCGAGGGGATCGAAGGACTCCTCATTGCGGGCGATGAGGACGACCAGGCACCGCTCGGCGGCGGGATCAGCCATGGGAGGCGTCCTCCTTCCGCATGCGCTCGAGGAGGTCGGCGGGACTCGTCGCCGCGAGAAGCCGCTCGACGGCGCCCTCGGCGGAGATGATGCGGGCGAGGCGGGCGAGGAGGCGCACGTGCTGCCAGGGGTCCTCGGGGCTCCCAAAGATGGCGAGGACGAGGCGGACCGGGATCCCGCCGTCGGCGTAGTCGATTCCCGCCGGCGCCGCCACGAGCGCGACGACCGGGCTCGCGAGTCCGGGCAGGAGCGCGTGGGGCAGGGCGATGCCGCGATCGATCACCGTCGAGCACTGCGCCTCGCGGCGCTCGAGACCCTGCTCGACCTCCGCGGCGGAGAGGGCAGAGATCGACGCGACCGCCGCGCCGAGACGGCGGAAGAGGCTGGCGCGGTCGCCCGGCGGGTCGAGGACCAAGGACAACTCGGGTCGCAGATGGGCGGCGATCTGCATGACGACGCGAGCGTAGGCGGAAGGGCGGTGGATCGCGAGGGGCGGAGCGGAGACCTCAGGGCGGCGGTCACGCGCGGATCCGAGCGTGGTCGCGGACGAGCGCCACGAAGCGATCAGGTGGCGACGCGCCGGGCGACTGACGCCAGCGTTCCCGAGACGACCCATGGCGTGCCTTCCGGGGCGCATGCGGCGAGCGCGGGCGTCAAGGTTGATCTCAAGGTCGATCTCAAGGTCGATCTCAAGGTCGATCTCAAGGTCGATCTCAAGGTCGATCTCAAGGTTGATCGTGCTCGCTCAGGGATCGCGAGGCGAGTCCGCCTCGGGCGTCCAGAAGACGATGCCGTGCGCCTCGGCGAGCGGCGTGAGCTGGGACGGCCCCGGCGGCTCGCGAGCGGGCGGCGTGGTCATGGAGGCGACCGGCACGCTCGCCTGGCGGAAGTAGCGGCTCATGACGCCGGGACGACCGACGACGGTGAAACGCACCGGCGAGGTGGTCCGGTTGACCGTGCCATGCCAGCGCTGCGGCGGCACGACGACGACTCGACCGGGTCCCACGTCGGCGATCGGCACGATCACGCCCTCCCGCACGCCGGTGAAGGTAAGCGTTCCCTCGAGCACGCGGAACCACTCCTCGAAGGCGTGTCGGTGGGGCGGCGGACCTCCGCCGGGCTGGGCGAGGACCTCGACGACGTCGAAGGAGCCGTCGGTCTCGGCTGCATCGACGAGGATCGCGACATGGTTCCCGCCCGCGACGACGCCGAGGAACGGCTCGCGGATGCTGGGCGGCTCGGTGCTTGGCGTCGCGGGCATCGGGGGGTCCTCAAGATGAAGAGGGAGGATGGGCGGCATCGCGGCGGTGCGACGACGCCGGTCACGCCGGTCACGCCGATCATGATCGCGCGGATCTCGCGCCGCGGGCGAGGAGATCCTCGGCGACGCGGCGTCGCCGGCGTCGGACGTCAGTCGACGAGCCGGATCCGATGCTCGTACCAGCCGCCGCCGATCGGGGTCGAGCGGACCTCGCCGCGGGCGCCGATGAACCGTCCCGTGCCGCCGATCACCGCCCGAAGGATCGCCTGATCGCTCTGCGGCGCATGCTGCTGGTAGGGATGCGATCCCATGATGACGAGGCTGTCGTCGGAACCATGCCAGTCGAGCTCGACGTGGGTCATGCGGTGCTCGCGGGCGCCGTCCTCTCCCGGGAGCGGATCGCCGCCGCTCTTGACGACGATCATGGTCCCGGTGCAGATGC
>Ga0194119_10002895_pt1 | contig 28346 bp, 20 predicted proteins | sample TA2MahC100mmetaG_FD_148620 | JGI IMG/M metagenome (GOLD analysis project Ga0194119, IMG submission 148620) | Freshwater microbial communities from Lake Tanganyika, Tanzania - TA2015018 Mahale Deep Cast 100m | ecosystem: Environmental > Aquatic > Freshwater > Lake | place: Tanzania: Lake...
TCCCTCGTTGGTCCCAAAGCTGGCACGGGTGAAAGCCAGGTCTCCCGTGATGTCAGAGCCAGCTGCGGGAACGGTGTAGAACTGCATTGCACCACCGATGGCGCTTCGGCCGTACATCGAGGAAGCGGAACCCTTCACGAACTCGACTCCCTGGAGCGCGGTGACAGGGATCATGGCGAGATCGGCGCTGCCATTCAGTTGGCGCAGCGCCACACCATCAACGAGGGTCAGCACATCCGCCGTGTCGCGCAGTCCCCGAGTCGTGACGCGGGTGAAAAAGTTGCCTTGCGTGGCGTGCTGGAGCCCAGCCACTGTTCGAAGCGCTTCATCGAAGGACGCCGTGGCGGTATCCCGGAGTTCCGGCCGGCTGACGGAGGTCACCAGGAACGGGACGCGCAGCGCATCCTCGCGAGTCTTGCTCGCGGTTTCGATCACGGTAGCGGTGGGCGTCACATCGAGTTCGAAGTCGGCCGAGGAGGCCGCCTGAAGGACGCGTTCCGTCTCTCGCAGCGCAAAGCCCTCTGCCACCGCCGTGATCCGATACCTTCCGGGAGGCAATCGTTCAAGCCGATACTGTCCGGTGTCGGAGGTTCGAATGGTGCGCCTGGCAGGTCCGTAGACGTCGACCATCGCGGCCGCGATCAGAAGACCCTGCGGGTCTTTTACTGCTCCCTCTAGTATGATCGCCGTCTGGGATGTCAACGGAAAAACCGCCAGGGCTGCTATCAGGGACAGTTTGGTGTGCAACGTCAGACCTCGAGTGGGATGCGGGCCGCGGCGGCTTTCCGGGGGCGGCCCAGTGTTTTCGAAAGAGAACGACTCCAGTACATGAGGAGACCTGTGACGGTGAGAGCCACGGGCGACAGACCGGCAACCAAGTACGCCACCATCACGCCATAGAAGGCGACCGTGCCCCAGCGTCCTCCGAACCGGCCGAAATGCAGCGGATACATGAGCAACGCAGCTTGGGAAGCGCGATTCGCATCGGAGAACCGCGCACTGCGGATGACGGCGCCCGTACCGGGTTCCAGGTAGACCCAGTTCAGTCCGATCCGATGCCAGTCGCGGACTTCCTTCGTGCGAATCGAAACCGGATCGCCAGGCTTTTTCGGAAACGCCAGCGAAACAAACCGTGTGCCCGGCTGCGCCTGCATCGCCCTCTGTACGAATTCTTCCAGGCGAACGGTCGAAGCGTTCCAAGCGGTAAGGGCACGAGGGCTTGTCGTGATTTCGCCGCCTGCAACCGCCCGAATGACGGACTTGTAGATGCCTGGAAACGAGAAGTACATCCCGGTGAACGCAATGAAGAACACCGCCGCGCTCGAATAGAATCCGATGAGTTTGTGCCAGTCATAGTTCTGGCGTTGCCAACGTGCGTCGCGCAGGAAGCTGAATCCGAAGCGCCAACGCGGCAGTCCTGGCCACCAGACGATTAGTCCGGAAACGCTCATGATCAGCGCGGTCAATCCGACGAAGCCGTTCAGGAACATGCCTGTGTCTCCGAGGAGCAGTTTCGCGTGCAGTTCGTAGAACCACTGCATCCACTTGCCGTGGTAATCCTCCTGCCCGGTGATGGCGCCGGAGTACGGGTCGATGAATGTCTGGATGCGATGGCCTTCGGGCGAGTTTGTCCAGAAGTTCATGCCTGTGGCGGGTCCACCGTCCCAACTCACCGAGGAAAGCTGGTCCGCCGGGCGGACGGCTCGGATCCGCGCTGTCAACTCATCCAGAGTTAGCCGCTCGCCCCGAGGTGTCACGTAGGCGGTGCCGGGAACCGTCAGCCGGTTCAGTTCGTACCTGAAGACGACGATCGAACCGGTCAAGCAGACCACTGCGAGAACGGGTCCCAGCAGTAGAGCCAGCCAGAGGTGAACGTTGAAAGTCCAACGACGCCAGGCAACGGTCCGCGGGGATTGTAGAAATGGCGATTCGGAGAGCTTCATCAAGCGGTTCTGTAAGCCTCGATCATAGGCTGGAGTACTGGTGAGCCGGCGCTTCTTTTCCACGAATGATCGATTCGGAGCCATGGGCGGCTATGACCTGCCGGTGAGTGGCGGCTACCAGAAGCACGCGTAGATATGCTTTTCAGCCTGGCGCCTAGGCCAGGTCATACGAAGATCAGGCCGCTCGGCGCGCGAAAAGGCCGACAGTGGGAATCCGCGGGGAGCGTGTTTTTTGCCGTTGCATTCTTTTAATGCCAGCGTCAGACCTGCTCGCGCTGAGACTCTCCGCCGCCGGGTAGGTCTTCGCGCAGTCTCCGTTGAACGAAGGTCGCTTCTCGGATGCTCCGCCCGCCCAACTGAACTTCCAGCCCAGTCATGAGAAAACACAACCAGGTATCGAGCCTGGGCTCAAAATCGCCGGTCCGGAATGCTGGAACCGTCCGCCAGAGCATCGACTAGCTGGCCCTCAGGCAGTCCGCGAATGTGCTCGACGTTGGTTTGGGCCCGGTCGACCATGTGTTGCCTTTCGCCGAGCGCCGCCGTGTGATGGGCGTGAACTGGAAGCCCGAGGTCCTCGAGCCCGCTCGCCGAAGGCTGGCCGAAACCTCCAAGTTGCCTTTCGAGCGTGCCGAATTCGATTTCGTATGATCGAGCCACGTATTTCACGGTCTGCGCAAGATCGCTGACTCAGCGCGAGAGTAGAGGCGCGTCCCGGCGCCTGGGGGCCGCCTCGTCGTCTGCGAAGAACGCGTCACGCCGGCCCTGCTGCCGCCCGATCTGGGATTCGGCCCAGCACGACTCGAGGCCCGTGCCAACCTTGCGTTCGCACCTTTGGTGTGCCTAGGATCGCTCCGGCCCGCAGACGGTATCCGCACCTCTGGAGCCAGACCCTCCGCGACGCCGGACTAAGAGACGTGCAAGCGAAGTCCTTCCTGGATGGAGCCAATCCTCCATTCGACAAGGTCCAGACAGAGTACCTTCGCTACCATCTCGCCCGGAAAAGCGAATGGAACATCCCGAATGAAGACAAGCGGACTTTGCTCGACAGCAGAGATTCAGCCAGCCCACGCTACGTCAAGAGCGGGCTCGATCTCCACTACTTGTCGGTCTCGACGCCCTAATGGGGAATCGCCTGACGTAAGCTCATTAGCCTTGTCGGACCGTACGCCTGAACCGGAGCGGCCAGAATAGGAATGCGAGCCTTGCTCCCGAGTTGCTACGCCCGCCGATCTCCACCGTCCGCCTGCTTGCGGTCCGAAGGCGAACCCACGTCGAGTAGCTCGTACTCAGGGTCCGGCTATGCCGCACGGGACCTCAAGTGGACAACTCTCGCAATTTTGCCCGCGGAGAGTGAGTCGTCCGGCGTATACTGTGGGGGTCCAGGAGACCAAAAATGGAAATGCCGGTCCAGACAATGAGTTAACACACGAGGCTAATCGCGCCTTGCAGGGTGATCCCAGTGGAAATTCGCGAGCAGCCGCGGGCTAATGCTGGCGGGAATCAGCGGATGATCAAGGAAATTCCGGCTCGGATTGCGCCCACCGCAAGAACCCGTCTAGCGATTCCCGTTCACGGCTCCAAAACGCCCGCTTGCCGCCGTTGACAGGCCGCTCACGCGGAAACATTAGTAGAAGAGGTATTGCCGCATTAATTTTGATGAGAGCGAGCCGTTTCGACGAATCAGGCGGTCTCCGAGCATTGCAATGATCAACAACGTCACTGCTGAGAGCGGGACTCCGAGCGCCGTTCCAATCGGGAACGTGTGGCCGCGCATCTTTGCCTTGCTACTCAATGTGAACCAGAACCGGCGGCCGGCGCGCGTGGAAGCCGGCGAGCGGACGGAAAGCAGTTGCCGGCGGGCTCTGAAGGAGTTGCAGCGGTGAAAGGCGAGATGCTGATCAACGACGTCTGCCACGCCGCTGGCGTCTTCTTGTTCGCCCACATGCTGTATCTGATCACCCGAAGCGGAGGGACAGCCGAAGCTAGACGCCTTCCTGCCTTGTGCGCCGGAATCGCACTCCTGTGGAACCTGCTATCGCTCGTGGGCTCCACGATGACAGAGAACGGCTCCGTCACGGCTCACGCGTTGGCCGCCACCAGCTTTTCGGCCCTCAGCCTGCTGCCTGCGATTCTGCTCCAGATCAGCCTTCCCAGCACGTTCAGGTCCACGGTCCGCACCGGTTATGTGCTCAGCGCGGTCGCCGTAGTTGCTCACTGTGCGGAGTTGCTACTCGCGCCCGACCTTTTGCACCGTCTGGGGCTTGGGACAATCACCATCGGCTTTGGAGTGCTGACCGCTCAGGCCGTTTTGGCGCTCTTGTGGCGGGAGCACGCGCAGCCTCGCGGTTCTACGTCCAGGCTGCTCGGAACGATGGCGCTGTTCCTTTTCGCCACTTCGTTCGTGCATTTCGGAGAAAGCCACACGCACGAGGTGTGGTCGAAGGAGTTGGTGATTCATCATGCGGGAATCCCGCTGGCTTTGTTCGTGCTGCTGCAAGAGTGGCGATTTCTGATGGCGGACGCCTTCGTTCGTGTCGTGGCGAATGCCCTGCTCGCCTTGCTGATGGCTGGTACTGTGTGGATGTTGGCGGGAAGGCGGGACGCGGCGATTCAGGTGGCGGCGATGGCCGGAGGCTGTGCTGCATTCGCGGCCATCCGCCCGGTCGCCCAGCGAGCCATCACACGCGTTCTTTTCGGGCAGCCCACTCCCGAAGAGATTGCTCCCGCGATGAGAGCGGCACGTGAGAGGTCGACGTGCGAGGAAGAGTACTGGCAACGAAGCCTCGACGCCGTGGCGGGGCTGATGAAGGCGCGGTGTGTCGGGTGGCGGCCGGAGCCGGCGGGATGTGAGAGCACCGTGAGTCCCACGCTTTCGGCGACGCTCGGGCTGCGCCAGGAGGTGGACGCCGAGGTGGTCATCCCAATTCGCCTCGCGGCTGGCGATGTGCGATGGGGGCTGCTCGGCGAACGGCGAGGCCGGCAGCCATACCTCAGCGAAGACCTTGCGTTGCTGGCAAGAATGGCTGCGCAGATCGCCGAGGATGTGGATCAGATCCGGCAAATGGAAGTGAAGCAGCTTGTCGCCGAGGCGGAACTCCGGGCACTCCAGGCACAGATCCACCCCCACTTCCTTTTCAACGCGCTCAACACGCTGTACGGCGTGATCCCCAAGGACGCGGCACCTGCGCGCCGCATGCTATTAAACCTGTCAGACGTGTTCCGCTACTTCCTGCGCGCCGGCCGCAGTTCGGTCACGGTGGAGGAGGAAATGCAGGTGGTCCGCTCGTACTTGGCGATTGAGGCGGCACGCCTGGGCACGAAACTCCAGATGGAAATCGACGTGGATAGGAACGCGCTGCAACACCGGATTCCGGTACTTACAATTCAGCCGCTCGTTGAGAATGCCGTCAAACATGGAGTAGCGGCGAATCCGCTCGGTGGGTGGCTGCGCGTCGCGGTGGCCCAGACACTCGAAGACCTAGAGGTGACCGTCGATGACAGCGGCCGAGGGTCGGACTCCGGCGATGTGCGCGGCGCAGGCGTCGGTCTCGAGAATGTGCTGCGGAGGCTGCAGATTTCATTCGGCCCCGGCGTTCGCTTCCATCGCCGGTTTCACAACACGGGAAGTACTGCTGGTTTTCAGATCCCGCTGGACCGGCTGGATCGTAGCACCCAAGTAGAGAAGGACAATGCCGCTGCGAGCACTCATCGTTGACGACGAACCGATCGCCCGGCAGGTGCTGCGAGAGCAGATGGAGGATCTCCCGCAAGTACGGGTGGTTGGAGAAGCCGAACACGGAATCCGGGCGCTCGAGCAGATCAGCCGGCTCAAACCGGACCTTATCTTCCTCGATCTGCAGATGCCCGGCATGGACGGCTTCGATGTCATCCGCCACCTGGACGGCCCGGCTATGCCTGCGATCGTAATTGTCACTGCTTTCGACGAGCATGCGATCCACGCCTTCGAGGCCGGCGCCGTGGACTACCTACTGAAGCCCGTGTCGGCGTTACGGCTTCGGCGTTGTATCGCTCGCATCGAGCCGCAGCGGGCGTCGTCGGCGGGAACATCAAATCAGGTGGCGGCACTCCGTGAGATAGCCAATCGCGCGTTCCCGGAGCGCCTGCGCAAGGTGGTTGGCAAACTCGGCGAGGAGTTTCACCTGCTGGACTGCAATCAAGTGTTGGCCTTTCAGGCCGAACGCGAACTGGTGTGGATTGTCACGCGGAACCAGCGCTATCTCGCAACGCAGCCCTTGAGGGCGATTCAGCAGCGGCTGGAGGGTTTGCATTTCACCCGGATTCATCGGAACGCCCTTGTCAATATGAACCATGTGGTCAAAATGGCTCCGCTTACCAGCCAGCGATGGCTGCTCACGCTGGCCAACAATCAGGAGTTCATCGTGAGCAAGCGGCAGGCCAGGACGGTACAGGAACTCCTGCACTGGTGAGCATCCCGGCAACCGTTGGAATGAATTCCATGCCCGTCCATCTCTAGCGGGAGTTTCTTGCGAACCGCGATTGTCCGGGCAGCGGCTGACGCGCTAACGCGACCTTCGCAGCTGACAGGCAAGGAGAGCCAACTTTGGCTGGCAAAGCGGCCCTATGAGGCCGCATACCGAGCGCAAGAGCTGAGTCTGCCCGCAACCGTACTGTTTCGAGTTTCACCACAGGCCCAGCCCAAGGGGTGCGCCGGGGAGCACATCGTCGGATCAACTACACCGAATGTCATCGGCTCGAAGACGAGATGGACAGCTATCAGTTCATAGGAGATTGGCTGGCCGCGAAGTGATCATGCGCGATAGGCTGGTATGTTCGCATGCGTATAACCCGACGAGAAATCCTGATGGCAATCGCCGCCCGGCATGCGACAGGCGCACCTCTGTCTACCTCCGATCCCGAAGTTGTGGCCCTGAACAACAACGCGGCCAGCGTCGAGGCGCATCTGCGCAGTCAGAATACGGACCCGACAAGCCGCTGGTACGGAGGTTTCCCGGATGCTCACGGCCTTTATCCTGGCGCCGTCGCCATGGCCGTTTTCGATCCGCTCATCGCCGGGTTGGTGCATCCGAAATCCAAGTTCTTCCGCAGCGCCGAAGTGTTCCAACACCTCAAGCTGGCCGGGGTGTTTCTTGACCGGCATACGTCGCCCGACGGCAACGTGCAGAACCCGGAAACCAACTTCAACTCGGCGCCCGATACCTCATTCGGCGCGCGCGCCATGGCCATGGGTGTCCGGCTGGCCCAGTTGCGCGGCGAGCGCGAAGTCTTGTCGTATGCGATTCCACATCTGACACGCGCGGGCAGAGCCATGGCCAACGGAGGACTCCATACGCCCAACCATCGCTGGATCATGTGTTCCTCGATGGCACAGATTCACGAGATCGCGCCCGATCCCAGCTATCTCAAACGCATCGACGCGTGGTTGCGGGAGGGCATCGATATCGACGATGACGGGCAGTACAGTGAGCGATCGACCGGCACCTACAACGTAATCGTCAACTCATCGCTTGTCCTTCTCGCCGACAAGTTGAGGCGCTGGGACCCGTTGAATCCCGTGCGACAAAATCTGGAAGCGGTTCTGCATCTGATGGACACCGGCGGCGATCTGTTGACGGATATCTCCACCCGGCAGGATCAGTTCACTCAAGCCAACATCGCCAGCTATTGGTTCGCGTTGCACTATCTGGCGTTGCGAGACAACAATCCGGTATACGCCGGACTCGCGCTGCCCCACGTGCGCAACTACATGACGCTCTCCTACGCGATGACCTGGCCGGATTTTCTGCGTACGGACGTGGTCACCAAGCCGCCCGCCGACAACTACGCGAGGCATTTCGCAAGGATGGGCGTGACGCGGATCCGGCGCGGCGATATGTCCGGCACTATTCTGTCGGCAGGCAATAGCCGTTTCTTTCAATTCCGCCACGGCGAAGCCGTAGTGAACTCTGTACGTTTTGCTTCCGGATTCTTCGGCAAAGGGCAGTTCCGGCCGTCCGCGTTCGAACGCCGTCGAGACGGCTACGTACTGACGCAGGAGTTGACCGCGCCCTACTACCAGCCCTTGGACCGCGACGTGGGAATGCGGTTCGAGGAGATGCGGCCGTTGCGAGAGACGACGGATATTTGCCGGCTCACACAGCGCGTCCGCATCGTGGAGAGGCCGGATGGATTCGACGTGGAACTGACAGCCAGCGGTACCGACGAGGTACCGGTAACGGTGGAGGTGAATCTGCGCGAGGGCGGCGTTCTCGAAGGCGCGGATCCCACAGGCGATGGCGCGTGGTTTCTCAAGAAAGAAGCCGCAGTCTATCGCGTGGGAGCCAGCCGCCTGCAATTCGGCCCAGGACACCACGAACACCGGTGGACCGCCGTGCGCGGCGCGGAGCGGAGGCTGCCCGGTGGCGTTACAGTGTACCTAACGGGCTTCACTCCCTTTACCCACACGCTTCGTTTTCGCAAGGCTTGACGGGGACCCCTCGATGACGACTCGCCGTGACTTCACCGCAACCGCGCTGCTGGCCTCGACCGCCCAGGCACAGACTGGACGGCCTAGCGTGATCGACGCGCATTCTCATCTTCCTTTTCGATTGACGCCAGAGGTAGTGGACGCTGACCGGATGATGCTGGACACGGCCGCGCGCCTAGGTATCGATCAGGTGTGCGTCTTCATTCTTTCGCCAGAGCGTCCGGTCTCACTCGAAGGATTTCGCAAGGGCAACCGAGCGCTGGCCAAGGTGACCAACGAGTTCCCCGGCAAGATTCTCGGTTACTGTTTCGTCAATCCCGGTTATGGCGCGCGGGCGCTAGAAGAAATTCGCCACTATGTTGAGAGCGAAGGGTTTATCGGCATCAAGATTTACAACGACTACTTGGTGACCGATCCGGTGATGGCGCCGGTTCTTGAACTCGCCGGCAAGTTGCGGGTTCCCGTGCTGCAGCACGCCGGACACACTTCTTGGCTGCCTTCGCCGCAGCCCAACATCAGCGATGCTGGACACATTGCCGAAGCCGCGCGGCGTTTCCCGGAAACTATGTGGACGGAGTTCATCAGCCCGGAAACGATTGACTCACGGATGTGGCCGAAGAGTGCGGCCGTGGCGGAGCGGTTGTGGTCGGCGGCTGAGGTGAATGATGTGGCGGACATGTACCGCCGGCTCGACGTCGTGTCGCACCGGCTGACATTCGCGGGGGCGCGGCATGAGACGAACTACGAGCCTATGCTGCGGCGGATTGCGCCGGCGGCGCCGCTGGAGGCACTGCGCACGTTCGCGGACGCCCTGGATCCGACGGGCATTGAGCATCGGGAGGTGTTCCAGCGCTACACCCAGGAGACGGAATTGAATCGAATGGCCGACGCGGTACGGGGCGATAGCGCCGTGGTGCGAACCCTGGAGGCGGATGTGCGAGAGTGGCTGTGGGCGCCAACCGCCGGCCGGGAGGCGGCGATTCGACGCGTGCTGGAGGCATGGCGGGATAACGATGCACGGCTGGCGCCATTTGGCCCCACCAGTTCGCTACTCCGGGAGTTCCTGCCTTTGTCGCAGGAGTTGGCGGACCTTGGTGCCGCTGGACTTCAGGCGATGGACCGGTTGGCGGCGCGGCGCGCCGACTCGGCGTGGGCACGGGGGCAAGCCGACCTGCTCGAACGCACTCGCCACGTTCGACTGGAAGTACGGATGGCGGCGGCACGCCCAGTGCGGCTGTTGGTGGAGGCTGTCAACCGCTGACGAGTCGATGGCGAGCACACCGAAGTACTGGAGCGGGTTCAGAGAGCCACTTCAAGCGGCTAGATATTCTGTGCTCGTTCAGGTAACGCACGGCGCGGCAGGACACGCAGAGATAAACAACGAAAAGCAACATGGCCAGCCACAAAAGCCTGAAGCTCTTCGCTGCGTCGCCACCTGCACGTGCACCAAGCACGAAGGAGAAACCCGCCGGGAAGACGGCCCCAGATCCGCCGGCCATCGAGCAGCGGGCTGGGGCTCATGCGTAGCGATAGGCCGATGGATTACCATGAGCCCTATGTTCCGCGCTTCGGCTTTCCTTCTATTGATCGCCTCCGCCGCAGGCCAGCAATGGACCGGCGAACGTGTCAAGCGTCTGGAATCCGCCATGGAAGCGGAGCGGGCCCGGCAGGGCATTGTTGGGTTCAGCGTCTCCGTCGCGCGGGGCGGTGTGCCGCGGTGGAGCGCCGCGTTTGGCAAAGCCGACCTGGAGCACGAGGCGCATGCGACGCCGGCGACGCTGTTCCGCACCGCCTCGATCGCTAAGCCCCTCACGGCCGTGGCCGCGCTCCAACTGATGGAGCGCGGCAAACTCGATATCGACCTTCCAATCCAAAAGTACTTGCCCGCGTATCCGGAAAAACCGTGGCCGATCACTACGCGCCAGTTGCTGGCCCACACCAGCGGCACGCGCGCGTACAAAGACGAGGAGATGGATTCTACGCGCCGCTACACGAGCGTCATTGAAGCGCTGAAGATTTTCAGCGCCGACGCGCTGTTGCACCCGCCGCGCACGAAGTACCTCTACTCGACCTACGGATACAATGTGGCCGGCGCAATCGTCGAAGCCGTCAGCGGCATCCCGTTTTTGAGCTATGTCCGCGAGAACGTCCTGACCCCCGCGAAGATGGACGCGACGCGCGACGATGACGCACGCGAGATCATTCCGAACCGGACTCGCTGGTATTCAAAGGCCAAAGAAGGAAAGGTAATCAACGCGGTGCTTTCGGATGTTTCGAACAAGATTCCTGGCGGCGGGCTCCTTTCCACATCGGACGACCTGATTCGCTTCGCCAACTCCTGGCAACAGGAGAAGCTTTTGAAGCGCGAAACCATGCGGATGCAAACCGAACGCCAGAGGTTGGCCGACAATTCGCAGACCGGCTACGGCCTGGGTTGGAACGTGTCGCCTGTACTGGGGCGGAATGCGATTAGCCACTCGGGCAGCCAGCACGGCACGCGGACGCTTCTCGCCATCTTTCCGGAGCTACGGCTTACCGTTGCCGTTATGACGAACTGCGACTTCGCCGAACCCACGAGGATTGTGGAGATCGTGATCAAGGAGATCGAAGCCTCAAATGGCGTCGGCGGCGTGGTAACTGGAGCGAACAAGCGGCCCTGATTCGACGTGGGCGAACCCCATCTCGTAACCGGCCCGCTTCAACTCCGCGAACTCCTCAACAGGCACGTACCGAACGATGGGCAGGTGTTTCTTTGTAGGCCGCAAGTACTGCCCCAAGGTGAGGATGTCCACCTGATGCGCGCGCAGGTCGCGCATCACCTGCAACACTTCGCCCGGAGTCTCACCCAAGCCGAGCATGAGACCGGATTTTGTTGGCGTCTTCGGACGCACCCGTTTTGCATAGGCCAGCATATCCAGGGAACGCGGATAGTCCGCACCCAGGCGCACCGGCCGGTACAACCGGGGCACGGTTTCCGTATTGTGGTTCAGCACTTCGGGCCCCGCTTTCATCACGGTCGCCATCGCGTCGTAATTGCCCTGAAAATCGGGAACCAGCACTTCCACATGGCAACCCGCGACGCGTTCATGAATCGCCTGAATGGTCATGGCGAAGAGTTCCGCGCCACCGTCCTTGCGGTCGTCCCGATTAACCGAAGTCACGACCGCGTGGCGCAGACCCATGGCCGCCACGGCTTCCGCCACGCGCCGAGGTTCGTCATAGTCCACTTCCAGCGGCGCGCCCTTTTGCACGTTGCAAAATCCGCAACGCCGGGTGCACATGTTTCCGAGAATCATGAACGTCGCGGTCTTCTGGTTCCAACACTCGCCTATGTTTGGACAGGCTGCGGACTCGCACACGGTATGCAGTCCCAGGTCGCGCACCAGCGCCTTTAACTCCTGGTACCGTTCACCAACGGGCGCCGGAGCCTTCAGCCACTTCGGGCGCGCGGTCGTGGATTCTATATTTACGAGCACCTGTTTCTATTCTAGGCCCGCCGCCGCCAACCGCGCCTCAATCGTATATGGTGGATTCGCGTGTTGAATGCGCAGGTCCACGCCCGCCTCTTCGGCCACGTCTAGCGCCTTTTGAGGAATGAGGCCGATCAGTTCGCTGCCGCGCACGGCGATACCGGCCTCGGCCGCCAACCGCTCCACACGCTGCATGACGAAATGCGGAGGCGTGGCCTCGAAGTCGGTCAAGTTCATCGAAACCTGAACGATACCCTTCGTTGGCAACGGCAGGCCCAGCGCCCGCACGGAGGTAAACCCGCCATCGGCCTCGCGGATCGCCTTCGCCATCGACTTGGCGATTTCCAGTTCCCCAGTCTCTAGTTCGATATTCCACGCGATGAGAATCTTACGCGCGCCCACGGCCACGGCGCCCGCCGTGGGATGCAGTGCACTCTGCCCGTAATCGGGAAACCGGTCCAGATCCGTCTTCACAGTCTCGCGAAGCGTTTCGAAGCCGATATTCCGCACATACCGTAATGAACGCCGTGCGGGCAGCACAGCCGCCTCCCCGTAGAGGTATACGGGCAAAGAGTAACGGTTCCAAATCTCGGCACCTACCGAATGGGCGATCCAACCGCACTCCACAAGCGTTATGCGGCGCAGCGGCACAAAAGGCAAAACATCCACCGCGCCGATCCTGGGATGCACACCTTCCTGCCGGTTAAGGTCTATGAGTTCAATCGCTTTTCCGGCAGCCGTCACGGCCGCTTCACCTACATGTTCCGGCGTGCCCGCGAACGTAATCACGCTCCGGTTATGATCGGCGTCGCTTTCCACATCGAGGACCGCCACTGGCCCGGAGGCTCGAATCGCATCGGCAATCGACGCCACTACGCCCGCGTCGCGCCCTTCGCTAAAATTGGCCACGCATTCGACAATTGCGCTCATGGCACCAAAATACCAGCCCGGACCCGCCTCGCGACGATGTTGGCGCCGAGAACATGTGGAATCTCCCGGTAGTCCGGCAACGTCAGGATATTCAGGTCCGCGCGCATTCCTACTTGGATCGTTCCGAGCTCCTCGCCCAGGCCGGCAGCCCACGCGGCGTTCGCCGTCGTCAAGGTCACGGCCTGCTCCACGCGCAAGCGCCGCGAGCGACAGGCAAGCCCGATCGCCGTCGAAACATTCCAAGTCGAAAACGTTTTTTCCAGATAGCCAGTTCCCATTGCCGCGCCGCTTTCGATTAACGGTTCAGTTGGTTGCTCCGTCTCCGGCCCGAAGACGGTGAGTCCGTCGCGGCTCCAGCGGGGCAGTTTCGTCTCCGCTAGGGTGAATGCAATGGGGAAACGTTCGGTGACCCTCTTCGCCTCTGAGGCGTCCATCTCCGGATCCGTTAGGACGGGCACGACTCCCGCCAATTCGCGCAGTGCGCGGAGTGCCGCCAACGGACAGTGGACCGCGAATATGGCGGTGCCGTGAAGGGCCGCCTGCCGCATGGTGCGCTCCGGATTCCTCGGCAAGCCGAAGAGAGGGTCGAGAAAGGCCGGCATGACAACGGCGCCGTGCGCGTCGAACTCTTCGGCTCCGTGCGCTTGGCTCAACCGGTCCACTCGCGCCGAGGGACCCACGGATACGATGCGCCCTCCGGCGATGAGCACGGCGCCATCTTCAATCACCCCGAGTTCGTCGCACTCCACTCCGCGCCGCAGCCGGTTTGGCCCCCGCAACGTAACCAGTTGGCGAGCCCCGCGGATGAGGAGCGTTTTCGGCTCCGCCAATTGTCAGGAGGGCTGGTAGAAGCCCTTAATCTTATTTCCGGCGTCCCGGTTCGGCGGCTTCAGGTGCGAGAGTTTTTCGTACGGTAGCGCGACCAGGTCCTGAGCGCGATCGTAGGCCTCGGGAAAAAACTCGATTTCCACCAAATCCGTCGCCGCCTCCAGCTTCTGCTTCATTTCCGGAGTTACGGTCACCAGCAGGTAAACGGAGTTGTCCGTCAGCTTGTGCATTTCAAAACAAAGGTAGCCACCCTTGATAAACAGCCCGCATTCGAGCGTCTGCGGCGCATAGGTGAAGCCATAGATTCCGCCGGCCGCGTACCTGAGTACGTCGCCCTCTTCGGGCGCGGTTACGATCCGCACGCCATGCTTCGTTCGTAACGCCGCGCGCTCCGCGTTCACCTTTTCGACAGCTGCCGCGGAGACCTCCACTTTGGCCGGGGTAATGTTCACAGTTCCCATCCCCTATAGAATACCGGAATGGTGAAATTCCTTCTCGCCGCCAGCTTCGCTATGTGCGCACAGGACTACGATCTGGTTCTACGCGGCGGCCGCGTCATCGACCCCAAGAACAACCGCGACGGCCGATTCGACATCGCGATCAAAGCCGGCCGTATCGCCGCCGTGGAGCCGTCCATCGACGCGGCCCGTGCCAAAAAGGCGCTGGACGTGACGGGCCTGCTTCTAACTCCAGGGATGATCGACTTGCACGTACATGTCTTTCATACGGCCGGCAATCCGGGAGCGTGGGCGGGCGACAACTCCGTGCAGCCGGACGCCTTCAGCTTCCGCACGGGAGTCACGACGATGGTCGACGCTGGTTCGTCCGGTTGGCGCAACTTCGAAATCTTCCGGACCACGGTAATCGACCGCGCACGCACGCGGGTGCTGGCGTTGATCAATATCGCAGGCTTCGGAATGATCTCCGACGCTACCGAACAGGACGACTTTAACCCGGACGCGATCGCGAAGCTTGCCGTTAAGCACAAGGACGTTGTCGTTGGCATCAAATCCGCGCACTATCAGAAGCCCGATTGGGAGAGCGTCGATCTGGCGGTCGAGGCCGGTAAGAAAGCCAACCTTCCGGTGATGGTCGACTTCGGCTTCTTCCTTTTGGAGCGGCCTTACTACAAGCTCGTCACCGAGCACCTTCGCCCGGGCGACATCTCCACGCACATGTTCCGGGGTCCGGTGCCGTATGTCGACGACAAAGGCAAGTTGTACCCGTATTTGATGGAGGCCCGCAAGCGCGGCGTCCGCTTCGACGTAGGCCACGGAGGCGGCAGCTTCGTACTCCGCAGCGCCGCTGGAGCCATCCGCAACGGCTTCTATCCGGACACCATCTCCAGCGACCTCCATACGGGCTCTATGAATGGCGCGTTCATGGATATTCCCGCGTTGATGTCCAAGCTCATGGCACTAGGCCTGCCATTGAAGGAGGCCGTGCGCGCCTCTACGTGGACTCCCGCCGAAGTCATCAAACGCACCGATCTCGGCCACCTTTCGACCGGCGCCGTCGCGGACATCGCCGCACTGCGTGTCATGCCCGGCGAGTTCGGCTATTGGGACAACAACACGGGCCGGGTGACAGGCAAGGAGCGGCTTTTCTGCGAGCTAACGCTCAAAGATGGATCCATCGTTTGGGATTGGAACGGTCGAAATGGGGTAGACTACCGGACGCTTGGCCCAACCTACGGAATCCGCGAAGGCATCGACAGGATACTCCCGCCGAAGTGATTTCAGTAGCCGTTCATCGTCGCCATTTCCAGACCGAGGCTCAAAACAATGAGTAGTGCCGCCGCGAGCATCCGTAGCGGCGTTACAGGTCCATGCGCAACTTGCAAACCGGTGGCTTCATCCCACGCGGTAACTCCGCGATTCATTAACCGCTTGTAGGAGCGGACCATGGAAAAGAGCGCGACGATGGGAATCGCGGCCGCCATACCCTTTATGAACACCTGGGCCGACCGGTTGAGTGTCCGTCCAAACGCCAGGTCGCCTTTGACCCGAACGTCCAGCACAAATTTTCCGGGCGTCGTGCCCCAGGAAGCTAGCATCAGCGCCTCAACAGGAATCCACAACACCATACAGGCCCAAGCCGAAGCGTAGTTGCTCCACGTATCGGACGGCAGGCCCAGCGCCGGCGCGATGTATTCCACGAGCAGGGTCATCGGTATCGAATCGATCATGCGGGCCCAGAAGCGGATCCACGGGCGTGGCGGCATTGGACAATAATATCGCAGGAGCGATTGCGCTAAACTTCACTAACGTCTTATGAGAACCCTTATTTTCGCGTTTCTTCTCGCGCCGGCAGCCTACTCGCAGGGGCTAACGGGACAGATAAATGGCACGGTGGAAGACCCGTCCGGCAACGTCATCGTTGGCGCGAAGGTTTCGCTGTCCAACATCACGACGAACCTGCAGCGCGAATCGGCTACCGACAACGCGGGCAATTTCCTGTTCACGCAGTTGCTCCCAGGCCGCTATCGCGTTTCGGTGAACGCCAGCGGATTCAAACGATATCAGCAAGACGACATCGAACTCACCTCAACGGAACGGGTGACCCTGCGCGCCATTAAACTCGACCTCGGTGCGGTGACGGAAACTATCACCGTCAGCGAGGAGGCAGCCCGGCTGCAGACGCAGAGCGCTGAGCGCCAAGGCCTGCTCAACCAAAGGCAAATGCAGGAACTCTCGGTGAAGGGACGCGACTATCTGGGCCTCCTGAAGACGATCCCGGGCGTCATCGACACGGCGAATCGCCAAGCGCCCGGTTGGAATAACCTGGGCGGAATCTCAATTAACGGCAACCGCGGCGGCACGATCAATCTCACGCTCGACGGAATCAGTTCCCTCGACACGGGGTCGATGGGCGGCCCGTACCTGGCGCCGTCGATCGACGCCGTAGGCGAGGTAAAAGTTCTTCTCACGAACTATCAGGCCGAGTACGGCCGCAGTTCCGGAGGCACCATAAACACCGTGATCAAATCCGGGGGCAACGACTACCACGGTGGCGCCTACTACTTCGTTCGCAACGAAGCGTTCAACGCCAATGAGTTTTTCAGGAACCGGGACGGCTTAGCGCGGCCTGGCTACCGATTTAACTATCCCGGCTACTTCATCGGCGGGCCCGTGCTCCTGCCGAAACTCTTCAACGGCAAGAACAAGCTCTTCTTCTTTTGGAGCCACGAGGTTCTGCCGCGCAAATATCCCACGCGAGTGGGTCAGATTACCTACCCCACCGAATTCGAGAGGCGCGGCGATTTTTCGCAGACCGTAGACCAGAATGGACTGCGCATTCCGATCAACGACCCGCTGAACAATCGCCAGCCGTTTCCAGGAAATATCGTTCCCGCGAACCGGATCGACCGCAACGGACAAGGGATGCTGAACATCTTCCCGTTGCCGAATTTCCAGGATCCGGCGCGTTCTTTCAACAACCGGTTTCAATCCACGGTCGATCAACCGCGCGAAGACAAGATCCTTCGCGTCGACTGGAACGTCAACGCAAAGAACCAGTTCTACGTGCGCGGCATCAACGACTACGAAGCCTTCCGCGGCGACTTCAATTTCGTTCTTGCCTCCAATGTGTGGCCGCAATTTCCGATCGAGTACGCCATCCAATCGGCCGGCCTCGTGACGACATTGATCACCACGATTTCCCCTACCAAAGTCAACGAGGCGACGTTCGGCGTAAACCGGGCGCTGCAAACAGTGTTGCCGCTGAACCAGCAGGGACTGGACCGCAACGACCGTTCAAAGGTCGGCCTCAACCTGCCGCAGTTCAACCCCAGAATCAACCCGCGAAATTTGATCCCCAACGCCACCTTCGGCGGTATTCCAAACGCACCTCAGTTGAACATTGAACAGCGCTTCCCCTTCTTCGGGACGAACAATATTTGGAATTGGTCTGACAATTTCTCGTGGGTGAAAGGCTCCCACAACATGAAGTTCGGGGTCTACATTGAAAAAACCACTCGAAATGCGCAGCGCTCCGCGGCCTTCAACGGGACCTTCAACTTCGACCGGAACGTGAACAACCCGCTGGATTCCAACTATGCGTTCTCCAACGCGATTCTCGGAGTGTTCAATACGTACACCGAATCCGACCTGCATCCGGTCGTGCGCGGGCGCTACATTAACGCCGAGTGGTTCGCGCAGGACAACTGGAAGGTGAACCGGCGCCTGACGATCGACTACGGTGTCCGCTTCTACTTCATCCAGCCCACCTGGCTCTCGCAGAACAAGCTGGCCAATTTCGACCTTGCCGCCTACGACCGGACGAAGCAGCCTCCGCTGATTCAACCCTTCCGCGACGCGCAGAACGTCCGCGTGGGCCGCGATCCTGTGAACGGCCAACAGTTACCGGCCGTTGCGATCGGCACATTCTCAACGGCCGCCGGCACGCCATTCCAGGGCCAGACTATCTTCGACGAAAAGGTGCAAAACGCGCCGCCTATTCAGATCGGACCGCGCATCGGCTTCGCATGGGACGTGTTCGGCAATAGCAAGACCGCTGTGCGCGGCGGCTTCGGCATTTTCTACGATCGCTACAACGACGATCAGATCTTCCAGCTCCGCGAAGCCCCGCCGGTGACCAACACCTTCACTACATTCTTTTCCACAATTCCGGAACTCCTCCGCTCGCAACTGCGCCAGAATCCGGCGCAGGTTGTCTCCTTGCAGCGTGACTTCGATCCGCCTACGGTCTACAACTGGAGCTTTGGCGTGCAGCAGGATGTCGGCTTCGGAACGGTGCTGGACGTCGCCTATGTCGGCAACGTGGGACGGCACCTGCTGCAGCGCCGAAGCCTGAATGCGCTGCCGTATGGAGCGCGGTTCCAATCGAGTGCGATCGATACAACAACCAATTCGCCATTGCCGGATAATTTCCTTCGTCCCAATCCCGGCTACGCCGATATCCTCTACGCGGAGTTTGCCTCCACGTCCAACTATCACTCCATGCAGACGTCGATAAACAAGCGCTTCTCCAGACACCTGACATTCGGCGTGGCGTGGACGTGGTCGAAATCTATGGGATTGGTCAACGCGAACAACGACGCAATCAATCCGTTCATCAACTACCGCGTCCGGAACTACGGCAAGCTCTCGAACGATCGCACCCACAACTTCGTCCTGAACTACGTTTACGAGTTCCCCAAGCTCAGCCAGAAGTGGAACAACGGATTTGTCAAAACAGCGCTGGATGGGTGGGAATTGAGCGGAATTACTTCCATGCTCTCTGGCTCGCCGTCCGGTGTTGGCTACAGCCTCGTACAAGCGGTCGACCTGGTCGGCGGCGGAGGGGCAGGTGTGGATAGCCGCGTCAATGTGATCTCGAACCCGATTTTGCCACGTGGGGAGCGAAGCGAATTGCGTCACTTCCGAACCGAAGCGATTGCACCGCCCACGCGTGCGGAATTCGGGATCGGAAACGCGCCGAAGGACGTCTTTCGCGGGCCGGGAGTCAACAATTTCGATATTTCGATTTTCAAGAACTTCGCGTTTGGTTCGAGCGACGTGCGCAAACTGCAGTTCCGGTTTGAGACCTACAATAGCTTCAACCATACGCAGTTCAACGCGGTGGACACGGGCGGCCGGTTCGATGCGCAGGGCCGGCAGGTCAACGCGCGATTCGGTCAATTCACAGGCTCGGCGGATGCCCGCCGGATCGTGTTGGGTCTAAAGCTGTATTTTTAGAGAGTGAAGCTCACTCTTCTTGTTTGCCTGTGGATGGCCAACACCGTGGCCCAACCGCGTCACGGTATTGCGCCGCCGCGTCTTGTGATTCGCGGCGCTACAATCGTCGAGGGTAACGGAACTCCAGCCCAAGGGCCGCTCGATGTTCTTGTCGAGAACGGCATGATCTCCACGATCGGCAGGGTTCCCAAGCAGGCCGGCGACGTGGAGATCGACGGCGGCGGCCGCTACGTCTTGCCAGGACTGGTCAACCTGCACGGCCACCTGCACGATGAGCGCGGCGGAACGCCGATGGACCCAAACTACGTTCTGCGGCTGTGGCTGGCCTGTGGCGTCACCACGGTTCGCGACCTTGGCAGCCCGTTGACTAAGACACTCGGTTTTCGCGATCGCAGCGGACGGGGTGAAGTGGCAGCGCCGCGCCTTTTTGTCTACCCGTTTCTGGGGCGCGTCCGCGATCCGGAGGCGGCTCGACGCCGCGTTCGCGAGCTAAAGCACGCGGGGGCCGATGGAATCAAGATCATAGGCGCCTGGCGGGACACTCTGGAGGCCGCAACCACGGAAGCCCGGGCGCTGGGCCTACCCGTAGCCATCCACATCGGCGTTGAGGAGATCACCGCCAAACACGCCGCGGACCACAAAGTCACGTCCATCGAGCACTGGTATGGCATACCGGACGCGGCGCTGCCGGAAGGGGTGCAGAACTTTCCGTCCAATTACAACTACCTCAACGAAGCGGACCGCTTTCGCTATGCCGGCCGTCTTTGGCGGGAAGCGGATCCGGAACTGCTTAAGAAAGTGTTCGATCACATGATCGCTAACGGCGTGGCTTGGGATCCTACGCTCGATATCTACGAAGCGAGCCGAGACCTGCAACGGGCCCAAACGCATCCGGCTTTCAAGGACTATCTTCATCCCGTCCTGGCCAATTTCTTCCGGCCCAACTTGGAAAACCACGGCTCCTACTTCGTGAACTGGTCGTCGAGCGACGAGACATTTTGGAAAGAGAATTACTACAGTTGGTTCCGCGCCGTTCGCGAGTTCGCCCGCCGCGGCGGGCGCATTGGGATTGGGGAGGACGCTGGCTATATCTACCAGATGTACGGCTACGGTATGATCCGCAACCTGGAATTGCACCAGGAGGCCGGCTTTCATCCTTTGAAAATCATCGAGCATGCAACGTTAAACGGTGCGCGCGTATTGAATCAGGAGTCCAGGTTCGGACGCGTCCGCGCCGGCTGGGCCGCCGATCTTCTCGTCGTCCTCGGGAATCCACTAGAGGACTTCAAGACTCTTTATCCGGGGCGCGGCCTGGAATGGACAATCAAAGCGGGCATTCCCTATTCGAACGGCGAACTGATGCGTGAAGTGAAGGCTATTGTAGATAGAGCGAAATGATTGCTTTCGAACACACGCCTAGGACCCGGCTGGTCTTCGGGCCGGGAACGATTCATCAGGTGGGCACTCTCGCCGCGGCGCTCGGATTCCGGAAAACGTTGATCGTCGCCGATAGCGGCATGGACGATGCAGGCCACACAAAGACGGTGCTATTCTCCCTGGCCGGGCAAGGCATTGCCTCAACTCCCTGGTCGAGCTTCAACTCCAATCCGGATTCCCGGATGATCGAACACGGCCGCGCCTTCGCCGAACAACTGGACATCGATTCGGTGATCGGGCTTGGCGGCGGCAGTTCGATGGACTGCGCCAAGGCCATCAATATTCTTCTTACGAATGGCGGGCGAATTCAGGATTACTGGGGACACAACAAAGTCCCGAAGCCGCTGCTCCCGATGATCGGCATTCCGGCGACTACGGGCACCGGCAGCGAAGCGCAGACCTACGCCTTGATCTCCGATGCCGAGACACACACGAAGATGGCGATCGGCGACGACAAGGCCGCCTTCGCGATTGCCGTCCTGGATCCGGACATAACCCGGACGCAGCCCTTTGGCGTGCGTGCCGCGGCGGGATACGACGCGATTTCCCACGCCGTCGAGACGCTGGTCACCACTAAACGGAATGCAATTTCCGGCTGTTTCAGCCGCGAGGCGTGGCGGCGCATGAACCCGAATTTCGAACTCATTTTGCAGGAACCCGGGAACACCGGAGCCTTGGCGGAAATGCAATTGGGCGCTTGGTTCGCCGGGTGTGCGATTGAAGCGTCAATGCTAGGGGCCACCCATGCCTGTGCGAATCCGCTTACCGCGATCTACGGCATTCCACACGGTCAAGCCATCGCGGTAATGCTACCCCACGTGGTTCGCTGGAACTCGCAGCCGGAGTACAAGGAGTTCCATCCCGACCTCCCCGGACGGCTTCGTGAACTGGCAGGAGCCGCCCGCTTGAAGACATCGCTCTCGCAACTCGGGGTCGCCCGGGAACGTCTGGATGAAATGGCGGCCCTCGCCGCGCAACAATGGACAGGCCGGTTCAATCCGCGTCCGTTCGCCGCGGACGCCGCTCTGGAGCTGTATCAATGCGCCTACTAGCTGTATTTCTTCTCTCCGTCAATCTCCTCGCCGATTGGCCGCAATTCCGCGGTAATCCTTCATTGACCGGTGTTGCCACGGCGGGGCTGCCGCCGGAGAACTTAAAACTGCTCTGGACTTGGGAAGGCGGCGAGTCCTTCGAATCGTCCCCCGTGATCGCGGGCGGTGTGGTGTTTATTGGCGCCGGGAACGGTGACGTTGTCGCCATCGATCTGGCCAGTGGCAAGACGAAGTGGAAGTACAAGACGGGTGCGGAGATTGGTGAATCGACGCCGGCCGTGGCGGGCGGCATGGTGTTCATCGGCGACCTGCGCGGCGGTGTGCACGGCATCAACGCCGCCGACGGAAAGGGCGTATGGACGTTCAAGACCGGGACGGAGATTAAGTCGTCGCCAGTCGTTGTTGACGACCGCGTTCTGGTCGGCTCCTACGATCAGAGTGTATATGCGCTCAATGCGAAGACCGGCAAGCAGCTCTGGCGGTTCGAAACCACCGGGCCCGTGCACGGCACGCCAGGCATCGCCAACGGCGTTGCGTTCGTCACCGGGTGCGATGAGCACTTCCGCGCGATTCGTATCTCGGATGGGAAAGAGATGTTCGAGGTCCCAAGCGGCGCCTACACCGGTGCGTCGCCCTTGCTGGAGGGCAACATGGCGTATTTCGGCACCTTCGGCAACGAGGTCTACGGTGTCAACATGGCGGCGAAGAAAATCATTTGGCGCTACGAACATCCCGTTCGCAAGTTTCCGTTCTACTCAAGCGCGACGTTGGTGAACGGAAAGGTCATCCTGGGAGGCCGGGACAAGATGGTCCACGCGGTGGACGCCAAGACAGGCAAGGGTGCTTGGACGTTCACGACGCGCAGCCGTGTGGAGTCTTCCCCGGCCGCCGGCGGCAGTCGCATCTACATCGGCTCGAACGATGGCCGCTTCTATGTATTGGACGCCAATACGGGGAAGAAGCTTTGGGAGTACGAGGCCGGCGCAGCGCTGTCGTCGTCTCCGGCAATCAGCGACGGAAGAGTCGTCATTGCATCTCAGGATGGCCGGGTATTCTGCTTCGGAGGCTAGCAGGCGGCGCGGGCTTCCCGCGCCGCCTGCAGCACTATCTGGCGGAGGCGAGGCGCAACTCGTGGGCCTTCAGATTCCGGCCCGTGGCCGAACTCCAATGGGTAATCACGGTTGCCGCATCGTCGCTCAGTGCGCCCGGCGCATAGAAGGCCGGCGCTGTCGCGGTATTAGCGAAGGCCCCGCTCTCCAGCGCGTGCATCAGGTTGGATATCGGCACAGCCATCTCCAGGTACTCGTAGCCATACGTCGCCATGGGCAAAGCGACACGCTCGCCTGCGCGGCGTAGCCGGTCCCGCGGGTGAGACGCTTCGGCATCAAGAGAGACCATGATCGGATGGTTGTCGTTGATGGTGACATGGAGCCAGTTCATCAGAGCGACCGCATAAAACTCTTCGCGGCTCAGGTTCCAACCGCGCCGCCGCGTAGTGAGCATGTTGAAGAGGCGCTCGGCGGCCGTGGCGATCGCGGCGTTGTCGGTAGGATTGGCGCCTACGGCGTTGTTACGGTTCTCAATACCAACCCATACCTCCCGCAGAAACGTCTCAAACGTGGAAACGAAGTCACGATTGGAGGCTTCGGCCTTGATGTAGTCGACCGGGCCGCCACTCGTCTTCCCGTGGTTCAGATCCATGCCGAACATACGGTGGTAGGCGTTGCGGCGCACAGCGCGTGAGTCCGGCCGAACGTTGCTTTCCACGTTAAATATGGCGGAACCCGCTGCGTGGCGGTACCAAAGCGCCTCAGTGGTGCGCAGCCAGTGAGCGGCATCGGAATTCGGAAAGTCGAGACTCTCGCCGTTGGCGTAGTGGTGAATCACGCGATCAAAAACCTCATAGACGCGCGTGTTCTCCAACATATAAGCGTAGATGAGGTGATACCAGGCCAGCGTCGGATTGGGCGGGGTAACGGCCAGTGGCGTCGGCTTCGGCAAGCCGGCGAGATTCATGGCGGCGAGATTCCAGCCTGTGGAACCGTTGGCCCAAACTGCCTCCAGATACAGACGCACGATGTCCGGATGGAGGCGGAACATATTGTCGATACTGCCGGCGGCGGCAATCAAAAGCTGATACATAAAACATTTCCTCCTGAAAGTGGTTTTCGAAATTCGTTAGCACTTGGCCTGGATATCCTTGACCCAGCCGGGCAGATCGCCAATGATCTTCGCCGACCGGTCCGGCGGCTCGGGAAGGCGGTTTTCCTCATAGCGCTTCAACGCGGCCGCAGCCTGCGGGGAGAGGCGAATAGTGCCGGGCGGGCAGTATTCCATGCGCTCGAAGAGTTTCTTAAGAACGGCTTCCAGTTCGCTGGCGCCGGGGCTGGGAGTGGTTTCCTTGGACATAGTGTTGCTCCTTCGTTGATTGACGGAGTGGCGGCCTATTGCAGCCACTCGCGTCCCATTCGTTTCATCCAGACCTCTTGGCGCTCCAGCCACTCAGGGGCTTGCGAGGCGTCCAGGCCAATTCGATATCCGGCCAGAGCCACCAGACGCAACGCCTCCTGGCGCGCGAAGTGGCCGCTCTTCCATAACGCGTCGCCTCCCGCCATTTCAAGGGCGCGGAGACTCTCCGGGCTGACCTGCTCTGGATTCAATAGCTGCCGCGCACTCCGGTTTCGAAAGGCACGCAGCGGAGTTTCCATCAACAGTTCCGCCAGTCGCGGCATCTCCGGCAAACTGGCCGCGATTGCGCGCGAGTTTGCCGCCTCCGGATGCCGCGAGTACTTCGCGATCCAGCGATTCTTTTGCTCCACCCATGGACCGGCGCCAAAGACGTGCCGGCACAATTCCATGTTGATCACGACGCGAAGGAAGGGCGTGGGATGCGGATCTCCAGGGCGCTCCGTCAACACCAGATCGGGTCCGCCATCCAATACGTCTTGCAGCGCGAGAACCGACGCGTAGCCGCAGAGGCAGAACGCGTAGACATCAGCCGCGATTTCGCTGGCCCAAGCCGCCCACGTCTCGCCGCTCTCCGCCGGCATTCCTTCACGGATGACTTGAGCCAGTTCCCTCGTCCAACCTGTCGCGTGCGCCACCTGGTGCCCGGCCTCGTGAACCAACGCCGTCGGGCGGACGATATTGTGCATGGCCACGCGAATCGCCGCAGCCGGATTCCAAGTACCGTCCCACAGGCGCAGGTCGGCCTTGAGAATTGCGGCGCCCAGGCCTTTGTCCGCATACACTAGCACTGGCGGCCGGGGAAGTGCCAATGGCAACAGCGCCCGGTGCAAGGCTTGCGCCGCCAGCCAATCGCAGGCGCGGAGCAGCGAACCCATCAGTGGCGCGCTGCGCGTGTTCAACGCGTCGACATAAAAGTCGATGACGCTCTCCACCTGCGAATAGGCCATTCGAAACTCCTGAATGCCCGCCTCGACCGTGGCGGCGTCGCCCCGCCGGCTAGCGGCTTCCAGCGCCGTCAATTTCTGTTCCAACCGCGCGGCCGCGTCGCCAAGTCCCCGGCGAAGCGAGACGCCCAGATAGCCTTCCAGCCCGCGCCACGCCTCGACCGTGGCGAGTTGTTCGACATCGGCCAATCGGCGTGTCGCGGAACGCCAGTGCGCAAGTTGCCGCAAGGACTCCTGCATTGCCGTTAATCCCGATGAAAGCCAGGGCGAACTGTGATGGCGAGAATCGGGTCCTCCTTCAGGTCGTCCAGGTCTTTCCGCTTCCCTTCTATTAGGTCAATGATCGGCGAGATGATGTTCGGCACTGTGGCGCGGAACGTGACAGTGACACCCGATTCACCGGAATCGGCGGCGGCGATGAACGCCTGGCGGAACTGGTCGTAGGCGGCGCCAACCAACCGCAGCAGCGCCTTGATGATCCACTTACGAATCACCCGCTTCAAGTAGCGTCGCAACACGGCCATGACAAGCGGCGTAAGCCACACGGGCGGAACGAAATTCTCGTTCTTTCGAATAAGAACAATGTGGCTGGCCAAACCGTCGGCCAAAGTGTTTTCCGCCGCGCCCACGATGCGGAGAAACGCAGGCAGCAGAATTTTCATTACACCGCCGGTTCGCATGCGAGCGGCAAGCGTCTGCGCGTCGGTTTCGGATAGGTAGAGGTGCAGTGCAAACGACTCGGTGACTTCGTTGAGCACCAGGTTGAATTGCGACTGCCGCTCTACGGGCGCGTCCGCCACGCCGGCAATTTCCAGGTAGTAAAAGCGCTGTGACGGAGTGATGACATGCCTGGACTGCGTGTACTTCCCGTCGACATCCTTGCCAAGACCGCTGGAGCCGAGCAGTATACCGGCGGCCGTAGTGGTGAGTGGATGAATCTGCGACCAGGCAGCCTCCAGCGCCGAGTTCAGGCCGGGAACACCCGTTTCATAGAGTGAAATGCGGCTGAGCCATGTGCCCGGGATCGCTTCATAGAGATGAATCCGGGCCTTCAGAGGCTTACCGGGTACGGCGCCCTTGCGGGTCGCCAGAAACTGCCCAAGCGTTTCGCCGCCGAAACTGGAGATGGAGTTCGCGGTAGCCGGGTCGATGCTGATTTCTCGCACCTCCGAGTACTTCTTGTAATAGGCCGTTCCCGCCGCAGGCAACTGAATCCAGGTGCCCGAGGAGGCCGATGTCTCGCGAAGCTCGGGCCTTAGATACTGCGAGGGCAAATTGGCCGCAGCCGCCTGTTCAAAGGCTTCGAGCGCGAAAAACTCGAGGAGATTTTGATCCTCAAGCTCCGATTCGGTTAAACCATTGCGCTCGACCATTTCGGCAAGGTTGCGGACGGTGTCCTCCGCCACCTGGGCAAGCGCGTAGCCGGGCGCCATGGCGCGATGCTCTTCGGTGACTTCGAGGCCCAGAAGGCCCAATCCGCGATCGACGATGAAGTTCGAAAGCGGCTGTGCGGCATCCGGACCGATGAACCGCTGAATGAGCTTCGCCACTAGGCCGGCCAGAAACTTGACCACGCGCGGGCGGCCAATAATACCGATGGCGGTCTTGGCCACGGCCTGCGCCACAGGTGCGGCGGCGATGATGGCCGGCAGAAGATTTTCTTCCAGGTCCTTGGCAACGGCGTTGGGCTCGCTGTCGGTGGGCTCGCTTTGGCGGTTCTGCGCAATCCTTGCGAAGTTGCGGTGTGCCTGACGCAGCCGGCGAAGCCGGCTATGAAAGCGCCCGTGGGAGAAAGGGGGCGTGCGGCGATGGGAGAGCTCGGATTCCATGTCCTGGCCGGCGGCGAAGAACTCCGCGGTGAAGTACTCGTCCAGTTCGGACTCCACTTCCGCAGCGGGGTCCTCCTGTTTGACGTCTCCCTCGGCGGCGGAGCCGTTCGCGGGCGCGGCCATGCCACCCAGGAAGATGCCGGCCAGCTTGCGTGCCGGCGCTTGCAATGGCTCCGGCACCTTTCCGAGCGCGGCCTTCAGCACGCGGCGAATCAACGGCTTAATCAGTCCCTTCAGCTTGGCGAGGATGGGCCCGATCGGAACAATCTTGCCGGCCGCCTTGATGACCTTACCAGCCACCTTCTTCGCCGTCTTCACCACGCCTTTGACGATCTTTCCGGCCTTCTTCAGCAGTTTGCCAAGAAAGTACTCGAACTGATCCGGAGCGATATGCGCCGACGCTTTTTGGAAGACGCGCGCGACCTCTTCGACCTCGAGCTCGTTGGCGTCTCTGGAGCCAATCTCTCGCTCCACCATCTCCATGGCGGCCTCGTAGCCGCGAATTCCGGACGCCATATCGCGGACCACCGCTTCCTCGGCTCCGGCTTCCAACTCGCCGGTCATCTCCTCGTCCACGCCCTGGCGTGCGTAGAGTTCGAAGACCTCTTGCGAGAAACGCCGTGTTGCTTCGCGGAACTCCGGATCTGAAAATTCGAACAGCATCTCCGCTGCCGCCTGGGCGGCCGGATTGATGGCAACGGACTGCGCTTCATCGCGAAAAACGGCTTCGCTGGTAAATGGGCTGGAGGACTCCAGCGCGAAATACTCCTGCGGCGCGGAAGCCGCTTCCATTTCCATCTCGTCAAGGAATGGCGACTGGAAGGGTGACTTTGTTCCCATGAACGTGCTCCTGATACTGCTGGGCTCCGTCACTAATGACGAAGCGGGTCTAAGGGTTCCCGCCGTTAGACTCTGCTAGCGGCGCCCTGTCGATTAGGTAGTGTCCACCTGGAACGCAGCGTTTCAGGTTCCGCGAAAAATTTTTGGGCGATACTCAAGAGAGCGCCGAATGGAACTGACTGAAGAATCCGTTGGAAGCTTCCTGCGAGCCGTGGGTGAAGGGCGTTTGGAAGAGGTCAAGCACTCGCTGGAGGCATGCCCCGGGCTCGTGAACACTGCAGGTCCGCACCCGTTCTGGGGAGGCCGCCCGCAGCCACTGCATGTCGCCGTAGAAACGAAGTGCCGCGAGATGGTGGAGCTTCTTTTAGAGCACGGCGCCTCCTTGGACGGTGACAACGCCGGCTACGATCATTGGTCGCCGCTGATGCTGGCACTCCAC
>Ga0194119_10002903_pt1 | contig 28252 bp, 27 predicted proteins | sample TA2MahC100mmetaG_FD_148620 | JGI IMG/M metagenome (GOLD analysis project Ga0194119, IMG submission 148620) | Freshwater microbial communities from Lake Tanganyika, Tanzania - TA2015018 Mahale Deep Cast 100m | ecosystem: Environmental > Aquatic > Freshwater > Lake | place: Tanzania: Lake...
GATGTTCTGCCGGGGTTGGCCGATCGGCCGAAGCGCGAGGCGGAACGGCTCACACCCGCCCGGTGGGCGGCGCGCCGCGCCACGGCGTAGCGTCAGGGGTTCGCCGGACGGATACACTCTACCGCCTGATGCGTCAAACGGACACTCTTCAACTCGACTTCATGACCACCATTGATGGCGTGCGTTCAGTTGAAGGCGTACGCGCACGTTCCGCGGAGTTCAACGTGGGCGGTAAGAAGCTGAGGGTAGCCGCACTGGCTGATGTAGTGGCCTCCAAGAAGTCCGCGAATCGGCCGTCCGATCAAGCAGTGCTTGCTATTCTGGACAAGACGCTCAATGCCAGTGGCCAAGCCAGTCCGCCGCAAACGCACCCCCAGCCGGGCGCAAGTGCTCGCCGCGCTGCGAAAAGAAAGTGAGCGTGTCCTGGATGAGCGAATTCGGGAGCTCCTCGCCAGGCCGATGTCCGAGCGCACGCACTTCCTGCGTAAGAAGATCCGCTTGACGGCTACCGCCCTCTGATTTCGCCGGTCACAGCCGCACGGTAACTGTCACCAGGAACGGCGCGGCCTGCACGCCATCATCGATCTTGGCAATCTCGCGTTTGGCCGCCGCCTGCAGCGCTGCGGGGCCAGACACCCGCTCGGTGGCCACGGCGCGGCCGGAACATCCGATCAACACATGAAACGTCACTTCGCCCTTGCCGCGCCCCGCGGTCAGTACGCGCGGCTTGGCTGGCGCAGGGCGAGCTTCGATGCCACAGGTTTGCTGCGGCTCCGCTTGCGCTGCGCGGGTCAGAGCGGCTTTTGATAACTCGGCGAATTCGGAGTTGCCCCGCAGCGTGTCGCCGAAGACGAACTGGAATAGAGCGTCTTCGGTGCCCTTTTGCAGATCGAACAGGCTGCGCCCGAGCGGCGTCGAGCGCGCATCAGGTTTCTGCAGATACTGCGCGGCGAGGCGCGCGGCGTCCACCAGCAGTCCATGCTCGGCCGCGAGGCGGATTGCTTCATCGGGCTCTTGTGGGAAGAGATGGTGCACGAGCGCCGAACGGTCCGTGGGCTGTTGCGATTTCTCCGCGCGCGCGGTGAGTTCAGCCTTGCGCGCGGAGAAATCCGGCGCGGGTTGCGCCGCAGCCGAGACGGCCGCGGCGGCGAGCAGGGCAGCAAATCTAGTCGACGACGATGCCACGTTCTTCGAGCAGCGTGCCCGTCACCTGCATCAGGTTCAGCAGATCGCGGCGGTACTGCACGGACTGAACCACCAGATCGGCCTGGGCGTTGATCAGGAACTGCGAGGCGTCGAGCACAAAGAAGATCGTGGTCACACCCAGATCATACCGCTTCTGTTCGGCGTCCAGGCGTTGCTGCGCGAAGTCCACCGTGATCTGCGACTGGCGCACGCCGGCGCGGCTGGATTCAACGCGCGTGACGGCGTTGAGCACCTGCACGCGAATGTTCTGCTCGAGCGACCGTGCGCGGAGCGTGTCGAGCTTCTTGCTCAGTGCGGCGTTGGCGAGATCTGCTTGCCCCTGACGATCGCGCAGCGGCAGGCGCAGTTGCAGGCCCATCGCATACGTCGGGAAGTCGAAGGCAAAAACCTGATTCAACGCGTCGCCAAGGCCGCCGGGTATCAATCGCGACGCCGTGGTGACGCCAGAACCGATGGTGTTGGGGCGGGGAATGAAATTGCCGCCGCGGCCGTTGCCCGTGTAGGCGCCTGTGAGCGCAAGGTCCGGCGTCAAGCGGTTCTTCGCCTGGCGGTACGCCAGATCATCGATATCGAGCGCCTGCAGTTGTGCCTTCAAATCAGGGCGCATGCGGAACGCAGTCTCAACGAAATACTCCTTGTCGAGCGGCTTTTCGTCCGACGGCGGCGCTACGTTCTCCGTCAGCACGATGGCCATGTTGCGGTACACAGGATCCACGTCCGCGCCCATCTGCCGGCGCAGGTTGTCTTCGGCTTGCTGCAGTGAGTAGCGAGCCTGCGTCACGCGCACTTCCGTGGAGGCGTAGTTGGCCTTGGGCTGATAGATTTCGAGGGCCGAGATCGCGCCCAGCTCGAGTTCGCGCTCGTTGCGCTTGAGCAGCTTGCCGTTCAAGTCCAGCGCTGCTTCCTGCACGCGCAGCGACTCACGCGCCTGGATCACCTGCCAGTAGGCGAGCTCGGCTTGCTGCAACAGGCGCAGCAGCGTATCGCGCATCTGGTACTCACCCTGACGCAGGCGGCTCTTGGCCACCATGATGGGCAGGCGGTTCACATACGCTCCGCGGTCACGCAGCAGCGGCTGCGTGAAGCCCATCCGGAAGAACGAGTTGATCGACGGGTTGAACGTGGCGAAGCTATCGTTTGTGGAAAACTTGGTGGTGCCAAAGCCCACCTGCAACTGGGTGCCGTTTTCAAGCAGTTGCGTGTATTGCGAGTTGAACGGCTGTTGGAGCGTGGACTGCACATTGGCGCCTTGCAGCACCGACGTGGCCGGCGTGGTGTTGCGGGTGGCGTTGAAACCCGCCGTCACGAACGGGTCGAAGCGGCCGTACAAACCGGAGATGTTGTTCTTGAACTGCTCAATCTGCAGACGCTGAATGGAAATGTCCGGGTTGTTGGCCATCACCAGTTCGAGATACGCGCGGAGTGACAATTCCAGGCGATCGGTGCCGGCGAAGTCCTGCAGACGGATCGGCGGCTGAATCTCCACGCGCGGCAATTCACGCCCGAAGCCCTGGCGGAAAAACGCGCTATTGGGGAACTTCGGCGCATTGGTGAAGTTGTTGAACTCCTGCGCTGAAAGCGAGAGCGACAAAAGAAAGATCAATGCGGATTTCTGCATTGGACTCCGATCCCTATTCGTAACGGATCGCCTCAATGGGATCCAGTTTGGCGGCCTGCATGGCCGGGTAAATTCCGAAAAGCAGCCCGATGCCGACCGACACCGAAAAGGCCACGACAATACTGACGGTGGTGACCACGGTCGGGTAACCGGCGGCGGCGCCGATGATCCATGCCAGCAGCAAGCCGAACAACACGCCCATCGTGCCGCCCAGCATGGAGATGAGAATTGCCTCGGTGAGGAACTGGCGCACGATGTCGGCCTGCTTGGCGCCAATGGCGCGGCGGACGCCGATTTCGCGCGTGCGCTCCAGCACGGTGGCGAGCATGATGTTCATGATGCCGATACCGCCGACCAGGAGTGAGATGCCGGCAATCGAGATCATGACGATCTTGAAGATGCCGAGCGTTTTGCGCTTCTGCTCCAGCAGGCCGGCGGGCACCACCACGGTGTAGTCGCCCGCATCTTTGTGCGTGGCGTTCAGAATCGCCTGCACGACGCTGGCGGTTTCCACCGAGTCCACGTCTTCGTTCACTTTGATGTAGACCCCGTCGATTTCGTCTTTGAGGTAGCTGTTGTTGTCTTCAAAGCGGCGCATGACGGTGTTGAGCGGCGCGATCACGAGGTTGTTGCGGTTCACTACTTCGAGGCCTTCCACTTCGGTGTCGGCGCTCGCCTGCGGGGCGAGAATCCCAACCACCTGGAGCCACGCGTCGTTCACCTTCACATACTTGCCCACGGCGGGATCGTAGCCAAGCAGATTCACCTTGGCCGCTTCACCCAGCACGCAAACGGGGGCCGAATCGCGGTTTTCCTGATCGGTGAACCAGCGGCCTTCCACCACCTTGAGGCTTTGAATTTCCAGGTACGACGGCTCGACGCCGATGAGCAGCGGCGCCTCGGCCGTGGTCTTTGGAACCACCTTCAGCGGCTTGAAGCGCTTCCGGGGCGTGAGCGCGGCAATGCCTGGGACGTTTTCCTGAATCGCACGGAAGTCGCGGAAGGTCAGGCCCGGCGAGATCTGCCGGCGCGCCTGGAGTTCGTTGCGGTCAACGGCTTCCTTGGCTTCAATCAGGATGTTGTTGACGCCCAGCAAGTCAATATTGGCAATGATGTCTTTCTGCGCGCCCTCGGTGATGGCGAGCATGGCCACCACCGAACCCACGCCGAAAATCATGCCGAGCATGGTGAGCCCGGTGCGGAGCTTGTGCACCAGCAAGCTGGTGAGCCCCATCTGTATTTCTGGGAGAACGCCGGAAAGAACCGCCATATGCTTGCTTCTCTCACTACCCTTTCTTACCGCCCATGCCCATTGGCATGGCCGGGGCGGACTCACCCTTCGGCGCGCCCTTCTTCTTATCCGAAGGCTTGGCGTCCGGGTCCTGCATCAGGATCTCTTCGCCGGACTTGATGCCGCTTGAAACAATCATCAACGACTCGCTGCGCTTGAGCGGCTGAATCACACGCGGCACAAACTTGTTGCCTTCTTTGACGTAAACCACGCTCTTGCCTTCCTTCTGGAAGATCGCCTGGGCGGGAATGTAGATCGCGTTCGGGATCTTTTCGACGATGATTTCCACGTCGGCAAGCAAACCCGGCCGCAGCAGCACGTCAAGCTGACTGGCGCTTTCTTCCGGGGCAGGGGGGAGCTTGGCCGCATCGATTTCTTTCTGCGAGAAGCCGCCGAATCCTCCCGAGGCCGAGGGCGGGCCGCCGCCGCCACGGCGGCCACCACCGCCGCCGGGACCACCACCTGCCGCAGCCATCTGGTCGCCACCTCGGCGACGCTGGCCATCCGCGCCGGCGCCAGGGGCGCCTGCGTCACCGCCAGTGCCGCGCATACCGCCGAACATCACGGGCGGACCGCCAGCCGGGCCCGGCTGTCCCCCGCCTTTGGTTTCGCCGTCAGCGCCCCTCTTGGCCTCGTCGCCACCCTTGCGCTGACCGCGGGCGGGCATCGTGACACCGGCCTTCTGCATTTCTTCACGCACTTTCGCAAATGCCGCCATGCGCTCTTCCTGCGACATTTCCATGGGATTCTTGCCGCCGAAAGCCTTCGCCATGGCAGCCTTCATTTTTTCCATCTGCTCGGGCGTGATCGACGACGCTCCACCAGGGCCCCCGGCGCCGCCACCGCCAAACATCCGGAAGCCGCCGCCGCCACCGCCAGGGCCGCCACCCGGCGCACCGCCCCCACCCATCATGTCGCCGGGCGCTCCGCCGCCGCCCGCTCCGGGGGAGCCACCGCCGCCGCCCATGCCGCCCATGCCACCACCGCCGCCGCCCATCATGCCGCCGCCCCCGCCGGGAGCGCCGCCGCCCCCGCCGAACATGGCCATCATGCCGGCCATCGGATTCGTCATCGGCGGCTTTTTGCGGTTCGCCTCAGCCGTGGCCATTACCCTGGAAATCTGGTCCGGCGTGGCGCCCAGGGTTTTGAGCAACTGCTGCATGTCAACCGAGAACATCACGTCAAACTTCTTGGCCGGGTCCGACGAAAATACGTTGGCGCTGGCCGTGCCGCTCATCGATTTGATCTTGCCGTTCAGCCGCGCGTCGGCCAGCGCATCCAGGCCGATCACGACGTCCTGACCTTCCTTAAGATTGGCGCGGTCCAGTTCACCGATACGGGCGATCACTTCGAGCTCGGAAAGATCGAGCACTTCGACGATCGGCATACCGGGCTGCAGTTGATCGCCTTCGCGAATGTCGGGCAGTTGCATCCCGCTGAAGAAGAAGCCGGTGCCGCGATTCTGCTTGATCGCCACCAGACCGCTCATCGGCGACAGCACCTTCACCTGATTCAAGCGGCTACGCTCACGGTTTAGTTCAAGGTTCGCCTTGTTGAGCCGCTCCTGCAGAACGGCCAGTTCGGCCTGCGCCTGTTCGCGGCGCGACTTGATGTCGCTTTCTAGCTTCTGCAGCCGGCGCCGGGCTTCTTCAAGGCTCAGGTTGTTGCGCTTGGCGTCGATCTCTGAGATGAGCGGGTTGCGCTTCACTTCGAGTTCAGCGCGGCGCACCGCATAGCGCGCGCTGAGCAATTCCACTTGGTCCTGGTTTTCGCGAATCGCCAGTTCGGCGCGCGACTTCTTCACGTTCTCGTTGATCTGCTCGATTTCAAGCTGTTTTTCTTCAAGGCGCGACAGGAGCTCGGAATCGTCAAACTCGGCAATCAGATCCTTCTCGCGCGCAAAGGCGCCCAGCGCGGCCAGCTTGGTAACCTGCACGGTGCCGAACAGGTTCGGTGCGGTGAGCGTGGCCGAACGCACCGCGCGCAACTCGCCACGGGCATAGGTACGCACCACCACGTCGCCCTGCCGCACCTTGGTCGTGGCCAGAGTGGAGGATTCCTTGCCCGGCAATTCCTTGATGGCCCGGTAGCCACCCCAGGCCGCGGCGGCCACCACGAGGGCAATGGTGAGGCGAAAGATGATCTTCTTCATGGTTTTGCTTGGCTCGGGATCCTATAACTTCTTGGCGCGCTTGGCGGCTTCCACGGGGTTTTCCAGGTAGATGGTCTCGCCCTCGCGCAGGCCGCTCAGCACCACGATGTCCGTTTCATTCCGCTTGCCCACTTCAATGGGGCGAATCTCGTAGCCGGCTCCGCGCTGCACCCACACCGCCGGCTTGCCTTTGTTGACAAAGCTGGCGCGCGCGGGAATCAGCAACGCGTTGGGCGCGCTTTCAATAATGATGTCGGCGCTGCCACTCATGCCGGGCCGCAACCGCTGATCGAGATTCTTCAGCGTGGCGCGAGCCGGGAAGCTCTTCTCCGTCAGGCCCATGCCGCGGAAGGCGATCGAGGCGATCGGCGAAATCCAATCGAGCTCGGCCACCAACTCTTTCTCCGGAAGCGCGTCCACGCGGATGCGGACGCTCTGGCCGAGGTTCAACTTGCCGCGGTCCACTTCGTCCAGCTTCAGCTCAATGCGCATCTTGGTCAGGTCGGGAATTTCGGCAATGGCCGCGCCGGTCCAGGCACGGTCGCCTTCTTTGAAACCCGGGGGGCTCGATCCGAACGAACCGGATGCGCGAAAGTTGGGGAGGATGTTCACAATGCCGCTAATGGGCGCGCGGATCACCATCTTCGACAGATACCCTTTGGCGCGTTCCTGATCGCGGACGGTTTTATCTTTCTTCTGCTCCAGGCGCTGGAGATCGGCTTGCTGCGAAATCTTGTGCGAGCCGACTACGACCTTCTGCTGGCCGAGGTCGCCTTCGGTGATGCCCACATCGATCTTGCTCTTGGCGCCCTCAATCTCCGACACCACGCTCGCCTTGCTCGCTTCAAGTTCGGCGCGCTGCACGTTGTACTCGGCAATCATCATGTTGGTGGCGTCGGACTCGTCGGTGATGCGGTGCGTCGCTTTGAGCTGCACAATTTCGCTGTCCACCGTGCGCACGCTGGTGGAGCGGTCAATGTAGTACTGCTCCTGCTGCGCGGTGTCGAATTCAATCACCACGTCGCCGGCGTTCACCGGCCGGCCGGATTCGGCGAGTTTGGTGATCTTCGGGTCTGGCACCTGCGGCGCCGACAGAATCATGGAATTCGACGAGCGCACTTCGCCGCGCGTCTTCACCGAGATCACAAATTCGGCTTTGCGCACGCGCCCGGTGGGGATCTCCACAACCGTCTTGCCGGTGAAGCGATAGGCGTACACAGCTCCGCCCGTGGCGAGCACGGCCAGAGTGCCCCAGGTGGCATAGCGCTTCCAGGGGTTCTTCACCGCCTGGCCGATGCGCTGTTTGGGTTTGATTTCTTTGGACACGGCTTTCTAGTTTCTACCTCGGCAAGAATCTCTTGTTTACAGCGGCGCGCGGAGACGGCGGCGGCCCGGCGGCAGCGCCAGTTCCGCACGGGACGGCGAAGGCGTAGACGAGACGTTCTCCGGCTTGGCCGGGCCGCCGGCACTGGGCCGGTCCAGCGCCAGCACGTCGCCCGCGCGGACGCCGGAACGGACTGAAATCTGAGTGTTGCTGCTGAGTCCCACTTCTACTTCACGGCGCTGCCAGTCTCCCCGGGCCGTGCGGACGAACACATAGGGTTTGCCTTCGGGCTCGTCGCGGAAAATCGCATCGAGGGGCGCGATCGCTGCCGAGTCAGCCGACTCAAGCACCACATTGCAGGCCACCGAAAGGTCGGGGATCACGCGCGGGTCCATCTTATCCAGCTTGAGGATCACCGGCATTTCCTTAACCCAATCGGGGCGGAAACGGCTGGCCTTGGCCACCGAGCCGATGGCGGAGACGTGAGCCGGCAGCACCAGGTCTGGAAAAGCATCGAAACGGGCTGAAGCTTTCTGGCCGATCCGCAGACGCTGCACGTCGGCCTGGTTGACGGTGGCGCTGATCACCATCGAATCCGGCTCGACAATCTGCATGAACATCATTCCCGGATAAAGCTGGTCGCCCACCTTGATGGCGTCGAACTCGCCGCCGCGGAAGGTGTTTTGCATGACCACCAGCCCGTCGATGGGCGCCTTCATCACCATGCGGTCGGCGTTCATTTCCGCGCGTTTCAGTTCAAGCCGGGTCTGCTGGAGGTCTAACTCGGCTGTGCGGCGGTCCGCCGCCTGGCCCGTGTCCACGTGGCGGATTTCCTGCTGCAGTTGCTTGAGCCGCGCTTCGGCTTCTTCGAGCGCCAGTTTGCGCCGCTCGGAGTCCATCTCTGAAAGTACCGGTGCGGTCTTCATGTCGAGCTTGGCTTTGTCCACGGCTGCCTTGGCGTTGGCGATCGACTGATCGTGCGCCCTCTTGTTGACTTCAATCTCAGCCATGAGCTTGGAGAACGCCGCTTCGGCCTGTGCCACGCTGGCGCGATAGTCATCCAGGCGGGTCAACATATATTGACGGTCGAACTCGGCTACCATGTCGCCCTTCTTCACGCGGGAACCGGGTTTGGCCGCATCCCGCAACACCATGGCGAACTCGCTGCCACCACCGCCGCCGCCACGCATACCGCCACTACTGCTGCCGCTGCCGCCCGGTGCCCCGCCGCCACCGCCGCCGCCACCAGGCAAATTGGAAGATGTCGATCCCATGCCGTCAGCGCCCATCGCGCCGGATGCCCCACCGGAGGAGCGGCCCGAGGCCGCACTGCGGGCCCCCGAAGCCGAGCCGCCGCCGACGCGCGAGGTGGCTGAGCGCATCCCGGCGGACATCCCGCCGCCACCGGGCGCGCCGCCGCCTGCCGCCCCGCCGCCGGTGGCGGAGGCCGCCGCGCTGTTTGAGGCCAACGTGCCGCCGCCGGATGAAGTCCCGCCACTGGAACTACCCGTGGTGGCGCCCCGCGCGCCGCTTGAGGACGCGCCGCCACGTTGCGAAGTACGGAAACTGCTGCCATCGCTGCTGCGGCCGCTGCGGCTGCCGCGCATCTGAGGCGTGAGGAGCGAGGAGAATTTTTCCGGACCGGTTTGACCGGTGAGCAGCAAAGTCTTTTCAATATGGCCGCCGGCGGCCACCGTAAACGTGCGAATGCCAGCCGAGGCCGCCTGCGTGCGCCGCGCGACTTCCTGCGTACGCGACCAGTACAGGTATCCGCCCAAGGCTTCTGCAACGAGAAGCCCGGCCACCCAGGGCCAACGCGACGGCGGAATCGACTCCGACCCGGCCTGTCGTTCCCACGACGTGCCAGCGGCCGGCTTTTCCGGCGCTGGTTGCGGATTTATTTGCGGCTGCATAGCGGGAGCACTCCTCGGTAACCCTCGGGCTGGACCTCTTGATACACGACGGGACATCACCCGCACCTGCAGGTTGCCCTTCGACGTAACAGACGTTATTTTAATCCACTCGGTTATGGTGCCGTCAGACGATTTGGGTTCGTTTTTGTAAAGACGGCCTAATGATACAGTGGCGGGTGATCGCTTTACCCGAACCTTGGCTCCATGGACCACTCCAGGGAATCGATCCACTGGTGGCTAACCTGTTCTATTCCTTCATCCAGGCGCATGAGGAACTCGGCCGGGCGCTCCAAGGAGCGTCGGCCGAAGAGCTATAGACCAAGCCGTTTGGCCAGCCGCCGGCAGGGTTCCACATCCGTCACATGGCGGGGGCGGCTGAACGGCTGGGAACCTATCTGATGGACGAACCGCTCAGCCCGGCCCAACTGGAGGCGCTCAAGCGGGAAGCCGAACCTGGCGCGTCGGCCGGCCAGCTTCTGGCTGAATGGGAGGCTCGAGTGCAGCGCCTCGAACGTTATGTGCGGGCGATTGACCCGGAGGCGCTGCGCCTGGAACGTCGAGTGGGCAGGTTGGGCCTGCCCACTACGGTGATAGGGTTGATTGTCCGCATTTCTGAGCATTCGCAGCGGCATCTGGGCCAAGCCATCACCACGTTGAAGCTCGTCCGCGCGATGCGAAACGGAGGCTAAGGCGGCCTTAGGCGGCCGTGAGCTGCTCGGCGACGCTCTTGAGCTGGCCGGCGAGCTGCCTGAGGTCGGCAGCGGTACGTTGGGCATTGCCTGCCCCCACCGTAGTGTCGCGCGCCGCGGTAGCCACGGATTGAATTTTACCGGCAATATCGGTGGTGCCCTTGGCGGCCTCGGCTACGCTGCGGCCTATTTCGCTGGTGGTGGCGCTTTGCTGTTCCACCGCGCCGGCAATGGCATTGGAGATGTCGTTGATCTGGGAGATGTCGTTGATCTGGCCGATCACACCCGAGATCTCGGCTATGGCGCCGCCCGCGTTTTTGGTGTCCTGCTGAATGGCTTCGATCTTCTGGCTGATATCCTCGGTAGCCTTGGCGGTTTCCTTGGCCAGTTCCTTGACCTAGTTGGCTACCACGGCAAAGCCCTTGCCCGCCTCGCCGGCCCGCGCCGCTTCAATCGTGGCATTGAGCGCGAGGAGGTTGGTTTGCTGGGCAATCGAGGTGATCACCTTGACGATCTTGCCGATTTCGGCACTGCTCACACCGAGTTGCGAAACCGTGGTGTTGGTGGAACTGGCAACGTCGACCGCACTTCTTGCAATCTGCGCAGCCTGGGTCGCGTTGCGTGAGATCTCACGGATGCTGGAGCTCATTTCTTCGGTTGCCGCCGCCACGGTCTGTACATTGCGGCTAACATCGGTAGAAGCCGTCGAAACCACGTCGGCCTGTGCCGAGATCTCCTCGGCATTGGCGCCCAATTGCTGACTGACAGAACCCAGTTCATCCGAGAAACTGCTGAGCGCTGCGACAATCCGGACCACCTCCTGACGCGCCATCACCTGACGGGTGATGTCGGTGGCGTACTTCACCACCTTCCATGGTCTGCCATACAGATCGAGAATGGGGTTGTAGGATGCCTGGATCCAGATTTCGCGCCCGCCCTTGCCAAGCCGCTTGAACTCTCCGGTCTGGAATTCGCCCTTGTTGAGCCTGGCCCAGAATTCCCGGTATACGGGGCTGGCTGCGTACGCAGGATCGCAGAACATCGAGTGGTGTTGCCCCTTAATCTCGCCAATTGAGTAGCCCACGGCCCCTTGGAAGTTGGGATTGGCGGTGCGAATCGTGCCGTCCATGTTGAACTCAATCACCGCCTGCGACTTGTGAATGGCTTCCAGTTGACCGGCGGCGTCGGCCGAAGCCATCTTCTGGGCTGTGATATCGGAGGCGTATTTCACCACTTTGACTGGTCGGCCGTTCAGATCGACAATCGGGTTATCGGAAGCCTGAATCCAAATCTCGCGTCCGCCTTTGCCGAAACGCGGGAACTCACCCGCCTGAAACTTCCCCTGAGCAAGCTCGGCCCAAAACTGGCGATACTCGTCTGAATCACGCAAGGCTTCGCCGCAAACAGGGAGTGGTGCTTGCTCACGATCTCGCCGAGGGTGTAGCCAACGGTGGACAGGAAATTCCGATTGGCCGAGAGAATTGTGCCGTCGAGATTGAACTCGATGATTGCTTGAGATTTGCCGGCCGCCTCAAGCTGCCCCGCAGCGTCGGCTGCGCGGAGTTTTTGTTCCGTGATATCGTTGGCATACTTCACCACCTTCATGGTGCGGCCGGTGGCGTCGAAGATCGGGTTGTAGGAAGCCTGAATCCAAATCTCTTTACCACCCTTGCCGATCCGCCGAAACTCATCGGCCTGGAAGTCACCGGCCCCGAGCTTGGCCCAGAATTCGCGGTAGGCCGACGTTTGACGTTACGCCGGGTCTACAAACAGCGAATGGTGCTTGCCGACAATTTCTTCCAACCGGTAGCCGACGGCATTGAGGAAGTTCTCGTTGGCGGCGAGAATCTCCCCGTTCGGTGAGAACTCGATCACCGCCTGCGACTTGCCGATGGCGGCAATCTGTCCGGCCCAGTCGGCCGCCTGGAGTTTTTGCTGCGTCACATCGGTGGCGTATTTCACCATCTTGAAGACCTTCCCGCGTCCGTCCACCAGCGGGAGATAGGTGGCCTGGATCCAAACCTCACGGCCACCCTTGGCCATCCGCCGGTACTCGTTGCGTTGAAACTCGCCCCGCTCAAGCGACGCCCAGAACCCGGCGTATTCCGGCGTTCGCCGTTCCGCCTCTGGCAAGAACATTGAATGATGTTTGCGGCGAATCTCTTCGAGGGAGTACCCCAGGGTCTGGAGAAAGTTCGAATTCGCCGTTAGAATCGTTCCATCCGGCTGAAATTCGATCACTGCTTGGGATGAGCTTAAAGCCGCCAACTGGGCCAGCGCTAGGTCATGATTCGTCGCTTTTGGGTTGCAGTGCGCAGTGTTAACTCCTGTGGGTGCTTATCGGAGACCGTCGCGGCAACTTGAACATTAAAGTCGATGCCGGACAGGCGTAACCATGGCGAGGCCGGCCACGCCTTCCCAATCGGACTGACGTTCTGTATCCTATAATCAGAGGTAATATGTCGGCCCTCGGCCAACCGAACTTTTCGCCTACGCCCGTTCCGCCTCCCGCTTTGGCCCCTGTGCCTGCGCCGGAGGCCACTCCACCGTCCCGCCGACCGTGGAGCTGGTACATTGTCATCGCCGCGGTGCTTACCGCCGTGGGTGGCTGGCTGGCGTTGGGCGATCGCCAGACGGCCGAACAGAAGCAGGCAGCGGCCGCGCAGTCGGCGGTGAAGACGGCGAAGGTCACACAAGGCTCGCTTGTGCAAACCGTACGCGTCTCCGGCGTGACGGCCTCGCGGGCATTTGTGAATGTGACCGCGCCGATCGTCCGGAGCCCTGAGTCTGGCCGCGACATGGTGTTGCTCTATCTCGTGCAATCCGGCGCGCGGGTGAAGAAGGGCGAGTTGGTGGGGCAAATCGACGCCAAGTCGATTGAAGACCACCTTGAAGACGTGAAGGACGACATCGAACAGTCGCTTGCCGACATTCGCAAGCGCAAGGCCGAGCAGGCAATCGATCTGGAAAATCTCAACCAGACGATTCGCGCCGCCAAGGCGGAGTTTGAAAAGGCGCGGCTTGAGGCCAAGGCGGCTGAAGTGCGAACCGATGTGGAGCGCGAGTTGCTCAAGCTGACGGCCGAGGAAGCCGAGGCCCGCTACAAGCAGGTGCAGGCAGACGTGGCGCAGAAGCAGGCCGTCTACGCCGCCGAAATACGGACGCTGGGGATCACCCACACCCGCCACGAGCGCCACTATGGCCGCCACGCAGAGGACCTGAAGCGCTTCAAGATCTACTCTCCGATGGACGGACTGGCCGTCGTTCAGCCCACTTTCCGCGGCGGAGAGATGGCGCCGATTCAGCAAGGCGATATCGTGATGGCCGGGCAGTTGTTCATGAAGGTGGTGGACCCCACCAAGATGAGCATTGAAGGCAACATCAACCAGACCGAAAGCAGCGCGTTCCGGATCGGCCAGAAGGCGAGCATTGAATTCGATGCATTCCCCGGTTTGAAGCTGAATGGCTCGGTGTATTCCATCGGCGCGCTGGCCACCAAGGGCTGGCGCGAGAACTACTACATCCGCAACCTGCCGGTGCGCGTCCACATGGACGTGACAGACCCGAAGGTGATTCCGGATCTTTCCGCGGCGGCCGACGTGGTCACCGGGCGCGTGGAGAATGCCAAGCTCGTGCCGCTCGGCGCGGTGAAGACCGAAGACGGCAAGGAAGTGGTTTACGTCCGCGCCGCCGAGGGCTTCGACAAGCGCGTGGTCACGGTGGGCGAACGTAACAACACGCACGCGGTGGTGAAGGCGGGCTTGGAAGTGGGCGACGAAGTGGCGCTCGACAAACCCGCGGTCAACAACGCCACGGTCGCCCGGCTCTAACGAATCTTCTGTTGGTTGGCACATAAGGCGCATCGGCCGCAGGGCTTTGATGCGCCTTGTCGCTTTTTCGGTTGGCCGCATCGCTGGGGCCGATCACGGCCGCGCGCAACGGCGGCTCGGCGCCGGGCATCGTCTTCGCGATGGCGCGCTGAAGCTGGTTTGGTAGCGGAATGAGTGCCGCGGGCACCGTTCAGACTTTGGGCAGCACCCAAGGAGCCCGGTACGTGCGGCCCAACAACCGGTTCGCCTCGTTGTCCCCTGCGAAGGTCTGCGTAGCGGGGTCAAAACGCAGTTTGCGATCCGTCCGCCACGCAATGTTGCCGAGATGCGTGAGCGACGAAGCGACGTGCCCGATGTGGATGTCGCAGGCGGGAGTGTTACCGTTGCGGATCGCGGCGAGAAAGTCCGCCTTGTGCGCCGGGTCTGCCTGATCGTTACCCGACGCGGATCCGGCGTGCAGCACTTCCCCCTTCTTCCCGATCGCCTTCCACTTTTCGTTGCCGATCACCACCGCGCCGTTCTCGCCGTAGATCATGGCGCCTTCTTCCTCGCCCTCCAGCGCATTCGGCGTCCACACCCGCATTTCATACACCAGCATCGCTTCGTTGCCGTACTCGAAGCTCACCATCATCGTGTCTGGAAACTCCTGGGCGTCATCGAAGAAGAGCTTGCCGCCGCCGGCTGAAATCCGCGTGGGCCACTCCGGCAAAGTGCGTTTCATGCCGGTGAACGCAGCTTCCAGGCCGCGGCGCGCATAGTCCAAACGGTGCACGCCGTCGTTGCCGAGGTCGCCGGTGCCGTAGTCGAAAAACCAGCGCCAGTTGGAATGAAACCGCGCGGGATTGAACGCGCGCTTGGGAGCGGGCCCCAGCCACATGTCGTAGTCCACGCCGGCGGGCGCGGCGGTATCGGGCACCCGCGGCACGGCGTTTTGCTTCGCTGTTTCCCACGCGCGCGCAAATATCGCTTTGCCGAGTGCGCCGGTGCGCAGAAACTCCATCGCCTCGGCAAGGTGGCGCTGGCTGCGGGATTGAATGCCCACCTGCATCACGCGTTTGTGCTTGCGCGCGGCGGCCAGCATCGCCTGGCCCTCTTTCACGTTATGGCTGCACGGTTTTTCGACATAAACGTGCTTGCCCGCCTGGCAGGCCATGATCGCCGGAATCGCGTGCCAGTGGTCGGGCGTGCCGATCACCACGGCGTCGATCGACTTGTCGTCGAGCGCGCGGCGGAAGTCCGCTTCCAGCCGCGGCTCCTTGCGCCCGGTGGCGGTGATGCCTTTGACGCCCGCGGCAAACTGCCGCGAGTCCACGTCGCAAAGCATGGCGATTTCAATCTCCGGCATCGCGGCAAAGCCGCGGTTCAAGTGCCCGGCGCGTCCACGCGCCCCGATGCAGGCAATCGTCAGCTTGTCGCTGGCGGCCACGGCCCGGCGGCGTGGCGTCAAGGCAGCTGGGCCGAGCAGAAAGAAGGTGCGGCGTTGCATGTTAGAGCATTTTACACGAAGCCGCGGTCTGATACCATGCAGCTACGCATCCGATGAAAACCTTCCCGGTCGTCGAAGTCAGCGGCAGTGCCTTTGAAATGGGCGTGCAGCACGGCCAGCAGGCCGCGCCCATCATTCAGCGCTACCTCGCCTGGATTGACCGTCTCAGCGGGAAGCCGCGTGCGCTGCTGCAGCAGAACGCCATGCGCTTTCTGCCGCACATCAAACAACTGAGTCCGGCCTACTTGGACGAAGTGATGGGGCTCGCCGAAGGCGCGGGCATTACGCTTTCAGACGCCATGCTGTGCCAGGCCCGGGCTGAAGCGGCGCGGCAGTGGGAAGGCGGCTGCACGGCCTTTGCCATCACGCGCGACGGCACGCAGGATGGCAACCCGCTGGCCGGCCAGAACCAGGATCTTGAGAGTGAGTATGAGGACGTGGCGATTGTGCTGAAGGTGCGGCCGAGCGATGGCCGTCCGCGCGCGGCGATGTTCACGTTCGCGGGCCAGTTGGGCTACGCGGGCATGAATCAGCACGGCGTGGCCAACTTTGTGAACGCGCTCTACAATTTCAAATGGCAACCCGGGCTGCCTACGTATCCGGCACGGCGCGCGCTGCTTGAGCAACGCTCCGTGGGGGCGTGTGTCGAACTGCTGAAGCGGCACCGCACGTGTTCAGCGCTGAATCTGGTGCTGGCCGACGGCGCGGGCCGGATTGCGGACGTGGAGGTACGGCCCGAAGGCGTCGCGTTGTTTGCAGATGACGACGCCAGCCGACGCTTGCACACCAACCACTACGTGACGCCCGCGTTTGCGAAGTTCGAAGACGGTACGCTGCCGGATTCGAAGCCGCGTCTTGAACGCGTGCGCGCGCTGGTGCGCAAACATTGGGGCCGCATCACGGTGGACGTGATGAAGGAGATTCTGGCGGACCACGATGGCGGCGATGGCGCTATCTGCCGGCACGGCGCCACGAACATGCATTCGATTTCGGGCTACATCGCCGAGCCCGCGCGCGGGCGGCTGCATGTGCGGCGCGGCCATGGCTGCACGGGCACGTGGACGGTTCACGCGGTGTAGCGGCGCGTCAGGATTGGGACGGCAACGCCACCGGCACCTCGCTATCATGGTTGGACAGGCTCATCCATGGTGCAACGCCAAGCCAGCACCGCTGCCCCGGCGGACCACGCTGCCCCCGGGCAGGTGCGTCTGCTCGAAGCGGCGCTGAATTCGGTGATCCGCGGCAAGCCCGACGTGGTGCGCATGGCGCTCGTGGGGCTGCTGGCGCGCGGCCACCTGCTGATTGAAGACGTACCTGGCGTGGGCAAGACCACGCTGGCACACGCGCTCGCCCGCGCCATCGATTGCGGCTTCCAGCGCGTGCAGTTCACGGCCGACATGCTGCCGGGCGACGTGCTGGGCGTCACCATCCTGAACGCGCAGACGCGCGAGTTTGAATTTAAGAAGGGTCCGGTCTTCACCAACATCCTGCTGGCGGACGAGATCAACCGCTCGACGCCCAAGACGCAGTCCGCCCTCCTCGAGGCGATGAACGAGTTGCAGGTGACCATCGACGGGCACTCGTATCCGCTGGATCCGCCGTTTATGGTGATCGCCACGCAGAACCCGGTGGAGCACCACGGCACCTATCCGCTGCCCGAATCGCAACTGGACCGGTTCCTGCTGCTGCTGCGCATCGGTTATCCAGACCGTGCGGCCGAACTTGAAATTCTCCGCCAGGTCGCCGGCGGAGGCGGCGGCGCGGGAGTGCAGTTGCAACCGGTGTTGACCGCCGCGGAACTCCTGGCGCTGCAGAACGCCGCCGCGCAGGTGCGCGTGGAGCGCTCGGTTGCCGACTATATGCTGGCGATTGTGGAACGTACCCGGAATTCCGAATCGCTGGTGCTCGGCGTCAGTCCGCGCGGCGCTCAGGCGCTTTATCGCGCTACGCAGGCCCTGGCACTGATCGAGGGCCGCGACTATGCGTTGCCGGAAGATGTGAAGCGCCTCGCCGTGCCCGTCTTTGCGCACCGCGTGATGGTGAATACGCGCATGGCGCTTGCCCAGCGCGGCACAGACCCGGCCATCCGCCTCATCGAAGAGATTCTCACGCTGGTGGACGTGCCACTGTAACTCCTTTTTTAGACCGCATTAACTAAACATGAAAACCGCAATTGTCGGCCTTCCGATGGTAGGCAAGTCCTCGCTCTTTACGATTCTAACGGGCGTGCATGAAGCCACGCGCATGGGCAGCATGGAGGTCCGCGTGGGCGTGGCCAAAGTGCCGGACCCGCGTCTCACGGCGCTCGCCGCCGTCTTCCAGCCGCCCAAGATCACGCACGCCACGGTGGAGTATCTGGACACGCCGTCGATCTCCAAGGAGTCACTGCGCGATACCGGATTGCTGGCGAGTCTCCGCGTGGCCGACGCGTTTGCGCATGTGCTGCGTGTATTTGAGTCCGACACGGTGCCACACGAAAAGGGCAACGTGGACCCGGTGCGCGATGCCGACGATCTGGATATCGAGTTGATCCTCAGCGATCTGGTCGTCGTGGAAAAGCGTATCGAGCGCGTGGAGAAAGACCGCAAGAAGCAGCGCAGCGCGGAACTCGACCGCGAGATCGATCTGCTCAACCGCTGCAAGGCCGCGCTCGAAGACAACCGCCCGCTGCGCACGCTGGAGATCAGCGCCGAAGAAGAGAAGATCATCCGCGGCTTCCAGTTCCTCTCGCAGAAGCCCATGCTGTATGTGCTGAACGTGGGCGAAGAAGACGCGGGCAAAATGCACGCGATCGAAGAAGAGTACCGCACCACGAAACTCGCCAGCCGTCCCGGCACGGGTATTTCGGCCATCTGCGGCAAAATCGAAGCCGAGCTCGCCGAGCTTTCGGCCGACGACGCCAAGGAAATGATGGAGACCTACGGGCTCACCGAGCCGGGGTTGAACCGCCTCATCGAACGCACCTACGATCTGCTGGGCCTGATGAGCTTTCTCACGGCGGGCGAGACGGAGGTGCGTGCCTGGACGATTCCGAAGAACTGCACGGCGCAAAAAGCCGCGGGCGCGATTCACTCGGACTTTGAAAAGAAGTTCATCCGCGCCGAATCGGTGAACTGGAAGGACCTGGTGGACCACAACGGCTACGCGGGTCTGCGCGGCACCCCCTTGCTGCGGCTCGAAGGGAAAGAATACATTGTCGAGGATGGCGACGTGCTGGTGATCCGGCACTCATAGAAGATGGACATGACCACCACCCGGCGCTCGCTCTTGTTCGGCTCGATGCTATCGCTCGGCGTGCGGCTTTCGCACGCCGCCAAGGGCAAGCGCCACAAGCACGCGACGCTTGGCTTTCGCGTGCAACTGCCGGATGGCTGGCGGTCAGAGAACGCCGAACTGGGGATGACCATCATTCCTCCGGGCCTGAACGTGGACCCGAACCGCGAGGACAACCCCGAGGTCTACCCGTTGTGGTCCGTGGAAGCGGATAAGACGAGCGAAGAGGAGTACATCAAAACTCTGCGCGCGCGTTTTAAACAAGCGGGCACAAGAGTCGAGCGCGATGGCGATCTGGAGCCGTTCTCCATACCCGGCCGCCCGGGCGTGATCTACACGTTCGATTTCACGCACCCCGAGCGCAACGCGCCCTACCGCATCCGCGTGTTTGCCATGCAGCACAAGGGCCGCCCGCTGCTCCTGGTAGCTACCGGGCAGCGCGAGCGTTTAATGGCGCGCGACGCGGTGTTGCGGGAGATTGCACGTAGTATTGAGTGGTAAGTGGCAGCGGCTGATACACTAACGTTATGAAGCTCAGTTCGCAGGAAGAGTACGGCCTGCGGTGTTTGCTCCATCTGGCGCGCCTTCCGGCCGGCCAATCGACGACGATTCCCGAGATCAGCGCCGCCGAGGGGCTCTCGGTTCCGAACGTGGCCAAACTGATGCGTTTGCTCCGCATGTCTGGCCTGATCAAAAGTGAACGCGGCCAGTCCGGCGGCTACATGCTGGCGCGCCCGGCCACGGAAATCAAAGTGGAAGAGGCGCTGAACGTGCTCGGCGGACGCTTCTTTTCGCAGCAATTTTGCGATCGCCACGCAGGGCGCAACGAATCCTGCGCGCACCAGGTGGATTGTTCACTCCGCGCACTGTGGAACACCATCCAAAACGTGCTCACCAGCGTATTGGGCAACACCACGCTTGCTGATGTGCTGTGCACCGAGGATCAGATGCGGACCATGATGGACCAACGCGCGACGCAGGGCTTGGTGGCGCTGACGAACAGCGCGCCCCGCGCGCGACCGTGCTCCCCGTGGAGTAGCCTGCCGCACGCGTTCCTGAACGCCCCTCAACATCCTTGACGCCGCTGCCCTGTGCATATTATCGTATCGATTCACCCCAGAAGGAGAACAACGCATTGGACGCAAATCTGACGAGGCGCCAAGTGGGAACCGTGACCGTGCTCGACATAACAGGACGCGTCACGCTCGGGGAAGGTTCGGCGTTGATTCGTGAGGAAATCAAGCAACTGGCCGTTTCCGGCTTCAAGAACGTGGTGGTGAACCTCGGCGGCATCACCTATATCGATAGCTCGGGCATTGGCGAACTGGTTTCGGGCGTCACCACCATGGGTCACGCCGGCGGGTCGCTTCGGTTACTGAAGCCGGGACAGCGCGTCAAGGATCTGCTGAAAATGACGCGGCTCGACACGGTGTTTCAGGCGTTTGAAGAAGAGGGCGAGGCCGTCCGGAGCTTCTCCTGATGTCCAAAGCCCCCGCCGATCTACTGCGCCGTATCGCCCAACTGGAAGAGCGGCGCGGGCTGCTGATTGTGTTCGAAGGCCCCGATGGGTCCGGCAAGACCACGCAGCGCAAGCTGCTGAAGTCCTGGCTGAAGGGCGAGGGCCACGAGGTGGTCACTACCAAGTGGAGTTCTTCGGACCTCATCAAGCCGTTGATCAAGGCACGCAAGCAGGTGCGTTCGCTCAACGCCACCGAGTTCAGCCTGATGCATGCCTGCGACTTCCGCCATCGCCTGGAGACCGAAGTACTGCCGGCGCTCTGCGCGGGCAAGACGGTGATTGCCGACCGCTACTTCTTCACGGCGCTCGCGCGCGACGTCACGCGCGGGTCTGACCTGAACTGGGTGATGAATCTGTACTCGCCCATCTTCTGGCCCGATGCGGTGTTCTACTTTCAGGTGTCGCCGGAGACATCCGGCAAACGCATCGCCGCCGAGCGCAAACCGTCGTACTATGAGTCCGGGCAGGACATCACGCACCTCGCCGACGCGCATGACAGCTACCGTGAATTCATCGGCGCCGTGCTCGGCCAGTACCGCGGCCTCGCATCGATCTTCGATTTCGTTACGGTGGATGCCGAGCAATCGATCTACGATCAGCACCAGTTCATCCGCAGCTTGTTCAAGAAGTCGGCACGCAAGAAGTGGACCGAGTACAACGTGGCGGCGATCGCCGATTGGCTGAACAACCGGCCCGAAATGCGGATTGAGTAAGGCAGGAGCGCGCACGATGACTGTCGAAAAAGGAAAGCTGATTGCGCTTGAAGGGTTGAACGACCGCGAGCTGCTGCGCGAGGGCAAACAGCTCCTCCGCGCGCGCAGCGGAGAGCGCGCCGGCGGGGTCAGTCAGTGGGGCGCTTCCGGCCTGTTCTTTCAACTGCGGCAATCCACCTGCCCGGAGATCCCGTCGCCCAAGACGCTGCTGATGCTCTACGCAGCGGACCTTGAGTTCCGGCTGCGGTGGGAGATCCTGCCGCTGATGGAAGAGGGCCTCGACGTTGTCGCGGCTCCGTATGTGGAAACCGCTAGCGCATTCGGCGTGGCTGCTGGGATCGACGCTGAGTGGGTTGAGCGGCTGTTTGCGTTCGCGCCCAAGCCTGAGGCGGCGTTCCGGCTGCGCAAGCCATCGGCGGAGAGCAAGGGGATGCCCTCACATTGCTTCCATATTCTGGCTGGCGCGTCCGGGCACTGGAAGAAGCGTTCGGGAATCAAGCCGCTCAACGAGTGCCTGGCGCGGCTGAAGGCGCTGCCTGCTGGCACGCCTTCCAAGAAGGGGAAGTAGCGCCCCAAAATGGCTGTGGCCCTTAGGCTCCGCCACTACCCCGCACGTCGAGAACAATCTCGTTGGACCGCACGCCATCGGCCAGCACTACCAGTGAATGGCGCCCGGTGGCAAGGTCACCCGGCACCTGTGCATTCACCTGATACACTCCCGCCTGTCCGGGAGCAAGTCCGGCAAACGAAGGAATCGAACGCTTGCCGCCGACTTCCACCTCTACGCGCGCCTGCACCGGCACGAGCGGGGAGAAAGGCGCCGGAGCGCCCGCGGCAATTTCGCTGGCCACATCGCCGAGGCCCGTCATGAACAGCGATACGGTCTCACCGGCCACAGCCGGATTGGCGGCGCTCACCAACGCTCCATTCCCGCCCACGACGGAGGGCCCTGAAGGGGTTCCAAATATCCCCGGCGCAACCCGTAGCACGTTCAGCGGCACTTCCACCGGGACGGTGGCTGCGCCGTTGACGATGCGCAGCGAACCCGCTCCCACGGCGCCGAATGGAAGCTGAGCCGTAATGCGCTCTGGCGAGACGAATGCGAGCGGCAGTTGACGGCCATCGAGCGAAACCTTCACGCCAGATAGCTCCACGGGCAGCGGCAACCCCGGCGCGGCCAACTGCTGGGGCGACAGATGCTGGCCAAAAATGCTGATCAGCGAGCCCGGCGCCACGGGTTGGCGGAGCGTAGCGGCGTTGACAGGTACGCTGCGCCCCAGCGTGGGCCGCGGAGTGATCGTCAGGGTATCCAGAACGCGCCCGCCGAGACCGATGGCGCTGATCGTGAGCCGCGCGCCGTCCACATCCACACGCGCGAAATGCGCCTCGGAAATCGCGAGCGCAGAAACCGCGGTCGGCGGCCCCAGGTCGTGCAGGCCGCCGCCGGCCCCGCCGGTGGTGACGTAGACAATTCCTTCTTCGCCGGCGCGGCCGGAGGCCCGCTCGCCACGCAGCAGCGGATGAGTACGTTCGTAGATGTGGTGATGGCTGGCAAGCACCAGTTGCACGCCATGACTTTCCAGAACCGGAACCACAAAGTCGCGCGCCGCGCGCGACTCGGGCTCTTCCCCGCGCAAGCCGTCGTATGGGGCATGGTGCCACATCACGATCTTCCAGATCTTGCGCGTGCGCGCGAGGTCTTCGCTCAGCCACTCCAGCATCGTGCTCCTGCGGCCGACATCCGGCAGCAGGTTGCTGTCGAGCGAAACGAAATGCGCATCGCCCCAATCGAATGAGTAGTAGCGCTTGTGGTCTCGCTGAGCCACGCCCTCCACCGGCAGAGCGTGGATGTCGAGATAGGCCGCACCGTCCTGAATGTCGACGTCGTGATTGCCCACTGCCGGGTAAGTTGGCAACTGCCGCATCAGGTCCCGGTAAACCTGCAGGTAGTAAAGCTCGTAAGTTTGATGCGTTCCGAACGGGTAGGCGATGTCTCCGGTATGCAAGGCGAGCGAGGCCCGCTCGGCGAGCATCAGGTCACGGAGATCATACTGCTCCGGGGTGTTGCCGCCGCTGTCGCCGAAGGCGAGAAAACGGAACTCGCCTGACGAAGGCGCTGTTCGAAAGCTGAACTCCGCTGCCGTGGCGTTCGGCAATAAACGTTCCGCGCCGAGAAAAACGCGGTAGTAGTAGCGGGTGTTGGCCGTGAGGCCAGTCAGCTCGGTCTCAAACTGGGTAAATGCTCGCTCAAGCTGGGACGCCGCAGGCTCGATCCGCCGAGCTCGCGCCTGCACCGTGACGGGCGCGGTGAACGCCGGATCCGTAGCAAACTGAACGGAACCGGAACCCGGCTCGTTAGTGGTCCAAAGCACTGTGGCGCGGTTCGCCAACACATGCTGCAGATAGGGATACCGTCTGGGAACCGCAGCTTGCGTGCGAGGAGAAGCCAGAGCGCCTGCCGCCGCAAGCGCACCCGCTCGCCGCAGCAGTTCACGGCGCGAACTGCCCCGCTCTGCCCTCATCCAGCTGCCCAGCCCCAACCCTCCCACTCTATTTTATCGGCATTCCAACGGCGTTCGCCACCGGTTCCGGTGTGGCCGGCTCCGGAAGCGGGGTGTAGCCCAAGGCCTTCAGCTCAGTCAATACGATTTCTCTGCGCTGGGCCACCAGTTCGCGCATGTAGGCCACCTGGTTCTCGAAGTCGGCATTGGCCCGCTCCAGCGTACAGGGAGTCTCGATGCACTCCTTGTTTGTATCCGCATACACATGCGGGCGCAGCAGGTCAGCGAGCCGCACGATTTCCTTATCCATCCAGCCGTCGGCGCCCCCCGTCAGCGACGCCGCGCGCATCACCTCGCTGAACAGAAACTCTCTCAGTTCGGCATTGGCGAGGCACCGCTTTACCAGCACATTGGCATTCGCATTGGCAAACATCGGATGGGTGATGTTGGTGAACGTGTTGTCCCGGTCTTTGGCAATGAACATTCCCAGATTCTTGCCGTTGAACCGGTAGAAGTACGTATTGTTGATGCCGTAGTCAGACAGAAACCCGTCGAACTCGGCGAGGTAGCTCTCCACGGCGAGCCCGGTGAGGAACTTCTTCAGATCGAGAAATTCGCCGACGGCCTTGGGAAAGTCGGCGTCTGCTGCTTGATTGATGGCTCGGATCATCTTTTCCAGCGGCGCGGCGTTCGGGTTCAGTTCATTGGTTTCCGGCTTGAACGGCGACGGCGAATACAACCCCGGATTGTCTCCCAGATACTGCATCCGGTAGCCTTCAAGGAACTCCCATTCATACAGGAAGCCTTCGTCCTCGCCCAGCCAGCGCTTCAGAAACTTTTTGTCGGTGGACTCGGTGATCGTGTACACGCCCACATAGGCGTCGTTCACATACAGGCGGCCATGCGTTTCGCGCGGCGCCGGCAGTCCCATCTTCTGGTACAGCGCCATCGCCAGCCGCTCCTTGATGAGCGAAAGGTCCTGAATGTTGTTGTCGAGCAGGAACGACTTGAAGCCGATGAACTCTTGGTCTTCATACCGGTTGATATCCACGCGCAGCCCGGGCTTGTTCGGCCGGCGGCTGGTTCGGCCCTTGGACCGGATGCCGACATTCTCCAGGTACTGCTTTTCCCACAACAGGTTGGCCGGGTAGTAGGTGTTGTCGCGGAAGTTGTTCTGGAGCTTTCTGAAGTCTTCCGGGTGGATCTCAAGGCGGATCTCCTGGAATGCTTTTTCGTCGAAGAGCTCGTCTTGCAGGGTCTGTTTGGTCTCTTGGGCGAGAGACGGAAGGGCAACGGCAAGGAACGCCAGAGGCAACACGGCTTGTCTCATCTCTTCCTCCTCACCCCGATTATGACACTGTTATAGCGTGAACTGCATTCTGAACTTGTAAATCCAATAGGAGGGCACGCCCTGCACGGGGGCGCGGAAGGAGTCCTCTATCCGGTCGCGAAGCACGTTGGCCTGCAGCTTCACCCATTGCGTGAGGAACCAGTTCACTCCGAAGGTGAGCACCCGGTCGCTCTGGCGAGTGGCGTTGAAGGCGCGCGTGGAGCGTGAGGCCAGTCCCGTGGAAGTGTCACTCGCGAGGCGAATGGCCTCATAGCGAGCGGCCAACTCCACAGCGCCCCAGCGCTTGATGAACGGCACGTAGCGTCCGCGATCGAGGCCGCGCGACTTGCGCTGCCCGGTTACCACCCACGTGCCCATCAGGTACCAGCCGCGCTGAATCATATCCGGCAGATCCTCGCCGCGGATGCTCTGTTTCAGGCGCTGCTCGCGCATATCGATGAACTCGCCTTTTACCGAAAAGGGCCCGGGCATCCAGTTCATTTCCAGGCCCACGCGCCGCCGGTTGCCGCTGACAAAGTAGGCGGGGAACGTAGTATCGGAGGCCGCCGTGCGGCCGCGGATGCCGTAAAGCCCCGCTGGCACATCGCTGGTGGTCGCCGCGCCGCCGATGGAGAAGTCTTCCAGCAATTTCGGCGCGGGCAGCCAACGGAACGGCTGCGCCACCAGACGCCCGGCCACGGTGCGTTGTCCGGTGCGGAGGTTGGTGGTGGTGGCGGCAATGTCGCCGTCATTCCCAAATACGCCGGCGTTGTAGCGCAGGCCGCGCTTGAGGACGTTACCATGCACCGCGACGCCTGTGTCGCGGCCCGGCGCGAGGCGCGCGGCAATGCGAGAGCGTTCGATGAAGTCCAGATCCGTCGGGCCGGTGGTTTGTTCCAGGCTGAAGGGAATGCGGAAGCGTCCGCCGCGCACCTGCAACCCGCGGGCGATGCGGATGTTGCCGTAGACGTCTTTCCAGGGGAAATCGGTCTCGGCCGTTTCGCGCGAGATTTCAAACTCGATGCGCTTGAATAACACGCCTTCGACGGCAAAGCGGCGGCGCTCGAAATCGAAGATGTCGGGGCTGGCCGAGGTTTCCGGATTCAGCACCGTCCAGTCCATCTGCAGACGCGCGCGGAAATCAACGCGCAGCCAGCCGCCCACGCGGATCGATGGATGGCGTTTCCAGACAAAGCGCAGTCCCTTGCCAGGTCGCCCGGAGTCGTCTTCTTTGCTGTCGGGGTTGGTATCCTGCGCACGCATCCGGTCCGCTGCCGCCAGCAACAGCGCAACGGTGACGAAGCGGAGCAGCGATCTAGTCTTCATCGCTCTCCTTCTCCTCATCGTCATCTTCATCGTCATCCATCTCCGCGGTGGCGGCCGAGTACTGCTTCAGCGAAGCCAACGGCATGCCGGGGCCAGCCGCCCGCAGGAACTGGTCAAGCACCGAGAGACAACCCGAGTCGTCCACGCCCACCGACAATTCACGCCGGTTGCCGAGCGCAGGCGGCGAAAGCGAAATGCTGCCGAGAATCGCGTAAGCGCCATCGATCAGCATCATCTTGCCGTGCGACTTCAGGCCGGGAATCGACTTCTTGCCGTACACCGCAATCTTCACGCCCGCGCGTTCACGTTCGCGTAAGAGCGCCAACATCTGGGGGTCTTTCACACGATGATCCACGATGCGCATACTCTTCTGCGCCGCGGCAATCCGGGCCACGAACTCGGTGCGCGAAACATCCGGCCCCACAATCAAACGCCGGTTCCAGTCCGCCGGGAGCGGCACGCCGGGCGTGGCGGTATCTGCTTCGAACAGCCGGATCAGGTTCGCCACCACGCCGGCGTCCCTGGTCTCCAGGATGAAGTCCGAGGTTTTTTCGAAGTAACGCAGCGTCAGGTTCGCTGAACTGATCAGCGCCAGGCAGTCGTCCACCACGAGGTACTTGGCGTGATACTTGGTGCCGGCGAGCCCGTAGCGGTGCACTTCGGCGCCCATGCTTTCAAGGTACTGGCCCAGCTCACGGATCTTCTTCTCCCAGCCCTTGGCGCGCTGCGTGAGCAGAAGTTTCACGGCGACGCCCCGCTGCTGCGCCGCGGCGAGCGCATCCATCACGCGGAAATCGGTGCAGCGGAACATCGACAGGCGGACCTTCGACTGCGCCGCGGCAATCGCATCGAGGATGGCTGGCCGCCGTTCGGCCGGCGTCAGGATCACGCGCTCCATTTTTACTGGTCTGCCTTCTTCTGTTCCCAACTCACCGACTTCACGCCCGCCTTGCCTTCGGCCATCAGCATCCCGCTCACCGACGTCAACGAAACCGAGGCCGGCAATTTCACCAGAAACTTCGCCGTTGCCTCATTGCCCTTCGTCATCTTGATCACTTCAAACGATTCGCCTTCGTGGCGCAGAACCTGGCCCACATGCTCCATGGGAAACTCCGGAGAACTGGCCACCACTTCCAGTTGCACGGCTCGCGGTTTGCCTTCGCCGAACTGGTTCAACGCCACGAGAAACAGACATAGAAACACCGTGCCCAGCGCGCACACCGCAAACGAGCCGAGGCCGGCCGACATACCGAGGCCCATCAGGAGAAACAGAATGATGGCGTCTTTCGGGTCGTCCACCGGCGTGCGGAAGCGGATGATACTCGCGCCGCCTGCAATGCCCAGCGCCCGCGCCGTGGAATTCCCAATGATGATCATCATCAACGCGCCCGAGACCGACAGCAGGACGGAGGCTTGCAGCAGGGAACGGCTCGGCACCTTGTCGCCCTGGCAGTAGCGATGAGTGGCCGTCACAGCGAGTCCCACCACCGCGGCTAGCGTGAGTTTCGCCAATTCGATCCAGGGGGAAACCGGCGCCGAAGGTTCAGACCGGAGGAGTTGCAGCAGGGAGCCGTCCACGCCGCCGGCGGCGGACTGGGCCCATGCGGCAGTGAAAGGAAAGACCGCCGCGAAGCAAAAGAGGAGATAAGGCAAGACTCCCTTATGTTATCCCAGTCTGGCCGGCGAGGGACTCGCCTTGCGCAAGCTGGCCAGTCCGGTGATAAACTCTTCTTAACTCAAGCACGCAATCAAAAGTGCGGCACTACCCTGGGGAAAAAGAAGGCCAGCCGTCCGTTGGCGGCCGGAAACTTTGGTCCTTAACCGCTCAGGAGTGCGAAATGACTCGCGTTCCACTTTGTGCGCGCACCGGGCTTGCCCTGCTCGCTGCGCTTGGCTGTTCGCCACTACTTCACGCTCAAATCACCCTAAATCCGGCAGTTGGGGTGGCCGGTCGGGCATGAAGTGATGGATACTCAACGGGATGGGCGAGGAAAAGAGCGTACCGGTCGTTACCCAAAAGGTGAAGAAGAAAACCCGGAGTTGCGGTATCCGTCACCACGCCGGATCGAGACCTTTGGCGG
>Ga0194119_10002912_pt1 | contig 28196 bp, 27 predicted proteins | sample TA2MahC100mmetaG_FD_148620 | JGI IMG/M metagenome (GOLD analysis project Ga0194119, IMG submission 148620) | Freshwater microbial communities from Lake Tanganyika, Tanzania - TA2015018 Mahale Deep Cast 100m | ecosystem: Environmental > Aquatic > Freshwater > Lake | place: Tanzania: Lake...
ACGGATAGACCGGCTGTGTGTACTGGTTCCAGGTCAGCGCATAGTACGGACCATTCATCTCGATGCGGTCCGCGGGGGTTAGCATGCGGCCGATCTACACGTTGAAGTAGGGTGAATACTCGAACTGCGCGATGGCATCGAGTACATCCACTGGGCCATCGCTGAAGATTTCCTCGGTGTTGAAGGTGAACTTGATATGGTCATTGAGTTTGCCCCCCATGTAGAGCCGGATGCTCTGCACATCGAAGTCCTTGCTCCACGAATCGCCGTCGGGCGAAGCGTCTCCCGTGGCAAACAATCCGGCACGCATACCCGCACCGATGGACAGGGATGCGCCCTTGCCGATTTCCAGCGTGGCTCCTGCCTGCGTTTGCTCCATACCCAGCGTCATGGAAAGACCGGCTATCGCGATGCAAGTGGCAACGCTTTTTAGAGGTCGGGGAGAGATGGTTCGAGTGCTCACGGTGTATTCCTCGATTGGTTGCAGCTCAAGGCTGGCGAGGTGCAGTCTGCGAACAGTGGTTGCCAGCAACCATGCGCGAATCGTCCCTGGTGACTACGTCAATCGACGTATCGCCACCCGACAGAAATGACGGAACGTGCCGCCGGCCGGACAGGAGCAGCTTCCCGGTTCACGAGCGGGTGGGTTCTACAGGCCGGTCGTCTGCCTGTGATAGGGTTTGCGTTCCCCGATCCGGAGACCCGTCATGAGCATGACCGACTACGAAAAGGAGCTGGTCGTCGAACAGATCGAGATCGGCCCGATGCAGAACTACACCTACATCATCGGTTCCCGGGAGACACGGGAAGTCGCGATTGTCGACCCCGCCTGGGACATCGACGCTCTGCTCAATCACGTCGATGAACGGGGCTACAAACTCACCGCGGCACTCATCACGCACTACCACCCGGACCATTGCGGCGGTGCGTTTCGCAGCAACAACATCGAAGGGGTTGCCGAACTGGTCGGGAAGCGTGGGGTGAAGGTTTATTGCCACTGCGACGAGTGCATGGGGCTGAAGAAGGTCACCGGGCTCTCGGACAGCGACATCGTCAAGGTGAACTCGGGCGATAAGCTCTCTGTAGGTGATGTGGAGGTCGAGTTCCTGCACACACCCGGGCACACACCGGGTTCACAGTGTTTCCGCGTCAAACACACGGTGATCTCCGGCGACACGCTGTTCATCACCGGATGCGGGCGCGTGGACCTGCCGGGCTCAAACTCGGAGCAGATGTACTACAGCATGCAGAAGCTCGCGGAGCTTCCCGACGACACACTTCTGCTGCCCGGCCATAATTATGCCCACATCCCCAATGCCACGATGGCTGAAGTGAAGCGGATCAATACCTACATGCGCGTCAAGGACCTTGCCACCTGGCGCATGTTCATGGGCGACTGAAGGGCACAACCAACCGAGCGTCAGATAACCGAGCGTAAAATATAGAGAGGGGAGGGAATCATGGGTATGCCCACCGGAAAGTTCTCTGGCTTTGAAGTTTCGATGAACGAACCGGGCATCGCCTGGTTTGAATTCAATACTCCCGAACGCCTCAACGGCATGACCACCGCCATCAAGCGGGATCTCATCGAAGCCATGACCCACGCGCAGATGAATGACGACGTACGGGTTCTGGTCTTCACCGGTCAAGGTCGCGGCTTCTGTGCGGGCGATGATCTCAAGGCCTATAAGGGTACCGAACTGGGTGGCACACCACTGGTGCAGCCGATTCCGCCTGGTCATCACAACGCCCTGGGTACCTACAACGGGTTGCGAGCGATCTCCCAGGCGCTCAATACCTCGGTGCGCAATCTCGACAAGATCACCATCGCCGCGATCAACGGTGTGGCCATCCAGACCGGGCTGTCCCTGGCGCTCTCCTGTGATTTTCGCATCGCGTCGGAGTCGGCGCGTCTCGGCAGCGCCACACTTCGGTTTGGACTCCTGCCGGATGAAGGCGGCCAGTTCCTGCTGGTGCAGCTGCTCGGGTTGTCACGGGCACTCGACTTCGTGATGCGCAAACGGATCGTCACCGCGACGGAGGCCCACGATCTCGGGCTCATTCACGAGGTGGTTGCACCCGAAGCGCTTCGATCAACCGCGTTGGCGTGGGCGCGGGAGTTCGCGAACGGACCGCAGGTTTCCATGCGCTTGCTGAAGCGCTCCCTCTACAACGCCGCAGAACAGACCTGGCCACAGGCGCTCGACGATATCGCCGCCAAGACCGCGATCTCCGATCACCATCCGGATGTGAAAGAAGGGGTGGGCGCATTCCACGAAAAACGCAAGCCCAGATTCAATGCCTGGCTGGAGCGAAAGTAACGTGGACGAAGTTGTTACTTACACTTCGTCCGACAGCATCGCCACGATCACGATCAACCGGCCGGCGCAGATGAATGCGCTGAACAAAGCGGTGATCGTTGGTCTGCAGTCGGCGTGGCGGCAGTTCGAGAACAGAGATGACCGGGTGGCGATTCTCCACGCGTCAGGTGACCGGGCTTTTTCCGTTGGCGCGGACATCAAGGATCCTCCCCGTGAAATGTGGCAGGGCGTGCCATCCATCGGTGCCACGGTGACCAAACCGGTGATCGCCGCTGTGCACGGCTGGTGCATCGGTGGCGCCTACGTAATCGTGCAGATGTGTGATCTCGTGGTGGCTGCTGAAAACACCGTTTTCAAATAGCCCGAAGCACAACTCGGATTCACCGGTGGCCTGATCGCGAGTGCCGTAGTGCGCATTACGCACAAAATCGCCATGGAGTTCATGTTGCTCGGTGAAGACCTGGATGCGAAGCGCGCCCGTGAAGCGGGCATGGTCAATCGTGTGGTGCCGACAGGAGAAGAGCTGGCAGAAGCGCAGCTTATGGCAAAAATCCTCGCGAATTCCGCTCCACTCGTCATGACGACGCTCAAGCAGTTTACGCAGCAGACCCTGAACAAGAGCCCCGCGGAAGCCGGTATAATCAGACGCGAGCTTCTGCTCAAGGTGCGTGAAAGCGAAGATGGTGCGGAAGAGCGCCGTGCATTCCGGGAAAAGCGGACTCCCGGCTCCAGGGGGACTTAAAGCTGCTCGGAACGGTGTTACCCATGCATCGTCAACCCGCCCGACACGCTGATGGTCTGTCCGACAATGAACCCAGCTTCATCACTCAACAAGAAGGCGACCATGCCAGCGATGTCCTCGGGCTGACCCAGCCGACCGAGCGGTATCGCCTTCTCGAGACCCGCGCGCAGCCTTGCACCCTGCTCTCCTTCGCCGGCAAAGCTCGCAAACAACGGCGTATCCGAAGGACCCGGGCAAACCGTATTGATGATCACGCCCTTGCGCGACACCTCACGGCACAGGGTCTTGCCAAACGCTGTTACGCCCGCCTTGCAGGCTGAATACACCGCTTCGCCGGAACTGCCATTGCGACCAGCATCAGAGGCGATGTTCACCACCCGGCCGATGCCTCTTTCAATCATCCTCGGCACAACGATGTGATGCAGGTTGAGTGGACCATAGAGGTTGATGTCGATGATCTTCTTCCAGAGTGCGGTGTCGGTAACGAGAAACGGCATCGCCTGATCCCAGCCAGCATTATTGACAAGCCCGTGCACCAGGCCGAGCGCGGCTTCGATTGCATTCACAGCCTCAACGACCGCTTCATAACTGACGATATCCGCAGGTGCGGAGAAGGCCATCGCTCCAGCACGTTCAATCATCCCGGCCGTTTCTGCAGCGCCATCAGCATTCAGATCGATGATGCCAATGCGGGCTTTTTCCTCCGCCAATCGCAGTGCGATACCACGGCCGATGCCGCTACCTGCGCCCGTAATAACGAAGACCTTGCCTTCAAGTCCCTTCATGCTGCACACCCAAAGCACTGTTGTGTTCGACATTACTCCTGATTTGCAGGCTGCGTATGCCTTCGACGGTGCTGTATGATCCCAGTCGTCAACACCCCGCCCGCCAAGGAGAACGCTGCCATGGTCCGCGATGAAATTCTCAAACGACGCGACGGAATCGCGAAGACGCCGATTCTCGACCGCATCGCATCGATGAAAGAATCGCTAAAGGCTGCTGGCGACGAAGCGCAGCAGCTGAGGCATCTGCCTGCGTGGGCGTCGAAGATCATGGCAGAGCAGGGTTTGTATCGATTCGCGCTGCCCCTCGAACTCGGCGGTGAGAACCTGCGGGCACGGGAACAGATCGAAATCGTCGAAGCAGTTTCCGCGATCGATGGTTCCGTTGGCTGGTGCACGCAGATCTCTTCGGAGATCAATGCACTCATCATCCGACGCATGGAGCCGGCTCTCGCCAAACGGATCTTCGATGACTGGGATGCGCTCGTCTGTTCGGGACATGGCCCGGCAAACGGCCCGAGTCCTGGCAGACATGCCAACCATGAGGGTGACGGGTGGCGGATCAACTACCAGGGTTCGTTCGCAAGCGGTTGCCACAACGCGACCTGGAATTTTCTGATGGGCGCCATGACCGTCGATGACAGCACCGGACAACCGGCGCAGTCTTCCTTCATGTTTCCGCTCGGCGAGTTCGACATCATCGACACCTGGGATACGGCGGGGATGCGCGGCTCCGGCAGCCACGACGTACGCATGACGGACCGCTACGTACCACCGGAAAACCTGCTGCCGTTCAGGTCACTCGGCCCGAGTGAGTTATGGAACAACCCCACCTACCGCAACCCGACTCACGCGATCTACAACAAGGCGGCCGTCGCCCTAGGTGTTTGTCGGGGAGCCCTCGACTCGTTCATTGAACTCGCGCAGATGAAGACACCCTGGGGTGCGTCATCGATGCTCAAGGATCAGGCGCAGGTGCAATACCGGATCGGTGAAGCCCAGGCCAAGCTGTTGGCCGCCAGAACATTTGTGCTCGACACCCAGGATCGCCTCGAAGACCACCTCGGCCCCTTGCCATCAAAAGGTGGTCGCCTGGATCCGGAATGGCCGGTTTATTGGCCGGCACTGCTCGCCTGCGCGCATGCGGCACAGTCGTGCCGGGAGATCGTCGACATGCTGAACAATACGGCAGGCACCACAGGCAGCCGGATGGACAGTCCGCTCGAGCGACAGCTGCGAGATGCGCACCAAGCCGCCAACCACGCGCTGATTTCATGGAAGCACTACGAGGACCTTGGCAAAACATTCGTGGGGCATCCGCCGCCGGCTCGCTACGCAGAGCTCACGAGGGCCTGATCAGAGCCTTCAACGCGATCCTGTTTGATGAGAGCCCGAAGCCGGCATTCACCAGCTTCGGGTCAAAAGCCCTTTTAACGGGAGAGAACTACGGGAGCAGATGCGCGACAGCATCGCGCTCTTCTTTCAGCTCGGTTTCGGTGGCTGTCATCTTGCCGCGGCTGAAATCGTTGATCGCAAGGCCCTGTTCGACCTTCCAGTCACCACCCGCACACCGTACCGGGAAGGAGTAGATCAGCCCTTTGTCGATGCCGTAGCTGCCATCGGAGTAGACCCCCATGCTGACGACGCCATTGCTGCCCAGCGCCCAGTCGCGCATATGATCAATCGCTGCGTTGGCCGCCGAGGCTGCGGAAGATGCTCCCCGCGCTTCAATGATGGCCGCGCCACGCTGCTGCACGGTCGGAATGAAAGTGCCCGAATACCAGGCTTGATCAACCAACGACAGCGCCGACTTGCCTTCCACAGTGGTGTGGTGCAGGTCCGGGTACTGGGTCGCTGAGTGATTGCCCCAGATGCATGCCCCGACAACATCCGTTGTGTGGGTACCGGTTTTTTGCGCCAGTTGCGCAAGCGCGCGATTGTGGTCGAGGCGGGTCATCGCCGTGAAATTGCGCGGATCGAGGTCCGGCGCGTTGCGCTGGGCAATCAGGCAGTTGGTATTGGCCGGGTTGCCTACCACGAGCACCTTCACCTTGCGCGATGCAACTGAGTTCAAGGCCTTGCCTTGTACCGAGAAGATCGCTGCATTGGCTTCGAGCAGGTCCTTGCGCTCCATACCCTTGGACCGCGGGCGCGAGCCGACGAGCAAGGCGTAGTCGGTATCCTTGAAGGCGACACTCGGGTCATCGGATTGCACGATGCCGCGCAACAACGGGAAGGCACAGTCGTCCAGTTCCATGCACACCCCTTTGAGGGCGCCGAGCGCCGGCGTGATCTCGAGGAGTTGCAGGATCACCGGCTGGTCCTTGCCCAGCATGTCACCGGAGGCGATCCTGAAAAGCAGCGCATAACCGATCTGTCCTGCTGCACCCGTAACTGTCACCCTCACCGGTGTCTTCATAAACCTTCGCTCCGCCCTGCGATCAGTTGAACTGTGGAAGTTGGAATGGAAAGTGGATTGGAAAGTGGAATGATTGAAACGGCGCGGATTCTAGCCCACATCATTGGCGAAGGGTCTAAGTGGGATCACAGGCGGGTTTGAAAAACAGGGAGAACCGGGATCTGTTCAGCTGTAGCGAATTTCCTTGAGCCAGCGTCCTTCCGCCTCCATCAGCAGAACCTCGTCGAGCCAGGTGGCGTAAGGCTGAGGCAGCGCCTCGGGCGGGACCCAGACCATTTGATCGAACACCGGCTCCGCGAGCCGCAGCTCTCCGCTCCAGCTATCGCAGCGAAAGATAAAGTTGAGGCCTTGATGCGCACGGCTCTGATAACCGAGTGCAGCAATGGGGGTCGGCGCGTCGATCACCACACCGGTTTCTTCGGCACATTCCCTGGCCGCGGCTTCGGCCAGCGTTTCTCCCTGCTCCTGATGGCCACCCGGAAGCGTGAACCAGCCGTCCATGAAACCCGTGTTGCTGCGTCGAAAGAGGCAGATCTCTCGTGAACCGTTGTTCTTCCGGGTAAAGAGAACGTGCACAACCACGGGAAATCGGTCGCGTTCCACCACAACGACCTCCTTATGGATGGGTTTCAATCAATCCCCATCTTCGCACGGGCACCAACGTCTCCAACATGCTGCCTTCCGTCCCGGCCGGATTACTTGATTCAACCTGCCTTTTCTGCCATGTTTCCCCTCCGCGTTGGCGGGCCCGACTCGCGCAAAAGAACAAGTAAACCAGCAAGTTAGGGCCCAAGAACGAACGAGTTCATGACAGATCGCGGCCACTCCTCTGCTTAAGGCATCTGCTGACAGCATCTACTGAAGACGGGGCCCGACAGGAAATCCGCGAGCACGAACCACCGCCGGTTGAAGACGAGCCGGGCGGTGTGCTCGCGTCCCTGATTGCTATATGTGGGAAGTCCGCATTTTCTGGCGGACCAAGGCGGGGTTCGTCCCTAACTTTTTTGCCGAGCGAACGAGCGGTGACATGACAGAGCGAAGACCTTTTGGTTTGCCAGATGCCCAGGGGCTTTATGACCCGGCCTATGAAAAAGACGGCTGCGGCGTAGGTTTCGTCTGCAACATCAAAGGCATAAGTAGTAACCAGATTCTTCGCGACGCGGAACACATGAACCGCTGCATGGACCATCGTGGCGGCGTCGGCTACGAAAAAAATACCGGCGACGGCGCGGGCGTACTGACCGCATTGCCCCACAAGCTGCTCGCCCGTGTCGCCAAGGCAGACTTAGGTATCGATCTCCCTGAGCCCGGTGCCTACGGTGTGGGGAACGTCTTCCTGCCGAACAAGCCGGACGAACAGCAGCATGTCATCGGCGTCGTCGACGCTGCGATTCGAGATGCCGGGCTTACCCTTCTTGGATGGCGGGACATGCCCACGGATCCCGACGGCGCTGATATCGGCAATGCTGCACGAGCGGCCATGCCGACCTTCAGGCAGCTGTTCATCGGCGGCAACGATCTGACCGGTCAAGCGCTCGAACGACAGCTCTACCTCGTACGCAAACACTCCACTCACCAGCTGCGCGGCAACCACCAGCTGACGGAGCGGGTGCTGTTTTTCATCTGCACGCTTTCGGCCCGCATCATCGTCTATAAGGGGATGTTGACGCCGCATCAGGTCTTTCACTTCTACACGGATCTGCAGGCGCCGGATTTCGAAACGCACATGGCCATGGTCCATTCGCGATTCAGCACCAATACCTTCCCGTCGTGGGATCGCGCCCAGCCGAATCGCAACATGAGCCACAACGGCGAGATCAATACGCTGCTCGGCAACGTCAACTCGATGAACGCCCGGGAAGGCAACATTGGTGAGAGCCTCTTTGGTGCCGATCTGCACAAGCTCTTTCCTGTGGTAGAGCCCGACGGTTCGGACTCCCAGGCGTTCGATAACGTCGTGGAATTCCTGCTCATGAATGGCCGCAGCCTTCCGGCAGCCGTGATGATGATGATCCCGGAAGCCTGGCAACAGCACACGCAGATGAGCCCGGCGAAAAAGGCCTTCTACGAATACCACTCCTGCCTGATGGAGCCGTGGGACGGCCCGGCATCCATCGTCTTTTCGGATGGCAATTACATCGGTGCGGTCCTTGACCGCAACGGACTGCGCCCGAGCCGCTATTACATCACTGACGATGACCGCTGCATCATGGCCTCGGAAGTCGGCGTGATTCCGGTTGAACCGGAATCCGTGATCGCCAAGGGCCGGTTGCGCCCGGGCCGGATGTTCCTGATCGACTTTGAACAGGGGCGGATGATTCCCGATGAGGAGCTGAAGGAGGACTTCGCGACCCGCGCGCCATTTGCCGAATGGATGGCCCGCCAGCGTCTCGACCTTGCCGAAGTTCCCATCGTGGTTGGCGAAGGGCTCGATCAGAAAACGCGGCTGAAGCGCATGCAGGCGTTTGGTTACACCACCGAAACCATGCAGTTCATGCTCATTCCCATGATCCAGGAACTGCGCGACCCACTGGGCTCCATGGGCAATGACGCAGCTCTCGCAGTGATGTCGACCAAGCCACGCATGCTCTATGACTACTTCAAGCAGCGGTTTGCGCAGGTGACTAACCCGCCGATCGATTCGATCCGCGAAGAAGTGATCATGGCGCTCGAATGTTACATCGGGCCGGAAGCCAGCCTCGTGCAGCAGACCGAACAACACGCACACCGTCTGCGTGTACCCCATCCGATTCTCTCGAACTCCGAACTCGCGACCCTGAAGCACATGAACCATCGCGGCTGGCGCTCGCAGGTCATCGATGTCACCTATCCGGCAGGTTCCGGACGCGAAGGTCTCGAAACTGCACTGCGCCAGATCCGCGAACAGGCCAGCCGCGCCATCGATGAAGGCGTTAGCCTCTTGATCCTGTCTGATCGTGCCATCGGTCCAGAACGCATCGGCATCAGCACGTTGCTCGCCGTAGGCACGGTGCACCAGCACCTCGTTGCACAACATACGCGTACCCGCATCGGCATCGTCGCCGAGTCTGGTGAAGCGCGTGAGGTGCATCATCACTGTCTGCTGGTTGGTTACGGCGCCGATGCAATCAACCCTTACCTGGCATTCGAGTCCCTCTGGGACGCCCGCCGGGAAGGGCTGCTCGATGACGTCAACCATGTCGAAAGCGATGAAGACGTGGTCTATGCCTATCGCAAGGCCGTCGCCAAAGGCTTGCTGAAAGTGATGGCGAAGATGGGCATCTCGACCCTGCAGTCCTACAAAGGCGCACAGATCTTCGAGGCCGTTGGTCTTGCCCAGGATGTGGTCGCAACCGCGTTCCGCGGTACCGCAAGCCGCGTCCAGGGTGCGGATTTTGGCGTGCTCGCTGAAGAGATGCAGCGTCGTCACTCACTGGGTTATCCAACGCGTGAAGGCGACAACATCGCCATTCTGCCGAACCCGGGTGATTTCCACTGGCGTCGCCATGGGGACATCCACATGTGGGATCCGGACGCCATTGCCACGCTGCAGGTTGCCGTGCGTACCAACAGTGAAGATGCCTACTGGAAGTTCGCGAAGCAGATCAATCAGATCAACCACCGCCAGGCAACACTGCGAGGACTTTTGCAATTCAAACCTGGCGCCAATGGTGGCCCGGTGCCGATTGAAGAAGTTGAACCGGCAGAGAACATCGTCAAACGATTCGCCACAGGGGCGATGAGCTTCGGCTCGATCAGTGCTGAAGCCCACGAAACGCTGGCCATCGCGATGAACCGGATCGGTGGTAAATCCAATACCGGCGAAGGTGGCGAAGACGCCGCACGGTTCGCACCACTGCCAAATGGCGATTCGAAGCGCTCCGCGATCAAGCAGGTGGCGAGTGGCCGCTTTGGTGTCACGATCAACTACCTCACTAACGCCGACGAACTGCAGATCAAGATCGTGCAGGGTGCGAAGCCCGGCGAAGGTGGCGAACTGCCTGGTGGCAAAGTCGATGACTACATCGCGAGTCTGCGGCATTCCACGCCGGGTGTAGGCCTCATCAGCCCGCCGCCCCATCACGACATCTATTCGATCGAGGATATTGCCCAGCTCATCCACGACCTGAAGAACGCCAATCCGGAAGCCCGCATCAGCGTGAAGCTCGGTGCCGAAATCGGCGTGGGTACTGTCGCTGCCGGTGTGGTGAAAGCTCGCACGGATCACCTGGTCATCGCCGGCGATACCGGCGGTACTGGTGCATCGCCTTTGACTTCGATCAAACATGCCGGTGTGCCGTGGGAACTCGGCATCGCCGAAACCCATCAGACCCTGGTGATGAACAACCTGCGTTCGCGGGTTGTGCTGCAAACTGATGGGCAACTCAAGACCGGGCGCGACGTGGCGATTGCTGCGCTGCTCGGCGCGGAAGAGTTCGGTTTCGCCACCGCGCCGCTGATTGCGCTGGGTTGCATCATGATGCGCAAGTGTCACCTCAACACCTGTCCGGTAGGTGTCGCGACGCAGGACCCGGTGCTGCGCAAGAAGTTCGCAGGTCAGCCAGAACACGTCATTAACTACTTCTTCATGGTTGCCAAGGAACTGCGCCAGATCATGGCGGAGCTCGGCTTTCGAACGATGAACGAGATGGTGGGCCGTGTGGATGCGCTGGTTGTGCAGCCGGCGGTGGATCACTGGAAAGCCAGAGGGCTTGATCTCTCCAAGTTGCTGACACCAGCGCCCGTTCCGACCCACTTCCTCGGTGCGTATTGCGTACACCATCAGGATCATGGTCTCGAGAAGTCCCTCGACAATTTACTCATGGAGCTTGCGGAACCTGCACTGAAGCGAGGTGCCCGCGTCTTCCACGAAATGCAGATCTTCAACACCAATCGCGTGGTTGGCGGGATGTTGTCGAACCGCATCATCCGTGCAGTGGGCGCAGGCATGCTGGCCGATGACACGATCCACTTCCGCTTCAATGGCAGCGCAGGGCAAAGCCTCGGCGCCTGGTTGGCCAAGGGGGTTACGCTGGAAGTAGAAGGCGATGCCAACGACTACGTCGGCAAAGGCCTCTCCGGTGGTCGCATCGTTGTCTATCCACCGAAGCAGAGTCGTTTCCGGCCGGAAGACAACATCATCGTCGGCAACGTGTGCCTCTATGGAGCAACCAGCGGCGAGGTCTATCTACGTGGTGCGGCTGCAGAACGTTTCTGTGTTCGCAACAGCGGTGCGAGTGCGGTAGTGGAGGGTGTCGGCGATCATGGCTGCGAATACATGACCGGTGGTCGTGTGGTGGTGCTCGGCACGACCGGTCGCAATTTTGCCGCCGGCATGAGCGGCGGCATTGCCTGGGTTTACGATCTGAACGGTAACTTCGCTGATCTCTGCAATACGGAGATGGTTGCGCTCGAATCCGTCAGCGACGATGAACACGACCGTGAGCTGAAGACGCTGGTCGAAAAACACTTCCAGTACACCGGTTCCAATGTCGCCGAGCGGCTCCTTGCCGACTGGCGCAACGCCTCGCGCAGGTTTGTGATGGTGATGCCGACCGACTACAAACGGGTTATCGAACAGCGCAGGAATGCCGTCAGCGCGGGCTGACGGCTTCGCCGATCCAAAGAAGGACTGAACGTCTCATGGGCAAGCCAACGGGTTTCATGGAATTTCCGCGCAACACCGCGCCTTACCGCGATGCGGGAGCGCGGCTGCTCGACTTCCGGGAAATCTACACTCCGCACGATGACAACCGCCTGCAGAGTCAGGGTGCACGCTGCATGGACTGCGGTGTCCCGTTCTGCCAGTCCAACGACGGTTGTCCGATCCACAACCTGATTCCCGAGTGGAATGACCTCGTTTATCGCAACCAGTGGCGCGAAGCGCTCGATCGCCTGCACAAGACGAACAACTTCCCTGAGTTCACTGGCCGTGTTTGCCCGGCGCCCTGCGAAGGTGCCTGCGTTCTCGGTATCACGGATCCCGCTGTTACGATCAAGAACATCGAGATGGCCATCATCGACCGCGGCTTCGCTGAAGGCTGGGTGGTGGCCGAGCCACCGGCGGAACGGAGTGGCAAGAAAGTCGCAGTGATCGGTTCCGGCCCTGCTGGACTCGCGGCGGCCCAACAACTGAACCGTGCGGGTCACAACGTCACGATCTATGAACGTGCGGATCGGATTGGCGGGCTTTTGATGTACGGCATCCCGAACATGAAACTCGCCAAAGAAGAAGTGGTGAATCGCCGTGTCCGGCTGCTCGAGGCCGAAGGCGTCGTGTTTGTAACCGGCCGGTCGGTTGGCGACGGCGCCAACGGCACCGTAGATATCAAAGCTCTGAAAGCTGCCCACGATGCAATTCTGTTCGCTACCGGCGCAACTTTACCCCGTGATCTGCCCATTCCGGGACGGCCCCTCAAGGGCATTCATTTCGCCATGGAGTTCCTGACCGCGAACACCAAGAGCCTCCTCGACAGCAATCACGCTGATGGCAACTACATCTCTGCCAAGGACAAGGACGTAATCGTCATCGGCGGTGGTGACACCGGCACCGACTGTATCGGTACTTCGCTTCGGCACGGCTGCAAATCACTGATCAACTTCGAGCTGTTTCCAAAGCCATCCGAAGGTCGCGCCGCGGACAACCCGTGGCCGACCTGGCCGCGGATCTTCCGTACCGACTATGGTCACCAGGAAGCGGCTCACCGGAACGGCGAGGACCCGCGCGTTTACAGCATCTCGTCGCTCGAGTTCCAGGACAACGGCAACGGCCAGGTAAAGGGCGTCAAGACGATCAACGTCGAGATGAAAAACGGGCGTTTCGAGAATATCCCGGGTACTGAAAAATTCTGGCCCTCGGATCTGATCCTGCTCGCCATGGGATTTCTGGGTCCGGAGCACGCGGCATCGGATCCGCTTGGCGTTTCTTACGACGAACGCTCGAACTACCGCGCCGACTACGGCAACTACGCCACGAATGTCGCAGGTGTTTTCGCCGCCGGTGATTGTCGCCGTGGCCAGTCGCTCGTCGTGCGCGCCATCAATGAAGGACGCGAAGCAGCCCGGGAGATTGATCGTTTTCTGACGGGCAGTACGCGGCTGCCATAAGCGGATTCAGACAAGAACAGATCTAGAAAAGTACAGATTAAGAAAATAACGAATCAAGAAAAGAGCGGATCGATACCGCAAGCAACCGTCGCCACGTCAGCGTGTCGCGCGAATGGCATCCTGAACCATCGACATCGGCCGGATCCACGGCTCCACCTTGCCGGTTTCCGCAGGCAGCGCACCGGCTGACTGCACGGCGTCGGCACGAGTTGCGAACTGCCCCCAGGTCACCACGAACCATCGTTTGCCGCCGCGTTCAATCGGATACCAAGCAAAATCTTCCGGTGACTTTTGTTGGTTCAGGTAGTTCACCAGCCGTTCGTTGATCGAGAACGACGCAAGCTGAATCGTGAATGCTGTCGGCGACTGGTCAAGCAGCCATTCGACATCGTGTGTTGCCGCAGGTATCCGGGTTGCGTCGACGACACCGCTGCTCTGCTCTGCGACTGAGGTTGCGGCTGGCATCGTACTGACGGTAGCCGCTTCGACCCGGGCGCTGACTTCTGCAGGATCCGGCATAGGTGTCAGAACCGGCTCCGTGGGTACAGGCTCCGTTTGAACAGTGTCGGTCGTTTCGGTGCTTGTTGTTGTCGGAGGTAACGTCAGCTCGTCCGTGTTTGTCGAAGTCAGCATTTCGACAGATGAATCCGCGATCTCCTCCGTATCAGCCGCATCAGCCGCCAGAGCTTCTTCTCCGCCGGCTGCCGATTCACTGCCGGGTAACGGAATCGTGGTTCGGGTAGTTTCTGTGTGCAGATTTTCAGGGTCCGCAGTTTCGCTGCCGGAAAGGACCAGGTAGGACAGGCTGACCACAACAATCAACAACACGACAACGAGACCATGGGCCAGGGGAAATTTCGCCTTGCTTGCGGCGGGTTGGCCGGACTCGAGCCGGTCGACGAGATCAGAGCAGATCTGGTTGATCTGCGCCGGTAATCCTGCCGACATCTTCTGCACACGAGCCAACTGGCTCGGAGAAAACGGCTGTGTGCCGCGAAAGCCGGCCCGGGCAAGTTTCCAGTCGATATAGTCCCGGGTCTCATCCACCGTGAATGCACCGAGACGGATCTCGTGCCAATTGATTTCCTGGCGCTGTGCCTGTCGGGTCACGGCATTAACCAGGGATGGTTCGCCGAAAAGACAGAGTTTCACCGGACTGTTGCGGGTGAGCTTCAACACCTCCTCGACAGAACCGAAGTCGAGCAGATGTGCATCATCAACCATGATGAGACAGAAGCGGCCCTGTCGCTCCTGGCCAATGAAGAAGGTGGCGAGCACCTCGGCGAGCGTTCGTGCATTCGCATCGGCGCTCACCGATGCACCGAAGCCTTGAGCCACAGCCGACAACACCTCACGGAATGTATTGATCAGAACTCCGTTGATGCGGGCCGCTTTCACGCCCGGTTCGAGGGTCGTGGACAGCTGTCGGAAACATACGGATTTGCCAGCCCCAAGCGGGCCGGTGACCAGTGTGACCTCTCTCGACCATTGACCAAGGTGCCGCAGCTGATCAAGCGCAGCCTTGCGGTGTCCGCCTTCGAAGAAACGGGTTTCTTCCGTGACGAAGGGGTTGTGGGTCAGGCCGAGGAAGCCCTGTTCACCATCAGTCATTGAATTCGCAGAGAAAGTCCGTGTTGAGAGTCTGGTCGAGAAGTGCGGCCGGCACGTCGTCACGTATCTCCATCTGCCCGATGCGGGAGGCGAGTACGAATCGCACTCTACCATCGGTGACCTTCTTGTCCATGCCGAAGGCATGGCACATCGCTTCAGCGGTGATGCCCTTCGGGCGATTCGCTGGCAAATCGAACGCACCAACCAACGCTTTTATCGCTCGCGCTTCAGCAACTGGGAGCAGCTTCATACGCGCAGCAAGATCGGCGGCCATGACCATGCCGATACCCACGGCTTCGCCATGCAGCAGCTCCCCATAACCGGCAAGGTTTTCTATAGCATGCCCGAACGTATGGCCATAGTTGAGGATAGCCCGTCGCCCCTCTTCCCGCTCGTCCGTTGCGACGACGTCCGCTTTCACTTCGCAGCTGCGACGAATGGCGTGCGTCAGTGCCCCTGAATCACGCCGCATCAACGCATCGGCATTGGCTCTCAGCCAGTCGAAGAAGGCCCGGTCGGCTATGACGCCGTACTTGATGACTTCCGCAAGACCCGAACGGTATTCACGCACCGGCAACGTGGACAGCAGGCCGGTGTCCGCAATCACCGCGGATGGCTGCCAGAATGCCCCGACGAGGTTCTTCCCGGCAGGCAGATTCACACCCGTTTTGCCTCCAACCGAAGAATCCACCTGTGCGAGCAGTGTTGTTGGAATCTGCAGAAAACGGACTCCGCGTTGCCAGGTTGCAGCCGCAAAGCCCGCCATATCGCCTACCACACCACCACCAAGCGCAACTATGCAGGTGTCCCGGTTGTGCCGTTTTTCCGCGAGAAATCCGTGGATGCGTGACCACGCAGCAAGGTCCTTGTGTGCCTCTCCATCGGGCAGGGAATAGACGTCGACACTCTTGCCTTCAAGCGCCCGCAGCAACCGTAAGGTGTAGAGCGGACCGACCACATCATTCGTGATGACCGCAACCTGCTGACCAGGAACGGTTGCACGCAGCAGATCACCACGTGCGAGAAGACCTTCACCGACGTGAATGGGATAGGAGCGATCCGCGAGGCCAACCTGAACCGTGATCACAGGATCAATCCATCCCGCCGCAACGTCTCTTCGATGTTTCGCGTCAGTGCCTTCGGACTCTGGCGGTCCGTGACGAACCGGTAGTGGCGAATCTCTTCGTACAACGGACCACGCATGCGCATCAGATTGGTCAGGGTTTCTCTCGGGTCACCATTCTGCAGCAGCGGTCGTTTGCGATCCTTGGCCGTACGTTCAACAATCCGGTCCACGGGGCTATCGAGGTGAATGACCACGCCACGCTCAGCGAGCAACCGCCGATTCGCCGCTCGCAGCACGGCTCCACCTCCCGTGGCCAGAACGACGTTCGTTCGCTGCGTCAGATCGTCGATCACGGCTTCTTCGCGGTCTCGAAAACCGGCTTCTCCCTCACGCTCGAAAATCCAGCTGGTATCCGCTCCGGCGCGGTTCTCGATCTCGTGGTCACTGTCGAGGAATTGCATGCCGAGCGATTGCGCGAGCAATCGCCCTATGGTGGTTTTGCCGACAGCCATGAGGCCGACGAGAAAGATGCTCCGGGGTATGTCCATGAAAGAGAGGTGCGCCTTAAAGCGCCACCAGTCTACCTGTTTTGACTACTGCCCGAGCAGGCCGGGGATCACTGCTCCGTCAGGGAGTCCGCAATGATGCGCGGGGTAATGAAAATTGGGAGTTCCTGTTTGTCATCCCGCTCAAGGGTGTTGCGGAAGATCCTGCCAATGTACGGCAAATCGCCGAGGAACGGAGTCTTGGTGGTGGAGATGTCCTTGTCCGTGGTGAAGATGCCACCGAGCACCACGGTTTCGCCGTTAGCGACCAGCACCTCTGTCTCCACCTCGTTGGTGCTGATCGACGGTACGACGTTGAACACCACGCCCGCCGTGTCCTGTTTGACGTTCAGCTTCATGATGATCCAGTCATCAGGCGTGATCTGGGGTGTCACTTCCAGTGCCAGTACTGCGTCCTTGAAGGACACGTTGGTGGCACCGCTCGACGTGGCTTCCTGATAGGGAATCTCCACACCGGATTCGATCAGTGCGGTCGACTTGTCCGCAGTGATCACCTTCGGACGTGATACGCCCGTCGTCCGTACCCAGAAAATCACCGATCTGCACTTTGTGCACACCACCCACAGGATCGCGGATGAGGGCATAGAGGGCCCTGTTCTGGGAGAGTGGGCCCACCATTCCCAGTTCCGGAATCGGAAACTGCTCCAGATATTGTTTGACCCGATCCAGGTTCGGCTGAACTTAGACACCTTGCTGGCGTCCGACTTTGCGCACCAGGACGGGTGATTCAAAGGGTTGTCGTTTGCCTCCTGCCTGATACGCAAAAGGCTGCACCTGCTCGAAGGGAGGCAATGGCTCGATGGGTGTGCTTGGCCGCGCATCCACTTCGGCGGTGTAGGTTTCGAGATCCGCAAAATTACTGCCGCCACATCCCGCGAGAATCACAATGCAAATGAGGACGAGGATGCCGCCTGTACTTCGGGCAATCATGCATCACCCTCCGGCAGGTAGCGGTCGGTCTTGGCTCGCATCGACATTTTCAACCGTTGTGGCGCGCCCTGCGGCTCAACCTTGAAATCATGCAAGGTGACGATGCGCGGCAGATTGGCGATTGCGCTGACGAATGCGCCCTTCTTGTGATGATCACCCTCAACCACAATGTTGATCGGCAACTCCACGTAGAACTCGGTCTTCTGCTCAGGCTGAAGTTCGATGCTCTCGATCTTGAGTTCGCTGTCAATTGCCGTGCGCGTGATGTCTTCGACGAGACCAGGTACCTCGGTATCACTCGGCAGCTGTCGAAGCAGCGCACCGAGTGTTTCCTTCATCTCTTCTTTCTGTTTGAGGTAGGCCTCTAGGTTTGCGGCCTGCGTCGCCTTGTCCTCGTACTGGACGCGCGACTCGACCTCTTCCCGCGCCGCGACGTCGAGAGCGGCCCGCTTGTCTTTGATCGACAGCATGTAACCGCCGCCGAGGATCAGCAGCACCAACAGGATCATCATGATTGCCTTGAGCGCCATCGGCCAGGAGCCGAGGTTGTTGAAATCAAGGCTGTTGAAGTCAACGCTCTGAAGTTGTTTGAATGAATCAGCGAGTGCCATGATCACTCCTGTACCGCGGCGACAGGCGCCGGGGCCGCGTCGCTGTCATTCGCGACGGCGATTGGGTTCACCTGGGTCACTGTCAGATCAAACACGGACGCATCCTTGCCATAGATCCGGCTCCCTGTTTCTTCCTTGATCGTTTTGAGAACCGGGCTCGCGAACCAGTCACTGCCATCAAGATTGCGCATCAACACCGAGATGCGGTTGTTCGACTCGGACATGCCGCTGATCGACAGTGTTGTCCCCGCCATCTCCATTTTCGAGAAGTGCACACCGGAAGGCAGCGTCTGCACCATCTCATCGAGGATCCGGACTATCACCGGCCGGTTGCCCTGTAGTTCCTGGATCACACGCATCCGGTCGAGCAGCTCAGCCCGCTCTTGGCGAAGATTGGCGATTTCAGCGATGCGATTGTCGAGCACCGTGATGCGGTCACGCAGGAATTGATTTCGCTCCTGCTGGTAATCGATCGATCCTTCAAGCTGCTGACCCCAGGCCAGAACGATGGCGACGCCGATCAGCGCGACGCCGGCGAGATTGATGAGAAATTCCAGCTTCTTGCGCTCTCGCTTCCATTCCCGCCACGGCAGCAGGTTGGTGTTGGCCATCAGCTGAAACTCCTCATCGCGAGGCCACAGGCGATCATCATCGCCGGCGCATCATTGGCCAGGGCTTCCGCATCGACCTTGTACGCAAGTGACATGTCCACAAACGGATTGGCCATGATCGTTGGCGTGCCGAGTTTGTTTTCGATCATCTCGGCAAGGCCATCAATCAATGATATTCCCCCCGAGAGCACAATGTAGTCCACGTCATCGTACTGGCTTGATGAAAAGAAGAACTGCAAGGAGCAGGTCACCTATTGCAACACCGCTTCCTTGAACGGCTCGAGCACTTCTTCGTAGTAATCGTCAGGCAGCCCGCCCTGCTTCTTGGCGAGGCCTGCCTCTTCATAGGACAGACTGTAGCGACGCTGAATCTCTTCGGTCAGCTGTTTGCCGCCGAAGAGCTGTTCCCGGGTGTAGATGGCCCGGTCTTCCGCAAGCACCGAGAGGGTAGTCATCGTCGCACCGATATCGATGATGGCAACAACCAGAGAATCCGGATTGTTGACGAGATCGAAGGCACGTTTCATCGCGTGGGCCTCGATATCGACCACACTCGCCTTCAAACCACCGATCTCAAGTACGGCCTTGCGCAGTTCGACGTTCTCCTTGCGACAGGCCGCCAGAAGCACCTCGACCTGATCCGGATTCCGCTCAGACAGCCCTTGCACCTCAAAATCGATCGCGACTTCATCAAGCGGGTAAGGAATTTACTGGTCGGCCTCTACGGTGATCTGCGTTTCCATTTCATCGTCGCTGAGCGACGCATCCATCTCGATGGTCTTGGTGATGAAGGCAGATCCTGCGACCGCTACTGCGGTTTGCTTGGACGAAGACTTGGCACGTGCGAGGAGGCGTTTGATGGCGTGGCCGACACCCTCGACGTCGTTGATATTCTTTTCAACGACGGCATTCGGCGGCAGCGGTTCAACACCGTAAGCCTCAACCCGATAGCGCTCTCCGTTCCTCGATAACTCCAGCAATTTGACACACGTCGAGCTGATGTCGAGCCCGAGAAGTGTCGGAGACTTTTTACTGAACCAGGCCACGTTATAATTCCTTTATGGCGCGCGCACTTACGTCCGTTTCGTGCGGGAGGACATTAAATGACAGTCCCCACACGAGAGCAATCAAGCGCACCGTAAAGTAAACGGCTTTGATTTCCAGGTTAATCTTTTCAGGGCCACAACAGGCGCTCATCTCAACGTGTCCTCATCCGGCCCTCAGAAAGCGGATACAGTAACCGCGCAATGACGTTACGAGCCAGACCTTTCATTCGTTCAATTATCTGGGTCTCGAGTATCTTGTTTTGTGGTGCAGTCCTCAGTCTGGCTGCAGCATGGCTATATCTCGATCCCCATACCCCCAGTGCTGTATCGTTTCGGAACGTACAGCTCGAAACGCCGCTCCGAATTTACGCAAAAGGCGGTGAGCTTTTGGCTGAGTTCGGCGAACGTCGAACCATCCCGCTCAAGATCGACGCCATACCTGCAGACTTCATCAACGCTGTTGTAAGTATCGAAGACAAACGGTTCTACGAACATTCCGGTATCGACCTTGTTTCCATGTTGAACGACAGCATGGCGCTGCTCGGCAACCTGCTTACCGGAGAAGGTCTTGGTGCGGGCGCCAGCACCATCACGATGCAGCTTGCACGCAACGTAACTTTCGGACTCGAACGCACGTTCATCCGTAAATTCAAGGAAATGCTGCTCGCGTTAAAAATCGAGCGGGAGCTGTCGAAGCAGGAAATCCTCGAGCTCTACATCAATGTAGTTCCTTTCGGCAAACGTGCTTACGGAGCCGAGGCTGCAGCCCGCACCTACTACGGTAAATCACTCACCGAACTCGATCTCGCCGAACTCGCACTGCTTGCAGGCATTCCGCAGCGACCCACGGCTAACAATCCGATCAACGGCCCGGCGAAAGCACTGGCCCGGCGGGATCTCGTTCTCCTTCGCATGTTCGAACAAGGCGCCATCACACAAGCGCAGTATGACGACACAACAAAGCAGCCGCTGACGGCGAGGCTCTTCGAACCAAGGCTCCCGAACGCGGCGCCGTATGCCGCTGAGTGGATTCGTCAGCAGCTGATCCTGGCGTTTCCCGACCTTTACACTGCAGGGTACGAAGTTCACACCACCATCGATGCAAGGCTGCAGAAAGCCGCAACCGCAGCGGTGCGCGGTGGCCTTGAAGCCTACGATCGCCGACATGGTTACCGCGGTGCGGAAGCGCGGTTGGACGAGTCTGTCGTCGCGATGCTTACTATCCGTCCGGAGGAAACCAGGGAACTGGCCCGTGAGTCCGTGCGCAGCATCGCTGCGGATTCGGAACTCGAAGCGGCAGCCGTGCTTGCTGCCGATGACGAAGCTGCGAAGCTCATCATCACCGGTGGTGAACAGGTGCAACTCACACTCGAGGACGTAAAGTGGGCTCGCCCGTATCTGAGTGTCGATGCCGTTGGCGCCGCTCCTTTGCGCGTGGATCAGGTGCTCGCTCCCGGTGACATCGTCCGTATTCGCAAGGTCGGCGAACGCTGGATGCTAGCCCAGAAGCCCCGCATCGAAGGTGCCCTGGTCTCACTCGAGCCGGACACCGGTCGTGTCCTGGCGATGAGTGGTGGTTATGACTTTTCACTGAAACAGTTCAATCACGCCACACAAGCAGCTCGTCAGCCGGGTTCGGGGTTCAAACCATTCGTCTATGCGGCAGCGCTCGCGAACGGACGGACACCCGCAACCACCTATCTCGACGCGCCACTGGTGCTGCCTGGAATGCGTGAGGCTTACCGTCCGAAGAACAGTGACAACAAGTTCAACGGTCCGACGCGACTGCGTCAGGCCTTGTATCGGTCGATCAACCTGGTGACGATCCGGGTGCTGCTCGACATTGGCGCTGGCAACATGATCGAGTATGCAAAGGGCTTCGGTTTTCCAGTGACAAGTTTCCCACGCAACACGCAGCTCGCCGTCGGTGGTGGCACGATGACGATTACGCCAATGGAGATGGCGAGGGCTTACGCGGTTTTCGCTAATGGCGGCTATCTGGTGGAGCCGTGGGGTATCGATCGCCTTCTCAATGCTGAGGGAACCAATCTTATCCACTCGCATCCTCCCGCTGTTTGCCATGAGACCTTCGGTGAAGAAGCTGCAGTGGATCCACTTATCGCGGATGCGACTCCGGCTCTTGGGCCTGCCGAGGAGAGCCAACTGACTGCATCGACCAGCGGCAATGGAGCGGCAGATCACATCGTCGCTGCACCCATCGGCGGATCTGCATGTCTTGAGCCTGCGGTAGACCGGCGCATCGCCTACATCATGAACGACATGCTCAAGGATGTGGTCAAGAGAGGCACCGCGCGTCGCGCGCTTTCACTGAAGCGCGAAGACCTTGCTGGCAAGACCGGCACCACCGATGAAGCCGCAGACACCTGGTTCAATGGTTATTCGCCAGACATCGCCACCACCGTTTGGGTCGGATTCACTGAACTGGAACCTCTCGGCAAGCGAGAGTTCGGCGCCACTACTCCGTTGCCGATCTGGATCGACTATATGAAGGTGGCACTCGATGGCGTACCGGAGCGATTCAACGATCAACCCGAGGGCCTGGTGAACATGCGGGTTGGCGGCGGAGAGTTCGAGTTCTTCCTTGCCGAAAGCACGCCGCAACAACGACCTGTCAGTACCGAGTCGGAAGGCTCGGATGATTCGGAGGTTGACGGCGGTTCGGCGGCACCCGTCCCGGTCGAAGATACGTCTTCGATCCAGAGCACCGATCTCTTCTGAGATTCACCACCTGATGCTGACAAGAAGACACACACCGGAGGACATCCGATCCTGGCGACAGGAAGGAGCCGTCCTTCTGAAGGGATTTCTGGACTCCGCAGAAGTCGCCGCAGTGTTGCCCGACTTCCATCAGCTCTACGGCCAGGATCTTTCCGCCGCGCGGGACCGAGGCGCTGTTGACCTCAAAGCGAATGGAGAAATTGGTGTTTTCACCCGGGACCAGTTCCTGCACTTCGACGACATGCCATTCGAGGCATCGAGTGCCATCAACCTGATCGCCCTGCATCCTGCGCTGATCGCATTCGCGAAGGATGCACTCCACACAGACGATGTCCGCCTCTATCAGTCACACTCCTGGGCAAAGTTCACCGGCGAAACGGACTACGATCAGGCGTTTCACTGCGACTTTAAGAACCACACGCTGACGGTGCCTGCGGATGACACCGGTCTGCAGACCGTGAACTTCATGATCTACTTTACGGAAGTGACTGACGCCCACGGCGCCATCCATTTCGTACCGCATTCTTTGAGTGATTCCATCACTGGGCGTGACCGGACAATGTTCCCGACAGCAGACCAGCAACTGGCGCTGCGAAGCGTGGAGCAATCTGGTGCAGCTGGCGCAGGTTCCGTGTTCGCTTACGGCATTGACGTGTTCCACCGTGGCACCAACCTCACCGCAACAGGAGGTCATCGGTTCACGCTTACGGCGAGTTATCACGCCGCCGGCAATGACATGATCGGCTGGTCTGCGTGGCCCTACTGGTTTCGCAAACCCTGGCACCACATCATCAACAACGCATCACCGGATCAGCTCGCATGCCTCGGCATACCGGTACCAGGCCATCGATTCTGGACGTCCAGAACCATCGCCCGTACGCGCGAACGATGGCCGGGATGGAACCACCTGCCGTACGAAGCGCTGCTGCGCAACTGACTTCGGGCCGATACTGCCACTACGCAGAGGCGGCCCACTTTTTCCCTGTTTGCCGAAGCTACTGCACGACTTTGATGAGATCTCCCGCTCTCGGCTCGCCATTCGGGTAAAGACCGTTGATCACTCGCAAGAGGTCCGGGCCACCGGGTCCCAGTGCCGTTCCTTTGGCAAGTTTTTCGAAAGTGTCTCCGGGTTTGACTTCGATGACCTTGAGTCGCTGTGAGTTGGCAATGCGCAGATCCTCGATGGTCATACCCCTGAGGCCGCCCATCGTCGTCCTGAAGGTGCTCTCAAACGCCTTGAGATCACCACCGGTTGGAAGTTCGCCGCGGAAGAGAAACACATCACCCAGGCGGAAGACCACGCCGATCGTCTGCTTCTTTGTGCTGTTCGGATCCGCCTGTTTGATCTCACCGGCATAGGCATCGAATTCGCCGATCTTGAAAGAGGTCCCGTTGATCACATCGGTGCGTTTGAGGGTTTCTTTCACGTACCTTTCAGGCGTTTGACCTACGCTCGCCGGAAGATGGCGTTGCACGGTGATCGTCGCTGTTTCAGGCGCCGGCGCCCGGCCCAGCACTGCAGCGCCCGCCATCACCGTGTCCCAATCCTTCGGAAACTCGATCACGATACGCAACGCACCGTGATAAAACTTGTTGCCTTTGGCCACACCGGTCGCCGCCTGGTCGCCGAACACCAGGCCATCGAGCATGCCGTAGAAGTCGCGCTCGGGTTCGCGCATCGCTCCGGTCTGATATTGGTCTTCCCGGAGGGCGAGATCATTGATGCGCTTCTGGTGTTCCGGGTGGCTTCTCATGATGCCGTGGTAAACGGGCTTCTGGCCCTTCACACGCTGCTCAAACTGCTGGTGGTCCTCCAACATCTGGAATCCTTCCACCATGCCCATCGGGTTGTATCCAGACTTAAGCAGCCAGTCAGCGCTGAGGCTGTCCGCCTCGAGTTCGTCCTTGCGTCCGTAACTGGCACTGGCGGTTGCGGACAGCGTATTGGCGAGATCAAGCATGGCTGGTGACATCGTTGCGATTACACCCAGCCACCCGAGAATCTGTGCTGACCGATGCCGGCTCTTGCGCTGACCGATATGCCTAGCAACGTTGTGGCCGATTTCATGACCAATGACGCCGGCCAGTTCATCCTCGGATCGCATGTAGGAAATGATGCCGCGAGTGAGATAGATGTATCCCTCTCCCGGCGTGAACGCATTGATGATCGGATCATCGAGCAGGACGAACGTGTACACGTTGTTAGAATGCGGTGAAGCCGCCAGCACACGCTCGCCGACCTGGGCGATGTACCTTTGCCAGTCTTCATTCTCGTAGATAAGGCCGGCTTCGACGTAGGCGTTGTACGCCTCGGTTGCTTCGCTCGCTCGCACGCCCGGCATAACACCTGTCAGCACTATCAACGACAGGATCGACGCCAAGGATGCGGAGATTTTTTTGCGCATCACCCTCTCATCAAACAGGACCATACGGCCGCCTCGCACAGTTGGCGTTCCGCTGGATGAAGCGTTCCTGAATGCGAATCACCGGTGCCGGCGCAGGTATCCTGCGCCAGGCTCCAGCAAAAGGGGACGTTACTTTTTCGCGCCACGCATGCCGAAGCGGCGGTTAAAGCGCTCAACCCGTCCGGCGGTGTCGACGATCTTCTGCTTGCCGGTGTAGAACGGATGACAGGCTGAACAAACGTCGATCTGGATGTCACGGGCCAAGGTGGAGCGGGTTTCGATGACGTTGCCGCAGCTGCACACAGCTCGGATCGGCTTGTAGTTGGGATGAATGTCGGCTTTCATTGCCGCTCTTGGCTCAAAATTCGGGCCGTAGATATTACCCGCGCGGCCTTCTGTACGGCAAGCCGCGATCAGAGAACCGCCAGTCCCGCATGCATATCGAATCGAAGGATGACCGTCCCCGCGAGGGCTGGTTCGAGCCGGATCACAACCAGGCACAAAAGTCGCAGGTCGTCCGTCTGGCCCTGCCCGTCCCGCTTTTCCGGTCTTTCGACTATCGGATTCCGGATGGCGCTACGCATCCGCGAGCCGGTGATCACATCGAGGCGCAGTTCGCCGGCAGGAGGATGGTGGGCGTCTGCATCGACAGCTCGCCTCCCGATCCCTGGCCCGACGCCAAACTCTTCATCCGGCTGCTCGAGTCTGCACCCTCGATGGCACCTGCGGTCAGTCCCGAACTGCTGGAACTCGCCCGCTGGTTGTCGGAGTACTACCACCATCCCCTCGGCGAAGTCCTTGCCACCTGTCTGCCCGCAACCACAAGCCGAAACGTGGACTCGGCGCGAGAGATCCTGCTCTCGGCAGCCAACGAAGCCCAAGCAGATACCCTGCTCGTTCGTTCGCCGAGACAACGCGCCTTGTACGAACACCTTTGTACTCATCCCGGATCTTCCCGAGCGCAGCTGGCGGCCATCGGATTTGGCGCCGACCTCATTCGAGCTCTTCAGCAAAAAAATCTCGCAACCCTCGCTCCGGCTGGAGTGAGCAATCGCTCACCATCAGTTTATGAACCCAACAATCAAGTGCTTCCGGTCCTGACCGAAGAGCAGACGATGGCACTTCGGGCGATCAAGGAATCTTCGGGACACTTCGCACCCTTTCTCCTGCAAGGCATCACTGGCAGCGGCAAGACTGAGGTCTACCTGCGCGCGATCGCCGCAGCCGTTGACGATGGCGGTCAAGCCTTGCTGCTCGTACCGGAAATCGGACTGACGCCACAAACCATCGCCCGAGTGCGAGAACGTTTTCCGGATGCCGTCACTCAGCACTCCGGAATGACAGATCGGGATCGCAGCGCCGCACTGGCCGCATGCCAGTCTGGTTCGACGCGCGTGTTAGTGGGTACCCGCTCTGCCGTTTTCGCACAATTCAAAGCGCTTCGGCTGATCATCGTCGACGAGGAGCACGACAGTTCCTACAAACAACAGGACGGGCTGCGCTATTCCGCGCGCGATGTTGCGGTCAAACGCGCAATGAGTTTGAGCGCTCCTGTCGTTCTGGGCAGCGCGACGCCGTCCCTGGAGAGTTTGCACAACGTTCGCAGAGGCCGTTATCAGGCGCTTTACCTTCGCTCGCGCCCAGGTAGCGCGGCGACAGCACCCATGCATATCCAGGATATTCGTGGAACGGAACTCGACGCCGGTTTGTCGCAAGAGATGATTCTCAGGATGCGGCAGCATCTGTCCGCTGGCGGGCAAGTGCTCACTTACATTAATCGCCGCGGTTTCTCTCCTGTACTCCTGTGCACCACCTGCAACTGGATCGCCGACTGTGCTCACTGCGACAGTCGCATGACCGTGCATCGTTCACCACCTGCTCTGGTTTGCCACCACTGTGGCAGTCGTACCTCCCTGCCAACCCACTGCCCGGAAGGTCACAGCACCCTCTTGCCAGTGGGCGCAGGTACGCAGCGCACAGAAGAAGCGCTGGAGCGTCTCTTTCCCGAGTATCCGGTGGTCCGGATTGATCGTGACTCCACGCGCTCGGCAGAGCAGATGAACCAACACCTCATCCGGATCGGCCGAGGCGATCCGCTGATCCTTGTGGGTACGCAGATGCTCGCCAAGGGCCACCACTTTCCTGCGGTTACCCTCGTGGTGGTGCTCAACGCCGATGGAGGCTTCCTGTCACCGGACTTTCGGGCGCCGGAGCGTACAGCCCAGACCATCATTCAGGTCGCAGGGCGGGCGGGCCGCGCAGAACGACCCGGAGAGGTCTGGATCCAGAGCCTTCAATCCGACAATCCAGCGCTTATCAGTTTGCTCGAAACCGGATATGAAGGCTTCGCCAACAATCAGCTCGACCTCCGAATCGCTGCCGGCCTGCCGCCCGCATCCGCGATGGCAATCATTCGCGCTGATGCCCTCACCCGTCTCGATGCAGTGCAGTTCCTTGAGTCATTAAAAGGATTTGTAACACCGGGTGTTCAGATCTCAGGACCTGCACCCGCTCCCATCCAGCGCATCGCTGGCCGGCATCGGCAGCAGTTACTGCTTCTCGCCAGCAACCGGACGCTACTCCAGCGCTGTTGCACCACGATGCGGTTGACCAATGCACCTCGCAATCTGCGCTGGTCCATCGACATTGATCCTTACGACAGCATGTGAAACGCGAAGCGACGGATGCGGGTGCGCTTCTTCTAGCATCAGCGAGCAATGCGTCTTACCTTCCAAAAGTTTCGCCTGGGCCACGCCCAGGCCCTATGATCCCGTCCATGGCCAGAGACTACGCGAAGCCCCGTCGGCAACCTGACAAACGAACCTACACACTGTTCCACGCGCCCAGTTTTGCGTTCGGCATCCTGTTTGGCATGGCACTGGTCTTCATCGGTGCCTATGGACCGGAGTGGCTGGCCCGGGACAAGGTACAACCCCCAGAGGTAAAGCCGCCTGAGGAAGTCAAACCCCAGGTGAAGTTCGAGTTTCCGAAACTTCTGGAAGAAAACCAGGTGGAAATCGACCCGCGGACATATGCGCCTCCGGGCTCGCTCGACCAACCGGTTGAGCCGGAAAATCCTAGGGAGTACCTGATCCAGCTTGGTTCGTTTCGTAGCGTCGCCGATGCCGAGTCGGCGCGCGCATTGCTGCTGCTGCAGGACTTGCCAGTCTCGATGACACCCGTGGAGTTACCCGACGGCACCTGGTACCGGGTAATCGTCGGTCCTTATAGCGACAAGGTTGATGCTGAAGCGCTGGTGGA
>Ga0194119_10002923_pt1 | contig 28125 bp, 32 predicted proteins | sample TA2MahC100mmetaG_FD_148620 | JGI IMG/M metagenome (GOLD analysis project Ga0194119, IMG submission 148620) | Freshwater microbial communities from Lake Tanganyika, Tanzania - TA2015018 Mahale Deep Cast 100m | ecosystem: Environmental > Aquatic > Freshwater > Lake | place: Tanzania: Lake...
CTCTCGAGCGCATCAACCAGGAACTCAAACGCCGCACCCGCGTCGCGCGGGTCTTCCCAAACGAGGCGTCACTCCTGCGCCTGGTCTCCGCCCTCCTCGCAGAAATCACCGAGGAGTGGGAGACCGGAAAACTCTACCTCAACATGGCCTCCCCGAATCCACAGGCGAACTGATGCCCGCAGAAATTACAGAAAGAAAATTGCGCGGCCTCTTGCGTTCGCTGCGACCCCTGCCTCAGACTGTTGCTAAGACGTTTTCCAGCATCTTTGGGTGCGAGGATGTATTTATCGATGTCTTTGGGAAAAAATGCCACGGCCTTGAAGGGGTTGAAGGATCTGCGAGCACGGATCGTGTCGCAGGAACGGGAGCGCACGCGTAGTCGTCTGCCCGGGAGCCATGCCGAGGAACCGGCGGCGGAGAACCCGCCGGTCATCGCTCTGGAGACTCCGGTGGAAACACCAACCCCAGCAAAGGAGGCATTCGGCTCCGCACCCGCACCCGCACCCGCACCATCGCCCGTCTCCCCCCCGCCATCACCTCCTGAAGCCTTTTCCCATCCGACGTCGAAGCGGAGCCTGACGACCGACCCGGGAACTGAAGGCCAAGCCCTGGAGAAAGCCCCCTTCGCGGCCGGAGGGCCCTCCGAGCCCCCCCGTTGGCGCTCCCTGCTGACGAGCCACTGCGAGGCCCGCGGATGGTCCGAGGAGACCCTGCTCACGATCCTCGTCGAAGAATCCCTCCGGGCCCGCCAACCCGCGATCCGTGCCGGTTCCGAATTGCTGGCCTCGGCCGACCGGTTCCGCTCCTTGGCCTGCCCCCCGGGTTCGCCCCAAGCCGTTCTCCGGAGCGATCAGGGATGCTTCCACCTGCAACCCAAGCCCACCAGCCCCCGAATGTCCCTTTGGCGACGGCATTATGAACTGATGGGACATCTGCCCAGCGACGCGAAGCAGGCCGCACGACGGCGCACCCTCCTCGAACTGTTGGAGCAACTGAGATCGGCGCGAGACTTCCGGGTCGGTGCCTGGTTCAAGCAGGTCAGCCCGGATGATTTCAACGTGGTCCGTCAACCCAACCCCTGACGCTATGCAACGACGACGCACCCCCTTGGCGCTCCTCTCGAGCCTGTGGACCCTGCAGGCCATCGTCCTTCCGGGCGTGATCCATGCGACCGACGTTCCCGTGAGCGGGACAACGGCTCCGGCCATCGCTCAGCCTCCCCGGGAAGCCGAGGTGTTCCCCTTCCTCAAGGACGGGACCAAGCCCCGGGAGTCCACCGAGTCGACGACCGGCAACCGGGCCGCCGCGGGTGCCACCAATCAGGCACCGACCCGGCCGACGCCCTCCGGATACCTGAACCGGCTGGGGGTCGCCGGCACCGGCACGCTGCGCTTCGAGGATCCGCCCCATCTGGTGGAGGAATCGATCTCGATGCCCGCTCCCCCGATGCTGACCCGTCCCCTGATCAGCGCCAGCTACAGTCGAGGCCCGCGGGAATGGGAGGGAAACCAGCCGATGCCCCTGCGCCCCGTGACGGAGACCTCCAAGGAGCCGCCCGCCGTGGCCGTCGCCCTGGGAAATCCGGACCCCGCTCCCGCACCGGCATCGGGCCCCACCACCGGCGGCGGAACCCTTCGGGTCGAGGCCGGGGGAGCCTCCGGCGGGGCATCGACAAGCAACGAAGGGGGCGGCACTTCACGCGTCGCCAACGAGTTCCGGGCCATCACGCCGTTCTTCCAGGTTTCGCCGTGGCCGTCGCCGCCATCCAACCAACCGGGCATGGTCCTGCAATTCATCGGACCGGACGCCCGACCGACGCCCGCCAATCCTCCCACCCTGAAAAGCCGAGCCGTCTATGAAGCCAAGTAGCCGCATTGTCCGACACCTGCTACCGCTGCTCGCTCTCCTGGGGTGGGCGGTGTCCGGTGCGCGGGCCGATTCCGCCGAGGTCGAGTCGCTGCGGCTCGGCCCCCTCCCCGGCAACCAATCCACCCTCTGGGCGACCCAGGGCCTCGGGGAATCGGCGCTCGACGCGACGTCCGCTTCACGGGACGCCCGCGTTTCGGCGGCCGCCTCGGCCCGCGAATCCGGCGGCCGGATGGCCCAGTGGGACAACTCTCCGCGGGGACAGTCCAACGAATTCCGGATCACCCTCCTCGAGCTGGTGGAGCACCACGAGAACAAGGCGCGGAACCAGACCAACGCGACCATGCACCGGATGATCGCCCTCCAGGCCCTGGCCGAATTCGCCGAGCGGTTCCCTCGGGACCGGCTGCTGCCCGAGGTCCTTCTGCACCAGGCCCTGTTGCTCCAGGATTCAGGGCTGCCCGTGCTCGCACTCGACAAGCTCTACTCGGCGCTTCGGGCGCTGCCGCTCTCGGGATCGGCCGACTTCCGCTACCTCCGACGCCTCACCCTTATCACCCAGGGGACGATCGCAGACCTGCACGCCGAGATCGGCAAGGTGGCCGAGGCGGCCGAGCTGTACGGCCGGCTGATCGAGTCTGGCATCCGGCAGCAACCCCCGGGGGCGATCACGCTCCGGCGTATTCGGCTGCTGGAGACGACCGGCAACGATGTCCTGCTGGCCAACACCGCCAAGGCGCTGCTGAAGCAGCAGCTCCGGCCCGACGAGGAGGCCGAGGCCCGCGGCCGTCTCGCGCTGGCAAGCCTCAGGAACGAGGATCTCGAGGAGGCCCGACGCCAGATGCAGATCGTCCTCGAGGCGCACCGGAAGGCCTCGTCGGCGGAGCGGCCCGTCTGGGAGGCCTGGCGGCTGATGCTGGGCAACGCCGCGGCGAACCTGCTCTTCCGACAGGGTGTCCACAACGAGGCGCGGGTGATCTACGAGAGCATCGCCGGCGAGATCCAGGACCCCGTGTGGCGCTGGCAGGCCACGGGGATGGTCGCCCGCTGCGAGGAGGCCTCCGGGCAACTGGCGGCGGCCCATGCCACGCTCGTGCGGCGCCTGGAGTCCGGGGCCGCCGAGGTGTTCCCCAGGATCTCCGTCGGCGCCCCCTCGAACACGAACGCATTGAGGAACGCCGCCGAGTTCCACACCGCCAGCCTGGGCAGGCAGGCCGCCCTGGAGGCGGAGCTGGCCCGGGCGATCGACGACAACTCGAAGGCTTCGACACCGTGAGGTGGGACGACATGCATGTGCTCCGGGAGGAGCTGCAGGAGTACCTGCTCATGGCGCAGGAACTTCACGACCTGGCTCAGGCCGATGCCGAGGCGCTGCGCCGCAACGACACCGGCTCCCTGGCGCGCCACGGGGAGATCCGCCGGAGGCTCGTCGTCCGGCTCACCGGCGCCAACCACCGCCTCCGGCAGCACCGGGCCCGGTGGGAGCGCCTCCCCCGATCGTCCAGGGATCCCGGCGGCGTGGTCGCGGACCTGGTGAGGCGGGTCCTGGCCGCCATCCTGAGGACCGTCACCGCCGAGCGACTCAACGAGCGTGACTGGCCCCGCTTCCGACCGCGGGCCGACCTGCTGGCCAGCCCGCAACCCGCCCGATGAGACCCCTCAAGGCAGTGGTCGTGGAGCCCAGTGACGTCATCCGGCGCACCCTGGGGCATATGCTTCGGTCGCGTGGTGTCACCACGGCCGAGGCGCCGACCCTCGCCGCCGCACAGGGCTACCTGAATTCCGACCAGTTCGACGTCCTGATCGTCAGCCTCGACCAGATCGACGGGGTGGGGGACGCGTTCCTGCGCGAGGATGCCCGGCAATCGCCATCACGCGTGAGGGTGCTGCTCTGGCCCGATTCGAGGGGCCCGGTTCCGACCACGCTCCAAGAGGCCGGGGAGATCTTGGTCAAACCCTTCAGCGACGGCGAGGTCCGGCAACTTCTGCAGAGAATGCGCCAGCGGCTCGAGGGTTCCTCGGCCGTCGAGGAACCGCTGGTACCCGAGCCGCTGCATCGGCCGCTCCTCGGACGATCGACACCGATGCTGGCCCTGCAGCAACTGATCCAGCAGGTGGCCCAGACGAACGCCACCGTCCTGATCCAGGGCGAGAGCGGCACGGGCAAGGAACTGATCGCCCGCGCGCTGCACGCGCAAAGCACACGTTCCCGGGGGCCGTTCATCAGCCTGAATTGCGCAGCGCTGCCCGATTCGCTGATCGAGAGCGAGCTCTTCGGGCACGAGAAGGGCTCGTTCACCGGGGCCCTCGCGCGCCGTGAAGGCCGCTTCGAGCTGGCCAACGGCGGAACCCTCCTCCTGGACGAGGTGACCGAGGTGTCCGCCGGGGTGCAGGCGAAACTGCTCCGCGTCCTCCAGGAGCGCGAGTTCGAGCGCGTGGGTGGCAACAGGGCCGTCCGGATGGATGTGAGGGTGGTGGCGACCTCGAACCGCAACCTGGAATCGGCCATCGCCGCAGGCATCTTCCGGGAGGATCTCTACTTCCGACTCAACGTCGTTCCGATCCACGTGCCGCCCCTGAGGGAGCGCTCCGACGATATCGCGGTGCTCGCCGAGCACTTCCTGACCCAGTTCCGCGCGAAGTACCAAAGCCACGCCTCCGGGTTCACGCGGGCGGCCCGGGCGTTGATGGCGCAGCACAACTGGCCGGGCAACGTGCGGGAATTGCAGAACGTCATCGAGCGGGCCGTGATCACCACACCCACCCCGATGATCGAGGCGGCGCACCTGAACATCCAGGAACGGGGCTCGCCGTCGCGCCTCCTTCCGGGAACCGTGTGCCTGGCGACCCCGGCCCAGCGGGTGGATCCATACCCGTCCCTCCAGGCCGATCCGCCCGTGCCGATCCTGCCCGCTCGGGTGGCCCCGATGCCCGAGAGGCGCTCGTCGGTCGTCGCTCCGGCGGCCAAGACGCAGCCCCTGGTCCAACCCTCTCCGGCGGAAGCCCAGGTCCACCCGCCGGCCGAGGCGACCGGGGAATTCTCGCCGTGCCCCCTGGAGGACCTGGTCCGGCAGCACATCCTCGAGACCATCCGGTTCACGCGGGGAAATCGCAACCACGCGGCGCGTCTCCTGCGGATCAACATCCGGACGCTGCGCAACAAGCTGATCTCCTACGGCCGCAGGTCGGACGAGGACTCCAACCCGTCGAACAAGGCCGCGGCCATGACGGACGGAGCGAGGGGTTCCCACCGGTCGGAGAACCGCGGGCCCCAGGATCCGTAGCCCACGGCGGGCCCCTCGGCCATCGCCAGGTTCCACACGCGCGAGGGCCGGGTCTCCTCGTCGAGATGCGTGACGATGACCCCGCGGCATGACAGCGGCGCGAAGAACCTCATCTGGCGACGGACCTGGTGCAGGTCGTAGGCGGCGTTGACCACCAGCCAGCGCCGGGTCGGACCGAAGGCGTCCAACCGTTGGCGGAGCCGGTCCCGGTCGGCATCGTCCCCGGGGATCATCCCGGGAAGATCGATCCACCCCCCGTCGGGAGGCCGAGCCTCCGGATTCCATCGGGTCTCCACCGGCACACCCAGCAGCTGCGCGTGGGCCGCGAGCAGGTCGGAGGCGTTCGGACGGTCCCCGTCGTCCAGCATCCAGAGCGTCCCGACGTTCCGCCGCCGGGCCACCTCGCGGCCCATCCACTTGGCCAGGGCGGTGGTCTTGCCGACCCCGGGCGCGCCGATCAGGACGACCGGCAACCGACGACCGGTGGCCGGGTCGGCGGGCAGGTCGAGCGGTTGCCTCCAGGAACGGGCCATCAGTGCGACCACCTGCCCGAGGTGATCCCTCACGGAGATGGCCGGGTCCGGGTCCGGGCCCAGCGCCTCCGCCAAGAGCCGCTGAACCACCAAGGGATCCATACCGAGTTCCTCCAAGATCAGGGACACGGGCTTCGATGCCCCTGAGCTCTCTCCGCCCGAATCCGACACGGAGCGCAGGCCGGAATCCGCCTCCCCAACCGTTCCGGGGCGCGCCCCGGGCGGCGCCTCAAATCCATGCGCCTCGATCTCGATGGTGGGCCGCCGCCAGAACCTCGACAGGCCGCGGGCGGGGATCTCCCGCATCCGCTGGAGGCGGGCGTCGGGCCCGAGCTCCGATTGGATCCGGCGCATGGCCTCGGCCACGGAGGCCGCCTGGACCCGGAGGATGCGTCGTTGTCGGATCATGGAGGCGGCGGTGGACGATTGAAGGTCGGCGACGGCCCGTCAGGCGGACCTGCGGATGACCGCCTCGGAGAGGATGCGGATCCGGGCGGGTATCTCCTCGTAGGCGATGAAGACCAGGTCGGGATAGGTGGGCGAGTAGAAGCGCTTGAGGCCGAGCCGCAAGGCGCCGGAGCAGAGCAAGACGGGGGATCGCCCCGAGGGGACCACCGCCGCGATCGCCGATCCCAACTGCTGGTTCAGCGCCTGGGCCAGGGCGGGTGGCAGGTTCAGGACCGTCTCCACAGGACCGATGCGCAGCCCCTTGGCCAGCTCCTCCTCGAGCACCGCCTCGAGGGTGATGGCCGGCACCCTGCCCTGATCGTCGACCAGCGGCCCCACGATCTCCTCGCCGAGGATCCGTCGGACCTGCTCGCCGAGTTCGTCGGTGTTTTTGGTCAGGGCGGCACCGTCGGAGACCTTCTCCAGGATCACCGTCAGGTTGCGGATGGAGACGCGCTCGGCCAGAAGACCCTGCAGGATCCTCTGAATCTGGCCGGCGTTCAACTGGCCCGGGACCAGGTCGTTGACCAAGGCCGGCTGGCTTTGCTTCAGGTGGTCGAGCAGCGACTGCACATCCTGGCGCGTGAGGAGCTGGTGGGAGTGGCGTCGCACGACCTCTTGGAAGTGCGTGACGAGCACCGAGGCGGCGTCGACGACGGTGTACCCCTCCATCTCGGCGTTCTTGCGCTCGACGTCGGTCACCCAGAACGCGGGCAGGTTGAAGACCGGCTCGATGGTGGGGATGCCGTCGAGCTTGCCGCCACGGTCGGTCACGTTCATGGCCAACCACATCCCGGGCATGACGGTCCCCTTGCCGATGACGTTGCCCCGTAGGAGGATGCGGTAGTCGTTCATCGCCAACTGGAGGTCGTCGCGGAGGCGCACCGACGGGACGATGAAACCCAGGCTCTGGGCGAATCCTCGCCGCACCCCCGTCAACCGCTCCAGGAAATCGCCGCCCCGCCCCGGGTCGGCCAGGGGGATCAGGCCGTAGCCGAGCCGGATCTCCAGCGCCTCGACGTTGAGGAAGCTCTCCATCGACTCCGGGGCGCGCGACGAGACCGCCTTCTGGCCGCCGCCGGCCTCCGCACCGGGGGCGCCACGGGCCCCGCCTGGGCCCCGGCCCGCGCCCCCCACCTTGGCCGGCTCGGGAATGCGCTGATGGAGGACCATCATCAGGCCGGCGCCCGCCAGGAGCGTCAGCGTCGGAAAGCCCGGCATCAGGGCCAGTACGAACAGGCTGATCGCGGTGAACAGCAGGGGTTGCTTCTGGAGCACGACCTGGCTGCCGAGGGCCTGGCTGAGGTCCTCGCGGGCCGCGGCACGGGTCACAAGCAGCGCGGCCGCGGTGGAGAAGATCAGCGAGGGCACCTGCGAGACCAGCCCGTCGCCGATCGAGAGCACCGCGTAGCGCTCCAGCGCGCTGACCACGGGCTCGCCGCGCTGCAGGACGCCGACGACCAGCCCACCGATGATGTTGACGAAGGTGATGAGGATGGCGGCGATGGCGTCGCCCCGGACGAACTTGCTCGCGCCGTCCATGGCGCCGTAGAAGTCGATCTCGCGCTGCAGGACCTGTCGCCGAGCCCTGGCCTGGTCCTCCTTGATGAGGCCTGCATTGAGCTCCTGGTCGATCGCCATCTGCTTGCCCGGCAAGGCGTCCAGGGTGAAGCGGGCCGCCACCTCGGCGATGCGGCCCGCGCCCTTAGTGATGACCACGAAGTTGATGATGGTCAGCAGGGCGAAGACGACGAGACCCACCACGTAGTTGCCCCCGATGACGTAGTTTCCGAAGGCCTGGATGATCTTGCCCGCCTCGGCCTGCGACAGGATCAGGCGCGTCGAGGCGATGTTGAGCCCCAGCCGGAACAGGGTCGTGACGAGCAGGAGGGTGGGGAAGGTCGAGAACTCGGCCGGGTCCTTGAGGAAGAGCACCACCATCAGGGTCAGCACCGACCCGCCGATGCTGCCGGTGATGAGGATGTCGAGCACCCAGGGGGACACCGGCTGGACCAGCAGCACGATGACCCCGAAGATCAGCGCCCCAAGGAGGAACTGGCTGGTGGCCAGCTTGGGCTTCGGAAGGAATTCAGCTTGGCTTTCCATGGGCGACCCGGTTCTTCAGTGCGTAATAGCGGTAGCGGTTGGTCCGGTAGACGAAGGCGAGTATCTCGGCCACCGCCTGGAACAGGCGGGGATCGATCACGGCCCCTTCGCGGCAGGTCTGGAACAGCAGACGGGCCACGGGTTTGTTCTCGACGATCGGCACCCCGAACTGCGTGGCGATGTCGCGGATCCTCTGGGCGTTGAGCCGGATGCCCTTGGCGACCACGACGGGGGCGGACATCGATTCGAATTCGTATTTCAGGGCGATGGCGATGTGGGTGGGGTTCACCACCACCACGTCAGCGGTCGGCACCGTCTGGATCCAGGACTTGCGCATCGTCTGGCGCCGGCGCCGGACCTCGCCCTTGAGGAGGGGGTCGCCCTCGGTGGACTTCATCTCCTCCTTCACCTCCTCGCGGGACATCTTGAGCTGCTCCCGGGTCCTCCAGAGCTGATAGGCGTAGTCGGCGACCATGATCACCGAGAAGCCGAGCAGGATGCGCCACAGGGTGGTGCGGACGGCGGCGGCCAGGAAACCCAGGAACTCGGCGAAACTGGTCGGCGCATGGAAGACCGGGTGCTCCAGCAGGTCGGCGACGCCCGACCAGCCCAGCCACACCATGAGGCCCAGCTTCGCGAGGTTGGCCACCGCCTTCACCCAGGCCGCGGTGTTGAACACGTTGTTCCAACCTTGGGTCCAGTCCAGCCGGTCAAGGTCGGGAACCAGCCGCTTGGTGGCCAGGCGTCCCCGGCTCTGGATGAGGCTGGCGATCAACCCCAGGATCCAGCCCATGGCCAGCGCCGGGAGAGCGATCGATCCGGCCTGCCTGAGGAACGCGGCGGCGAGGTCCGGGATGTCGCCGTCCGTCAGCGGGGAGCGGTGCGTCTGCATCAGCCCGGCCGAGACGCTGCGGGTGAGGTCGGACCAGACCCGCTGGCCGAACCAGCTGAGGGTCAGGGCCGCCGCGACCAGCGCCGCGGCCGTGTTGAGGTCGGCGCTGCGCGCGAACTGGCCTCTCAGCGAGGCCTCGGTCAGGCGCTTGTCTGTCGGTTGTTCCGTCTTGTTCTGGGATTCCGCCATGGATCACCTCACGGGTCGGGCGGCGCCGGCGGACAGGAGGCGCGCGGCGTGGATCATCTCGGCAGGCACCGCGCCTAGGCGGCGTCCCAGGTGCTCCGAGGTCAATTGCAGCGTGCCGGAAAGGATGACGAGCATGAGGATGCTGCGGAAGGCGAAGCTCTCGGCGAACACGTTGAGCTGCGGCAACGCCCGGGCCAGCACCAGCAGCAGGGTGTTCAGCAGGAATCCGGCGGCCAAGATGGGCGCGGCGATCTGGATGCCCAGGGCCATGCCTCCCCCGAGCAGGCCGACGAAGTAGTCGGCCAAGGCGGAATCGCCGTGCAGGCCGCCGGCTGGGACCAGCTGGAACGATCCGGCGACCACCTCGAGCAACCGCAGGTGCAGGCCCAGCGTGAACATCAGCAGCACCATGAGCATGTAGAGCAGGTTGCCCGCGAGGTCTGAACTCTCGGCCGAACCCGGCATGAGGATCGCGTTGAGGTTGAGGGATGCCTCCGAGGAGACGAGGTGCCCGGCGATGGCCACGGCCGAGAAGGCCGCCCGGACCACGAGACCCAGGGCGACCCCGGTGACCGTCTCCTGCACCGCGAGCGCGACGAGGGAGATCCAGTCCATGCGGGTGGGATCAGGGACCGTCCCCAGGGCCGGCGCCACCAGGAAGGCGACCGTGGCGGCCAGCAGGAGGCGGACCCTGAGCGGCACGGGCGCGACGAATCCCGGGACCAGTCCCAGCCAGGCCGAGAGCCTCAGGAACGCCAGCCACCATGCCCAGAACGCAGACATCGCCTTCCATCCCCATTCAGCGGGCCAAGGCGGGCATCTGGTTGATGACCTCCACCGTGTAGTCCAGGACCGTCCGGGCCAGCCAGGGCAGCAGCACCAGCAGCACGCCGAGCACACCCAGCGCCTTCGGGACGAAGGCCAGCGTCTGCTCGTGGAGGGAGGTCACCGTCTGGATCAGGCTGACCACCAGGCCGATGCCCATCGAGGAGAGGAGCAGGGGCATGGACACGGTCAGGATGGTCTTGACCAGGGCTCCGATGATGTCGATTGCGGCTTCTGGGGTCATGGCTCGGGAGGGTTTCCGGTCAGCGGGTGAAGCTCAGGACGATGGCCTTGACCACCAGGGCCCATCCATCCACCAGGACGAAGAGCAGGATCTTGAGCGGCAGGGAGATCGTGGCCGGCGGCAGGAACATCAGGCCCAGGCTCATGAGGATGATGGCCACGACGAAGTCGATCAGGATGAACGGCAGGAAGAGCATGAAACCCATCTGGAAGCCGGTCCGAAGCTCGCTGATCACGAAGGCCGGGACGACCACCCTCAGCGGCAGGTCCTGGACTTGGGTGGGACCGATGCCGGACAGGCCGACGAAGAACTCCACGTCGCGGGCCCGGGCCTGCCTCAGCATGAAGGTCCGGAATTCCTGACCGGCCCGCTCCAGTGCGATCTCCCCGTTGATCTCGGACCTGCGATACGGCGTCAGGACCTGCGTCTCCAGGCGGGTCACCACCGGCCCCATGATGAAGAAGGTCAGGATCAGCGAGAACGCGGTCATCAACTGTCCGGAGACCACCGTCTGGACGGACAGGGCCGTGCGCAGGAAGGACAGCACGATCACCGTGCGGGTGAAGGCCGTCATCAGGATGACCAGGCTGGGCGCCAGCGCCAGCAGCGTCATCACCACGACGATCCGGATGGTCACGTCGACGTCGCGGGGCTCCTTGGGGATGCCGACGTTCAGGCTCAGGTTGATCGGGCCGTTGGTCGGACCGTTGACCGTGGCGGCCCCCGCGGTCGCCTGCGCCGGCACCGGCAGCGGAATCAACGGGGTCGCTGACTGACCGGGGACCGCCTGCGCCCGGGCCGGTTGGACCTGGCCGAACACGACGAAGACGAGCAGCACGTTGCGCAGCAGGAAACTGGCCAGCCGACGGGCGCCGGGGCCGGGACGCGGGACGGACGATGGGCTGGGTGTGCTGTTCATTCCGGGATGCCGGATGGGGGCTTCGGTTCCGTCTGGGCGACCCTCGCCTGCACCGTCCCGAAGGATTCGTCGCCGGGCCGGGCGTCGGGATCGGCCACCTCCGAGACCAGCTGGATGCCCGAGGGCGACGAGCCGACGAGGAAGCGCTGCTCCCCATAGGCGATCAGGTGCAATTGGCAGCGGAAACCGAGCGGGCGGCTCTCCAGGACCCTGAGGCTTCCCTGCGCCCGGACCAGCCTTTGGAGCGAGGGCCATCTCCCCAGTCGCGTGCCCAGCCACCAGAGGGCCCAAAGCATCAGAAGCCCGTAGCCGACGAGCCTCAGGAGGTCCAGGGCGTCCACTCCGCGGGACTCCTGCGGGCCCGTGAAGCCCCGCGCCAACGTCATGACGTTGGTCCCGGGATCGGCCAAGGTCATGATCGAGGCCGGATTCATGGACGGTCGCGCCGATCAGGCGCCGGCCGCCGCCTCGGGGCGCGCGATGATCTCCTTGATCCGGATGCCGAAGTTCTGGTCGGCGATCACCACCTCGCCACGACCGACCAGCTTGCCGTTCACCAGGATGTCCACCGCCGCGTTGGCGGGCTTGTCGAGCGGGACCACCGACCCGAGACTCAGCTGGAGGAGGTCCTTGATGGTCATCTGGCTGCTGCCCAGCTCGACGGTTAGCTGGATCGGGACGTCGAGGAGGAAATCGATGGGTGTGTTGGAGTCGGGTGGGATGCTCATGAGCGGACAAACTGGGGTTTTGGCAGGGCGTTGGTGATCTCCACCGCGGCCTTCTTGTTGCTGCTGCCCAGCTTGCCCGCGAATCGGGGCGCCCCCTGGATCGCGATCTGGACTTTCTCGATGGCGTCGGGTGCCAGCGGCAGCACATCGCCGACCCTGAGGTTGAGCAACTGACGGGGCGTCACCGACAGCGGGGGAAGTTGGGCCGAGATCCTGAGTGAGATCTCCTCGTAGGCCGCGTTCCAGCGCGGGGACGGGGCCTCCTCGGGCTGGGGATCGGCGGAGGGGATGACCGCCAGCACCTGCTCGACCAGCGGGTTGAGCAGATCGACGGGGACGACCAAGCGGAGCGTCTCCAGGACTTCGCCGACGCTCGCCTCCACCTCGACCAGGAAGCATCGGGCGGAGCCGGAGGAGGACGGCAGGAACTTGGCCTCCACCTCGTGGGTGACAACCACGGGACGGGCCTGGATGCCCAGGCCCCAGCTGCCGAAATACTGCTCCAGCGCGGCGGTGACCGCCTGGTAGAGGAGCGCCAGCTCGACCTCGCGGAGCTCGCGGTCGGCCCCGCCCGAGGACCGCACGCCCAGCATCCGGTCGGTCAGCGCCAGGGCGAAGACACGTGGCACCTCGAAGACCCCGATCCCAACCAGGGGATCGGCCTTGAACAGCAGCATGATCCGGGGCTCGGCGCCTTCCCTCACGAGGCAGCTCGTCATGTCGGTGATCTCGAAGCGCCGGAGCTCGAACTGGATGTCGGATCGGGCGAGGACCGCCATGCGGCTCGAAAGCCGGGGCAAGGTGGCCTCGTGGTGCATCTTGATCCGATGGATCTGACCCGGGCTGAAGGATTGGGTCTGACCCGACAGGAAAGGCACCACCTTCTGGACGGATCGCGGGAAGAGCATCTGAAGACGGTCGGGCATGGAGGTCACTGGACTGCGAACAGGGGGATGAGGACCTCCTGCACGGTCTCCAGACCGGAGATCTTCGAGAACCGGACCTTGAGCTGGGAAGCCAGGCTGACCTTGTAGCCCCTCGCCTGCATCTCGACGAACGGGGTCTCCATCAATTCGGTGGTCACGGCGTCACGAAGACGCTCGAGACGGGCGTTGACCCTGGATTCCCAGCGGGAATCGTCAGGCCGGCCGACGACGGCGACTCGGACCACCACCACGTAGGGCACATCGGATCCGGCCGGCCGGGCCACGATGGGCTCGACACCGATCCCGACAGGGTCACCCACCTGCCAGACGCCGTAGTTGGCGGCCAGCGGGTCCCCTATGGCGGGGGTGCCGCTGTTGACGCCGGCGCCGGGTGCCGAGGCCGGCGGAGGCGTCGGGGCGCTCCGGGTCCGGGACATCCAGCTCGACACGCCGATGCCGAGGCACAGCGACACGACGGCGGCACCGACCAGGGGCAGGTGGCGCCTGGCTCCGCTCTGGACGGTGACCGCGACCGCCGGTTGGGCCGCCGGCTCCTGTGGATTGGGCGTCGATGGGGCGCTGGCCATGGAATCAACGCTTGAGGTTCACCACTTCCACGAGGATCTCGTCGCTCGTGGAGATCATCCTGGAATTGGCCTGGAACGCCCGCTGGGAGATGATCATCTGGGAGAATTCGCGGGTCATGTCGACGTTGGAGACCTCGAGGGCACCGGAACGGATCCGGGCCGTCCCCGTTTCGCCCGGCTTCAAGGCTCCGGCGAGGATGGGGGAGGCGCTGTTGAGACCTCCCGCCGCGGCCGGTTTGGCCGCTCCCGATTCCTCGAAATTGCTGAACAGGTTGCCCCCCACGTTGACCAGGTTCTGCGGGCTGTTGAACCGCTGGATGAGGATGCGGCCGCGGACGAACCTGCTGCCGTCGGAGGTGATGGCGTTCACCTGCCCAATCGAATCGACATCATAGGCGGCCGCCGGCGTGAAATCGTTGGGAAACTCGCCGCTGGAATTGCCGGTGAAACGGATGTCCCCCACCCCGACCGGGTCCGATCCCGGGTTGTTGATCCCCTGGACCCTCAAGCCTTGGTCGGTCACTAGGAAGCCGTTGGAGTCGAGTCGGAAATTGCCCGCACGCGTGACGTAGACTTCGTTCGTGACGGGATTGCGCACGACGAAAAAACCCTCGCCCTCGAGGGCCAGATCGGTGAAGATCCCGGTGTTGGAGATGGGCCCCTGGCGGAAGTCCACCGTGGTGGCGGCCAGGGAGACGCCGTTGCCCAAGGCGATGCCGCTCGCGCCCGGATTGTTGGCCGCATCCGGGGTCGGAGGGCGTATCAGGTTGCTGTAGGACTCCTTGAAATCGGTTCGCGAGCCCTTGAAGGACACCGTGTCGACGTTGGCCAGATTGTTCGCGATGACATCCAATGAAGTCTGGATGGTTCGCATCCCCTGGACCGCGGTATTCATGGAACGGATCATTGCACAGCCTTTCGGGTTGGGGTTTCGGGCGGGAATCGATCAGGGGGAGGACTTCGATGCGAAAGGAGCCTTGAGATACCCCATCAACGCCTGGGCGCCCGGGAATTGGCCCAGCGTCTCGGTCGGGCGGTTGGCCGCCGAGGCGGGGGCCGCGGAGTTCACACCGGGCTTTGCCGCCCGCTTGGCTTGGACCGGGGTGCGGAAGGAGACGATCTCGTCCAGGGTCACCAACCGGTCGCCCAGATTGAGCCAGTGGGTGCCGCCCTGGGATTGGATCTCCCGGACGACGCCGACGGTCCCGTCGGCCAGGGTCACCTCGCGCCCGAGGAGCGCCGCCGCACTCTGCATCTGGCCCGTCGATTCCATGCGCGAGAGGGATCCCGCCATCTCGGAAGTCTGGGAAAGGGCCGTGAACTGGGCCATCTGGCTGACGAACTCGGTGTTGGAGACCGGCTTGAGCGGGTCCTGATTGCCCAACTGGGCCATCAGCAGCTTGAGAAAGTCATCCTGGCCCAGGGTCTTTCCCACGAGGGCCGAGGTCGCCTGGGCTCCGCCGGTCGCACCGGCCGCCGCATTCAAATTGGATACCTGCATGATTCGATTCTCCTTGGTCCTGCCAGACGGCGCCTTGGCGCCGTCTCAACCACCCTCATCCGACACGGATCCGTTGATCCCAGTTCCAACCGGTCGGAACCACGGGAGGGCTCTGTGGATCGTCACCCCACCATGGCATTCCTTTCCCACCATGGGAGTTTCTCCTATTGTTGCTGCCGGAATTATGGTCTGTTGAGTCGGGATAGCGACTTGGATGCCAATCGCGGGCTCCCTCACCGGAACGGGAGTCCCGGGCCGCCTCGCCCGAGCCCAGTTGGAGTCGGACACCGAGCGTCGCCAATGTCTCCCCGAGTCGTCCCCACTCCTGCGCCGAGGCCGTACGGAGGGCGGGATCGACCCGGACCTCCAGCAACCAGCGCATTTCGCCCTGCCCCATCGGTCGCCAACGGAGGGACACACCGGAATCGGCGCCGACCGGTAGATTGAAGACACCCATGCCCTGAGAACCAAGGGCGCCCTCCATGCCCGAAACCGCCTGGCGGACCCAGGCCTCCACTTGGGACACCACGCTGGCCGATGCGTTGTGCCCCCCCGAACGACCGGAGATGAGACCCATCGCCAGGGCCGGATCGACGCTCTCGGCGCCTTCAACCGTGCGGGACGGGAAAGATTTCGAGCGGTCCTCGCAGACCACCGGATTAGATCCATCCAGCGCGGCCTCCAAGGCCGTGAACCTCCAGTCGACCTTGCCCTGCTGCATCGCGGCCCCGGGATTCGCGCCGGGCCCCGCTCCCGCGAGACGATCGGCCGGGGATGAGGCGGAGGCTCCGCCCGGCCCGATCTGCATCCCCGGTTCGGGGACGGTGGCTGGAGCTTCCGACGACAGGTTCGTCGAAACGACGCCGGCCTCGGTGACGTCGGCGCCGGTCGCCCCATCCCCGGGAGCCGCGTCCGACCTTTGGGCCCGACCCTCGACCGACAAGGCCGCCGCGCACCAGGGCACCAGCGCCGGGCCGGAGTCGGTACGCGCACCGTCGCCCGCGGACTTCACCGGATCCTCCGCGTCGGGTCGCCCCCTCGATACCGTCGACCCATGGGCCGGTGGGCAGGCCGGACCCGCTTCCAGGGCATCGGCCTCGACCAATCGATCCCTGAGGGATTGCGAGAAGGAGGGAACACCTTCGGACGACAGACCCCGGGATCGGGCCGACAGATCCCTCGCCGGCGGGGCTGGTTTGGAGAAGGCGGTGCGGATGTCGTTGATCATGGCTTGGCTCCCCGATCCTCCGGCGCCATGGCCGCCTGCTGCATCATGTCCGCCAACTGCCGGGCCCCGCTGCTGCCATTCTTGGCGAGGGCCTCGACGATCTTCGCGGCCGTCTCGCGGGGCAAGGTCCTCAGCACTGCCAGGGTCTCCTCGGGCGGCAGTCCGACGGCCAGGGTCACCACCTCGGCGGGTTGCAGACCGGCCCACTTCCTGCCGGTGGCCTCACGGCGCTCGCGCTCGGCTTGCCGGATCTTGTCGAGACGGAGACGGATGGAGTCGTCGAGCCTCTGCTGCATGGACGCCACCTGCGTCGTCAGAGACCGGAGCGCCGCCTGCTCGGCGATGACCCGGTCGTGCAGCTGCTTCAATTCCAGTTCCCGGCGGTTCAGGTCGGCGGTCCGTCGATCCAGTTCCTGGAGGACGGACATCAGATCCGGGTTGTCGAACCTCAGGGCACCGGCTTCACCGCCGGCACGGACCCGCTTGAAGGTCTCGGACAGGTTCACGAGATCGGGATCCACCTCGGCGGCGTCTTCGTCGGCCTTGGATTCGGCACGGGGCGGCGCGCCCGCGGGCTTCGTCGCCTTGGCCTGGTCCACCCGTTCGGACTTCGCAGCGGCGGCGTTCGTGGGATTGGCCACCGCCGCCTGCTTGGAGGACGCGCCGGACATCAACAGCTGGGTGACGATGCCCGAGCCCACGGCGAGGACTCCGAGGAAGATGAACAACACGGGACGTTTCATAGGGGTTCGAGAGCGGTGGATGCGTTCACTGCACGGAAGAGGGCGATCTCGTCGAGTTGTCGACCCTCCCACGCGAGCGCCTCGCGCAGGTGGGCGGCGCTTTGGCGGTCCCGGATCCTTTCCAATCCCTGGACCCGTTCCCTGCAGCGCAACCAAGCGGCATGGGCCTCGGCCACCTTCTTCTCCCGGAGTTCCCGCTCCCGAAGCGCGGCCAGGAGTCGTTCCCGGGTTTCGACCACGGTCGCCTGCGCCTCGGCGACGGTCATCCGCAGCGAGGCCGGGGTCGGGGCCCCGTCCCGAAGCGAGAGCGCCTGGAGGTTCTCGGACCGGACGCGGTCCAGGACACCCTGTGCGTCGGCCATCCGGCGGTGGGCCAGGCCGAGCTCCTCCGCCGCGGCCCGCTCGGCGTTTCGGCGCACCTCTAGGACGGATTCGAGTCGGAAGCGAAAACGGCGCATGGCGGATCAGTTTCGGTTCCTCGGATCGGCCGCCGGATGGGGGGAGGCCGCCACGGAGGAGAGCACCTGCCTCAACTGGTCCCAACTCGACCTCCGATCGTGGTGCTCGGATGGCGTCTGCCGCAGGAATCCGACCAGCCGGGGATGGACCTGCAATGCCTGGTCGAGCGACCGGTTGGTGCCGGGTTGGTAGGCACCGATGCTGACCAGGTCCCGGTTCTGCCTCTGGACCGCGAGGTGCTCGCGGGCCTGCGCCGCCAACGCCACCTCGGCGGGCGACAACAGGTCGCGGTTCAAGCGGCTGACGCTCTGGAGCACCTCGATCGCCGGCCAGTGGTTCTGGTCGGCCAGCTCGCGGCTCAGGACGATGTGCCCGTCCAGAATGGCCCGGGAGGCGTCGGCCACCGGCTCGTTCAGGTCGTCACCCTCGACGAGGACGGTGAAGAAGCCCGTGATGCTCCCGCGGTCGTCGTTGCCCGCCCTCTCCAGCAGGTGGGCCAGGCGGCCGAACACCGACGGCGTGTAACCCCGGGTCGAGGGAGGCTCCCCGACGGCGAGGCCGACCTCCCGCAGGGCCATCGCGTAGCGGGTGACCGAGTCCATCAGCAGCAGCGCGTTGCGCCCCTGGCCCCGCAATTCCTCGGCGATGCCCATCGCCGTGTGGGCCGCCTTGACCCGCAGCAGGGCCGGTTGGTCGGCCGTGGCGACGACGACGATCGACTTGCGCCGCCCCGTCTCGTCCAGGTCGGCCTCGAGGAACTCGCGCACCTCGCGTCCCCGCTCACCGATCAACGCCACCACGTTGACGTCGGCATCGGACTGGCCGGCGATCATTCCGAGCAGGGTCGACTTGCCGACGCCGCTTCCGGCGAAGATGCCCACCCTCTGGCCGCGACCGCAGGGGATCAGCGTGTCGATGGCCTTCACCCCGGTCGAGAGGGGCTCGCGGATCCGGCGGCGACGGAGCGGATGGGGCACCGAGCCGGTCTCGCCCGATCGACGATGCCAGGCGACGGCCCCCAGGCCGTCGATGGGGCGGCCCAGACCGTCGAGCACCCGGCCCGGAAGTCGCGAGGCCACCGGGACCAGCGGACGCTGATGGGCTGAGGACACCCGGGCCCCGGGAAGGAGCCCCTCGGTGGATCCGAGAGGCATCAGCAACAGGTTGCGGTCGCGGAAACCCACCACCTCGGCCGGCACCGACCGAGACCGCCCCTGCAATTCCACCTCGCACCGGTCGCCCAGAGCCGCGAACGGCCCCTGGGACTCGAGCATCAGGCCCACCACGCGGGTGACCCGACCGGTGGACCTCAGCAGGGAACCGGACCGGACCCGGTCGATGGCCTGCTGGAGCGGGCCCGGATCCATCGCTGGAGCGCTCATGAGCAAAGGACCTCCCGAAGCACCTCCAACCGGCCGGCGAGGGAGCCGTCCAGGGTCCCGTAGTCGGTCTCGACCAGGCACCCGCCACGGCCCACCGAGGGGCTGGTCCTCACGGGCACCCCCAGGCCCGCGAGCGGATCGGCGGAACCGTCCGCGGCGACGGCCAGGAGTTCGGCATGATCGTCGGGGTGGAGAACCACGCTCACCGCCTTGGCGGAGCCCAGCGTCTCGAGGCATTGGCGGGCGATCGCCATGGCGTGCTTGCCGTGTTCCGGAATCGTCCCGACGAGCTTGGAGAGGGATTCGGAGACGAGCAGCAGCAACGACTCCTCCTGCCGCTGCCTCGCCTCGGCCACGCCGCGGGAAAGTTCCTGGAGAAGCGAGCCCAGTCGGACACGGTCCTCGGCTCGCTCGCGGAGAGAACGCTCCTCGGCGGCGGCCAGCGCCTCGGCAGCCCCCTCGGAAAGTCCCTGGGCCCTGCCCCGCTCGAAGGCCTCGGCCTCCAGTCGGGCCAGCTCGGTCTGGTCCACGGAACCGCCACCCGGGGACTCCTCCTGGACCACCGGTTGGTCGAAGTCCGCGTCGGCCGTCTGAACACGGAGCCCCCGGATCGGACCCGGACCGCTGATCTGGAAGGAGGCGGCCACGAATCATCCCTCCGCATCCAGGACGACCTCGCCCTCGGTCTCGAGCCTGCGGGCGATCTCCATGACCATGTCCTGGGCCCGGGTGATCTCCCGTCGCCCCACCTTGCCGAGATAGGACATCTCGTCGCGCACCATGTCGCCGGCCCGCTTGGAGAGACTGCCGAGGAACTTGTCCCTCAGACCCTCGTCGGCGGCGCTCAGCGCGATGGCCAGCTTGGCCGCATCGACCTCGCGGAGGATGCGCTGGAGGGTCCGGTTGTCGAGGCGCACGAGGTCGTCGAAGACGAACAGGTTGTTCTTGATGGATCGGACCAGTTCCGGGGTGCGTCCGTCGATCCGACCGAGGACGTCCTCCCGGATCGACTTGTCCACCGAGTTCAGGATCGCGGCGGCCGACTTGACGCCGCCCGCGGGAGGGCTGGAGCGGCTGATCTGGCAGCTGGCCTTGCGGGCCAGCACGTCGCCCACCGTCTCGAGCACCTCCATCGGTGTCGGGCTGAGGGTCGCGAGGCGCTCCACGACGCCGTCGCGCATCATCTCGGGCAGGAGCGCCAGCACGTCGGCGGCCTTGCCGGAGGGCATGTGCCCCAGCACCATGGCGACGGTGGGGGTTTGCTCCTCCTTGAGCAGGTTCGCCAGCCCGTGGCTGTCGAGTTCCATCAGGCGCTGGAGCGAGGCCACGGGGATGCGGACGCGCTTGCCACCGAGCCGCGCCATCACCTCGGCGGCCTTGAACATGCCCACGGACTTCTCGAGGACCGCCTGGGTGAACTCGGAGGACCCGGACACGGAGACCCGGGCCTTGATGGCCAGTTCGCTGAACTCGTTCAGGACCCCGACCTGCTGGTCGGCCGTGAGCAACGGCAGGTTGAGCATCGCGGCCGATACCAGCTCGCGCTCGTAATCGTCGAAACGCCGCAGGATCAGCGTGGCGGGCTCCTCTCCCAGGACGAGCAGGATGGCCGCCAGCTTCTGCGCGGGCGACAACACGTTCCGGGAGCCGGTGGTCTCTGAGTAGGCGGGCTGCATCGTCGATCACTCCTTGCGGTTTTCCGCGCGCCCGGCCAGCCACGCCCTGGCCGCCTCGCTCAGCTTCTCCGGGTTCTGGCGGACCATGTCGCGCAGCACCTCGACGGTCACGCGGCCCGGGCGGTCGGCATCCAGGTCGAAGTCCGTGACCACGTCGGCCTGCCGGGGTTTCTCGGGCGTCATGGGTTGCTGAACCGGCTCCCGGGCGACCGGGGGCTCGGCCTGGGCGGGCTCGGGGCCCACCGGGGTCTTGGAGGACTCCGAGAGCACGGCGCCCACGGGAACGCCGTCCAGGGAGTATTCCCGGTACGGGCGGAAACGCCGGGCGAAGAGCACCAAGGCCACCACGGCCGCCAGGAGCGCGAGGACCGGGCGCACGATCGGCATCCAGCGCCCCATCTGCTCGAGGCGCTTGGCCGGACCGTCGGCCTCCTGGGCCGCGGGCTCGGTGAACTCGATCTCCTCGAGGACCACCTCGGTCCCCTTGCTGCCCTGGAGCAGTTGGGCACCCAGGGCATGCTCGACGGCACGCTTCAGTTTCGCCAGGTCCTCGGGTCCGCGGGGAACCGCCTTGCGCGAGGCCCCGGAGCCCTCCATCCGGGCGTTGACGAACACGCCGGCGCTGACCCGCTTGATGCCCCCGGCCTGCTGGACCACGTTGCTGAGGGTCCGGCTGACGGCGTACTCCTCGGTCAGGTCGCGCCGGGTCTGGCGGTTGCCGATGATCCCGTTGGTCGAGGGGCTCGTCGGGAGGTTGGTGCTGGCGTTGGCGGCGATGCCCGCCACACCGCCGCTGGCCTGGGTGAGATTGTCGGTGGTGTCCTCCTTGAGGGTCATCGAGCGGGGCACCGTGCGGTTCGGGTCGAAGACCTCGTCGGAGCGGGTCACCGCGTCCTGCTCGAGCTCGGCGGCCACGCGCACCACGGCCTGCCCGGGGCCCAGCACCGACTCCAGCATGGAGCGGAGCTTCTCGGTCAGGTAGCGCTCGAACTCCTTGCGCTGCTGCAGGAAGGAGGCGGAGCCGGAGCCCTTGGCCCCTTCCTCGGCCGGGTCGAAGAGCACGTTGCCATGGTTGTCCACCACCGTGACGTCCTTGGGGTTGAGCCCCTCGATGGCATTGGAGACCAGGAAACGGATGGCGTTGATCCCTTGGTTGGCCAAGGCCCCCGGGTACCTGAGGCTCACGAAGACCGAGGCCGTGGCCTTGCGCTGCGCGTCGATCACCAGGCGGCTCTCGGGGATCACCACCATCACCCGCGCGGACGACACGCCCTCGATCTGGCTGATCGTCCGGGCCAGTTCGCCCTGGATCGCCCTGAGGTAGTTGGCCCGTTGGATGAAGTCGGACAGCCCGAAGGTCGGCTTGTCGAAGATCTCGAACCCTGTGCCGTCGCTCTTGGGCAACCCCTTGCCGGCCAATTGCAGGCGCACCCGATGGACCCGGTCGGCCGGCACGTAGATCGCCGTGCCCTCGGCCTCGAGGCGGAACGGCACGCGTTGCTCCTCCAGAGCGGTGACGACCTTGGAGGCCTCGGCCGGATCCATCCGGCCGTAGAGGATGCGGTAGTCGTCCCGCTGCCCCCAGACAATGGAGGCGGCGATTCCGGCCAGGACCACCGCGCCGGCGAGGCCCACGGCCCAACGCCTGGGAGTGTCCAGCCTGAGGAACAACTCCTTGAGCTGGCGGAAGAGATTGCTGAGCGATTCCATCGGCTAGGGCCTTGGGACTACTGATGCATCCGCATCAGCTCCTGGTAGCCGTCCATCAGCTTGTTGCGGACCTCGAGCATCAGCTGGAACGAGACCGAAGCCTCCTCGGCCTGCAGCATGACCTGATGCAGGGGCACCTCCTTGCCCTGGAGCATGCCGCTGAAGGAATCGGCGGCCTGGGTCTGACGGGCGTCCACATCCTTGATGAGGTCGCCCAGCATCGAGCCAAACGCGGTCCCGGACGGCCCGGCCGCCTGGGAGACGGAGGCCGGGGGGACGGCCAGGGGCCGCTCCGCGAGTACCGCCGCGAGGGCCGGTGACAAGCCGGCGGTGTTGTCGATGGGTGCGATCATGGGTCAGGAATCCTTCAACGACGACCGATGCTCAAAGCCTGCTGCGCCAGGGCCCGCCCGTTGCGGATCACCGACAGGTTCGCCTCGTAGGCCCGGTTGGCGATCATCAGGTCGGCCATCTCCTCGTGGATGTTGATGGCGGGGTAGGCGACCATCCCCGTCGCATCCGCATCGGGATGCCCTTCCTGGTGCACCATCACCGGGGGCCGCGGGTCCTTGACCACCTGCCAACCCGGGGCGGCGACCGGATTGGAGCCGCTCTGGGACATTCGGATGGCATCCAGGAACCTGACCTGCTGGCGCTGGTAGGGTCCGCCGGCGGACGTCCGGGTCGTCCGGGCGTTGGCGATGTTCTGGCCGATCACCTCGATGCGCGTCTGCTCGGCGGTCAGGGCCAATCCCGCCAGGCGGGCGCCGGGGATCAGGCCGGAAATCGATGAAGTCGGATTCATGGCTTGGACTCGGGAGGATCAGTGGGGTGGGTCCGGAAGGGGGCCGTTTGCGGGATCGGTGGAGGTGTTTCAGGCGCGCCCGGCGATGGCCGACTTCAGCCGCGCCAACCGGCCGCTGACCAACTGGGTATGCACCGCGTTCTCGAGGGCATTGTCCTGCATGGCCAGCAACTCCGAGGCGAGGTTCACCGTGTTGCCGTCGGGACGACGGGACACCGCCGAAGCGTCCTCCGCGATCGCGGGGCGCATGGCGTCGAGCCCGGAATGATCCGACCTGCGGACCGCATCCCTCAGCGCCGCCTTGAAGTTGGGGCTCAAGTCCACCCGCTTGTAACGACCCACCTCCAAATTGGCCAAATTTGACGCGATGGCCTGATGGCGAAGGACGGTGGCATCCATCATTCGCTTACTTGCGGTATAATTTACCTCGCTAAACAAAGTCTCCATCACCGCCGGCGGTAGCATCGCCCGTGCCATACCTGACGCAAAACAGGCGACGCGAACCGCCCGGATTCGGAGGTCGTTCCCACGTTTTTAGGGATTACAACCATTCCTAAACAGTATTCTATTCTCGTTTTGAATTGGCTTGCCCCTTGCTGTCTGGTTTTCCGCAGTTCAAAGGTAAATAATGCCACATTCCAGTCACCGCCCCCACTCGGGCCCCCAAAAAAGAAGCCGACGGTTCTCCAACCGCTGGGCTTTTCTGGCGTTGACTTGGTGCGGAATCGCGTCGGCCCTCGCTGAGGCTCCGGCGGACTGGAGGGCGGCCCGCCCCAAGTTGTCGACGACCGCGAGGAATGCGTCGGTTCCTTCCACCAACACGATCAGCGGGGGGGCCTTGGTCACCTTCAACGCCGCTCTGAAGGAGCACCGGGCCCAGGATCCGATGCCGTCCGCGCAGCAAAATCCCCTGCCCGTCCTCCAGCGGTACGAGGCCGCCGCCCTGCTCGGTCACGCACCGGCCTTGGTGAACCTGGGCGGAGCCCTGGAGGCCGGATGGGGTTGCGAGGCCGACCGGGCAGGAAGCCTGATCAACTACGAGTTGGCCCTGCAGTTGGGCCACCCGCTGGGAGATTACAATTGGGCGCGGGCAGCCCTGGGCAATCCGGACCTGGCCGATGCCAACCAGCCGGCCCTGGCCGAGCGCCTGGAGCGGGCGGCCGAGGCGGGAGTCCGCGAGGCGGCCTACCTGCGGGGTTGGATCGAGTTGCGATCGGACCGGACTCCGCAGGCGGCCACCTGGTTCCTGGCGGCCGCGCAGCAGGGATTCCCCGAGGCCGCCTACGCGCTGGGGTGGCTGCACAGCGGTCGAAAGCTGCCGAGATCCTCCCGGGCCGAGGCGCTCAAGTGGTTCCAGACCGCCGAGGATAGCGGATCGGCCCTTTCCAGTTACGCCTTGGCGCGCCTGCACCACGACGGAGATGAGTCGACCCCTCCGGACCACCACCGAGCGGCACGTCACCTGGAGCGGGCCGCCCGGGCCGACATCCCTGAAGCCCAGTACATGCTCGGCTTCTACCGCTACCACGGCCGGACCGCCCCCCCGGACCGGGCCGACGCGTACTACTGGTTCTCGATCGCCGCCCGTTCGGGGTTCGCACCGGCCCTGAGGGCCCGGGACGGCTTGGCCACCTGGCTGGGCCCCGGGGAACTCGACCGGGCCTCGCGCCTGGTCGAAGGGCACCGGCCGGCCCAGACGCTCCCGTTCCAGTGGAGCACCACCGCCTCGATGGTCCTGCGGGCCACCGCCCAATCGACCCGTCTGCCGGGGATCGTGGTGAATGATTCAGGCTGGGTCGTGGGCTGGGGCGGGGAACTGCCGCAACCGCCGGTCACCGGGAAGATCGTGACCTCCTCCGGACGTGTTTCGTGCCGGGAAGTGATCCGGTCGACGCGCGATGATCTGATCCTGCTCCAGGTCGAGGGCACCGTGCCGCCCTGGCGTCCCATCCCCCTGCGCGCTGGCGACGACCCGCTGCCGGACAATTCGCCGGTGCGTTTCGCCGCGGTCGACCCGTCGGGCCCTCCCGACTCGGACCGATGGTTCGCGCGCCTCAAGTGGTTGTCCGGTTCCGTGCAGGGGATCGAAGCCATGCCGGCGTCGCTCCGGAGGGGAGTGGTCCTGGATGACGAGGGGCGACTGGTGTCCCTGGCCACCGGAGACGGCAAGGACTTCCTGGGCGCCGGGAACCTAGGGAGCTTCCTCCGTCAGGCGGGGTGGGTCCCTTCCAAGGACGCCGCCAAGTCGTCCCCCCTCTCTTCCAAGGTCTTCCCGGAGGTGCTGACCGATTCTCTAGTCCACCTGGAACTGAACCATTCACCGTGAACCCGGCGACGACATCGAATCAGGGAACCCGGGGGACGATGCTGTCCCTGATGGCCTGGGTGGCCGGACCGACCTTCGTGGGCGGTTTCCTGATGGAACTGGCGCGGGGTTCCAGCCCCGAGGAGGGTCTGGCGACCTCGGTCATCCGGGCCTGGGTGGCGGGCGAATTGGCCGCGGCCTGGTGGCGTTGGGTCTGCAGACAACCCCGGAAGCCCGCGGGTTCCGACATCCCGGGTGCCGCAGGGGCCGTTCCCGAAATCGAAGGCGCAGGATGAACGGCACCCTGAGCAGCAGCAGCAGCATCAGCATCCAGGAACCCCTGGCCGAGCCGCCTGCAATCCCCGCAGGCCGCGAGTCGGACCCCTCCCAGCGGTATCGACTGCTCGCCCTGGATTCCGACGGTGAGCGCGACCTGATCCAGCGATACCTGCCGTTGGTGGTGCGCACCATCCAGAGGCTCTGCCCCGTGCTGCCCGAGGCGACGTCCATGGACGAGTGGATCAACCTAGCCTCGATGGCCCTGATCCAGGCGGCACGGACCTATGATCCGACCAAACAGGTCTCCTTCGAGCATTTCTGCCGGATCTGCATCCGGAACACCGTCTTCTCCGAGCTGCGGCGGATCGCCCCGGTCAGTCGACGGGTCTACCGGCTCCGTCGCGAGCTGGAGGATGCCATCTGGGAGCTCTCCCAGAGCCTGGGCCGGGAGCCCGATGAGGCCGAGATCGCAGCGAAGCTGGGGCTCTCGCTCAAGGACTACTGGGATCGGCTGGACGACATCCGGCACATCTCCTTCGAGAGCATCGAGGAGCTTTCCAACCCCTCCCATCCGTCCTCGGCGGAGAGCTCCCACGGCGGATTCGACCTGGTCGACCCGACGGAGCAGTCTCCGTCGGAGTTGACCGAGAACCGCGACCTTTGCGGGCTGGTCCGCGAAAGGCTCCTCAAGCTGCCGGCGACGCAAAGGACCGTGTTGTCGCTCTTCTACTACGAGGGCCTGCGCATGAAGGACATCGGCGAGATCCTCGACCTCACCGAGGCGCGGATCTGCCAGATCCATGCCCAGGCGGTGACCTCGCTGCGCGCCCACCTCCGCCGAAACCTCTGACCTCCAGACCGCAAGTCTCCCCCGATCTCCAATACATGCCATGACAACGCTCCTGGGATTCATCCTCGTCTTCGCCCTCACCGCCGCCGGATTCCTCATGAGCGGGTACAATCCCCTGGGGATCTTCCACCTCAGCGAGATCCTCCCCATCGGCGGACTGATGATGGGTTGCATGATCATCATGTCCCCCAAGGACATCCTGATCGCCGTGTTCAAGGGGGTGCGGCAGGTGCCCAAGGGCATCCCCTACAAACGATCGGACTACGAGGAGCTCCTCAAGTGCCTCAACGAGTTGTTCGTCCTGGGACGGCGCAACGGCATGATCGCCCTCGAGCAGCACGTCACCGAACCGGAAACCAGCTCCATACTGCTCAAATATCCCAGGATCGCGGCCAACACTCAGGCCGTCGAATTCCTCTGCGACAGCCTCAAGCCGCTGGTGGACGGGCGCCTGAAGCCGGACCAGCTGGAACCCCTGCTGGAGAAGAGCCTGGGAGCCATCGACGACCATCTCCACAAGCCGGTCACCGTGCTGAACAAGGTGTCGGACTCGATGCCCGCCTTCGGCATCCTCGCGGCGGTCATGGGAATCATCATCACCATGACCAAGATCGGCCAGGACACGCGGGTCATCGGCCTGGGCGTGGCCTCGGCACTCTGCGGAACCTTCTACGGGGTGTTCCTCTCCTACGCGGTCCTCAGCCCGATCGCCATGTCGCTGGACTTCATCAACCAGTCCCACGTGGGTTATTTCAACTGCATCAAGGAGGCCGTGATCAGCTTCGCCAGCGGCAACCCGCCGGCCGTCGCCACCGAGGTCGCACGGCGCATGATCGACGAGAAGATGCGGCCGTCGTCGAGGGACCTCGAAAACCTGCTGCAAGGAGCCGCTTGAAATCCTACCACTCGTTCCGCTCGCGGCGCCACCAAGGCGGACATGGTGGCGAATGGAAGGTGGCCTACGGCGACTTCATCACCACGCTGATGTCGCTGTTTCTGGTCCTTTGGATCAGCAGCGAGAGCCAGCAGGTCCGCCAATCCATCGAGGAATACTTCCGCCAACGGATGACCCGTTCGGTCCGCCACTCGGTGGGTGTGCTCCCCTCGAAGCCGCTGGTCTCGGGTCCCACCCAAGGGGTGCGGACCCCCGGCAGCGGCCAGTCGCCCAACTCGAAGCTCGACGCCCGGCTGGTCCGGGCGCTGAACGAGCTTCCGCAGCGTTTCGAGAACCGGGCCATCAAGCTGGAGACCACGCCCAATGCCATGGAGATCCGCGTGGAGGACTCGGCCGACCAGCCCGTTTTCACCGCCGACAAGGCGCTGTTGACCCAGTACGGGAAGTGGCTCTTCGAGATCCTGGGTTGGGAGCTTTCCCGCCACCCGGACGCGCGCATACAAATCATCGAGGAGCTCCAGCCCACGGGCTCCGACGGCACGGAGGCGCCCTCGGCGATCAATCTGGCCACGGCTCGGGCCCAGATGACCCGTGACGGCTTGATGGGCGGGGGTGTGCGCCTGAATCAGATCACACGGATCTCGGGCGGCCTGGCCCAAGGCTCGACCAACAGGTCCAATCTCCGGATCCGGGTGCTCGGAAAGGACGTGGAGCCATGAATCGATTCGACTCCGAGACCCTCGAGC
>Ga0194119_10002936_pt1 | contig 28009 bp, 15 predicted proteins | sample TA2MahC100mmetaG_FD_148620 | JGI IMG/M metagenome (GOLD analysis project Ga0194119, IMG submission 148620) | Freshwater microbial communities from Lake Tanganyika, Tanzania - TA2015018 Mahale Deep Cast 100m | ecosystem: Environmental > Aquatic > Freshwater > Lake | place: Tanzania: Lake...
TAAAGTAATGCGTTTTAATATTTTTTCCCATCGTGTTACATCTCCCATGGGTCTTGACAATTCAACATACATAGCCATTCGCAAATAGTTAGGAGGGCAATAATTTATAGCATTTATTTTAATAGCTTTTTTGAACAAGTTTGTAAACAATGTTTTGTCTAAATAGGTTATGTCAGCAATGGGAATAAAATTAACATACACTTTATAGGTTCCTGCGTGCACTGCTGATTTTGCCTCAACTTCCTCATAACCGGCTTTATAATATATATTTGTTAACTTTGTCGCATATTCCATTGCTAACGGCGTAAAAAAATCATAGTCAGGTATTTCAATATCTTTGTTATAAAATCGGTCTTGTTCTGGTAATATATTATTTACAGCTGTTCCGCCATAACATAAGGTATTATGTGTTCTTAAAAACTCTTCTAATATTTCTATTATTTTTTTTATAGTATCAGATTGTACTAATTTTTTCCCTACTTCATAAGTAGCACTATCAATAGCATTTCGTAATATTTTTAATTCTTTTTCTTCAAAAGATTTCATAATAAATTATATATTATAGTGTGTTATTATAATATTTTTTGTTTTATAGAAAACAATAAAACAATAAAACAATAAAACAATAAAAACAATTATCCTCCAGCTAAAAGATTTTGTATTGTAGTTCTTAATTCTGTACCTACAACTGTATTATGACTAGTAAAAGGAATAATAGCAAAATTTGTTGGAACTTCTGAAATTAAATGGTTACGTTTTAAAATCCAAGAATAATTATCTTCATTTGTAAATTGTGTAATATATTGTGTTAAATTATTATCTTTAGTTTGATACTTCATAGCTATGGCATTGCAACCATAACTGAACGATGATGCATATTCATCATTATATATTGAATTATTTAGATCAGGTAATACTATTACAAAATTTCGCTTTGTTTCACTAAAAAACTGGGTTGTTTTACCAACTATTTCACTATGTCTATACGTTTTACAAAAGTCGCTTTTACCCTTTAAACTAATATATGTTGCTAATGTTGCTAATTCTGGGGTTCTTTCTAATATACTATTTGACGGATAAAAATCACAAATAATAATAATTGTTTTGTATAAATCTTTCATTTGGACAGATAATATTGTTCCGTTTTTATAATTATGTTGTTTCATTAAACGAAAACTATCTACACCTTCACTTCCTGTATCTAAATGTGTTTCAAATAATTCTCCCATTTTTTCTAACATTGTTAAATTTGTACTCATAATTCTAAAATTTAAAATTAGCGGATCTCTATTACAGTTTGTGTAAACGGCATCAAAAGCTTTAGAAGTAATTGTAGTTAATATTTCTTCTAATGTTAAAGAGTTATACGTCTCTTTTATATAGTTGTTATTTGTTGTTGATGAAGCAATAATTGGTACATTATTATATGAAAAAACTTGAAAATCTAAAAACCTACATCCATTACTAATACATTTTTCTAAAGCACATAAATTAACAAAGTTATTTTTATAACCATCCCCGCAACAACAATTATAAGCACTTTTAACATAATAATTTTTTAATATACTATTAGATATATCAAATTTATTTGTATTTGTAGGTGCTGAAGTACTTGCTACAACACTATTCATAGTAACAAAATAAGACCTTCCAATATTAGACTTATAAAACATTTTTAATTTATTGCATGATCGTTGTTGCAGATCTAATCTATCATATATCCATCCAAATAATATTAATAATACTAAAATTATAATAATAATTGTTACATAATAATATACTGTTGATTCATAATTAGACTTAGGAAAGAGTGTAAAAAAAGCCTCTTTCGATAATTCATAAGCAATGGAAAATGCTTTTTTTGTGGAGCTACTTTCTTCTGGTTTTTTTCCGGGTTCTGGTCCTGGTTTTTTTTCTGGTTCTGGGTCTGGCATTATTTTGTATGAAAGTATATTTATATATTAAAACATTTAATTATTACTAAAATAATTTACTAATTTAATTATAATAATTTAATATTAGTATAAAATTATTATAGTATATTAATTATTATAGTATGGCAGGAGGATTATTAAATTTAATAGCAATTGGCGACCAAAATATTATTTTGACTGGTAATCCTACAAGAAGTTTTTTCAAATCTACATACTCAAAATATACTAATTTTGGATTACAAAAATTTAGAATAGACCAAATAGGTCAAAAAGAATTAGAAATCGCAAAATCCACAAATTTTAGCTTCAAAATAGATCGTTATGGTGATTTATTGATGGATACTTATTTGGTAGTAAAATTACCAACTATATGGAGCCCTGTTTTATATTATAAATATAAATCCACAGATAGTTCTGGCGTTTATAGACCATACGAGTTTAAATGGATTAAAAATATTGGATGTCATTTAATAGAAGAAGTAAAAATACTTATTGATGGAATAACTATTCAAAAGTTTAGCGGCCATTATTTGCAAAATATTGTTGAGCGTGATTTTGATACACATAAAAAGGAGTTGTTTGATATTATGACAGGTAATATTAGTGAACTAAATGATCCTGCTAATTTTAATAATAGAAATAATAATTATCCAAATGCATTTAACATAAATGGAACTAATCCTGATATAAGCGGAATTGAACCATCTATACGAGAATTTACTCTATATATACCAATTAACACATGGTTTTCTATGTCATCATTTATGGCGCTTCCATTAATATGCTTACAATATAGTAATTTAGTTATTGATTTCAAATTACGACCACTACAAGAATTATTTACTATTAAAGATGTATTATATGATATGAGTGTAAATACTTATAAAATAGCTAATTATAACAATATTCCCCAAATACATCCAACTCAAACTACAATAGATTATCAATTTAATAGATTTATAAATCCACCACCACAAAGAGATTTAGAAAAAGCCACTGATATTTATGGTAATTTAACAAGTAGAATAAATAGTAATATTCATTTACTATGTACTCAATGTTTTCTTGATAATAGCGAAAGAGAACTGTTTGCTAGAAATAGTCAAAATTACTTAATTAAAGAAATCAAAGAATATAGTTTTACAAATGTTATTAAAACTAATAAAATCAAATTAGAATCAAATGGATTAATTAGTAGTTGGATGTGGTATTTTCAAAGAAGTGATGTAAAAGCCCGTAATGAATGGTCTAACTATACTAATTGGCCTTATGAAAATAGTATACCAAATAATTTGCAAAAAGTAAAAATAAACTCTAAATATGAATATTACAATCCTGATTTTACTTATAGTGGTGACATTTCAAAAAACATTTATTATACAGATTACATTCCAACAATATATGAACAAACTAATTTATGTGAGATCATGAAAAATTTTGGCATAATATGTGATGGTAAATATAGAGAACAAACATTTGATAGTAATGTTTTTAGCAAACTAGAAAAATATAATAGGTCAAATGGTTCTTCTTCAAAAGTCGGTTTATATTATTACAATTTTGCGTTAACAACAGACCCTTTTAAATTACAACCAAATGGTGCATTTAATACAAATAAATTTAAAATAATTGAATTTGAATATAATAATTATGCTAATCCTCCAATTGACTCTAGTAATGTAGAATTTACAACAATTTGCGATCCAGCAACAGGCGCAATAATAGCAACATTAAAAGATCCTACAAATATATATAAATATACTTATAATTTGTATATAATTGAAGAAAAGTACAATATATTACTTTTTCAAAATGGTTTTGGTGGGCTCTTATATAATAGCTAATTCTATGTATTATATTTTAATTTTTGGAACTTTTCGTGTTCCACTATTTTTTGCTTTAAGTGCTAATTTTAATGCCTTAGAATTTGATGAACAACCACGTTCTAATATTTTATAATCTATTGCTGATGCTTTGCCTCCACTAATAGCACTTGCTAAACGCGCATAGCCCCAACTATGCGCACTTTGATTGGGACGCGAACCGGAAGAATAATATGCACCGCGACCTTTTTTAACAATTTGTAATAAGGCATTTTTAGAACAACCCGTTGCATTTACTAAGTCCGAATTTATTGCTATATTTTTAAGTTTATACAACTTTTGCGCTTTTGCTATATGAGGTGATTTTTTGGATTTATATGAGTGAACGTTTTTTCGTGTTAAATAGCGCTTCTTTTTATATGCATTACGTGAGGCTTTTAATTGTTTAATTTGTAGTTTTTTATCTTTCAAACTAAGACGACGAGGTAAATATTTAATAGGTATATTTATCATTTTCATTTTTATTACTATTTTACTATTATACTATAATATTTATTATATATAAAAATATTATAATATGAATAAAAGTATGAATAAAAGTATGAAAGAAAAAATCATAAAATTTGAAAAAGGGCCACCCGGAAAAAAATACACAGCCTTTGTCCAAAATAAGACAACCAAAAAAATACGCAAAATACATTTTGGAGCATCAGATTATCAACAATATAAAGATAGAACTCCGCTTAAATATTATTCGCATAAAAATCATAATAATAGAAAACGAATGCGCAATTATTTTAATAGACATTCTGGAACCAAAAAAAGAGGTGAAGCAATTAGTTTAGAAAAGAAAAAATCGCAAGGCTATTATAATGCTAAAATATTGAGCCATGTATATTTATGGTGAAATTACTGTTCTAAAACTAGATTTATTCTAGGAAATACCAAATGTACAAGTGAGAAGTTGTCCTGAAAATGATGTAGATATTATGTATCTTAACCAATACGCATTTAACACATTATCAAAAATAGGTTGTGGTGTTCCTATATTTGGTGTAAAATCTATATTAAATATATATTTATTAGGATCAGATATAATACATATATCTAAATAACTTGAAGGGTTTCGTAAACTAATAGCAAAAGAGTTAGTTGGATTGGATACATTAGTTGCTATAACAGATACAGCTGTCCTAATATATATATAAAAATTTCCCGAACCAGAAGTTCTACTAAATAATATATTACCATACCAACCAGAATCAACATTAATAACAACACTAGCATTTTGCTGAATGCCTATACTATTAGTTACAACTAAAGTGTATGTTGTTGTAGTTGTTGGATTTACTGTGTATGCTGTGTTTGATATAATAGATTGGTTTTCTACTGTTGCACCTCCATTAATTGTTACTCTTGTAGCATTAGTAAATACCGGAATTAGTGTAGTTGAACCATTTCGACTAATATTAGCATTAGTTGTTGTAATTTAAGCAGTAGGATTTGGAATTTCATTAACAGTCAGTGTTAAATTACTATAGCCTGTATTGTAATACTTATCGGCCACTATATCCAACTTATTACTTAGTCCTGAACCATTTTTGTTTAAACTGATATCAAGTGTACTTTCAGCAATCAATCGACTCGCTACACCATATCCATAAACTGTAAATATATTTGTTCGACTACTTAGAACAGGTTTCCAATTAATACCATCAGGTGAGAAAGCAATAGTATTATTTTGATATCCTACTGCGACCCACATAGTTCCATTCCACGCTACACCATATCCTACGACTGAAATTATATCATTTGTTTGGCTCAGGGCTGATGTCCAATCAATACCATTACTCGAGTAAGCAATAGTGTTTCCTCCATATCCTACAGCGACCCACCTAGTTCCATTCCACGCCACACCTTCTCCATCATATGTAAATATATTAATACTAGAACTTCCAACAGGGTTCCAATTAATACCATTAGATGAGTAAGCAATCCTATTATTTCCTGCTCCTACTGCTACCCACATATTACCGCTCCACGCTACACCTTTTCCTGTTGAAAATATATTGATACTACTAGTTCCAACAGGGTTCCAATTAATACCATTAGTCGAGTAAGCAATACTATTACTTCCTTCTCCTACTGCTACCCACATAGCTCCCTTGGCATTATACGCTATACCCCTTCCAATTGTAAATATAGTTGTACTATTTGGAACGGGGTTCCAATCAATACCATTAGTCGAGTAAACAATAGAGTTCACTCCTTGTCCTACGGCGACCCACATAGTTCCATTCCACGCTACCCCACGTCCAAAAATTGTAAAAGTATTGGTGTTAGTGTTTGAAATACCAGTCCAAGTAATACCATTATACGAGTAAGCAATAGAGTTCCTTCCTTCTCCCACAGCGACCCACATAGTTCCATTATGCGCTACACCATGCCCCTTGCTTGTAAATATATTTATACTACTATCTTGAACTGCCTTCCAAGTAATACCATAACGATCAGTCGAGTAAGCAATAGAGTTCATTCCTTTTCCTACTGCGACCCATCCTACATCATCCAACATATTTTGAGTCTTCATAAAAACACCACCTATACCCGCATTCCATGCTACACCTCTTCCAGTTGAAAATATATTGGTACTACTATTTTGAACCACATTCCAATTAATACCATTAGATGAGTAAGCAATAGAACAGGTTCCAGTTCCTAGTGCGACCCATAGCGTTCCATTCCATGCTACCCTAACTCCATATGAAAATATATTGCTTATACTATTTTGAACCCCAATCCAAGTAATACCATTATACGAGTAAGCTATACTATAATTTACTACTGGTCCGGTCTTTCTTCCTCCTACTGCAACCCAAGTAGTTCCATTCCACGCTACATCACTTCCACTTGAAAATATAGCGGTACTACTATCTTGAACCACATTCCAATTAATACCATTAGATGAGTAAGCAATACTATATGTTCTCTCCCCTACTGCGACCCATAGTGTTCCATTCCACGATACACTTCTTCCAACTTGAAATATAGTGGAACTACTATCTTGAACCCCATTCCAATTAATACCATCAGACGAATAAGCAATACTATAATTTCCTTCTCCTACTGCGACCCAAAGAGTTCCATTCCATGCTATACCTTTTCCACCATATGTAAAGGTATTGGTACCGCTATATTGAACCCCATTCCAATTAATACCATCATACGAGTAAGCAATACTATAGGTTCCACTTCCTACTGCGACCCAAAGAGTTCCATTCCACGATACACCTGTTCCAACTTCAAATATAGTGGGATTACTATATGGAACTCCTTTCCAATTAACACCATTAGATGAGTAAGCAATACTATAATTTCCAAATCCTAATGCGACCCAAAGAGTTCCATTCCACGATACACCTATTCCAGCTTCAAATATAGCGGAACTACTATCTTGAACCCCATTCCAATTAATACCATTAGATGAGTAAGCAATACTATAGGTTCCTTCCCCTACTGCGACTGTTAAATTAGATGGAAATACAATGCGATTTGGACGGTCTGAATTAAATGCTATACCGATTCCATAAGTTGAAAATAGATTGTTACTAGTACTTGAAACCCCAAACCAAGTAAATCCATCATATGAGTAAGCAATTTTATTTGTTGTTCCTGCTCCTACTGCGACCCACATAGAACCGTTCCATGCTAGACCCAATCCATAAGATGTAATTATATTGGTATATGAACTCAAAACTGCCCACCAATTAATACCATCATACGAGTAAGCAATTCTATTATTTCCACTTCCTACGGCGACCCACATAGTTCCATTCCACGCTACATCCCTTGACTCCTCTGTAAAGATAGTGTTACCGTTTACAGACGGCGTCCAAGTAATACCATCATATGAGTAAGCTATTCTATTATTTCCACGTCCTACTGCGACCCACATAGTTCCATTCCACGCTATCCCAAATCCAATTGTAAATATAGTTGTACTATTTGAAGACGCTGTCCAAGTAATACCATCAGATGAGTAAGCAATAGAGTTTGTTCCTTCTCCTACTGCAACCCAAATAGTTCCATTCCACGCTGCCCGAAATCCATTAATTGCAAATATATTAACACTAGTACCTGAAAGACCAAACCAATTAATACCATCATACGAGTAAGCAATCCTATGGGTTCCTTTTCCTAGTGCTAACCAAAGAGTTCCGTTCCATGCTACACCAAATCCCTCAGTTGATAATATAGTATTACCACTTGACGACCCAGTCCAAGTAATACCATCATACGAGTAAGCAATAGAGAACGTTCCTTTTCCTGCTGCAATCCACATAGTTCCATTATATGCTACACCATGTCCATTATTTGTAAATATACTATTACCATTTGCAGACGGCGTCCAAGTAATACCATCAGATGAGTAAGCAATAGAACAGGTTCCAGTTCCTACTGCGACCCAACGATTAGGAATACTCTGACCAAATGTATATACTTGTTGAATATTGGCTACATTGTCTATTTGCGCACGAATATTACTCTTTGTAAGTGTTGTTGGAGTTGTGTATATTATTGATTTTTTTATAGAAGTTAGACCGCTTCTAGGAAAATTAAGGTTTATAGAAGGGTTGCTAGGAACGAATGCGTTATACGCTTGTCCGTTTATTGTATTAACATTTAAGTCATTAGTAAATACTTTGTTAAATTTCTTTGTTAAAGAACCTAAATTAGAACTACTATCGCCTAAAGGTATTATATTACCACTTATAGTCATATTAGTAGCACTTACATCATTTATATATGCGTTGCCCCACGGTCTTCCAGATAGACCGATAGTTCCTTTATTAGGAACTAGCGGATTTAAATTGGTGCTTACATCAATATTTATAGCACTTACATCATTTATATATGCGTTGCCCCACGGTCTTCCAGATAGACCGATAGTTCCTTTGTTAGGAACTAGCGGATTTAAATTGGTGCTTATATCAATTGAACTAACGCTTACATCATTTATATAAGCATTGCCCCACGGTCTATTAGTAAGACCTAATGTTCCTTTATTAGGAACCAGTGGATTTAAATTAGTGCTTACATCAATATTTATAGCACTTACATCATTTATATATGCGTTTCCCCAGCGTTTATCAGAAAGACCTAATGTTCCTTTATTTGGAACTAATGGATTTAAATTAACACTTATGTCAATAGAACTAACACTTACATCATTTATATAAGCATTACCCCAACGTCTATTAGAAAGCCCAATGGTTCCTTTATTAGGAACTAGCGGATTTAAATTAGTGCTTACATCAATACTAGAAACACTTATATCATTTATATATGCGTTTCCCCAGCGTTTATTAACAAGACCAATCGTTCCTTTATTAGGAACTAGTGGATTTAAATTAACACTTATATCAATAGAACTAACGCTTGCATCAATTATATAAGCATTGCCCCAATAATTAGTAATACTTCCTAATTTGCGCAGGGGGTTAATAGTCTCATTAAGAAAAAAAGGAATTATATCACTAACAACTTCTAGTAAATTAATATTAGAAGTTCCACCAATACTACTGGGTGGCAAACCGTTTATTGCATTAACGCTCAAGTCATATACAAATATTGTGTTCCATCTATTTGTTCCAGAACCTAAATTAGAGGTGCCATCAATTAATGGAACAATAGTACCACTAATATTCATGTTTGAAATACTTATATCATTTATATAAGCATTACCCCACGGTCTATTAACAAGACCGATTGTTCCTTTATTAGGAACAAGCGGATTTAAATTAGTGCTTACATCAATATTTATAGCACTTACATCATTTATATATGCGTTTCCCCAGCGTTTATCAGAAAGACCAATGGTTCCTTTATTAGGTACTAATGGATTTAAATTAACACTTACATCAATAGACGCAACGCTTACATCATTTATATAAGCAGTTCTTGAAGTAATATTTTGACTTGAAGTAATATTTTGATTAGAAATAAAATTTCCGCTTATACATGTATCTCCTAAAACATGCAAACTATAAGCACTACTTGGGTCTAAACCAATACCCATTTTATTATTTACTCTGACATAGTTGTTGCGAGCTTGTAATATAATATTAGAAGAGCTATCAATAATCATAGAACCGCTTGACAAATTTTGTAAATACGTTACTGGAATTTTATATTCAATTGGCTGATTAGTAGATGAATAACTATTTAAAAGCCCCTCCATTTCAGGTATATTAATAAATTGTGATGATGCCATTTTAATATAGCAAAATATAATTTTTGATATATTAAAACATAATACACTATTATTCACTATTATCCATTATTATCTAAGTCTTAAATAATTAGAAGCATCTACATAAATCTCTCCACTGATCATTGAGCTAATATTGCTAGAATTAATAATATTATTAGGAAATGTTAACCTACTTATATCGTTTATAATAAGTCGTGGTGTTCTAATATATGATTTTTCACTTGTACTAACATTGCTTATATCAATAGCATAGCTAGGGTCTAATGTATTTATACCAATTTTATCAGTTACCAAAAGTCGCGGTGTTCTAATACATTCTTTAACATTTGTACTAGCAATATTGCTTATATCAATAGCATAGCTAGGGTTTAATGTATTTATACCAATTCTATTATTAGATGTATCTATACATATACATTGTGACATAGTCTCATTACTAATAGAACTTGTAATACCCGAAAAAGTTCCTACAAGTGTATTAATAGAATCTTCTGGCATATTATATTAATTAATAAATATAATTAGCTTTTATATATATATTTTTCTTATTACTATTATTACTATTATTACTATTATTACTATTATTACTATTATTACTATTATTACTATTATTACTATTACTAAAATGCTTTTTCAATAGTACTAATTCTATTTTCTAAAATACTTATTTTATTTATTAATTCTTGTATTTGAATATTTTGATTGTTTATTATATTTATTAAATCATGATTAGTTGCACCATTTGTATTACATGTTCCATTATTGCTTTGATTATTTAAATTTAATACATTTTTAATATTTTCAACATTAGTGTCTAATTCTTTTAATGCTGCTAAACAATATATAAAAATAGAGTTATAATTTATACTATAAGGAAGTTGTTCGTTACCTTTAGTTACGCTAAATTTAAGTTCGTCTATTTTTTCAACTTCTTGAGCTATTAGACCTGCTTCTATTATATAAGGTTGTTCTAGTGGACCACGATAATTTAATGCCATAAAATTGGCTGTTTTCTGATAAATTTGAGGATTTAATTTTCTTATTATTGTTAAAGCATTAACAATAGCTTCCTCATTTTGTTTTAATCTATCATCAGAACGAAGATTTATAAAACTAGAATTTATAGTTCCTGCTGTTATAGTGTCTCCATTTGATATGTTTCCTTTAATATTTAACGAACCATCTATCCATACATTTCCATTTATAGAAATATCGCTTCCACTTATGTTTGTAATATTTCTAACAACTAAATTGGTTGTTTTTATTGAATTTAAAGAACTATCAACTACTAAATTTCCATTAATGCTTATGTCGCTAGTCCCTATTTTTGTAATAGATTTTACAAAAAAATTAGTTTCACAAGTTAAACTATTTACAGTACAACCACTTATAGTACAATTAGGAAAAGTTCCACTAGCACAAATGATTTGTCCAAAGTTTACTAAACCAGAAAAGTTAGTTGAAGTATTAGTTATTTTTGTATTTGTTCCTGTTATACTAATAGAGTTAGTACTAATTCCAGAACTATCAATTATATTTGAACCATTGATTAATGAACCGTCAATATTTAATGTTCCACTCACATCTATTTCATATAGTGGTATTGACTTTTTTACTCCAATTCTACTATTTCTTGTATCAATACAAACAACATTATTTTCAGTTGGACTTATAACATTATCCACAATAGCACTAACACTGGTTACTATCTTATTTTGCGCCATATTTATTTATATTAATTAATATAAATAAATATAATTAATATAGTAAAAAAACTTATAACAAATATAACAAATATAACAAACTAAAATCCAAATCTTTGTTCTAATGTTTTGTTTGTTTTATTTGAATAAATAGGATGTTGCATAGGTCTATGCATTGAGCTAGCATCTTCTTTATATTTCAAATATGAAACAGCTTCATTATATACACTTGCTATACAATAATTTAGAACATGACTATTTAACTCTTCTATTTGTTTCGGTATATTTGTATCTAAATTTTTTGAATATTGCAAATACATTGATCGCATTACTAAAACAAGTTGATCTTCTGATTGTTTATCTATTAATATACGTTGATTAGATTTATCATAAACTCCTTTGCGAATACTATTTTGTATTAACTCAATATTATTTTTAGAAAAATAGCTATCTGATAACTTTGATCTTTCAAAATTACCAGCTAATACATTTTGATAATTAGTATTACTATTTATAGGAATTCTATCCATCATAGAAAATTGAGTAGCTATATTTGGTCCCATTATATTTACTTTACCATTAAATTGGTTCATGTTATTATAAATAATAATATATTTTATTTTTAATATTTTACTATTTTAATATTATTAATAATATTTGAGTAATATAATAATGTTAACAACTTTCAATAAAAGTGTGTTGTTTATTTCTACAATATTATTAATAATAGGATTAATAGTTGTAGCAAATTTTATTATGAAAAATAAAGCAAATGAAGTATATCCACCTGTTGTAAGTGATTGTCCCGATTATTGGGATGTTGATTATGATAATCAAGGAAAAAAACACTGTAAAAATAATACATACATAAATGATGGTCGTTCAACGGCAACTTGTCGCTCATATCCGCATGCTTTATTTTCAGCAAACGGCTCTTCGCCCGATGATATACTTTGCGAAAAGTCTAAATGGGCTAAAGATTGTAATATACATTGGGACGGAATTACAAATAACCCCAGTGCATGTGTAAATACTTCTATTTAAACTTATTTAAACTTATTTAAACTTATTTAAACTTATTTAAACTTATTTAAATTTAAACTTAAACTTATTTAAACTTATTTAAACTTATTTATTATATAAGTATAATAATATATGACTAGTTATGTTGTTAGTGATTTTAGCTTTAATATTGGTGGCACTAATCTAAGTCAAAGCTATGTTGAGTTGTTTAACCCTGGTATTCCGTGGGGTATTAATACAACTTACATTTACAAAGATTCTATATTAAATCCACAGTTTAGTAATAATAATATTATTAATCAACATTTAGTTATTGAAAATAAGACTAATAATGGAAACATTATTTTTAAAACACAAGAAACAGGAACAGGAAAAATTATTATAAATGATTTAAGTGTTAATTTAATTAACGGTCAGCCTTATACTGGAAGTGGAACTGGAGGCGGAAGTTTAACAATAAGTAGTGTAAATAGTAGTCATATTCAAGATGGTTCTATAATGGAAATTGATATTTGTGATGGAGCAATAACAACAAGTAAAATTGCGAATAATTCAATAACTTATGAACTATTAAATCCAGCATTATTAGCGAGATTAGCTGCTCTTGAAATGCCAAAAGTAAATTTAATTATTTATAATGAAAGAGAAAGCACAGCACTAATTCCTTATACTATTATTTTAAATGATAATGGAACTATTACTTCTTATTTTACAGCATTTCAAGAGCTAGGTATTGGTTCATCACATAGTGTTCTTCTAAATCTGCCCAATAGTTCAACAATTATAGTATTAGCAATAGATACAACAAATCTAACTGTAATTGATAAAAATATAGATAGTGGAGCAACTTTCATTGAATTTACTGGTGATAGTTTAAGTTTTACGCTGAATAGTGGTTCTAGTAATATACAAGTATATTTTGAAGTTATTACAAATCCAAGTACTCCCTAATAGGTAAAAAGGATGACTTTATTTTATTACATTTTATTACATTTTATTACATTTAATTTAATAAAATACATTTTATTATACTAGTTTTTATATTAATTAAATATAGAAACTAGTTGGTTGTTATGTCAATAACAAATAAATTAGTAGCAAATATAAAACAAACACAAGTTGATATAAATAAGTTTACAGACACAAATAATGTTATATGTATTGATACGTGTAATAATCGTATTGGTATAAATACTAAAACTCCCCGCTATTCTATTGATATATGTGGCATAAATGGTAAAATTTTTGTAAGTAATTTAGAAGTATCACAAACCGCTAGTTTTAATACTATAAGTGGGACTTCTATAAATTGTGTTGATGGTAGCTTTGTGCGCAATTTAGACACAAGTTTTATTAATTTTAAAACTATTAGCGGCTCATTAATAAGAGCAACAACTATTATTGGAATTTGTGGAAATATAATAGACTTAAGTGGCACAAATATTAAACTTAGTAAGGAGCTGAGAGCATTAACTATTAGCGCAAATACTATTGATGCTAGTTCTATTAATACAACTCATTTAAGTGCTGTTAATTATAGTGTTGATAGAGGTATTTTTAATTCTATTAGAACTAGTAGAGGTGATTTTAGTAATATTAGTGTTATAAGAAATACTAGAACTAATATTAGTGGTGGAACTATAGATTGTAGTAATTTAAATGCAAACTTTATACTAAGTAATAGTATACGATGTGAGGAAACACTTTCCGCAGGAACTGTAAGGACAGATGATTTAAGGTCTGCTTCAGGAGACCAATTTTTTACACTTTCTGATGGGCTATTCTATTTAAATACTGGATTAGGAACTCTTGGTATAGCTACTATAATAAGTAAAATTGATGAAAAATTAAAGGAAGACGTGTCTACAAATGTTCTAACAGTTAGGCAAGGTTATATTAGTGATTGTTGTATAAATAATTTAAAAGTGACAAATATTGATATTAGCGGACGTTTAACATTACCACAACAAAGTTCGGGACTTCCATATAGTCTTTCTTATGGAAGTTTAGCAATTAAAAAATTTGAAAACAGTTCAATAAATAGTTTAACGCTATATAATAGTAATTTTAAATGGTCTAATATTTTTACTTCAACACATTATGCTACACTTGATTTAAGTGGCAATTCTAATAACAATATAGTAAATTATAAAATAATATTAGGCAGCGATCCTATTTTACCTAATTATAGATATATTCCAATAAAATTTAAAACGATTAATGCTAGTCTAGCAAAAACAGAGTTATTTAATATTAGTACATCTACAAATGTAGACAAATATATAGAAATAAATAACAGCGATTTAAGTTCGGGAATTTACGAAATTAATGCTAGTGTTACGTTAAGTTATAATAATACTATAAGTGGCGATGTTGAACCGAATGATTTTACATTTGGATTATATGATAAGGCGATTTTAGATAAATCTATTCCTACTGCTACTAGTAATATTAATAGTGCTATTAGCTCTATTATTTTTGAGAGTTCTTATAACTATGTAAAAAATAAAAATCTTATATTGGCATTTGATACTAGTTATAACTATTCAAGTGTATCATTAAATTATATTGGACCTTTATTTGCCTATAACTTTTATAATAATTATAAAAGAGGATTATGTTATTTGGTAAATTCACAAAAAGATATTTCCAATTTTAATGTAGAATATTTTAGTTCAACTATTAAACTCCTAAATTATGACACATAAGAATAATTTTTTATAATTTTTATAACTTTTATAATATTTATATAATTATTTTAGTTTTAAAGTAATTATAAAATTTATTATTTATTAATGACGACGTCTTGACCGTCTTGACCGTCTTGACCGTTTTGACCGTTTTGACCTTCTTGATTTTATGGGTCTTCTTGACCTTCTTGACCTTCTTGACCTTCTTGACCGTCTATGTCTTCTTCCTCCCACTGATTGTGGGGATGAGTCTTTGTCTTGTGGTAATTCTGATGATGATGGTCCTCCTACCCCTTCTGGTAATTCTGATGATGATGGTCCTCTTACCGCTCCTGATAATTCTGATGATGATGGTCCTCCTGTCGCCGTCAGTTCAGCTACCTGTCTTACTAGTTCTGGACCGTCTGGATTTTTTGCAAGTAAATCTTCTGCGGCTGTAAGTGCTGCGTCTGCCTCTGCTATAGTTCCACCTCTCATTCTTCTGGTTGTTCTTCTGGAACGTTTCACCATTATAATATAATATAATAAGATAAAAAAATTTATAAAATATAATAATCTCTAAATAAATAAATAATAAACGAACTTATTTTATTTTGATTGTTTTGATTTTTTTGATTGTGCTTCAACTTTATCAGTTTTATTAGGCAATTTTAAAAAGTCATTATACGCAATTTTCAATTCTTCAAGTTCTGTTACCCACATTTCTTCTAAAGTTTGTGCCTTAATAGTTTCTAACTCAGTTTTCTTTTGTTCGTGTTCTTTCATTAATTTTTCAACATTTTCCTTGCTTACCGAATCCATTGGCATTTTAATCAAATAATTAAAGTCGCCATTTTCTCCTAAATCAAATTTGAAATTTGTTAATATTGTAAAAATTTCTTCCTTAGACTTTTTCCGCAAGTCAATAGTACTATCTAAATTATATTGAATAAAACGCGCTTTTGAGGTTAATGTTTTAAGTTCTTTGTCTAGTTTTACAATAATATATGCTTTACGCTGCGCATAATAGTCATGTCTAATAGCATAATAAGCATCAATAATGTCATACACATTATTATATTTACGCAATTGCTCTTTTTCATTAAATAAATGCATGTTTGTAGTAGATTGAATACAATAAAGTTTTAAATATTTTTCAATACCTTCAATATTATAGTCGTGCTTTTCTAGCAACAATTTACTCATTAGCCCTGGATAAAATGTAATTTCAAATTCAACATTTAAATCAGTTGACATGTCCTTAAAATCTTTAATTAGTTCCTCTTTATTGCCTGTTTTAACAGTTCCTGAACCAGTGTTACTATTGAGTCGCTGTTCTAAAAATTCCTTATAGTCTTGGGTCCATGTTCCAATAGGAAGCTCAGTAATACGAATTTTATCATTATCAAGTATTTCATAGCACCCTTTAATAACATATTTAGTAGCTTGTTCATCACAAGGGTAAATTGTGCCTTTAAATCCTTGATAATATGGTTCAATTAGTAATGTCTTCATATTTGCATTCTTAAGCTTGCCTACTAAATAATCAATAATTTGAATAGGATTATAACACATAATATCTGTGCTAAATCCTGTTCCAATGCCCTTTGCGCCATTTACAAGCACCATTGGAATAATTGGAACATAATAAATTGGTTCAACACACACTCCATCATCTTCATTATATTTAAGGACATAATCATCTAATTCATGAAATAGTTTCCGAGTAATTGGATTCAAATATGTATAAATGTACCTTTCAGATGCCGCATCCCTACCCGCTCCCATTAAACGTGTTCCAAACTGACCACAGGGCATAAATAAATTAATGTTGTTTGAACCAACATAATTTTGCGCCAATCCAATAATTGCACCATTTAAGCTTGCTTCGCCGTGATGATAACATGAATGTTCAGAAACGTAACCGCTAAATTGCGCCACTTTCATTTCAGATGTTAAATTTTTCTTAAAAGCTGCATACAAAATTTTCCGCAAACTGATTTTTAGTCCATCACAAATATTTGGAATTGAGCGATCGTTATCATATTTTGAAAAGTGTATCATATCATTATTAATAAACTCTTCATATGTCACTTCTGGGTTAGAAGTATTTAAATATACATTTCGGTCATAATGTGATAGCCAATTTTTGCGATCATCTGCTCGCTTCTTATTAAATACCATATCAATTGTTTGTCTTGACGTTTCGGTACTCTTAAAATTCACAATTTTCTTCTTTAAAAAGTATTCTTTAAATTCTTTGCTAGTGCTTGTTCCCAAACCTTTGTAATATTTAATAGACCACTTAGAAGTGTCTTCTTGACCATTATCTCTCCACTTCATATATTCGCCATTATTGTAAAATTCAAGCGTTGTTTTGCCTTTTGTCGCCTTTAAAATGGGAGTATTCATATATCCAATAAAATTTGGAATTTGAATTAGCGACTTCCATTCGCTATCAATCATATTTATACCTAGACCTTTAATATGGCTTCCATCTAAATCTTGATCGGTCATAAATAATAATTTTCCATATCGCAATTTAGTGCTAACATCATTTGCTGAATATTCTTTACCGTGTTCTAAACCAAGAATTTGCTTAATTTCAGTAATTTCTTTATTTTCCGAAATTTTACTAATATTTTCACCACGAATATTAAACATTTTGCCTTTCATTGGATAAACACCAATAATATTACGGTCTTCGCGTGACAAACCAGAAATAATACCTGATTTTGCCGAATCTCCTTCACACAATATTAATATACATTCATTTGACTTAGCTGTTCCGGCATAATTTGCGTCTACAAGTTTTGGAATATTGCGAATAGTCTTACATTTTGTTCCATCTGTTTTTTTTGCCGCTTTATTTTCTTTTACTTCTGTTAAACTACAAGCCACAGACATAACGCCCATTTTTGCCAACTTTTCTATAAATTTAGGGCTTATTTCGCATGATGAACCAAAATTTGAAACAGCAGTGTTTAAATAGTCTTTTGTTTGGCTATCAAATGCTGGATTTTCAATGGTGCAATTTACAAATATCATAAGTTGTTCTTTAATTGATGCTGGTTTAACTTCAACATGCTTTTTCTCTTTGATGTAAAGAGTTAGTTTTTTTACTAATTGTCCTACAATATATTCCACGTGCTTTCCACCTTTAGAGGTATGAATTCCATTTACAAAACTGACTTGTGTAAATTCTTCATTTGGAGCTAAGCAAACAGTATATTCCCAGCGCTCATTTGCTTTTTCATAAATGCGCGGATGTTCGCTTTTACAACCAATATAAAGATTAGCATAACTTTCAAAATCTTTGACGTCTGGGTCAAGTTTAAGTGTGTTATATTTGACTTTAATAGATTTATCTGTAACCGCAGCAATATCAAAAATTCGCCGAATTAATAGTGCTTTAAAATCACTATCAAAATTGCCTTCTTTTAAACCAAGCCGTTTAAAATCAGGCTTAAAACTAACACTTGTATAAGGTTTGCCTTTACACTTAGTAATTGTTGGTTTTTCAATAATATTTAAATTATTTTTGAATTCTTGGACGTATTTTTGACCTGTTTTTGCGTCTAGTGTTTCAATTTTGCCCCACGTAGACCATATTAAAACTAATTTAAATCCAAATCCATTTTTTCCTCCAACTACTTTTTTTTCAGTTTTATCATAATTAGTAGAAGTTCTCATATGTGCGAAAATTAGTTCTGGAATCCATACACCATATTCAGAATGAATATAAACATCAATCCCATTACCATCATTAGTTAATGTAATAATACCATCATCACCAATAACGATTGATATATGTGTTACTGGATAATTTACTTCATTTGTATCCTGACTTGTAGAAGCAATTAATTGTTCCATTCTTAGCGCATGGTCACGACAATTAACAATTGCTTCATCAAATAGTTTATAAAGACCAGGAATAAAATTAATGTTTTTTTCTACAATTTTCTTATTTACTTCATCATATATATACATATTAGACGAAATTTGCTCGATTGACCCAATATATGTGTCGGGATTATCTAATACATGCTCTTTATCTGTCTTTTTTTGATATTTTTTAGTTATATCAGCATTCACACCAGCATTCACACCAGCATTTACAGCAACTTTTGTAGTCATAACTAATCAAATAGTCTTAATAGTATAAATAATATTTATTTATACTATTTATCAATTTTATTTATAATAAAATTAACTAATATTAAATTAACTAACAAATATAAAATTAACTAATATTAAATTAACTAACAAATATTAGATTAACTTACAAATATTAGTATTTACAATAATATACATTAATTTTTTTAATTCTATATACTAATACTAATATGTCTAATTGTTTTCCATTAAATAGTAGTATTAGTGAAATTAGTAATAACAAATATATTTTTAATAATGTATTTCCTAATTCAACTACTACTAATATTTCATATGGATTATATGACACTTCAAACAATATTAACTATATTATTAGAAATGTGAGTAACAAATATCCATTAACCTTTTACGATAGTTCTACTAATAGGGATAGTTCTAATATAATAACATTTGAACCCTTAAATAAAAATGACCCAATATTAATTTATGTATCAAAAGGACAAGATTATAGTTTTAATAACAACGACTATTTTAGATTTTATGACAGTTCATTTCAACTATTAAATATAAATCATTATAGAAGAGAAAATTATGACAGTTCGCTAACGGATATAGCTAGTAATTTTTACTTTATGAATAATCAGCGTTACAAATTTATTGCCTCAACTGATTTTTGTTCTAATCAACCGTTTAGAATTTATGGAGGCTCATCACTAAGTTTTTCCGAGGTTAGTTTTAATACTATAGATCAAAGCTTTATAATCACAATACCAAGTAATGCTAACAATAACGGGACACAAAGACTCTTTTACTCTGATACAGATAATGATGTATGTGGTAATCTATTTATATTAAGAGATCTTAGTTATAGTTATTATTATGGTGATATAAGTTTTTCTATTAAAAATTATAGAGATTTTAGTAAAAATTATATATCAGTAAAATCGTATGATTTTAGTTATTCAACCGTTTCTGGTTATGGAACTGTTTCTATTAGTAATAATAACTTATTTTATTATTCGGAGTCTTGTAGCTATATTACTAGGGGATTTAGCAGTCTTTCATATGAGTTATTAAATAAAATAAGCGCTGTTGATTTATCCGTTAATGCCAATAACACTTTTAAGGTAGGACTAAATAAAAATAGACATATAAGCAATTCTACTTTTAATTACGATTTAAGCTATGGACTAACAATTAAAGATTATAATATTATTGATATATCTAAAAATTATCCATTAAGATTACTTAATAATGAAATCAGTAATAACATTTATATAGATGAAACATATCAAATCAACAGATTAGGAATACAAACTATTAGCGGTTCAAAATTTTATTATGGTTCATTAAAAATAAAAGTTGTTAGTGCTTTTATATACCCATTACAAGTTCAATTTGTTTCAATTTCAAATAATAGCATTGATTTTTCTTATGTATTAACTTTTATATATGATAGTTCAAATAATCCAGCTACAATAAATCATATTGTATATGATTCTTCAAGTAATTCAAGGTCATATTATGACTTTTCAAATAGCAATTTACAAGTAAAAAATCAAAATAATGTGTTATATGATTTTAGCAGTTATGATCTAACGCATAATATATTTAAATTAAATTTGAATACAGATTATAATGAATTGGGTTATGTTTCGAGAGATAAACTAGCTAATGACTTAACTCAATTTGTTTCAGTAACCCCTTCTGTTGAACAAATTAATAATGAATTAAGTAATAATTACTTAGCTAGGCCTTTTTATATTTATTATAATGTTGTAGATTATGAAAATAATAACATTCAAAATATTAGAGCAATAAATCTTAATGGTGGTCCTATTATTGAAATAAGCAATAATTATAATAAAAATAACAATAATAACAGTACTTTTGATATTTCTATTAATACAAATAGTAATAATGCTAGTATATACAATTTTTATGATGACATTAAAGTTTATATATATGACAAAAGCAAAAATAAAATCTTCATTCCATTTGAAATAACAATTAGTGGAAGTTATTTTGATAATAACAGAATAGGAACATATAGTTCAATTAATAACCGTTATAATTTTGATAATGAGTTAACTCCAAATCAGCTCTTGTATTATTCAACATTTACAACTAATATTAACTTAGACAATAATACCAGGTTGTCTATTAATAACATAGATTTAAGCTCTATTAGTGTTTATAATATTAGTAATAGTTTGGTCGAACACATTAGTTCTACTAATGTTAATACTAACTACATTCGTTATTATAATCAATCACCACAAGGGACTAGAGAGCTTAGTTTTAATATAGTCAATATAAATTCAATAAATAAGATTGAATTTCTCAAGCTTAATAGAACATATGAATTTTTTGACTTTAGCGGTTATGTAAATAATAGTTTTGATTCTTCTTTTATAGTGTATAAATTTACTTACACAACTATAAGTAGTCCTTCAAAAACTATAGATATTTCGCTTGGTTTAAGTTCTACTAAGTTTTTTTATAGCGCTAGCGATAATTCTTCAAATTCTTTTACTGTTACTGGTAATTTTATTAAACCCCAAATTTTTAAACAAGCTGGAACAGATAGTAACTTAATAGACTTGTCCTATATTGGTAATTATGATTTGATTATTGATACGAAAAGTTTAAGCACACAAGATTATTATAAGGTAACATATGCTGACAAATTTTTTACCAATTCTATAACAAATATTTCAAAAACTTATAAAATAATAGTTCAAGATTATGAACCACCTACTTTAACATTTTATGATATTAGCGGTAGACTTTTATCAAATCTTACTTATTTTAAATTCTTTTATTCTAAAGCACGTAAATTTAACATATATAATGATATATGTTTTGCCAAATTTACCTACTTTGTTGGTGTAAGCAATGACTATATAGATAATAAGCCTGTATTATTATATAATGATAATTCTATATATGATTTTTCTAGAAGCAATTTAAGTTATAGTGTTATTATAGCGCAACCATTAATAAGTACAATCATTCATACAAGTAATGATAATGATATTAGCTTAAATAATTCTAGTGTTAGTGATGTCAGCTGTATTATAAATTATAAAGTACGTGATTTATGCTATAATTATTCAAGTGGCATTTCACTGGAATTAAACTTTGTAAATATACCATATGTTAATTTGAGAGACCAAGCTATATTAACACTTAATTATGTTAATGATTTGAGTTATAGTGATAACGGACTACAGTTTATTGATCCTAATTTCACTTATATTCCTAGTCGGTCTTATAAAAAAGATACATCTATTAATCAATTAACTGATTTTAGTTCTATTACTATTGGTTCTCCTGCTAGTGTTTATAGTATAAGTGGAACATGTGATATATGTTTTACACGTCTTGGTAATTATTATTTCAAATATAGTATTCAACAAAGTGATTCCAGTCATATATTAAGACTTCAACGTTTGATAAAAGTAGTAGATAGCACTAAACCATTTATTATTTTTCCTGATTTAAGTTTTATTATAGATGGTTCTGCTGGCTCATTACCAGCTAGATATAATAATATAGAAAATAGTCGCACAAAATTCTATAATATTGATAATAGTAATACTGAAAAGATTGATTTAAGTTTTACTGTAAATACAAACATCAACGATGTAAGTCGTGTATTATATAACTTTGATTTATGTGATAATTATTTTAGTTCAAATGTTAGTTCAAATGCTTTGTCATATACAATAAAGCTAGCAAATAAGCAGAATGCTTTTGCTTTATCAGATATTAGTAATTATTATAGTCCAAGCACTAATTTGTTGAATAAAGTAACTTATCCTGACAATTCTAGTAATGTCAATTATTTAGCACCACTAACATTTGTTTATACTTTAACAGATGGATGTGGCAATAGTTTTACATTTAATAGAAGAGTTGATATAGTAGATGAAGTTAAGCCTACTATTAGTTTTACTTTTAATAACATTTATTCAAGTACTAGTGTTGTTAGATTAAGAGATTATAGTTACGTTCAATTTGATAGCTCTAAAAAAGATTTTTCATATGTAGCTTTTGATTATACTAAATCGCCTACTTTGCCTCAACCTTATACTATGCTTTTTGATTTTTATCAAGAAATTAGCTCAATTATTCTTGGTTTTGACCTAAGTGATAATTTTGGAATTATTCAAAAAACTGCCAACAATGTACGTATAACAGTAAGCGGATCAACTCTAATACCTAATAATAGTATTAATATAGCTAATCCAACTGATAATTCTTATATTAATGCGCTTTTCAAAGTAATTGGTTCTAATTTTAGTTTAATATATGATATATGTGATAACCAAACTAACACGAATCGTTTTACAAGAAATGTTAAGATAGTTGAATATATTGGTGACCCTGGATTAAATTTTGATTTTGGTTATAAAGACTTAAGTAGTCAATCTAATATAATAATAAATATAAGTTTTGGTGATACAGGTTTAAGTATTAGAGAAGGTATAGATATAAGTGTAAATCATTATCGCCTTACAACTAGCGATATAAGTTATGATATAAGTTATATTTTTGTTAATGCTAATAATACTAATACTATAAGTACACTTATAAATTCAATAAGTGGAAGTATAAGTGGAACCAGTCTTAGACGATATGACCCATCTGCGCTAATTTATAATTTAGGACCACTAGGAATAGGATTAGGAACTAATGATTTTAGTCATAATATTAAATATTTTCCAATTAGGGCAAATAAGTCAACTACAACTATTAGTAATTATAAAATTTTAAATGTAAGAGTAAAAAATAATGGACCTATTATAAGTTTTGGTCCAAATCCTATAATAAATCATCAAAGTTATACACCGTTGTCTGATGCTTCTTTTATTTTTGGTGTCACAAGTTATAGCATATATGATGAATTTTATTATTATAACTACAGAGAAACTATAAGTTATAGCGGAACAAATTTTAAGGTTATTTTAGATAGCTCATTAAATGTTATTGACCCTAGTAGTGGAACTTATAGTATAATTTATTACTCAAAAGATAGTAATAATGTAGATATTAGTAAAATTCGCACATTAAGTGTGCAGGATAGCCAAGCGCCTGTTATTAGGAGCATATGTGGAGATAATATATATATAAATTCAAATAATGTTTGGTCGCTAGACAGATATTCAACTTATACTGAATATGGTGCTTTAGTTTATGATAGTGCTACAAAAAGGTCATATTATTTTGATAATCAAACACCAACAACCTCAACTGAATTGGTTTATGATTTTTCATATAAAATTCTTGGAGGAATTAAGTATAATATTAGATATAATCAGCTAATATCAACTTCTACTTCAATTAGTTATAGTCCTATAACTATTAGTTCAATTAACACATCAAGTACAGATATTTGTTATCAAGTAATTTATAGTATATTGGATTTATGCAACAATGAAGTAAGAACCAATCGAATGATAAAAATAATACAAAACTATCGTCCTTTATTGTATCCATATATTGAAGTAAATAGCAATTTGCCAGTTTTAACTCAATATTTATTGAGAGATTTGAGTGAACTAGACGTCTCTTCATTAATACAAATAAATAGAGCTATTCCACAAATTGGCATTAATAGCGGTATAAATGACATTAGTTATGACTTAAGTCTCTCATATGTTAATAATAATAGTGGTATTAAAATCATTACATGTGAAGCTATTAAACCTATTGTTTTTAATCGCGCTTTAAATTCAAATTATATAAAATTTAAATTAGACGCAAAATCATATGATAGGTCTAGAATTGCATATAGTGGAATTCCAGATTCTACACTTAAAACTTATGTTGACTACTCAATAAATAGCATAAGGGTTTTTAATTCACCAATAGATTATCAGCCTATTACTTTTACAGCTATTGATAGTTGTCAAAATAATGTAGAACAACAACAACAAAGCATTACTTTTTATTTAAAAATTATTGATACTAAGCCTCCTAATGTAACAAAATTAACTAATATAAATTTTAGTGATCCAAACAAGTTAGACTATCCGTTATTATCTTCAAGAGCTGTTAGTGAATTAGTTCAAGATATTAATTATTTTGATACTTATGAAAATAGTTATTTAAATAATATAAAGTATTATAAAAAAGTAAGTGATGCTTCAAAAATAGTGTTGTTAGACCCGGGAATAAACATTGATGATATTGTTGATGGAAGTGTAAATTTTGTTAATGGAGTGTTTGAGTCTAGCGCCCATACTTTTAGTATTAGTGATATAAGTCTTACTTATTTTAAAAAGCCTTCTTATATTGATGTGTCAAATGTTTTAACTGCTTCGGGCCAATACATTCAAAACTATAATATAAAGGATAAAGCAGGCAATGTTATTGACGTGTCAAGAGTTATAGTTGTTAAACCATTTGGTCCTATAATAAGATTAAACTATCAGCAAGATAGTAAAAATAATAATTATACATGCTATTTGCTTCAACGCTATGAAAAATTTATAGAAAAAGAAGGATTTGTGAGAGATTTTAGTGATATTGACATTAATTTTACAAAAGTTAATATAGATTATAGTAATTTAAATGAAAATAAGGATGGCTCATATATAGTAGTTTATAGCGCAACAAATAGTTCTAATGTTTTGGGCACAGCAAAAAGAAATGTGGAAGTATATAGTCCTATTGTGTTGGAAAAGGTGGTTTCAATTAACTTTGTAAATTTAATAAGTGGACAATCAAATTTTAATAGCAATTCAAAATTTAGTTTGGATAATGGAATATACAACTTTGATGTTTCCGCAAATTATGCTTTTAAATTAATAACACGTGATTTTGATACTAGTAAAAATCCATATGATGTAAGTAATTTAATAAGCTTAATTGGTGATGCTTCTTATAGTGTAAATAGTGAAACCTATTATTATGGAAGCAATGTTAGACTAACAATAAGCGGTAATTTTGAGAGATGTTCATTAAAGTTTTATCCAAACACTAGCAGCTCTAGGGATGCTAATTTTCAAAGTTATTTGAAAAATAATGAATATCGCTATTTTTTTATATATGATAATGCGAATTATTTTATAAATTTACAAAACTATTATAATGACTTGAGAGATTCTAGTAATACAAATGCTAGTGTAAAGTCATTTAGCGTTGATGTGAGTAATTTAAATAATTCTGTTTCCAGTTCAGGTCCATATTTTACTATAAATGGTTTAAAACAAGACTTACATTTAATATATGGAGTTTATAGATTTCAACAAACTAGTTTTAAAAATTTCTATAATCCAATCAAATTTTCTATAACACCCGACGGAACGCATAATGGTGGAATTGAGTATACAAAAACTGTTTTTTCACAAAACTTACCGGGTGTATCAAAACCATTGTTACTAAGTTATAATAGATTAAGTATATATACTCAGATTACTATTGATGCAACTACACCTACTATATTATATTATTATTCAGAAAAATTTAAAAATATGGGAGGCAAAATTGTGCTAAAAAACAATATAGTATTTCTTAAAAATGTAACCATTTTAAATAGTTATGTTATTACTAACACTAATTATGACTTGTTTAGTGCGGGCAATACTTTTTTACAAACATCTAATGAAGTAATGAGAAATAGAATAGTGTTAAACCAGCGTTTTGAGGCTAGTGCAAATAGTATAAGTGTAAATAGTACAAGCGCTATAAATATATGTTGTGTTACACAACAAAATCTACAATATAATGTATTGTATGACTTAAATAGTCATCCAAACAGGCTGATTTTTAAGAATTATAATGATCCATCAACATCTAATTATATTATACCACGAACTGGCTCAACCAATGGTTTGAATTATTTGATAAGTATATCAAATACTGATTTTACGTTTTATAATAGTTATAATAGTTATATTACATATTTTAATAGCATTTATGAATCCTCTTCTGTTATTATTAAAGCAAATGGTCTAACCAATTATGATAGAACCTTAAAAAATATATTTTATAATAGTGCGTATAATAATAGTGGCCCTATTGCTAATACAAATAGTAGTTCTATAAATGGTACAACTTCTATTAATTCTAGCAGTATTGGACTACTAAATAATGAAATTTTTAATTATATTACTTTTTTCAAAAGAAATAATGTTATACCATCAAAATTGTTGGTTAAAGATTTTAGTTATGCTATTAGTGAATTTTTATTTACCAAACAATCAGAGTTATTAAATTTGGACTCTACAAATTTTTATAATTATAGCTCATCGTCCGATTCATTTTTAGTAGCACCACGAATAAAAATAACAAATATTATTGATAATTATGTTATGTTTTCATTAGATGTAGACTATGCTAATTTACACTTTCAGACTTTTGAATTTCTAGTATATAGTTCGAGCTTTACAACTTTTCCAAATCCAACAACTACTATTAGTAATGATAGACTAATTTTTTTTTACGGCTCACTTGT
>Ga0194119_10002940_pt1 | contig 27966 bp, 17 predicted proteins | sample TA2MahC100mmetaG_FD_148620 | JGI IMG/M metagenome (GOLD analysis project Ga0194119, IMG submission 148620) | Freshwater microbial communities from Lake Tanganyika, Tanzania - TA2015018 Mahale Deep Cast 100m | ecosystem: Environmental > Aquatic > Freshwater > Lake | place: Tanzania: Lake...
ATATCCGTGACCAAGTAAATACGCCGATCAGCGGCAGCTAACCCTTGCTCCACCGATTGATCCTGCGCGTCCCGCAGTTTAGCAACCCATTTGGCGGGTTCCCAATACTGAACCTGGGAATCATGCAAGCCGGTAGTGACCAGCAGGTGTGGATAGACCACAGGCCGAACATTATCGTAAGGCGAATAGGATAACATATAACGATAATAGGTTTCGTCGTTGGGGTTACCCCATTCGTCGTATTCCGATGTGGTCAGTGGAATGCTTGCATCCAGCATGGTGTTGATCACATCCACAAAGGGAACGCCTGCAATCACCCCTTTCCATAGGTCTGGCCTCATGTTCATGACGGCGCCCATCAGCAAGCCACCAGCGCTGCCCCCCATGGCGTACAATTGCCCCGTCTCGCAATAGCCTAACGAAAGCATGGCCTCACCGCAGGCAATAAAATCGGTGAATGAATTTTTCTTCTGGAGAAGTTTGCCGTCTTCGTACCATGCACGACCCATTTCCTCACCCCCCCGAATGTGAGCGATGGCAAATACCCAGCCCCGGTCCAGCAAACTCAAACGATTCATGCTGAAATAGGCTTCCATGGTTATCCCGTAGCTCCCGTATCCGTAGAGCAAGGTAGGATTGCCTTCTTGGCGACGCAGGTCTTTCTTGTACACCAAGGATACCGGAATTTCCGTGCCGTCGGAGGCCTTGACCCAAATGCGCTCTGACCGGTAATCCGAGGGCTGATGTCCACCAACCACTTCCTGGGTCTTGAGAACACGTTCAAGACGCTTGGCCATATCATAGGCCACGATTCGAGTCGGGGTGGTGAGGGAGGAATACGAGTAGCGAAGTTCTGAGCTCTTGTAATCTCGGTTGATTTCCGTACCCACGGTGTAGACGGGATCGGGGAAGGCCAAGTAGTGATCATCGGATCCGTCCCAGCGTCGTACCCTTAACCTCTTGAGGCCTGCTTCTCGCTCTTCGATAACCAAGTAATCGCTGAAAATTTCAATGCCTTCCAAACGCACTTTGGGGCGATGGGGGATCACTTCTTGCCATTGATCAGGTTTTGAAGTCCCCACATCAGCTTTCATTAGCTTGAAATTCAGGGCCTTGTAATTGGTGAGCAAATAAAATTCGCGGTTATAGTCTTCGACGGAATAAAGTAAATCTTTTTGGCGTGGGCTGATGATCCTGAAGGCATCGTCAGGCTTGTCGGCCGGGAGGTAACGTTGTTCCGCGCTCAAGGTGCTTGAGCTCAGGATATAAAGGAAATCTTCGGATTTTCCGGCAAAGACATAGGTGCTGAAGGTTTCGTCCATCTCCTTAAAGACTAACTCTTTGCGGGTTGCATCCTGTCCAAGCCGGTGTTTCCAAATGCAATCAGCCCGCAGGGTCTGGGCGTCCGAGGTTCCAAAGAAAATCGTCCGGTTATCGGCAGCCCATGCGGCGGAACCGTTCGCTGGAAATACACGATCCGGCAGATCATTTCCAGAGCGAAGGTCCTTCACGCACAATGTATATTGGCGCCTGCCCACGGTATCCATGAAGAACAGGAGGTAACGATTGTCAGGGCTTACTTTGAGGCCCGTAACATTGAAATACCCATGCCCTTCGGCGTAGCGATTGGCATCGAGCATGATTTCTTCCGGGGCCTCCATGCTGCCCATGCGTCGGCAATAGACTGCATAATCCTGACCTTTTTGCACTTTGGAATAATACCAATACCCCTTCGAGAAATAGGGGACATTGCGATCGTCCTCTTTGATCCTCCCTTTCATTTCCTCAAAGAGCTTGGCTTGCAGGTCCTTGGTATGGGCAAGTTTGGCTTCTGCATAGGCATTCTCGGCGCGTAGGTAATCCAGGACCTCCGGATTTTCGCGTTGATTGAGCCAGAAATAAGGATCAACCAGGGTATCCCCGTGCACAACCGTGGTGTGCGGTATAGGGCGAACATCGGGAGGGGTTATGTTTTGCGCTTGGCTGGGGTTCATGGTGTTAACAATAAGGGCAGAGACTGCAAGAGCGGTCAAAATTGGTAGAACTCGAAAGTTTACTATGGAATGCATAAGGGGTCAATTTAGAAATTTCAAAAGGCTTATGGTTAGGGATGGGGTCGTCAAAGGTCCTCACGGAAGACCTCGATGGATTTGGTCACTTTCACAAGGTCCGTGAAGCGACCTTCGTAGCGGGTGGCTTTGACCATATGGTTATCAATCCAATGGTAGTTGCCGCCTCTGGGTTTGTTCATAAGCAGTCCGTGGTGCTTGAAGCCCCTGCTTTGGAGCCAGGCTTCGGTGATTTCCCGCAAATCCTCGGTTCGACTCGTAAAAAAGGTGATGACATGCCCTTCATCGTACCAGCGGTTGCAGGTATCCAAGGCATCGGGGTAATGAGCGCAGTCTTTCATGCGCTCCGGCTCCTCGTTGGGTACATCTTCGCAGATGGTTCCATCGATGTCGATCAGGTAATTTTTGACCCCTTCGGGAAGTACAGGACTGGCCAATCGCCCGTATTCATCCTGGGCTTTGTTGAGATTATTTTCCATTAATTGGACGTAAGCGTTTTTGAATTTTAGTGGTCAATTGGATATAGAGTATCGCCTCGAAATTACTTGAAATTCCAAGCAGGTCAAAACCTCAGTAAACTTTTAAGGGATCAAAAAATGCCCCTTGGTATCCAAGAGGCATTCAAAAAAAAATATTCGTCGGGGTGAGAGGATTCGAACCTCCGACCACACGCCCCCCAGACGTGTACGCTAACCGGACTGCGCTACACCCCGATGACCTCCTTGAGGCCCCCGGTCTTAAACCGGGATGCAAATATACACCGATGCAGGAACGACGCAAGGCCACGCAGGCTGGCTAAGTGGTCTATGCGTTTAACAGCGGATATTGGCTTCCTTATGGCTATTTTGCGCTAGCAATTCAGATCAACAGGGATGAAAGTACTGATTACAGGGGCTAACGGCTTGTTGGGGCAAAAGTTGCTCCACCGCTTGGCTCAAGAGCCGGGCCTCCAAATTATGGCTACAGGGCGAGGAGAGCAGCGACTTGCCATGGGCTCTGGTTCGTATGCCTACAGGTCCCTCGATGTTACCAACCGCGAGGCGGTTAGGGATTTTATGGCAGAATACAGACCCGATTGCGTGATCCATACAGCAGCCATGACCCAGGTTGACGATTGCGAGAAAGACCCGAACGCATGCCGAACGAACAACGTGGATGCGGTGCGTTTTGTGGCCGAGGCCTGTGAACCCTGGGGGACCCATTTGGTTCATTTGTCTACTGATTTTGTTTTTGACGGACAAAGCGGCCCCTATCTGGAAGAGGATGAACCCAATCCCTTGAGTATTTATGGGCAATCCAAGACCGATGCCGAACAAATAATCAGGCAATATGCGGGCCCTTGGTCCATCGTGCGGACGGTGCTGGTCTATGGTTTGGCCGCAGACATGAGTCGTTCCAATATTGTGTTGTGGGTCAAAAAGTCTTTGGAAGAAGGTCGCGTAATTCGCATCGTGTCGGATCAATTTCGAACACCCACCTTGGCAGAAGATTTGGCGGAGGGCTGCTGCCAAGTGGCCTTGCGCAAAGCCACAGGGATTTACAACATTAGCGGGGGGGAGTACATGTCCGTCCTGGAAATGGCGAGGCGTATTGCCAGGTACTTTCAGTTAAAAGAGAGATTAATAGAACCCACTACCACAACGGCCTTGGGACAGCCAGCGGCCCGACCACTTTTGAGCGGCTTCCTCATTGACAAGGCAAGGCGAGATTTGAATTATTCACCCCATACCTTGGAAGAGGGTATCGCCATGATTTTGGAACAATTTGGCGTTCAATCCAAGAATAATGAACCAATTTCCACTTAACAATTAATTATGAGCAGCAATCAAGAGTCATGGGGATCCCGATTGGGTTTAATTCTTGCCATGGCGGGCAATGCGGTAGGGCTTGGCAATTTTCTTCGATTCCCCGTACAGGCTATTCAGAATGGGGGAGGGGCCTTTATCATCCCTTATTTGGTCTGCTTCCTGTTGATGGGTATTCCCCTGTTGTGGGTTGAGTGGGCAACAGGACGTTTTGGTGGGAAGAAAGGGAACCATTCAACCCCTTTCATTTTGCATGAGTTGGATCCGAAGCGAGCCTTGTGGAAATATGTAGGTGTCTTTGGGATATTCACCAACATTGCCGTGGCAGCCTATTATTGCTACCTGGAAAGTTGGACATTGAATTATGTATGGATGTTTATTCAAGGTGGATTTGACGGAATGGGACAGGATGGGGTTGCAAATTATTTTGCTTCCTACATCACCATGAATCAAAATCATACAGCCATATATTTTTGGTTGCTTTGCCTGTTGTTGAATACCTATATTCTTTCTAAAGGACTGTCCGGTGGTGTGGAGAAAGCGGCCAAAGTGGGGATGCCACTGCTCCTGCTGTTCGGTTTGTTTTTGGCTTACAAAGGAATTACCCTCAAAGCTGGTGAATTTGGGGCTTTGTTGGATGGAACGGTTGGCTTGAATTTTTTGTGGACTCCCAATTTTGACTCTATCTGGAATACCAAAGTTTGGTTAGCTGCCGCAGGACAAATCTTTTTTACGTTGAGCGTAGGCATGGGTTCCATACAATGTTATGCGGCCTATGTCCGCAGCAAACAAGATATTGCATTGAACGCCATGTCCGCAGGTTGGATGAATGAGTTTGTGGAGGTTGTCTTGGGCAGCTCCATTCTCATTCCAATTGCGATTGGCTATTTAGGCGTGGACCAAGTGGTTGAGCTAACCAAAAGTGGCGGTTTGGGACTAGGGTTCAAAACCTTGCCGTATTTGTTTACCCAATGGGGCCCATTGATGGGGGCCGTTGCAGGTACATGCTGGTTTGGCCTTTTGTTTTTTGCAGGAATTACCTCATCGTTGGCTATGGGGACCCCGGTCATGGCATTTTTGAGGGATGAATTTGGGTGGAAGCGTGGTCCCTCCGCGTGGACTTTTGGGTTGATTGTTTTGGTGTTGGGTGCGCCCACTGTTTTCTTCTTCAACGAAGGGGTTTTTGATGAATACGATTATTGGGCGGGGACGGTCAGTTTGGTGCTCTTTGCCTTGCTCGAAGTCATTTTGTTTGCATGGGTTTTTGGAATGGACAAAGGCTGGAAAGAAATTAACGAAGGGGCCGATATGAAAATTCCAACGGTGTACCGCTTCATAATTCAATACGTCACCCCGCTTATTTTGCTCGCGGTCTTTTTGGGGTCCTTGCCGGATATTATCTCCAAAATTCAGAACCCAGGCAACCATTACGTTCAGGGAGCGAGAATTCTCTTGCTCGCACTCTATGCCGGAATCGCCTACGCTGTTTATGTAGCTTACCGCCGCCGTAAAACAAGAATTTAATTCAAATCCCTTAATTCTTTCAAACCTGAGAACGATGACCAACCTTGCTTTGATTACCTTGCTGCTATCTCAAGGAATTGTTACGGCATTTACCGGATTTTTTTTGTGGAAGGTGTTGAATAGTCCACCTGAATCCACGGAGAATTCAACCCATGATTCGGATGGAGATGTTGCTTGATATCGATGAGATCGTTTTGGGTTTATTCCATAGCTCGTATTGGTAAGCAAGAGGCCCTGGGTTTGGGATTCTTGTCCCTAATGACTTGGGCGGTCCCCGCCTTCCGGGAATGGTCAATGCCCAATGAAGGGTCGGTAGAGGTTAAGGATCCCTATCTCTTGGGGTTGATTCAGGAGGTGCAGGATGAAGAAAGGCTGAACAGGAAAAATACCCAAGAAGGCAAAGCGTTTTTATCCAAACTTAGGCCCGGGGAACATATCGATTTGAACAAGGCAGACACGAGCGAATTGATGCGATTACGAGGGGTAGGGCCTTCCTTGGCACGAAGAATTTGGACTTATCGGAACAGGTTAGGAGGTTTTGTTCATGCCCATCAATTGCTGGAAGTCTACGGGATGGATAGCATCACGTTTGAGGTTGTGCAGAGGTATGTTACATTGGAAAGCTCGTCGATTCAACAAATAAGTATCAACAAAGCGGATGTGGAGGTTTTGTCTGATCACCCTTACGTGGGTTGGTCGCTTGCAAAGCGTATGGTGGCCTACCGTCGCCAACATGGGCCTTATCGTTCAAGCAACGAACTTTTTCAAATCCTAGGCACAGACTCATCGCAATGGCTGAGGGCTTTGCCTTACCTGAAGCCCTAAGGAAAGAGGAACTCTGCCGTTGGTGGCTTCTTGGTTTAGGCGTAGTTTTGAGCCATGGATTTTAAGACCTCAGAAAGCACCCGCATGATTGGCTCTTCCGTGAAGGAATTTGCCATGCGTCGAATCAAGCCCTTCTCCATGGAATGGGATGAGAGCCAGGAATTCCCTCGCGATTTGTTTAAAGAAATGGGGCAATTGGGGTTGATGGGCGTTTTGGTTCCCGAGGCCTATGGAGGAACCGGTTTGGGCTACGAGGAATATGTAGAGGCCATTGTGGAACTGTCCAAGGCGGATCCTTCCATAGGGCTTTCCATGGCGGCTCATAACTCCCTGTGTACAGGCCATATCATGGCTTTTGGGAACGAAGAACAGAAGCGCCGCTGGTTGCCTCGTTTGGCATCGGGCGAGTGGATCGGAGCTTGGGGTTTGACCGAGCCCAATACCGGATCGGATGCGATGCGGATGTTGACGACCGCAGTGGATAAGGGCGATCATTGGCTATTGAATGGTGCCAAATGTTGGATAACCCACGGGAATTCTGCGGAAATTGCGGTAGTCATGGTGAGAACGGGGGAGCTCTTGGATTCCCATGGCATTTCTGCCTTGGTGGTGGAGCGGGGCACCGAAGGTTGGCTCCAAGGACGCAAAGAAAACAAATTGGGCATGCGCTGTTCCGAGACGACGGAAATGATTTTCAAAGACTGCAAAGTCCCCAAGGAGAACCTTTTGGGGAAAGTCGGAGATGGATTTGTGCAGGCTATGAAAATTCTAGACGGAGGTCGCATCAGTATTGCCGCCTTGTCCCTGGGCATAGCCAAAGGGGCCTTGGAGGCAGCGGTGCAGTATGCGGGTGAACGCCAACAATTCGGGAAGCCTATTGCTGAATTCCAGGGGATTGCCTTCAAGTTGGCGGATATGGCTACTGAAATAGAAGCCGCACAGCTCTTGACGATGGAAGCCGCTGCGCTCAAGAATGCCGGTAAGCCTGTAACCAAAGTCTCCGCAATGGCCAAATACTATGCATCAGAGGTCGCGGTGCGGGCATCAACCGAGGCCGTCCAAATCTTTGGCGGATACGGTTACACCAAAGATTTCCCCGTAGAAAAGTACTACCGTGACTCCAAACTCTGCACCATTGGGGAAGGAACCAGTGAAATCCAAAAATTGGTCATCGCAAGGCAATTGTTCAAAGAATCCTGATTACCTTTGCCCTCCTTATTTACTAAGCATGCTCAAAATCGATCTCAAAGACAACGAAGCCGTAGACAAGGCCCTCAAGCGTTTCAAGAAGAAATTCGAGAAAACAGGGGTTCTTAAGGAATTGCGTGCTCGTCAGGCTTTTGAAAAGCCATCGATCAGGTCGCGTCAACAGCGATTGCGCGCGGTTTACCGCCAGCAACTCCTGCAGACCGACGTCGTTTAAGGACCAGTCCAATGACTTAAATTTGCGGTATCCATGGATTACCGCAATTTTATGCGCTATTTGCGCATCGAAAAGAGGGTTTCGGCCCATACCCTTGCGGCTTATACCTTGGATTTGGATCAAGTCAACGAATACCTAAGCGCAGAATGGGGTCTTGGTGACCCCGAATTTCCCAAAACTCTGCACCTTCGTTCCTGGTTAATCTCGCTCATGGAGCAGGGATTGCAAGCAAGGTCCATCAATCGAAAGATTTCTACGCTCAAAACCTATTTCAAATTCATGATTCGCGAGGGTTTGCACCCTGGTCCAGATCCTTGCAGGGCTCTCCAAAGACCCAAAACACCCAAAAATTTACCTCGGTCGGTAAGTATAGGCTCCATGGAGCGGCTTTTGGGGGAAGGTTTGCCCCAAGATTTCATCGAATTGAGGGATCGTTGTGTGGTGGAATTGTTGTATGGTTGTGGTCTGCGTAGAGCAGAGCTTATTCAACTGAAATGGCAAGATTGGGACCGGTCGAATTCACAGATCAAGGTCACCGGCAAACGATCCAAAGTCAGGATTTTGCCCTTGACCGGGGAATTAATGGAGATTTTGAAGCATTATTGCAGCGCTTGGGAGCAATGTGGTCCCCTAAATACGAGTCAAAGCCTTTTTGTCACCAAAAAAGGGGAGGCTTTGTACCCTAAACTGGTTGGTGATATTGTTCGAAAGGCTTTGAGCAGGGTGAGCACCCAGAATCAGCGCAGTCCGCATGTCCTTCGTCACAGCTTTGCTACCCATTTGCTGGACAATGGGGCCGACCTTAATGCTGTTAAAACCCTATTGGGCCACGCAAATTTGGCGGCAACGCAGATCTACACCCATCAGTCCATCGAAAAGCTCAAAGAAATACACCGCAAGACCCACCCCAAAGGGTAAAGTTTCTGCCGCAATACGGCACGAAAAAACGCTTATTTTTTTTGAATCTAGTGCTTTTTGAGAAGTTTTTCAGTATCTTTGCATTCCTTTTGTCAAACCCTATCCTCTGATGGGATTTTTTCGGGTCAAACCGAGGCGAAGGGTCGTTCTTTAAAGCTTGCTGTGCCTCCTTAGCTCAGCTGGTAGAGCAACTGATTTGTAATCAGTAGGTCGCTGGTTCGAATCCGGCAGGGGGCTCGGATACGGGGAGATACCAGAGTGGCCAAATGGGACCGACTGTAACTCGGTTGGGAAACCTTCGGAGGTTCGAATCCTCCTCTCCCCACCCGTGGCAGGCCCAAATATTGCTTCACCATGCGGGAGTAGCTCAGTTGGTAGAGCGACAGCCTTCCAAGCTGTAGGTCGCGGGTTCGAACCTCGTCTCCCGCTCCAGAATCAGGAATCTTCGGATATCCTGCTCAGGGGTGCTCTGTTCGGATTCACGCTTCCCTCGGAATCCGCTCCATCCACGCCAGCAGCGAGACATTCACCCGCCGTTGTAGCTCAGGGGTAGAGCACTTCCTTGGTAAGGAAGAGGTCGTGAGTTCAATTCTCATCAACGGCTCATTTCCTGTTCTGCTTTTTGCTCATTCGCCGGTGTCCGCTATTCATGTTTTCGTTCAATTCCTCAACAATCATCACCCTTTAACAAGCCCAAACAAACAAAATCTACAACCATGGCAAAGGAAAAATTTGACCGCTCCAAACCCCACGTCAACATCGGCACCATCGGCCACGTTGACCACGGTAAAACCACATTGACTGCCGCTATCACCAAAGTTTTGGCTGAAGCCGGTTTGTCAGAAGCCCGCTCTTTTGACTCCATTGACTCTGCTCCAGAAGAGAAAGAGCGCGGTATCACCATCAACACGGCTCACGTAGAATACTCCACGGCCAATCGTCACTATGCTCACGTTGACTGTCCTGGTCACGCCGACTACGTGAAGAACATGGTTACGGGTGCTGCCCAAATGGATGGTGCGATTATCGTTGTCGCAGCAACAGACGGACCAATGCCCCAAACCCGTGAGCACATCCTGCTTGCTCGTCAGGTTGGTGTACCGGCCCTTGTTGTATTCATGAACAAAGTGGATATGGTTGACGACCCCGAGCTTCTTGAGCTTGTTGAAATGGAAATCCGTGAGCTCCTAAGTTTCTACGAATTCCCAGGGGATGATATTCCTGTCATTCAGGGTTCAGCTTTGGGTGCCCTCAATGGGGAGCAGAAGTGGGTACAAACCGTCATTGATTTGATGGACAAAGTGGATTCTTACATCCAGACCCCACCTCGTATGACCGAGCTCCCATTCTTGATGCCCGTCGAAGACGTGTTCTCGATCACAGGTCGTGGTACCGTCGCCACCGGTCGTATCGAGCGCGGTGTCATCAACTCTGGTGATCCAGTCGATATCATCGGTATGGGTGCCGAAAACCTAAAATCCACTGTAACTGGTGTGGAAATGTTCCGCAAGATTTTGGACCGTGGTGAAGCTGGTGACAATACGGGTCTTCTTCTCCGTGGTATCGAGAAAACCGATATCCGTCGCGGGATGGTTATTTGTAAGCCAGGTTCCGTAACCCCTCACCACGAATTTAAGGCTGAGGTTTACGTTTTGTCGAAAGAAGAAGGTGGCCGTCACACCCCATTCTTCAACAAGTATCGCCCACAGTTCTATTTTCGTACCACGGACGTTACCGGGGAGATTGCTCTTCCTGCTGGAACTGAAATGGTTATGCCTGGTGATAACATTTCCGTGGTCGTGAAGTTGATTTCTCCGATTGCGATGGAGAAAGGTCTTCGTTTCGCGATCCGTGAAGGTGGCCGTACCGTAGGTGCTGGCCAGGTCACCGAAATCATTGCCTAAACCAAGGGCCGTAAGCGGCGAAATCTCCCTGACCCCTCAGTGGAGATTTCGCTGTCTTTACGGGTGTAGCTCAATTGGCAGAGCGATGGTCTCCAAAACCATAGGCTGGGAGTTCGAGTCTCTCCACCCGTGCTGATCTGAATCGCCTGCAATCATAACCTTTCATTTCCAAGCATGAACAAATTCATCGTTTACATCAAAGAATCCAGGGAGGAACTGCTCCACAAGACCAGTTGGCCAACTTGGGAACAATTGCAAGACTCCCTTATGGTAGTTATTGTTGCTTCTCTGTTGTTTTCCCTTTTGATTTATTTGATGGATGTTGGGTTCTCTTCGCTTTTGAGTGGTTTTTATCATCTTTTTCAATAGGATTAAGTACACTTTTTCTTCAATCCAATCAACAAGACAATCCCAATGGAATCGAAATGGTATGTAGTTCGCGCCATTAGCGGCAAAGAACGCAAGGCCAAGGAATGCATGGAATCCGAGATTGCCTACGTAGGCATGACCGACCTTGTATCCCAGATTCTTATTCCCATGGAGAAGGTCTTGCAGCTTAAGGACGGAAAGAAGGTTATCAAAGAGCGGAATATTTTGCCTGGATACATCTTGCTGGAAGCCAAGCTTAACGCAGACCTCGCTGCTGCGATAATCCAAACCCCCAACGTAATTGGATTTCTCGGAGGAGATAATCCAACGCCCATGAGGGAATCGGAAATTAACCGGATGTTGGGTAAAGCGGATCAGGTGGCTGACCAAGCAGAAAGCATGGTGAATCCCTACCGCATGGGTGAATCTGTGAAGGTTATGGATGGTCCCTTCAACGAGTTTGTGGGGGTTATCGAGGAAATTAACGAAGAGAAAAAGAAGCTTAAGGTTATGGTCAAAATCTTTGGCCGTAGAACTCCAATAGAACTCAATTTCATGCAAGTTGAGAAAATTTCATAAAACATCAGTACATCCAACCCCTCATTGAAGTAAATCGTTATGGCTAAGGAAGTTTCAGCTTTTATTAAACTGCAAATCAAGGGCGGTTCTGCCAATCCTGCTCCTCCCGTTGGACCCGCTTTGGGTTCCAAAGGGGTTAATATTATGGAGTTCTGCAAGCAATTCAATGCCAGAACCCAAGACAAAGCGGGTAAAGTTCTGCCGGTAGTCATTAGTGTTTATGCCGATAAATCTTTTGATTTTATCGTTAAAGCTCCACCGGTTGCTGTTCAATTGATTGAGGCCTCCAAGGTTGCCAAGGGTTCTGCGGAACCTAACCGCAAAAAGGTGGGTCAGGTGACTTGGGAACAAGTCAAAACCATTGCTGAAGACAAAATTCAAGACATGAACGCTTTTAAAATTGAATCGGCTATGAAAATGGTGGCTGGAACTGCGCGCAGTTTGGGTTTAACCATCACCGGTAAAGCCCCATGGGAAGCCGAAGCCACTGTAGCCTAAAATTTGAACTAATCTCTAAATACGTATTCCGTGTCTGCTCAAACCAAAAACCAGAAAAAAGCCCAGGCTCAAGTTGATGCCAACAAAGCGTACAGGCTAAGTGAGGCCAGCGAGTTGGTCAAACAAATTACCTTCACCAAATTCGATGCCTCTGTGGATGTCAATGTCCGATTGGGCGTGGACCCCCGGAAAGCCAACCAAATGGTCCGTGGTATTGTAACTCTACCCCACGGTACAGGTAAGGTTGCCAGAGTTTTGGTTCTCTGCAATCCTGACAAAGAAGCTGAGGCCAAAGCGGCAGGCGCTGACTATGTTGGTTTGGATGAGTTTATTCAGAAAATTGAAGGTGGTTGGACCGATGTTGACGTAATCATTACCCAACCGGGAATTATGGCCAAGGTTGGTCGCTTAGGACGTGTCCTTGGGCCTAGAGGCTTGATGCCTAATCCCAAGACCGGAACGGTGACTGACGAGGTCGGCAAGGCAGTTAATGAGGTCAAAGCTGGTAAAATCGATTTCAAGGTTGACAAGTTTGGAATCGTTCACGCAGGAATAGGCCGTGTTTCCTTTTCTCCCAAACAATTGGAAGAAAATGCTACCGAGCTTATTCAAAGCATCGTTCGACTCAAACCATCGGCTGCCAAAGGAACTTATATCAAGAGTATCTATTTGTCTTCGACCATGAGCCCTGGTATTTGTATTGAACCTAAATCCATTGCGGGTACGTAATCTTCTATTCGGCGTTCCTCAAAACCTTATTCACGTTATTCCATAAGCTATGACCAGAGATGAAAAACGCGAAGCAATTGACGGCTTGGCCTCAAAAATTGCTTCCAGTCCATTCTTTTATTTGACAGACTCCTCGTCCCTCAATGTTGAAACCATCAACAAATTCAGGCGTTTGTGCTTCCAGCGTGGCGTGGAGTTTCGGGTAGTGAAAAACACCCTCCTTCGCAAAGCGATGGAGCAAGTTGGGACCGGTTACGAGGAGTTGTTTCCTGCCCTCAAAGGCTCTACATCAATCTTGATTGCTGAGCAAGGAAATACGGCTGCACGCATGCTCAAAGAGTTTCGTAAAGAGTCGCCAAAGCCTTTGTTGAAAGCCGCTTACATTGATTCCGCTATTTATATTGGTGATAACCAATTGGATGCGCTCACCATCATCAAGTCCAAGAACGAATTGATCGGAGAGTTGGTTGGCCTCCTGCAGTCTCCTGCCCGCAATGTAATCTCAGCTTTGCAATCTGGCGGATCTACTATCGCTGGACTTGTCAAAACCTTGGAATCCCGAGCCGCATAAAATCAAACTTCTAATTCCCATAGCTTCCATCTCTTTTTATACAAACACACAAATTAAACAAAACCCTAAAAACCCCATATCATGGCAGATCTCAAAGCTTTCGCTGAACAACTGGTCAACCTCACAGTTAAAGAGGTAAACGAATTGGCCAAAATTCTTAAGGACGAGTATGGCATTGAACCAGCAGCCGCGGCTGTTGCTGTAGCTGGTCCTGCTGCTGGTGGCGGAGACGCCCCTGCTGCTGCTGCTGCTCAAACTGAGTTTGATGTAATCCTTAAGGATGCAGGTGCCAACAAGCTTGCCGTCGTGAAATTGGTCAAGGATTTGACTGGTCTTGGTCTCAAAGAAGCCAAAGAATTGGTTGACGGTGCACCCAAGTCGGTTAAGGAAAAATGTCCGAAGGACGAAGCTGACGCTCTCAAATCCAAATTGGAAGAGGCCGGTGCTCAGGTGGAAGTTAAGTAAACTTCCCTTTGCATTGTTGGCTGTGAGGACGAAAACCAGGTTTTCGTCCTCACAGCCGCTTGTGTTTTGTTCAGGTACATTTTTTAAACCCCATCCCCTTGACCACCAAAACCACCCCCGAAGGACGTATTACCTTTTCGTCGGTTCTAAATCCCTTAGATTATCCAGATTTTCTTGATATTCAGCTGAAATCCTTCAAGGATTTTTTTCAGTTGGAAACACTGCCTGAGAACCGAAAGCACGATGGTCTCTACAGGGTATTCGCTGAAAACTTTCCGATATCGGACACAAGGAATAATTTCGTTCTTGAGTTTCTGGATTATTTCGTAGATCCACCCAGGTATAGCATCGAAGAATGCATCGAAAGAGGGTTGACCTACAACGTGCCGTTGAAGGCCAAGGTTCGTTTATCCTGCAACGATAAGGATCACGAGGATTTTGAAACCATTGAGCAAGAAGTTTACTTGGGTCTTATTCCTTACATGACTCCCAAGGGAACCTTTGTGATCAATGGCTCTGAAAGGGTAATTGTTTCACAGCTTCATCGTTCACCCGGGGTTTTCTTTGGCCAGACTTTGCATAGCAACGGCTCCAAACTGTACTCTGCACGAATTATTCCCTTCAAGGGATCTTGGATTGAGTTCGCGACGGACGTGAACAATGTTATGTATGCCTACATTGACCGAAAAAAGAAATTTCCAGTCACCACCTTGTTGAGGGCCATAGGCTTCAACGCTGACAAAGATATCTTGAATATTTTTGACTTGTCTGACGAGGTTAAGGTTAGTAAGGCTGCCTTAAAAAAGGCTGTGGGCCGGAGATTTGCCGCTAGGGTACTCAAAAGTTGGGTTGAAGATTTTGTGGATGAATCAACTGGTGAAGTATCCAATATTTCCAGAAATGAAATTTTGATTGAGAGGGATGTGGTGATGGAGGATGGGATGATTGATATTATCGTTGATTCGGGAGTTAAGTCTGTAATTTTCCACAAAGAAGATGTAAATGCAGGGGATTACTCCATCATTTTTAATACCTTGAACAAAGACACCTCCAATTCCGAAAAGGAGGCCTTGGATCATATTTACAGACAATTGAGGAACGCCGATCCGCCGGATGACGAATCCGCAAGGCAGATCATTGAAAAGTTATTCTTTTCGGATAAGCGTTACGATTTAGGTGAGGTTGGTCGTTACCGCATCAATAGGAAATTGGGTATGCAGACCTCGACTGATGTTAGAGTTCTTACCCGAGATGATATTGTGGCGATTGTGAAATACCTCATTCAACTTTCCAACTCCAAAGCGGACGTGGATGATATTGACCACTTGAGCAATCGTCGCGTGCGCACCGTGGGTGAACAGTTGTTTGCACAGTTTGGAGTCGGTTTGGCAAGGATGGCCAGAACGATTCGTGAAAGGATGAACATTCGTGATAACGAAGTTTTCGCGCCAACAGACTTGATCAATGCTAGAACATTGAGTTCGGTGATTAATTCCTTTTTTGGGACCAATCAGCTGAGTCAGTTCATGGATCAAACGAATCCTTTGGCAGAAATCACGCACAAGCGTCGTTTATCAGCCCTGGGGCCTGGTGGTTTATCGCGCGAGCGTGCCGGGTTTGAAGTAAGGGACGTCCACTATACCCACTACGGAAGGCTTTGTACCATTGAGACCCCCGAAGGTCCTAACATTGGTTTGATTTCGTCGTTGTGTACCCATGCCAAGGTCAATAACATGGGTTTCATTGAGACCCCCTATTGGAAAGTAAACGGGGGTAAGGTTACTTTGGAAAAGGGAGTAGGAAACCTACCCGATTCCGGATGGACAGCAACATTCCTCAGCGCAGAAGATGAGGATAACCGCACAATTGCCCAAGCTAGCTCCGATGTGGATCTAAAGGGAAATTTCAAAACCAATCAAGTGAAGGCCCGCCTCATGGGAGACTTCCCGACGGTGGACCCCAAAGAGATTGAATACATGGACGTGGCCCCCAATCAAATTGTGGGGATTGCCGCTTCCCTCATTCCTTTCTTGGAGCACGATGATGCGAACCGCGCTTTGATGGGTTCGAATATGCAGCGCCAAGCAGTTCCCCTGCTTCGACCCCAGGCTCCTATTGTGGGTACTGGTTTGGAAGGTAGGGTGGCCAGAGATTCTCGTGCGATGATTAACGCAGAGGGAAAAGGCGTGGTGGAATATGTCGATGCAAATTCAATTGTTGTGCGTTATGAGCGTTCTTCAGAGGAACGTCTTGTTTCCTTCCAATCGGATGTTCGTACCTACAACCTCATCAAGTTCCGCAAGACCAACCAATATACCTGCGTTAATCATATTCCGTTGGTGCGTGTGGGCGATAAGGTTTCCAAGGGCGATGTCTTAGTGGAGGGTTATGCGACCCAGCAGGGCGAACTTGCTTTGGGCCGTAACCTCAAGGTTGCCTTCATGCCATGGCAGGGGTATAATTTTGAAGATGCGATTGTTATTTCTGAGCGTGTTGTCCGTGAGGACTGGTTTACGTCGGTCCACATTGAGGAATTTGAATTGCAGGTTCGGGACACCAAGCGTGGTGAAGAAGAACTTACTGCAGATATTCCCAACGTTTCCGAAGAAGCGACCAAAGACCTTGACGAAAACGGCTTAATCCGTATTGGGGCGGAAGTACGGGAAGGGGATATCCTTATTGGTAAAATCACTCCCAAAGGAGAAAGCGATCCATCGCCTGAAGAAAAATTGTTACGCGCCATCTTTGGGGAAAAGGCCGGGGATGTCAAAGACGCCTCCTTGCGGGTTCCACCGTCCATGACGGGGGTGGTGATCGACAAGAAATTGTTCACCCGTGTTCGTCGCGACAAATCCGGTAAGGATCAAGAGAAAATGTTGACTGAAAGAATCGACAAGGAATTTGAAAGGGAGTCTACGGCCCTTAAGACTTTGCTTGTTGACAAGCTCATGGAAGTGGCCGAAGGCAAAGTGTCTCAGGGGGTCTTCAACAAGTTGGGTGAAGAAATTATTCCCAAGGGCGTGAAATTCACGCGTAAAGGATTCAACGAAATTGATTACGATAAGGTCAATGCCAAAGGGTGGTTGCTAGATAAAGAGAAAAGCGAACTTATTGAGCGTCTCCACAAGAATTACATGCTCAGGCTTTCTGAATTAAGTGGGGAGTCCAAAAGGCGTAAATTCAGTATCCAAGTTGGAGACGAATTGCCATCCGGCATCAATCAATTGGCCAAGGTTTATGTTGCCCAAAAGCGCAAACTCAAGGTAGGTGATAAAATGGCCGGTCGTCACGGTAACAAAGGAATCGTGGCCAGAATCGTTCGTGATGAAGATATGCCCTTCACGGCGGATGGTAAACCGGTGGATATTGTTTTGAATCCCTTGGGTGTACCGTCCAGGATGAACCTTGGGCAGATTTACGAATCCGTTTTGGCATGGGCCGGACAAGAATTAGGCGTCAAGTTTGCGACACCTATTTTTGACGGAGCCAGTTACGACGAAGTAAAGGATTACACCATCAAAGCGGGTATCCCGGAACTTGGAGGAACCCAGTTGTACGATGGGCAGACCGGGATGGCCTTTGACCAGAAGACCACGGTCGGGGTAATCTATATGCTCAAGTTGGGCCACATGGTGGACGACAAGATGCACGCCCGTTCAATTGGGCCATATTCGCTGATTACCCAACAACCGTTGGGTGGTAAAGCGCAGTTTGGTGGTCAGCGTTTCGGGGAGATGGAGGTTTGGGCCCTCGAAGCCTTTGGGGCGTCCAATATTCTTCAAGAAATCTTAACCTACAAATCCGATGACATTGTAGGCAGAGCCAAGGCTTATGAGGCTATCGTGAAAGGTGATCCTCTGCCTCCGGCCAACATCCCGGAATCGTTCAATGTGTTATTGCATGAGCTTCGTGGCTTGTGTTTGGATGTCCAACTTGATTAAAGCCATACTATGTCGTTTAGAAAAGATTTGAAGGTCAAAAGCAATTTTACCAAGATTCGTATCGGGTTATCCTCACCGGAGGCCATCCTTGAGCGCAGCCAAGGAGAGGTTATCAAACCTGAAACCATCAATTACCGAACTTACAAGCCCGAAATGGGAGGTTTGTTTTGTGAAAGAATCTTTGGGCCAGTAAAGGACTACGAATGCCATTGCGGTAAATACAAGCGTATCCGTTACAAGGGTATCGTTTGTGATCGCTGTGGTGTCGAGGTTACCGAGAAAAAGGTCCGTCGCGATCGTATTGGTCATATCAAGTTGGTGGTACCGGTTGCTCATATTTGGTATTTCCGATCCTTGCCCAACAAAATTGGCTATTTGCTAGGTTTGCCAAGCAAGAAATTGGATATGATCATTTATTACGAAAGGTATGTGGTCATTCAAGCTGGGGTCAAAGATGGTCAGCTCCAAAAGATGGATTTCCTCACCGAGGAAGAATACCTTGACCATTTGGATTCCTTGCCCCGGGATAATCACCATTTGGATGACAGGGATCCCCAGAAGTTCATTGCCAAAATGGGAGCCGAGGCCATCAGTGATTTGCTGGAGCGAATTGACCTGGATGAACTTTCAGCGCAACTACGCTATCAGGCGGCGACAGAAACATCGCAGCAACGCAAAACCGAGGCCTTGAAGCGCCTCAAAATTGTGGAGGCCTTCCGTTCATCGAATCAAGGCGGACACATTAACCGTCCGGAATGGATGGTAGTACGGATGGTGCCCGTTATTCCACCTGAATTGCGTCCTTTAGTGCCCTTGGAAGGTGGTCGTTTTGCGACTTCTGATTTGAATGATTTGTACCGTCGTGTAATCATACGGAACAACCGCCTCAAGCGATTGATGGACATCAAAGCGCCGGACGTCATTCTACGGAATGAAAAACGTATGTTACAAGAGTCTGTAGATTCGTTGTTCGATAACAGCCGTAAAGTCAATGCCGTCAAAGCCGAGGGCAACAGGGCCCTTAAATCACTGAGCGATATGCTCAAAGGAAAGCAGGGGCGCTTCCGTCAAAATTTGTTAGGAAAGCGTGTTGACTATTCCGGTCGTTCGGTGATTGTGGTTGGACCTGAGCTCAAACTGCACGAGTGCGGTTTGCCCAAAGATATGGCCGCAGAATTATTCAAGCCCTTTGTCATTCGTAAATTAATCGAAAGAGGGATCGTCAAAACAGTGAAGTCCGCCAAGAAATTGGTGGATCGCAAAGATGCGGTCGTTTGGGATATCTTGGAGAATGTTTTGAAAGGTCATCCAGTTTTGCTAAACCGAGCCCCAACCTTGCACCGATTGGGAATTCAGTCTTTTCAGCCTAAATTGATCGAAGGGAAAGCAATTCAATTGCATCCTCTGGTTTGTACGGCCTTCAATGCTGACTTTGACGGTGACCAAATGGCGGTTCATGTACCGCTCGGCAATGCGGCAATCTTGGAGGCTCAGCTTCTGATGTTGGCGTCCCATAACATTTTGAATCCCGCGAACGGATCACCGATCACGGTGCCTTCTCAGGACATGGTTCTTGGATTGTATTACATCACCAAGGGTCGTAAATCGACTGACACCGAAAAAATCAAAGGGGAAGGACTCACCTTCTATTCCGAGGAAGAAGCCATCATCGCGCACAACGAGGGTAGAGTGGCTCTGCACGCTTGGGTGAAGGTTCGCGTAAATGTTCGCAACGAATCCGGTGAGTTGGTTCGCAGAATTGTGGATACGACCATGGGCCGTATCCTTTTTAACGTGGCCATTCCCGAAGCAGTTGGGTATGTGAATGAATTGATGACCAAGAAATCCCTGAGGGATTTGATTGGCATGATTGTTCGCGAGACGGATATTCCTACCACAGCCGCTTTCTTGGATCAAATAAAAGAGATTGGCTTCAAAATGGCCTTCAAAGGCGGTTTGTCCTTCAACCTGAACGATGTGATGGTTCCGGACAACAAAGTGACCCTGATTGACGCGGCTCACAAAGAGGTGGAGGAGGTGACCGGTAACTACAACATGGGTTTCATCACCAACAACGAGCGATACAACCAGGTCATTGATATTTGGACCCGTACCAACTCGAGGATTACCGACACCTTGATGAAGGAAATTGCCGCGGACAAGCAAGGCTTCAATTCGGTTTACATGATGTTGGATAGTGGTGCTCGTGGTTCCAAGGAGCAGATTCGTCAGCTTGGTGGAATGAGGGGCTTGATGGCCAAGCCACAAAAAAGTGGTGGTGCCGGTGAAATCATCGAGAACCCCATCTTATCCAACTTCAAAGAGGGCCTCAACGTGTTGGAGTATTTTATCTCCACCCACGGTGCACGGAAAGGTCTCGCCGATACAGCCCTCAAAACGGCGGATGCCGGTTACTTGACTCGTCGTCTTCACGATGTTGCCCAGGATGTGATCATCAACGAAGAAGATTGTGGTACGCTACGGGGGATTGAGGTAACGGCGCTCAAGGACAACGAGGATGTCGTGGAGTCGCTGAAGGAAAGAATTGTAGGTCGTGTTACGGCCTCCGATGTGGTGAATCCTTTGGATAACAAAGTGATTCTGGCTGCCGGAGAAGAAATCACGGAGGCGATTGCCACGATGATTGAAGCCTCCCCGGTGGAAGCGGTAGAAATACGATCTGTATTGACTTGTGCTTCGGTTACCGGGGTTTGCGTAAAATGTTACGGACGTAATCTTGCTACAAACCGCACGGTGCAAATTGGTGAATCCGTGGGGGTTATTGCGGCGCAATCCATTGGAGAACCCGGTACCCAGTTAACCCTCCGTACATTCCACGTGGGGGGTGTTGCGGGGAACATTGCTACCGAGTCTCAATTGGTGGCCAAATTTGACGGATTGGTGGAATTTGACGAAGTACGTACGGTAATGACTTCTTCCTCTGAAAATAATAATCAAGGGGGTGTAGTGGAAATTGTGGTTTCACGTTCGGGCGAAATCAAAATCATGGATCCCAAAACAAGGCTCCCCATGATGACCAATGTATTACCTTACGGCGCAACCTTGTTTACCAAGGCCGGTGCCAAGATCAAGAAAGGTGATCTCATTTGTTCATGGGATCCTTACAATGCTTTGATCATTTCTGAATTCAAGGGTAAGGGGGATTTTGAACACATTGCTGAGGGTGTGACTTACCGCGAAGAATCGGACGAGCAAACTGGTCACAAAGAAAAGGTGATCATCGACACTAAGGATAAAGCTAGGAATCCAGCGATTTTAATTGTGGATTCCAAGAAAAATGTTTTGAGGACTTACAACCTTCCTGTGGGTGCTCACCTTCAAGTGAACGAAGGCGATGTTATTCTTCCTGGAACCATCCTTGCCAAGATTCCTCGCTCGACGACCAAAACCAGGGATATTACCGGTGGTCTACCGCGCGTGACCGAACTTTTCGAAGCAAGAAACCCGTCCAATCCTGCGGTTGTTTCTGAAATTGATGGTGTTGTCACTTTTGGAGGCGTCAAAAGAGGAAACCGGGAGATTCAAATTGAATCCAGGGACGGCCAAATCAAAAAGTATTTGGTTCCCTTGAGCAAACATATCTTGGTCCAAGACAAAGATTTTGTGAAAGCAGGGGATCCGCTATCCGATGGCGCTATTACCCCGGCTGCAATTTTGTCGATTAAAGGGCCAGGAGCCGTTCAAGAGTATTTGGTGAATAATATTCAAGAAGTCTACCGCCTGCAGGGCGTGAAAATTAATGATAAGCACTTTGAAGTTATTGTTCGTCAAATGATGCAAAAGGTTGTCATCATCGATCCAGGTAACACAACATTCTTGGAACAAGAGGTCGTGAATAAGCAGGATTTCATTCGTGAGAATGATGATATTATTGACAAACAAATTATTCTTGATCCAGGGGATTCCAATGTGTTACGACAAGGCCAAATCGTCCCTATGCGCAAGGTTCGTGATGAGAATTCTGCACTCAAGCGTAGGGATATGAAGCCTGTTGACTTCGCGCGCGCCATGCCGGCGACTTCACAGCCCCTCCTTCAAGGGATCACCAGGGCCTCTTTGGGCACCAAGAGTTTTGTCTCTGCAGCATCCTTCCAAGAAACCACCAAGGTTCTCAACGAAGCGGCAATTGCGGGTAAGGTTGATGAATTATTGGGCCTTAAGGAGAACGTTATCGTGGGCCACCTTATTCCGGCCGGAACGGGAGTGCGCGCTTACGAGAAGATTGTGGTTGGATCCATGGAAGAGTATCAGCGTTTGATGGCCTCCAAGGAAGAATTCGAGACGGAAGAATCCGTGATTTTAGACTAATTGATTTTCCATTTTTTAATAAAACAAACCATGAGTCAGCAAGGTTCAAATCCGGAAAATCAAATCAACATTGAATTGGATGAACAAACCGCCGAAGGGGTGTACAGCAATTTGGCCATCATTACCCATTCCAATGCAGAGTTTGTGGTTGATTTTGTTCGAATGATGCCTGGCCTTCCGAAGGCCAAGGTTAAATCACGCATTGTACTGACGCCACAACATGCAAAGCGTTTGCTCCATGCATTGGCCGATAACATTGATAAGTTTGAGCAAGCGCACGGGGATATCGATCTCGGAGAAGTTATGGGCGGGGGATCCCTGCCTATGACTTTTGGGGGCCCTACAGCCCAGGCCTAAAATTTGCTGGACCGTCCTGATTTATAGGACCGTCCTTTTACTATGGTTGCAAGAGGTAACGTTGCACGGACCTTCCACCTCGCAGATCTTGAAACTGTAGAAGGTAATAACCTTGGGATAGGGATTGATTATTAGTGTTTCCCGAAAAGATGTCCCACTCCAATAGATTTTGTTGGCAGGCTTCAGGGCTCCATTGCTTGGTGCTCATTGTTCGGCCGGTGAGGTCCATGATCCGGGCCTCTAGGCCCAAGGGGAGTTCCAATTCGCTGATACCCACCGTGAGCAAACCGTTGCCAGGGTTGGGGTAAACGGTGGGTGAGCGCATCAAAAATTCTTGAATTCCAACAGGTGGGATGACGACAACCTCCTTGTGCTGAAGGAGTGAGTCGACGCATTGGTTTGCTCCGTAAACCCAAAGGCTTATGGGATATACCCCGGGTTGGTTGTAACGTTTCTGAGGGGCGTAGCCTGCGGTGAGTGGAGAACCATCACCAAAATTCCATACGTAATAGGACCCGTATTGACTTTGATTCAACAGGCCTAACAAAGCACCCCGAACGATGGTATCTCTCGTCAGGGAAAATGCGGCAACAGGAGTGTAGGGAATGCTGATGATGCGTGTGATGCTGTCGGTCCCAAAGCGGTTGTATGCGATCAGGGTAACCGACACAGAACCTGGCGGAGGGTTTAGGGTAACCTGCGTGGCGGCAGAGGTCAAGCCACCTGGCAACAGCCAACGAATACTGTCTGCAAAGGTTGCATCCGATCGAACCTGCAATTGGATGGGTCTGCACCCTGATGTTTCCCAATCAAACGAAGCTATGGGAGCCATAGAATCCACCAAGACCTGAAAGTCATCCAAGTAGAGGTTATTGCCCTGGCGATTAAAGAACTCCACTCGAAGGATCACCGAAGAGGCAGGCCTCAAATGGGCAAGATCCAAGGTGTCTCTTCGCCATTGATGGGCATAGAAGGGTATGAAGGCCGTGGAATCGGGTGCGGTGGTTCCGAGGCTCGTGCCGCCTTGGGCCCATAGCCTTTGGTAGGTCGTTCCGCAATCGGTGGAAGCTGAAATCAAAAGGGAATCCCAAGCGGTCTGGTTCTGGGTTTGGCTACGGTTGTTGTGCGCATAGGCCCTTTGAAAACGGAACAAAAATCTACCGCTGTTCGGAATGGGGATTTGCCCGGTTTCGATATAATCTCTTTGGTTTAAATTGTTATAGTTAAAGGCATTAATGTATAAGGAACGAAAACCTGTGGCCAGGCCGGAACTAGTGGAATAGGACCAGGTGATATCGTTGTCAGGATTGAGCGTCCGGTAACCTGTGGTGGTCAGGGTTCCCGTTTCGAAGTTTTGGAGCAAGGGTGTGGACCATACTGCACGCACATTTAAATTATGTTGGAGAATATTGTCCGTGCTATCTTCATCAAGAACCTGGTTCGGCCACGCTTGGATATAAACGGTGGGTGCCGAGGGTTGACTACCCCCAAAAGGGGAGAGGAGCAGGGTTCCGGTGGATACCGTGTCGCTAAGGTTAGGACCTAAGGCAACGGGCCTTTGGAGGAAAGTGAGGTTGTTGGGGAGAAGTCCATACCCTAATCGATAGGAGGGCAGCACAGAATCTCCTTGGTTCGTGACGACGTAGGTCAATTGAAGACTGTCCGCACAGAGGGGGGAGGGTTGAACCAAGGGACCGCGAACCGTTAAGTTGTAACGACCTCGGTAAGGTGGCGTAGGGGTATGGGTCAATGCCAAGAGCCGAAAGGCAGAATCCACCTGCAGCAATCCGTTACCGTATTGATTATCCTCACCGACGCTGCCCAAATCCAGGCCAGATTGATATAGACCTCGCAACAGGGTACTGCCTGGTAAATTTGGGAAAGCTTCCTTGAGAAGAAGGACTGCACCGGATACATGGGGCGACGCCATGGAGGTTCCCGTGAGGTTGGCGTATCCCGAGGCTCCCCCTACGGACCGAACATTGGTACCAGGTGCGACAAGTTCAGGCTTGATGAGCAAAGAGGAATCAGAACTCAGGCAAATCGAAGGCCCCCTGCTGGACGAAGGTGCAATATTGATCACATTGGTGGGGCTAACACTCACATTGCCTGTGCAGAACACATTGACATCGTTGATGTTGATGTTCTTGGGAGAGGTGATGGTGGAAGCGCCGGATCCGCTATTTCCTGCCGAAAAAACCACGGCAATGCCCGCAGCAGACAAAGCATTGAAAAGGGGAACATAGGTTGGGCTGTTGCATTGGGCAATGTCTTGGGTGGATCCTCCCCAACTGTTGTTGATAACATCGGGCATGTCATGAACGGTCGAGGTCAAGCCGTCAGGATTCAAGGCCCACTGAAAAGCGGCCGTGGTGGAACCTCCCGTACACAGGGCCCCTGCAGCAATCCACTGCGATTGAATGGCCAAGCCTATGGTGTCTTGGTTCACGGGGTCCAAACCCACCATGGTGCCCATGACATGGGATCCGTGCGATGTCGTTCCACCGCAATCGGTTGGGACGCTCCCCGACCCGAACCAAGCTTGGGAAGCAGGCACAAAGTTGCCTCTCCATCGGTTGCTCAAGGCGGGATGGGTCCCCCAAACCCCGGTATCGATGTTCATGCCAAGCCGGCCACGACCTTTGTAGCCGCGTCGCCACATCTGCGGAGCTTGAACGGTTCTCAAACCGATCTCGGTGCCGCCAACACTTTCGGTGCCTGGTGGCGATGCCGGTGCTTGCAGGACAGGATCCGCAGCATGCGCCTTGTCATGGTCCATTTCGATCCACTCGATTTCCGAGGCATAGCGCTCCAACAAGGCCAGTATATACGCTGGACTGGCTTCAAGGACGAAGAGGGAACTGATCCAATACGGTTGAATGGAGGTCAGGTGACCTTGGCCTAAATCCCCTCCCAGGGCCGTGAATCGCTCCAGCCACAGGGGTTGAAGGAGGGCGGCTTTGGCAAGGAGCAATTTAACCGTGGAACGCGCACGTTCTGTGGAAGGGGTATTCGAGGCATCCCAAGCGATTTCCAGGGAATCTACAGGAACCCTGTCCTTGAGGAGAACCCGGACTTGGAGGTTTGATGGAATGAAACCCGGGTTGCTTGGACCGGATTGCCATGAGAGGCAGGTTTGCCGCAGTTGCGGGTCCATTGGAAACCAGGAAAGGCTGTTGGAAGACTCAGAAGGGCTGTTTGCAGACTCGGACGGGCTATTGCCCTCGGAGGCTTTTCCCGACCCTGTTAGCCAAGAGCCAAGGAGGCATAGGGCCAAGAACAAGCGTCCACGAAACCTTAGCGATTTGAACGGCATTAAGTTTGCGGTAGTTTCAAGGCTCGTCATTTTCCCATGGAAAACATAGCGTTCCTTTTCTCGTACAGGTTTAGGCATGGATTTTTCAGTTCTATCAAAATTAAACAATGGAAACGGTTTCGATACGCGATGTGCAGATGGTGAACGAAGGTGAACTGCGTTTGGTCAATATTTTGGTCCGCGATGGCAGAATTTGGTCCATCACCCCCACGGATCGCAGGCCGGTTGCGGATCATCAGGTGGAGGGTCATGGGGCCTTCCTTTTGCCGGGTTTGGTGGACGATCAGGTGCATTTCAGGGAGCCCGGACTGACCCACAAGGGCTGCATTCGCACCGAAAGCCGAGCTGCATTGCGTGGGGGGGTTACCTCCTTTATGGAAATGCCCAATACCAGTCCACCGACCTGCAATCGCGAGGCCTGGGAATGGAAAATGGGGGTGGGGGCAAGGGATTCTGCGGTGAATTACAGCTTCTACATGGGCGCCAACGGGAACAATTTAGGAGATTTGCTGGAGGCAGATTACCGGCAAATTCCCGGGGTCAAAATCTTCATGGGTTCCTCGACTGGAGAATTGTTGGTGGATCAACCGGAGATCTTGCGTGAATTGTATTGCAAAATGCATCAACATCACCCAGGGGTTCCTATTGCCTTGCACTGCGAAAACGACAAAGTCATTGCCAAGGCGGCTCATGATTATGCATTAACCATGCCCAAAGAGCAGTGGACTGCTGCGGATCATCCTCGAATTCGAAACCACGAAGGCTGTTATGCATCCAGCCGACTTGCCAGGGAACTCGCTGAGGCCTGCCAAGCGGATATCCATATCCTGCACCTGACTACTTCTCAGGAAGTCGCTGATATTAAAGAATATAAGGGGAGGAATTCGATAGGGATCGGTAAATTCCGTCCCATCACCACAGAGGCTTGTGTTCATCATTTGTGGTTTGACGAAAGCGATTACGAGCGTCTCGGCAATCGCATCAAATGGAACCCGGCCATCAAAAGTGCTGCGGACAGGCAGGCCCTCCTCGAAGCCGTTCGCGATGGATGGATCGATGTGGTGGCCACAGACCATGCCCCGCATACTCATGATGAAAAATCCAAGGCGTATCACGAGGCTCCCAGCGGAGGTCCGTTGTTGCAACACAGTTTGCTTATGATGTGGGAGTTGGCGATGCGCGGTCATTTCACGGTGGAGCGGGTTGTGGAATCCATGTGCCATGCCCCGGCTTTGCGTTTTGGGGTTCATGAAAGAGGCTTTCTACGCGAAGGGTATGCAGCAGATTTGGTGCTCTTGGAGGGGAAGTCCCTTCAGGTGGATGCCGGCGATTTGGAATACGCTTGCGGGTGGTCTCCTTTGGAAGGCGAAACATTTTCGCATTCGGTCCGAGGGGTATGGGTCAACGGTCAAACGGGTTATTTGGATCACGAATGGGGATGCAAAAACGCAGGAAGGCCCTTGGTATTCAATCGATAGGCCAAGCGCCACCTTGTTTTTAATGAGGACTTAAAGCCACTTCGGGCACAAACGAGGTGGCTGGACTTTATTTTTAATGAAATTTCTTTTATGTTAACCAAAACCCTCAAATCTTGGCTCTGCGTGGCCTTTTCGTTCGTTTTCTTGATGTTTTCCAATGCAGCTTGGAACAAGGCTCAGGCCCAATTGCTGGTGGATGTCGGAACAGGCACTCTTCAAAATACCCCAACATCCTACCCGGCTCCTTACGGAAACTTTTGGTGGGGGGCCAAGCACCAAATGATGGTCAGGGCCTCGGAATTGAATGCCTTGGGGATTGCAGGGGGGAGCTTGAATTCGTTGGCATTTTTTGTGGTCGTTCCCGAAGGCACTGCTTTGCAGAATTTCACCATCAAGATAGGAACTACCAACGATACGGCCCTTAGCACCACGACGGGCTTTGTGGGAAACATGACCCAGGTATTTACAGTTCCAGCCTATACCGAAGTTTCGGGATGGAATACCCACACCTTCACCCAGCCTTTTTTCTGGAACGGCAGCAGTAATTTGATTATCGAAACCTGCTTTAATAACAATACCTATACCAATAACGCCGTTATGCGGAACTCGGATGCGGGATTTACAAGCACCCTCTATTTCAGGCAGGATGCCGTGGGGACCTGCACCGGTACACCGGGTGCATTTACTTTTTTCAGCAGCACGGAACGTTCCAATATGCGTTTGGGCTTTCTGCCCTTGTCGGGAACGGATGCTGCCGCTACGGGTTTGATCAACCCGGCACCACCGGTCTTGGGAGGAACCACCGGGCAAGTGATCATGCGCCTATCCAATTACGCCGCCAATACCATTACCGGGGCTACGGTGGG